>Ga0209692_10003149_pt1 | contig 16400 bp, 19 predicted proteins | sample tdDd472_FD_187129 | JGI IMG/M metagenome (GOLD analysis project Ga0209692, IMG submission 187129) | Marine sediment microbial communities from the Atlantic coast under amendment with organic carbon and nitrate - tdDd47.2 (SPAdes)... | ecosystem: Environmental > Aquatic > Marine > Coastal >...
TCGGGCTTCAAACGCCTGCATCGCCGTGATGCTCGACAAGTCGGTCATATACAGCCAGATGAAGGACAATCAGGGGGCCGGAGCCTGCATCCAGAACATGATGCTTGCCGCCCACGCCCTCGGACTCGGCACTGTCTGGCTCGGTGAAATCGTCAACGACCAGGCAGCAACGCTCAGTGTCCTTGGCAAATCAGAAGATGAATATGAACTCCAGGCCGTCATCGCCCTGGGGCATCCCGATCAAAAAGGAAGCTCGAACCGCAAGGAGCTTTCCGAACTGCTGCTGGAGGATTTTTAAGATGGAGATCAAGACTTTTGCCCTCGGACCGCTTCAGACCAACTGCTACGTACTCGCTGGCGACACCGAGGCAGTCGCCGTAGACCCGGGCGGAGATCCTGCCGCTGTAGTCAATTATCTCAAGGAAAACGGTCTGACCCTGACCCATATATTGAACACGCACCTGCATTTTGACCACACCTACGGCAACAAGGCTCTCGCCGATGCTACCGGCGCGCCCATCATATGCGGCAAGGACGACACCTACCTGCTCGACAGTTGGCTGGGCAAAGGCGGCGACATGGGTTTGCCTCTGGTTGATGCCTACGAATGCCAGGAAATCGCACCGGGCGATGCGGCTTACGCGGGCTTTTCCTGCAAGACATTTCTCACACCCGGTCACTCTCTGGGCAGCCTGACCTACTATTTCCCCGAAGCCAAAGCAGCCTTTGTGGGCGACCTGATCTTCTACCGATCCATTGGCCGCACCGACTTCGAAGGCGGCGATCTTGAGGTTCTCAAGTCTTCGGTCAAGGACCACATCTTCACCCTGCCAGCCGACACCCTGCTCCTGTCCGGACACGGCCCGGAAACAACGGCTGGTGACGAAATGAACCACAACCCGTTCTTCTCAGGTTTCTAAATGAGCGAGACCGTCAAGATAGACATACGCGAGAAATGTTGAGGCGTAGGCATGGAGGTAGGTTGGTATCTCCGTTTCGCCAAGGCTGATCGAGTCGAAGCACTAGTCTCCCTTACTGCGGCAGATCAGGTCCGGCACGCCATGTATATCCATACGGACTGGAATCTGGAAATAGACGAGTTTGAAGATCACGCAAAAGCGCGCATGACTCGCAAGAAACCGCTCTTCGACAAGGAATAATCATGAGTAAGGCCATCATATACGCATGCAGTCACCGCGGGGGTGGCAATTCGGACAGAGCTGTCGACCTGCTCGCCAAAGGCGTGCATGAGGCTGGCGGCGAGGCTGACGTCCTCTACATCCGCAACCATGAAGTAATGCATTGCCTGGCCTGTGGATTCTGCGACAAATCCATCGACCGCCGAGGTTGCGAGCGTTGTGTACTCGGCGAGAAGGATGATGCGTGGAAGCTCTTTGAACCGCTATTCACGGCCCGGACCGTGCTCTTTGCCTCCCCCATCTATTTCTATCACCTGCCGTCAATGCTCAAGACCTGGATTGATCGCAGTCAGCAATTCTGGACAGCCAAAATGACTGGCGAGAAGTGGGTCGCAGGTCTCCCGCAACGCACTGCTCACACTGTATTCGTGGCAGGACGCCCCAAAGGGGAAAAGCTATTTGAGGGAGCTCGCGTCACACTGAAGTATTTTCTGCACAACCTGAATTACACCCTCGCAGACCCGCTGGTCTTCCGTGGCGTGGATGATCGCAACGACCTGAGAGAGCAATCGGATTTTGAAACGCGAATCATCGAACTAGGCAGACACGCCTGGGAAACATCTTCCTGATCAACATGCTCCAGATACTAAGCACACTCGCCCGCCGGATGGGACTGACCATGACGCGATGTCCGGTGTGCAGCGTATTGACCGACAAAGCCCACGGCGCGCTTTGCCCGGCCTGCGCCAAAGATACGCGCCCCAGAACCGGCGGATATTGTCCGCAATGCGGCACCATGTTCGGCAAGAACGACGACCCGCTGACTCAGTGTGCAGAGTGTCGTCTTGATCCCCCGCCATGGGACAATCTCCATTTTCACGGCAACTACTCCGGCAAGCTGCGGGATTTGATCCTGAGCTACAAATTCAATGATGGATTCGGCAGAACACAACTTCTGGCAAATATGGCATCCCGGGCCTTCGAAGGTGATGCCGCACGTATACCGGATGTCATCATCCCGGTTCCACTGCACAGAAAACGGCTCCAGTGGCGCGGGTTCAACCAGAGTACGGAATTATCGCGTGTCCTCGGGAAAAGACTGAACAGGCCCGTGCTCAAAAACGGGTTGATACGCATACGGCACACCATCCCCCAGACCCGGCTGGGCATGTTGGAACGAAGGGTCAACATCAAGGACGCCTTTGCCGCTGATGCAGAAAATGTGAAAGGGAAGATTGCACTGGTCGTGGACGACGTCTACACCACGGGCGCGACCCTGAATGAATGCACCCGGACTCTCAAGCACGCCGGGGCCGCCGGAGTGGATATCTTGGTGCTGGCCAGGGCGCAGCAGGATTAATAGCAATCCCTAGTTAGGAATATATCGGACATCCCAATTGAAGGTGATGCCATCAAAACCGCCATCAGGCGTGAAGCGTTTCTTGAATTGAAGAGGCTCGCTCAAATCTCGGCCGATCATGGGGAATGAGTAACTATCAAATATGGTCATATCCCGAACCAACTCTATGCTGAGAACGGCAAGGTCAACTTTGGCAGTTCTCGGCACCCCTCTGGGCATGGCTGTGCCGGTAAGAACATATTCATCCGAGGGTTCGCGATTAATCACATACTCGATGACCATATCATTATAAGTAATAGTTGCCCCACAGGGAGTGGATCGGCAAGGCATGATCCGGGAGCGACTGTTGGCATGACGGGAGGAATGACTGGCGCATCCGGTCGTGACAAAGAGAAGTAACGCGAGTAACAGAAGCGTGAAGCGGGGCATGATATTCTCCTGGAGTTTGTGGGGATGTATCAGACAACTTCGAGCGCCGCAAAAAAAACAAAAAATCACCATAAGAGGCTTGACTAACCCACGGGTTGCGGCTAGGTTGCCTCCTCTTACGAACCGGAGGTTTTAATTATGTTTGCTATCATCGAGACCGGCGGAAAACAATACCGCGTTGAAGAAGGTCTTGAACTTAATGTAGATTTGCTCAAAGTCGAAGCTGGCAATAAGCTCAGCATCGATTCCGTTCTCCTGGTTGAAAAGGACGGCGACACCAAAATTGGCGAACCTTATGTAAAGGGTGCCAAAGTTGAGTGTGAAGTTCTTGGAAACATCCGCGGCAAAAAGATTGTGGTTTTCCACAAGCTGCCCAAAAAGGATTCCCGCAAAAAGCAGGGTCACCGCCAGGATTATACTCAACTGAAAGTCAAATCCATCACCGCCTAGCGGTCTGAAGGGAGAATACAATGGCTCATAAAAAAGCTGGTGGTAGTTCCAGAAACGGTCGCGACAGCGCCGGACAAAGACGTGGCGTGAAGATTTACGGCGGACAGGAAGTCCTGGCCGGCAACATCCTCGTGCGTCAGCTCGGCACCAAAATTCACCCCGGCGAAGGCGTTGGCATGGGCAGGGATTACACCTTGTTTGCTCTGACCGACGGCGTCGTCAAATACGAGAAGTACACACGCAAGAAAGTCGTCAAGACTCGCGTGCTTGTGCTGCCCGCAGAGGCCTAGTCTCGAATTAAGACTATGCATTTCCCCGGGCAGGGAACGCCACTGGCGTTCCCTGCCCGTTTTCGTGTTTATTGGAGTAAACCATGAGATTTGTAGACGAAGCGACCATTAAAGTCATATCGGGCAACGGCGGTAGCGGTTGTGCGAGCCTCAGGCGTGAAGCCAACGTACCCAAAGGTGGGCCTGACGGCGGCGATGGCGGCAAGGGTGGCGACATCATCTTTCGTGGTTCCTCGCGCCTCATGAGCTTGTACGACTTTCGTCTCAAACGCCTCTACGGTGCCAGAAACGGCCAGGGCGGCATGGGGCGTGACCGTTACGGCAAAGCTGCCGACGATCTCTATATTGATCTGCCCGTGGGCACACTTCTCTACGAAGTCACCGAAGACGAGGAAGGCAACATCAGTGAAGAGCTGATCGCCGATCTGGTCGATGACGGTTTCGAAATTGCCATCTGCAAAGGCGGCAATGGTGGACGCGGCAACCTGCACTTCAAATCTTCCACCAACCGCACGCCGCGCTATGCCGAACCAGGCTACCCGGGCGAGGAAAAGAAGATCCGCATGGAGCTGAAAATCCTGGCCGACGTCGGTTTGCTAGGACTGCCCAGTGCCGGAAAATCCACCTTTATCGCACAAATTTCGGCTGCCAGACCCAAAATTGCAGCCTACCCTTTCACCACCCTCGTGCCAAATCTGGGCGTCATAGAGAACGACGATTTCGAGCGCATGGTCATCGCTGATATCCCCGGCCTGATTGAAGGTGCTTCCGAAGGACGTGGGTTAGGCATCACCTTCCTCAAGCATGTGGAGCGCACCCGTTTTCTCGTTCACATCCTCGCTGCCGAAGATGTAAACCGCGACAACCCGGTGGACGGCTACGAAATGCTGGAGCAGGAACTGCGGGAATATGATGCCGCGATGGCTCACAAAAAGCAGATCAAGGTCATCAACAAGATCGACACCCTCGACGAAGAAGACCTCGCCGACATCAAGGCCAAAGTCGAAGCATCCGGTGAAAAGATTTTCTTCATCTCAGCTCTGACCGGCGAAGGTGTGGAACCGCTCCTCGACGAAATGTGGGCTCAACTCGCAGCTCTCGCTGATGACGAATAATTAAATATAATCACTCAGACTTTTCAAAGGCCGCCACGTACTTTTTGTATGCGGCGGCCATTTCTTTTCCGCAACAACACAGCAACGCCGCAATCGGCTGTTTCCTTTCAACCAATATTTTCCAGGCTGTTCAAAAGCAGTCGAGTGCAAGGCGCAAGGAAAAGACAGGGCCGAAGCGTATTCTTAATACGTGAGGATCTGACTTTTCCGCAGCAACGCCGCAATCGGCTGTTTTTAAACAGCCTGATTCCTTGCTCCCAAAGGGTAGATGCTGTACCTTGCGCCCCATGATGAATTCCGATGCGAACAGAAAATCCCTGCTCAAAGATATTCGGCGAGTCGTGGTCAAGGTGGGCAGTGCAGTGCTGACTACTGGCGACGGCCTGAACCCGAACGCCATTGCCCGCTTGGCCGAGCAGCTTTCCACCCTGAGCGATCAGGGCATGGACGTGGTGCTTGTCTCATCCGGTGCAGTTGCTGCCGGAAGGCAGCGCATCTCTGAACGCACCAAGAAAAATGGAAAGAATTACAAAGATATGACCTCTCGCCAGGCGGCTTCTGCCGTCGGACAGGGAAGATTGATGCACGACTATGACGAGGCTTTTGCCAAGCACGGCAAGGTCACTGCCCAGGTCCTGCTGACCCGGAGCGGACTCAAGATTCGCGAACGGTTTCTCAACGCCCGCAACACCATGGAGCGGCTGCTCGAATGGGGCGTCATTCCCATCGTCAACGAAAACGACACTGTCTCGACACAGGAACTTGAATTCGGCGACAACGACACCCTCGGAGCAATGTGCCTCGGCCTGACTGGTGCAGACCTGTTCGTCAATCTCACGTCTGCCGACGGCGTGTTCGACAAAAATCCCGACACCAATTCCGACGCCAAATCCATACCGACCATCGACAACATCGGCGCGCTTGATATCGAAACCATGTGCGACGGCAAGACAACTGTCGGTACCGGCGGCATGTACTCGAAATTGCGTGCCGCACGAAGGGCCGCACAGCTCGGCGTGCCAACTCTCATCGTCTCCGGCACTGGCGAATTCGATATCGTTCAGGCCCTTGGTGGCGAGGAACGCGGCACACTGGTGCTGCCGGAAAAGCGAACAATCTCCAACAAAAAATTCTGGCTCGCCTACCATGACGATCCGTCCGGTTCCATCCTGGTGGACAAGGGTGCGGCCAAAGCTCTGCTGTCTCAGGGCAAGTCTCTGCTTCCCATCGGAATCAGCGAAGTCGACGGTTGTTTTGAGCGCGGCGCACTGGTGTTCATCAAGACCCTTGAGGGCGATGAACTCGGCGTGGGACTGTCAAATTTTTCCTCCAACGAACTGACTCGCATCAAGGGCAAGCGCACAGACGAGCTGGACGCCATCCTCGGGCCGGTCACCTTTGACGAGGCCGTGCACCGTGACAACATGCTGCTTGACGCCGCCATCTAGCCGGAATCCAGTTTGAGAAGAATATACCTCGACAAAAATCTGCAATTCGTCTTCGGCATTACGCTGATGGCGATTCTCGGTGTGTCGAGTATCATCCCGGCCCTGCCTGACATCATCACTGGTCTTTCAATCAGCCCTGTGGAGATCGGCCTGGTAATATCCGTCTTCACCGTGCCGGGCGTCATCCTCGCCCCCATCGTCGGCATTTTGGCCGACCGCGTTGGCCGCAAGGTCATCCTTGTTCCATCGCTTCTCATTTTCGGAGGCTTCGGGTTCGCCTGCTTTTTCGCCCAGACAATGGAACAACTCCTTGTCCTGCGCTTTATCCAGGGTATCGGAGCCGGACCGCTTGGTGTCATTTACGGGACCATTATCGGCGACTTGTATATGGGTAAAGAACGAGGTCAGGCGATGGGTTACAACGCCAGTGTTCTTTCCATGGGCACTGCGGCCTTCCCGGCACTTGGCGGCGTACTCGCCATGCTCGGCTGGAACTACCCATTCATCCTGCCGCTGCTGGCCATCCCGCTCGGACTGGCAATTTCCATGTTCATGGATTCCCCGGAACCGCAGAGTTCCGGTAGCTTCAAGGCGTACCTGAGCGAATCACTCGCCCTAATGAAGACCCGTCAGGCCCTGAGTCTGTTCGCCACCACACTGATGACATTCATCGTGCTTTATGGTCCCATCGTCACCTACCTGCCACTGCTGCTCGACAACCAATACGACGCATCACCCGCTGCCATCGGTGCCGTATTCCTCATCGCGTCAGGTTTTACTGGAGTGGCTGCCTTCCAGCTTGGCCGCCTCTCGGAATATTTCGGTCAGCGCAAGCTGCTCATGGCCGCCGCCGTATTCTACGGCCTGTCCATGCTCCTGATGCCACACGCCCCCGGTTACTGGCACGTCATCCCGCCGGTGATGTGCTTCGGCCTCGCTCAGGGGTTGAACATCCCGACCATCATGACCATGCTGACCACCCTGGCCCCCATGGAACAACGCGGTGCACTCATGGCTGCCAACGGATTGCTCCTGCGGCTGGCCCAGACCATCGCCCCGCTCCTCATGGGCGGCATCTTCGCACTCTGGGGCATGCGCGCCGTATTCATCGGAGGCCTCGTCTGTTCGGGGTTAATTCTCATCATTGCCGCTTTTTTCATCAAAGATACCAAAGATTTATAATTACACCCTAATAATCTTCCCGATTACCGCCGATAAGACGTGTAACCAAGGAAGGTTACCATGACCAGAATACGTTCAAGACTTCAGCACAGGTTCAACCCACTGCACGTTTATTGCCGCTTACGTGGATTTGGTATGGCCGACAGGGCCGCCAGGATTGTCAGTTCCTGCTACGAAAGAGTCGTCTATCGTTTGGTACTCGCATAGCCGAGCACCAACGAAAAACGTCCGGCGAACCGGACGCACATATTTCAGCGATGAAGCCGCCTGAGACAAACTCTCACGCGGCTTCTCTCGTAGTCTAGCTTAGAAAGAATTCGAGAACATACTTGGTCGCGGTGAAGACGATGATCGCCGCCAGCATCCATTTGATGACCTTGGCCGGAAAGAACTTCTGGCAGCGCGCACCGAGATACATGCCTGCCATCCCGCCGAGGCCGAACAGAATGCCGAGCGTCCAATCCGGCGCAATGGACATATTCGGATAAAGCGGCGCGATAGCCTGATAGAAAATGACACCCGCCACCGAGGTGACAAAGGTACCCATAAGCGCGGCCCCAGCCACAGTGTAGATGGGCAGGCCAAGTATGGCGACGAAAAACGGAGCGATGATGGCGCCGCCGCCTATACCGTAGATACCCCCGACCACACCCACGACCAGCGACAAGGAAAGGATGGCGAGCGTCGAGCAGTCATAAACCTCGCCGTAGAATTCGTAGCTGAGACGGGTCGCGGAAAATTTGAGTACGCGCACGGCAGGAAGTTTCTCGCCGGACTCGCCCTTTTTGGCATGTTCCTTAACGAGCTTCTGAAACCGCTCTTCAGCCGCCTCGCCCCCGTTGTTGCTCTTCTTCAACAGGCTATGGGCGAGTTTGATGCCAATCCAAAGCAGAACAAAGGCGGCAAAAAGCTTGAATGATGTCGGATCAGGCAACCACCTGACGCGGACTATGGCCCCAACAAGTACGCCGGGCAACGTTCCAAGGACAACAACCCAGGTCAGCGGCCAGACCATGCGCCCTTCCCGAATGTACCGGATTACACCCGAGGGAATGGCGACAATATTGAACAGCTGATTGGTGGCCGACACCGAAGGCGCGGTGTAACCGAGAAAAGTCATCTGAAACGGCAGAAGCAGAAACGCGCCCGACACCCCGCCCATAGACGTAAAAAACGAAACCACGAACGCCACCAACGGCGGTATGAGGGGATTCACTTCGATTCCGGCAATGGGGAAATACATGAGTTGCTCCAACCTCTTGAAAGTTGCAAATAAGAACACCAGGCCTTCAGTTCCGTTTGAGTAGCTCATTCCCCGTCATTTTTCCAGTTTGGAAATAAATCTACCCGTGTTGACACCGCCCCGCCTTTCAAGGACAATCGCCCTCAATTACGGGCAATTCCCGATATTTCAGGAGCGAAATAATGAAAAAAGAGTCCATCAGCCAGCGGGATATGGAGAGGCTTGAGCATCAGGCCAAGTCCATTATCGAGACGCTGCCTTATATTTCCGAATTTTACGGCAAGACCATTGTCATCAAATACGGCGGCAACGCCATGATCGACGAGAACCTGAAGCGTGCCTTTGCGCTGAACATCATCCTGCTCAAGTATATCGGCATCAACCCCGTGGTAATCCACGGCGGCGGGCCGCAGATCGGCAGCATGCTCAAAGCGCTCAACATCGAGTCGCACTTCCGCGAGGGGCACCGGGTCACCGACGAAGCCACCATGGACGTTGTCGAGATGGTACTGGTGGGCAAGGTCAACAAAGAGATCGTCAACCTGATCAACCTGCACGGCGGACAAGCCGTGGGATTGTCGGGCAAGGACGGCATGCTCATCAAGGCCGAGCCCAAGGAACTGAGTATCGAGAAGAAGGACGCCCCGCCCGAGATCATCGATCTGGGCAAGGTCGGCGAAGTCAAATCCGTCAACACAAAGCTCATCGAATCACTACAAAAAGATGGCTTCATCCCGGTCATCGCGCCCGTGGGCGTGGACGACAAGGGCGTCACATACAACATCAACGCCGATTCCGTAGCAGGGGCCGTGGCGTCCGCGCTGGGAGCCAAACGGCTGCATCTGCTGACCGATGTCCCCGGCCTGCTCGATACCGACGGCGAACTGATATCCTCCCTGACCACCAAGGAAGCTTTCGAGTGCATCGAATCCGGAGTGATCACCGGCGGCATGATCCCCAAGATCAAATGCTGCATCGAAACGGTCGCCAACGTGGAAAAAGCCGCCATCATCGACGGCCGGGTTGAAAACTGCATCCTGCTAGAACTGTTCACACAATCCGGCATCGGCACCGAAGTCATAAAATAAACAGGAAATTATCAGAATGTCTCATATCGCTTGGACTGATGTATTAGATATCGGATTGCCCCAACTGGATGACCAGCACAAGAAGCTGATCACCCTTTCCAACAGCCTTATCCAGGCCATGGCCGTAGGCAAAGGAGCTGACGTTCTTCAGCTCCTTTTCGAAGAACTCAAAGGGTACACAGCGTACCACTTCGAGGATGAAGAGCGATACATGGAGCAGATCGGATACCCTGATCTCGACGAACACAAGGCCCTGCATATAGAACTGATAAATCAGGTTGATGAATTCAGAAAAAAACTGCTTGGCTCAGGCGTCTCTCCTGACCATGCTCTCGATTTCATCAATGAATGGATCATCAAGCATATCATGGACGAAGATGTGGAGATCGGAAAATTCGCCAGGACTCAATAGCCGTTTCTCATCACCCACAAAACAAGAGATTAAGCCTATGTCGCAAATCGAATGGACTGAAGACTTGAGCGTTGGCCTGCCTGAGATAGACAACCAGCACAAACAATTAATCTCAATATACAACGACCTGTTTTCCGCCATTGAACGCAATGAGGGCGAAGTAATCCTTGGGAATATTTTTAAACGTTTAAAAGAGTACACTGACAGCCACTTCAAGGACGAAGAAGCATATATGCAGAGCATCGGCTATCCAATGCTTGGTGAACATGCATCAGAGCATATATTGCTGCTTGTTCGAGTACAAATGATGTGGAATCTTAGCAAGCATGACAAGACCATCGAGCCTGATGGGGTCGCCCATTTCCTGCGCGAATGGATCGTGGACCACGTAAGTACCAGCGACAGACAGATCGGTGAATTCGCTCGTTCCGCCGTTTGACAAGGGTAATCAACTCAGTGCCAAACCCACGCCAAATCATTTCTATTTGTTCCATATCTCCGCGTAATGTACCGTCCTACCCAACACTGAAAGAGGAGCCGAGACGGTCATGAGCCACGGATTTTTCACTATCATCAGCCGCGAGGAATTCGAAGGGCTGCTCAAGGGGTTCGCCCCGCTCGAAAAAGAAAAGAGTAATCTGTCCATCGCTTCCGGTCGCGTCCTGGCCGAAGACATAATAGCCCAGCACGACTGGCCTCTGCTCGACCGCTCATGCATGGACGGTTTTGCCGTAAACACCCGCGACGTATTCGGCGCCAGCGAGTCCAACCCCGGCTACCTTGAATGCACGGCGACCCTGCCCATCGACCTCATGCCCGACGTAACCATCCAGCCAGGCGAATGCGCCCGGATAGCCACAGGCGGAGTACTCCCCGAAGGCACGGACGGAGTGGTCATGGTGGAACACACCGAGGAAATGGACGGGACTACCATCGAAGTGCGTAAAAGCGCAGCCCCCGGCGAGAACGTCATGCAACAAGGTGAAGACGCACGCACGGGAGTCACCGCCCTCGCAGCCGGGACCAGCATGCGCCCGCAAGAGATGGGATTGGCCGCTGCCCTTGGCTTCGAGAATATTTCACTGGTAAAATCACCCCGCGTGGGCATCCTTTCCACCGGCGACGAATTGATAGAAATCGGGCAGACACCAAAGCCGGGGCAGGTCCGTGACGTCAACTCCCAAACCGTGGCTGCGCTGGTCAAACAGGCCGGGGGAGCACCCACCCAATACGGTATCATCAAAGACGATCTCGCCAGCCTCACGGCCGCATTGCAAAAGGCCATAAACGAAAACGACCTTGTCCTGCTGTCCGGCGGTAGCTCCATAGGCGTGCGCGACCTGACGGTCCAGGCCCTGGAATCCATCCCTGACTCCGAAATACTGGCCCACGGAGTGGCATTGAGCCCCGGCAAACCGACCATCCTTGGCCGCGCCGCGGGAAAACCGGTCCTCGGCCTGCCCGGTCAGGTGACCTCGGCACTGGTTGTAGTGCACGTACTCATACTGCCGCTCATTCGTCACCTTCAAGGCGACAAGACAGCTTTCGACACAAGCAAGCGCCCGACGCGTAGGGCAGAACTGGCGCGCAATGTGGCCTCCAAACCAGGGCGTGAGGACTATGTACGTATACGACTGGAAGAAAGGGACGGCGAACCGCCGCTGGCACACCCGGTACTGGGCAAATCAGGCCTGTTGAGGACCATTGTCCAGGCTGATGGACTGGCGAGTATCCCGGCCGACTCGGAAGGATTATATGAAGGACAGCTGATTGATATATGGACTATATAACAATCCGATATTATTAAATTTTGATTAAAAAGACTCTTCCTGGCCATCAAGCTCTACGATCTTCCAACCATCGGATTCCCGTGAAAGAATGTACATGGAATCCTCTTCGAGGTTCTCGTCCAGATCCGCGACCTTGACCCGATATGACCCGAAGACCCGAACTTCCGCCCAATCTCCAGCCATCTGTACCAATTCAAAGCCAAGGCCAGACGTGTCGATCAGAGCCGTGCGGAGTATGCGATACGTTCCGCGCTGACGCTGCACTTCCTTGAACACCTCGAACCTGAAGTCATGCCGATCACGAACATCCTCGGCAAACAATGTTTCATAATCATCGGCCAATGAGGTCTGCTTGACGTAGAACAGTTTCAGCAAGCTTACGATATCATCCGGCACCACCTTGTCCGGATCAACAGGCGGCATAGCTGGAATATGTGTGGGGGCAGGCTGGGCCTTCTCTGCCCCGATCTCTCCCGGCTGTGGCATGAGGGTAATGTAGAGTTTGATCTCTGAGACCGCCACCTTGACCTTGGCAGTCAGCTCTCCCTTGGGGAAGACTTCGTCAATGACAATACGGAGAGATTTAGCAGGCTTTCCAGGACAATCAATGACCTGCTCGCCCGCCTCGTCACGTAGCCAGAAGGCGACTTCCGTGCCGTCAGGATAAATGATCCGCCCCGACCTGATGCGTCTGAACTCCTCGAACCGCCCGTCAGCCTGATGCCCGTTGAAGATACCAAGCCTATCCACGCGAACAGGAAATCCGAAAATGAGGTCAATCCATTGCCCGGAACCGGGGCCGACACCACCGCCTACCCAGGCCGTGTCCGTATCGTTGTCCAAAAGGTTCTCAGGGGCGAACTCAAAGCCGAAGTCTACCTTGAAGCTCGACACCTTAACGGTCACGTCAAGGGCGAAGGCCGAAGTTGCTGACAAGGTAATGGCTATAAATAGAAAAAGAAGTCGAGCAATGTGCATGGAAGGCACCCTAGCACAACTTAAAACGGACCGCTTCTCCTGAAACTTCCCTCGAAAACGAAAAAGGCACCCGATACAGAATATAAACAATAACAGACTATGCAGAACCACTCACATCTTGTAATAACAATCACAATTACTACATAAGCGAGAGGTACCTATGCCGATTATCTCATGGACAGACGCATATTCAGTTGGAATCCAACAAATCGATGACGAACATAAAGAACTCATAAGCATAATCAATAAAGCATACGATGCCTCTGAGAACACATCCGATGAGGCTACACTGAACGAACTGGCTTTGGACCTGCGCAGGTATGCACTGATGCACTTCGCCACGGAAACGGTGCTCATGAAGGAATCCGGTTATCCCGACGCAGAAGAACACCTGCGCCAGCACAAGGATTTCACAAGGCACACGCTGGTTACCAACAGCACAAGATCGGCCGACAACAGAGTGTTGGACCCTATCAAGACCATCAAATATCTCTCTGACTGGCTGAATACCCACATCCTGGAAACAGATATGGAACTGGCAAAATTTCTAATCGAAAAGAAGATGGTCTAGACAGTTATTTATCTTTAACTCCGGAAATCAACCACTTGCCGTCTACCTTCGTGAAGGAGAACAGTGTGTCCACTTTGAACTCAAAGGCATCGTTCTCCAGATAGTAGCGATAAGGGCCGTGCACACGGACCGTGGCGGAGTCATTCCGAATAACTGGTTTGTCAAAGTTAAGACCGATATGCTCCAGCATGGCGATGTGGTGCCTTCCGAACTCTTTTTTCGTTCGCATCTGGTCCTGCAGGACAAGAAATGCCTTCCGCTCACGCTCACGAATCTCCGACGAAAACACTTCAGGATAACTGTCATGTAACGTGGTCAGCAATGCAAAATATCGCTTGATCTGGGCCACGAATTCCAGGTCCAGCCAAGGGTTGATGACACCAACATTCATGTCCTTATCCGCAGGGACCGGCGAGGCTGGCCGCATACGGGTGATGCCAGGCTGGGATTTAGAAACAGCAGGTTTCGCCTTTTTCTTGGCGACTTTCTTCTTTGGAGCCGCTTTCTTGGGAGCTGCCTTCTTGACCGATTCCTTGGCCACGGCTTTTTCAGGTGCAGACTTGGCTTCAACTTTCGGCTCAGTCTTTTTTACTACTGGAGCAGGTTCCGGCTCAGGCTCAGGCTCAGGCTTGGACTCAACTTTTTCTACCGGCTTAGGTTCAGGCTTGGGAGCTTCTTTCTTGACGGGAGCTGCGGCCTCAGGCTCGTCAGATTCCTCATCTTCCAAAGCTGCATCGCCATCATCCGGCTCACCGTCTTCAGAATCTTCGCCCTCACCGTCCTCATCACCTTCTGTAACAGTCCCATAGACCTTGATCTCCGACACGGCGACCTTGGCCTTGCCGAGGGTCTTGTCCTTGGAACTGGGAGCGACTCCGGTGATGATGATCTTGATGGAATCGGCCGTCACGGACTTAAGCTTGATTTTCTGTTCGCCGGGATTCGGCTTAAGGGTGAACTTCTGGCGCGTCTCATCCGGGTAGAGAATAACACCCTTGGTGATCCGCCTGTATTTCTTGAACTGGTTCTTGCCCTGATTCCCGTTGTAAATGCGCAGAGATTCCAGGGCGACAGGCGACGGAAAATCGATCTCGATGTACTTGCCAGGCCCGATGCCTTTACCACCCCCAACCCAGGCAGTGGCAGGGTCGCCATCAATTATATTGTCCCCGACATACTTGCCCTGATGGTTGGGCACATCCACTGACAACCCCTCCACCTCTGCCGCAAAGACAGGGGCGCAGATCAGGCTCGTCAGGAGCAGGAGTACTGCTGCAAACATCGTTTTTCGGACGTGTACTTTCATAATCTCTTTTTCCGATAACAAAAAAGGGAGCCAGTTGGCTCCCTTTTTAATCGGATATATTCGAATATTACTTAATACCTAAGATTTATTATGAGTATTGCATCCAATCTATATCTTCACTACGATCCACCAAAGCTCACGCCCGTAACCATAAACGCTCTGCGAAAGGACAACCTATGCGGTTCCCATACGAAAAGCTGACACCAGAATCTGGAAGCATAGACGGTTACCTCTTTGAAAACGAAACGGCTGGGATCAAACGAGGAATATTCCTCAATATCAACATAGATTTCGCGCCAATCAAGTGGGAAGATTCTGATTGGCAATGTGGTCTCTTGATCGACTGGATTCCGCTGAAAGGTCGTTCGTGGAAGGCCATCGAAGCCATCGATTGCAGCAGCAAACAGGTACATTCAAAATGGGAAGTATCATTTTATCATGAAAGTCATTTTGACTGCCATGACGTCAAACTATCCATGACACACACTTCTGACTCATTTTTCAGAGTGTTACTCAGCGGCAAGTTTGACTATCCTGGGTATTTCGGAGGCCCACCGGACCCCCAAATGCCATTTGCTGCAGATTTGGAGATTCCATTTAATGGGATCACCCTTTCCCAGGATTCTTTTTTCCCAAAGCCTTCATCGACAGAAGATGCACAGCTGTTGCTTGGGGACTTTATCGACCCAAACGCATTTGAGGTTCCTGATTTTAAAGATGGGAAGTACTTATTCCGCCCTCGACCATTTGACATCATAAAAAAACTGTTTCGCAATTAAACCAATAAATAAGGCGGCGTACTTAAGTACACCGCCTTTTATTATGCAATTGAAGTGCTGAGCTTCAGACTAGTAGCGGTAATGCTCCGGCTTGAAAGGACCATCCACATCAATGTTGAGGTAGTCGGCCTGCTCCTTGGTCAGCTTCTCCAGCTTGACGCCAAGGCGTGCCAGGTGGAGACGGGCAACTTCTTCGTCCAGCTTCTTGGGCAGGATCATGACGGTGGGCTCGTATTCATTCTGAGCGAGGTCGATCTGTGCCAGTACCTGGTTGGTGAAGGAGTTGGACATAACGAAGCTGGGGTGGCCAGTGGCGCAACCCAGGTTGACCAGACGGCCTTCAGCCAGAACGATCAAGGACTTGCCGGAGGGCATGGTCCACTTATCAACCTGCGGCTTGACCTCTTTCTTGACGCACTTGGGATTGTCCTCGAGGTGCAGCATTTCGATTTCATTGTCAAAGTGACCGATGTTGCAGAGGATGGCTTCGTCTTTCATGGCGTCCATGTGAGCGCCGGTGATAACGTGGTAGTTACCGGTGCAGGTGACAAAGACATCGCCGCGGGTAGCAGCGTCTTCCATGGTGGTGACTTCGTAGCCTTCCATGGCAGCCTGCAATGCGCAGATGGGATCGATTTCAGTAACCAGTACGCGAGCGCCGAAGCCGCGCATGGACTGAGCGCAGCCCTTACCGACATCGCCGTAACCGACGACAACCACGACCTTACCGGCGATCATGACGTCGGTGGCACGCTTGATGCCATCAGCCAGGGACTCGCGACAACCATAAAGATTGTCGAACTTGGACTTGGTGACAGAG
>Ga0209692_10003151_pt1 | contig 16390 bp, 14 predicted proteins | sample tdDd472_FD_187129 | JGI IMG/M metagenome (GOLD analysis project Ga0209692, IMG submission 187129) | Marine sediment microbial communities from the Atlantic coast under amendment with organic carbon and nitrate - tdDd47.2 (SPAdes)... | ecosystem: Environmental > Aquatic > Marine > Coastal >...
CGAGGAGGAGGAGGCGGGCGAAGGGCTTGAAAGGCATGGTCGTGTTCCTGTGTTGTTGCACACAGGGTTTCACGCCGACAAGGGCGGCTTCCGTCGCCGAAAACCGGCCCCCACCGCGAAAAATACCGTTCAGCCGCCCCCGGGCTCAGTTCCCGGCGCTCTCCATCTTGCGATGCGCGATCACCTCCTCCAGCCAGCCCAGCTTCATCTCTGGCACCGAGGACAGCAGCAGGTCGGTGTAATCGTCGAACGGCGGGCTCAGAACCTGGCTTTTCGAGCCATAGCGAACCACCTTGCCGCGGTACATCACGGCGATGGAATCGGCGATGGCGCGCACCGTGGCGATGTCGTGGGTGATAAAGAGAAAGGCCACGTTCTCGATCTTCTGCAGGTTCAGCAGCAGCTTGAGAATGCCGTCGGCGACCAGCGGGTCGAGGGCCGATGTGACCTCGTCGCAGATGATCATCTTCGGTTTCGCCGCCAGCGCCCGGGCGATGCAGACACGCTGCTTCTGCCCGCCGGAAAGCTCGGCCGGATAGCGGTCGATGAAACCGTCGCCCATCTCGATCTCGTCGAGCAACTCTTTCAGGCGGCGCCGTTTCTCCTTACCCTTCAGGCCGAAATAGAACTCCAGCGGGCGGCCGATGATGGTGCCGACGGTCTGGCGCGGGTTCATCGCCACGTCGGCCATCTGGTAGATCATCTGCAATTCGCGCAGATCCTCGCGGCTGCGCCCCTCCAGCGCCGGGGACAGGGTGCGCCCGGCAAACTCGATCTCGCCCGAGCGCGGCGGCAGAAGCCCGGTGATCACCCGCGCCAGCGTCGATTTGCCCGAGCCGCTTTCGCCCACCACGGCCAGCGTCTGGCCCGGGTGCAGGTCGACCGAGACGTCGTGCAGAACGTCGAAGGGCGTGCCCTTGTAGCGCGCGGTGATGCCCGAGACGCGCAGCACCGGGTCGGGGGTGGGCGGCTGTTCCTCGTGCTCGATCGAGCGGACCGAGACCAGCGCGCGGGTATAGTCCTCCTGCGGGGCGTTGATGATCTGGTCGGCGGATCCGTATTCAACCTTGTCGCCGTTGCGCAGCACCATGATGTCGTCGCTGACCTGCGCCACCACGGCGAGGTCGTGGGTGATGTAGAGCGCGGCCACCCCGGTGTCGCGGATCGCCTCCTTGATCGCCGCCAGCACGTCGATCTGGGTGGTCACGTCGAGCGCGGTTGTGGGTTCGTCGAACACCACGAGATCCGGTTCAGGGCAAAGCGCCAGCGCGGTCATGGCGCGCTGCAACTGGCCGCCGGAGACCTGGTGCGGATAGCGGTTGCCGAAGGTTTCGGGATCGGGCAGGCCGAGCTTGGCAAACAGCGTCACCGCGCGCGCTTCGGCCTCGGACTTGGGAAAGCGGTTGTGGTGGATCGCCGCCTCGGTCACCTGTTCCATCAGCTTCTTGGCCGGGTTGAAGGCGGCGGCGGCCGATTGCGCGACATAGGTCACCTCGGCGCCGCGCAGCTTGCGCAGCCCCCGCATCCCGCCCTTGAGGATATCGCGCCCGTTGATCCAGACCTCACCGCCGGTGATCTCGACCCCGCCGCGGCCATAGCCCAGCGCGGCCAGTCCGATGGTGGATTTGCCGGCGCCGGATTCGCCGATCAGCCCCAGCACCTTGCCCTTTTCCAGCTGGAACGAGACTCCGTGAACGATCTCGATCTCTTGCGGCGGCTCGCCCGGCGGATAGGCGGTTGCGCCGATCTTCAGATCGCGCACGTCAAGCATTGCGTCGCCCATCAGCCGCGCCCCCCCTTCAACGATGTGGTCCGGTTCAGGACCCAGTCCGCCACAAGGTTCACCGAGATCGCCAGCGTGGCGATGGCAAAGGCCGGGATCAGCGCGGCGGGGATGCCATAGACGATGCCATCCTTGTTTTCCTTCACGATACCGCCCCAGTCGGCCTCGGGCGGTTGCACGCCCAGGCCCAGGAACGACAGGGTCGAGACGAAGAGCACCATGAAGATGAACCGCAGTCCCATCTCGGCCACCAGCGGGCTGAGCGCGTTCGGCAGGATCTCGCGGAAGATGATCCAGACCCGTCCCTCGCCGCGGAGCTTGGCGGCCTCGACGTAGTCCATCACGTTGATGTCGACCGCGACCGCGCGGGCCAGGCGAAAGACGCGGGTGGAATCGAGCAGCCCCATCACGAGGATCAGCACCGGCACCGTGACCGGCATCACCGAGAGCACGACCAGCGCGAAGATCAGCGAGGGGATCGACATCAGCAGATCGACCGCGCGCGACAGCAGCTGGTCGGCCCAGCCGCCCAGCACCGCTGCGAGAAAGCCCAGCACCGATCCGGTGGTAAAGCTGAGAACGGTGGCGGCGGTGGCGATGAAGATGGTGGTGCGCCCGCCGTAGATCATCCGCGTCAGCAGATCGCGGCCGATGTTGTCGGTGCCCAGCAGGTGCGTGGCCGAAGAGGGTTCCCAGACGTCGCCGACGACCTCGGCCATGCCATAGGGGGCCAGAAGCGGCGCGAAGATCGCGGCGAGAAAGTAGAGCGCGGTAAAGAACAGGCCGACCGCGGCGGCGAACGGGATCCTCATCATTTCGGATGCCTCAGGCGCGGGTTGGTCAGGATCGAGACGACATCGGCCACCATGTTCAGGCCGATGTAGACGGCGGCGAAGATCAGGCCGCAGGCCTGCACCACCGGGACGTCCCGCTTGCTCACATGGTCGACGAGGTATTGGCCCATCCCGGGATAGACGAACACCACCTCGACCACGACGACACCCACCACGAGGTAGGCAAGATTCAGCATCACCACATTGACGATCGGCGCGATCGAATTGGGGAATGCGTGGCGATAGATCACCTGGAACCGGTTCAGCCCCTTGAGCTCGGCGGTTTCGATATAGGCCGATTGCATCACGTTGAGGATGGCGGCGCGGGTCATCCGCATCATGTGCGCCAGCACAACCAGCGTCAGCACCATGACCGGCATCGCGATCGACGACAGTTTCTCACCCAGGCTCATGCCGTCGTTGATCATCGCCACCGAGGGGAACCAGCGCAGCTTGACGGCCACGAAATACATGATGAGGTAGCCGATCAGGAACTCCGGGATCGAGATCGAGGCCAGCGTGACCGTCGAGATCAGCTTGTCCGGCCAGCGGTCGCGGAAGCGCACGGCAAGCAGCCCAAGAAAGATCGCCAGAGGCACCGCGATAACCGCGGCCCAAAATGCCAGGAACAGCGTGTTCTTCAACCGGTTACCGACACTATGGGCGATGTCCTGCCCATTCGTCAGTGCGGTGCCGAAGTCACCCTGCAGCGCGTTGAAAAGCCAGTCGAAATATCGGGTCAACGCCGGTTCGTTCAGGCCCAGTTCCTGGCGCAGGTTGGCGAGCGCCTCGGGCGTGGCCGACTGGCCCAGAATGGATTGCGCCACGTCGCCGGGCAGGATTTGCGTGCCGACGAAGATTAGCGCCGAGACCAGAAATAGCAGCATGAGGCCCAGCGCGACGCGCTGGACCAACAGTTTCAGTGCCGGCGCCATCCTAGGCGGCCACCCACATTTTCATCGGAGCGTAATAGTTCATCAGGCCAAAGCCCGCCGATTCGCCCCAGCCTGCCACACGATCGGACGAGGCATCGAGGAAGTCGTTGAACATCGGGCAAATCAGCCCGCCCTCGTTGTGCAGGATCATGCCCATATCGGCATAAATCTGCTTACGCTTGTCCTGGTCCAGTTCGGCCCTGGCGGCCAGCAGAAGCTGGTCGAAAGTCTCGTTCTTGAACCGCGTGTCGTTCCAGTCAGCCGTGCTGAGGTAGGCCGTGGAATACATCTGGTCTTGAACCGGGCGGCCGCTCCAGTAACTGGTGCAGAAGGGCTGCTTGTTCCACACCTCCGACCAGTAGCCATCATTTGGCTCGCGTTTGATTTCCAGCGGAATGCCTGCATTGCCCAGCGATTGCTGGAACAGCGCCGCCGCATCCGGCGCGCTCGGGAACGAGTTGTCCGAGGTGCGCAGCAGGACAGGGTCGGTCCGGCCCGATTTCTTCCAGTGGAACGCAGCCTTGTCCGGGTCGTATTCGCGCTGCTCCATCGGTGTGAACAGCGGGTACGAGGCGTTGATCGGAGTATCGTTACCGACCGAGCCATAGCCGAACAGGATCTTGTCGATCATCTCCTGGCGGTTCATGCCCCATTTTAGCGCAAGCATCACGTCGTTGTTGTCGAACGGCGCGGTGTCGCGATGTGCGATGAACACGTAGTGACCCGGGCCAGCGGTCTTGTGCACGGTGATGTTCGGCGCGCGGTCGATCAAGCCGGCGGTGCGCGGCGGCACCCGGTTGACGAGATCCACCTGGCCCGACTGCAGCGCCGCAACCCGCGCTGTATCATCGTTGATCACGATCAGCTCGATGGTGCCGGCATTGCCGAAATCGCGCCAGTAATTCTCGTTCTTCTCGAACACGAAGCGCACGCCCGGATCGGCCGATTTCATGACGTAGGGGCCGGTGCCGATCGTCGCGGTCGGGTCGTCCTTGCCGCCGCCCGGCTGGATCAGCAGGTGATAGTCGGTCATCAGGTACGGCAGGTCGGCGTTGGGCTGCTCCAGTTCGATGATGAACTCGTCGCCCTCCACGCGCATGCTCTGGATGCCGCGCATGATCCCAAGCGCGCCTGACTTGGTCTCGTCGCCCGAATGGCGTTCCATCGTCGCCAGCACGTCGTCGGCCGTCATGGTCTTGCCGTTCGAGAAGGTCACGCCCGAGCGGATCTTGAACGTCCAGACCTTCGCATCCGGCGAGGACGAATAGCTTTCGGCCAGAATCGGCTCGATCGCGTTGCCCGGCGCAAGCTCCAGCAGGGGCTCGCCCCACATGCGGGTGACAAGCGTCTGGCCCTGGTTCGCCGACAGGGCGGGATCGAGACTGTCAGCCGAACCCGAACCGTTGACGCCCACCTTGATCGTGCCGCCCTTCATCGGGCCGGCGGCCTGCACGGCCTGGGCAAACATGGTGTTCGCGATCACGGCGCCAATGCCCAGCGCGCCGGCCCGGCCGATGAATTCGCGGCGGCTCATTTTTCCGGCGCCTGCGCGCGCGGCAAGATAGCTCAAGTGGTTGGTCATGTTTTTCTCCCGTTGATTATGTCCACGACTGGCGCGCGGTTTTTCTTGATTGGTCAGTCAATCGTTGCGCAATCGCCGCACGCTCGCAAGTGTTTATTGACCCTGAATGTAAGAGGGATGTCACAGATGATCCCTGTCGATGCTATCGGCAATGTCGCGTTCATACAACAGGTTGTCGTTTTCGTACGCCTCTATCCGGGCCGTCAGGTGGAACCGCGTGGCGTCCGACCACATCTCGCACCGGGTCTCGGTCCGCAGCCGCCAGTCGCCGCGTTCACGTTCGTCGGTCCAGTGGCAGGCCCCCCGCGCCGACAGCGGATCGTCGGGGTGGATGGTCCAGCGTTCGCGTGCGATTGTGCCGCCGATCAGCCCGTGGTCGAGATCCTCGCGCTTGCCGAAATCGTCCTCGATCACCAGCGTCACCGCACCGCTGACCATGTCCGTCTCGATTCGGCGGACGTGATTTTCGGGCCGCAGGGGGCGGGTTTGCCAGGGCGCCTCGGCCTCGGGCGGGGGAAAGGCCCATTCGCCCCCCGTCGCGGTGGGGCGCACCGGCAGGTCCAGCCGCCCGGCCTCCAGCGTCAGCGTTGCGCTTTCGGGCGCGGGCCAGACCAGCGGCCAATAGGCCGAGGAGACCGCAACGCGGATCCGGTGGCCCGCCGGCACCCGGTAGGCGATCTGATCGAGCGGCACGGCGATGTCATAGCTTTGTCCCGGCTCCAGCGGACACGGGGCGCCGTGCCCGTCGCGATGGGCCAGGTTCAGCACGCCATAGGTGATCCGGGACGCGGCGCCGTCGGGATGGACGTGGTTGAGCCGCACCGCGATCTGCGCCTGCGGCTTGTCCGCCCGCAGCCGCAGGTGCAGAACCGGCGCGCCGAGGATATCGGTATCCTCCGCCAGCGGCGCACCGTCGAACGAGGCCGAGAGCGCATCGTCGCCGCGCTGGTCGCCGGGCATCTCCGGCCCCAGCCAGATCGCGCAGTATTCACCCGCCGCCATGCCGCAGTGATGCGGCGAGTTGACGGTCACGACCAGCGGGGCGGGGGTGTCGGACAACCCGGCGTCGGTCAGGTGGAGCGATTGCCGGGGGATGTGGGAGGTCGCCCCCTCGGTCTCGGCGATCCAGCGACCGGGGCGCTCCGCATACCAGGCGGCGGGGCGCAGCCCGTCCATCAGGTAGGCGCGGTAATCCGGGTCGTCCTCGACCCCGGTGTCGATCCCCTTCAGCCAGCGATCCCACCAGCGCAGCGCCTCTTGCAGGAACCCGATGCGCGGCTCGGGCACGGCGAAATGCGGGTACTTGTGCACCCAGGGGCCGACGATCCCCTTGGCGCCGGGGAGGTTCTCGACGATCCGCGGCACCGCGTTCTTGTAGGCGTCTCCCCAGCCGCCCACCGCCAGCACCTTGGCCTTGATCGCGCTGTAATCCTCGCAGACCGAGCCGTGCCGCCAATAGGCATCGCGCCGTTGGTGGCGCAGCCATGTGGCGGGAAGGAAGGGTTCGTTCTCCAGCCGCTGCAGCCACATGTCGCGCCAGGCCTCGCCCACCAGTGCCGGGTCCGGCGCGCGCGAGGAATAGGCCCACATGGTCGCGCCCCAACCGAGGTTCTCGTTCAGCAGGCAGCCGCCCTTGTAATGAATGTCGTCGGCGTAGCGATCCACCGTGGAGCAGAGCGTGATCACCGCCTTGAGCGGCTCCGGCGCCAGCGCGGCGACCTGCAACCCGTTGAACCCGCCCCAGCTGATCCCCATCATGCCCACCGTGCCGCTGCACCAGTCTTGCGCGGCGAGCCAATGGATCACCTCGACCGCGTCGTCGAGTTCCTGGCTGGTGTATTCATCCTCCATCACCCCCTGGCTGTCGCCATTGCCACGCATGTCCACCCGCACGCAGGCGTAGCCGCGTTTGGCGAAATATGGGTGCGTCAGCGCATCGCGCGCGGTGGTGCCGTCACGCTTGCGATAGGGGAGATATTCCAGGATCACCGGCACCGGATCGTCGCCCGCATCCACCGGGAGCCAGACCCGCGCCGAAAGCCGACAGCCATCGGAGAGCGTGATGCCCATGTCGGGCAGTTCCTCGATCTCGCGCAGGGCGTTTTCCGGTTGTGTCATGGCGTCAGAGTTCCCCCATCACGCGGGGTCGGCTCGGTGGGAAACGACCCTTCACGTGCGAACCGCGACGAGAAGGTCCATGACATTGGTGCCGGTGGGGCCGGTGATCAGCAGGGCGTCCTGCGCGGCGAGGAAGCTGCCGCTGTCCGCCCGGTCCAGTGCCTCTTGCGCGCCCGGACCCCAGGTGGCGCCATCGACCACCCCGCCGGCGGCCTCGGTCGGCCCGTCGGTGCCGTCGGTGCCGCCCACCACGACGGTGATCCCGGACGTGCCTGCAATCTCCCGCGCCAGCGCCAGCGCGAGCGCCTGGTTGCGCCCGCCCCGGCCCGGATTGTCGGGCAGAACCACGGTGGGCTCACCGCCGAGGATGATCGCGCCCGGTGCCATCGCCCGCAGGCGCGGCCCCCAGCGCCGGGCCAGCGCGTTCATCTCGTCGTGCAGCGCCTCATCCTGTTCCAACACCGCGATCCCCCGCGCGCGGGCCGCCTGTTCCGCCGCCATGCGGGCGTGCGCATTGCTCGCCACGATTCCGACGTCATAGGCAAAACCGGGGGCAGGGGGCGCGGCGCCGATGCCCGATCCGATCACCGCGATATCGTCGCCCGGCACATCGGAAATCGCCAGCACCTTTACCCGTGCGCCCCGGAAATGCGACAGCAGCCCGCCGCCCTTGATCCGCGACAGCCGGCGCCGTTCCGCGTTCATTGCGGTGATGTCCAGCCCCTGCGCCAGCAACCGCCGGTTCAGCGCCGCCAGGTCGTCCAGCACCTTGCCCGGCACCAGATCCTCGGCCAGCGACGAGGCGCCGCCGGAGACCAGCAGCAGCAGCTCCGATCCCGGCGCCATCGCCTCCACCGCCGCGCGCAGGGCGGCGCCGCCGCGCAGGCTGCGGGCGTCGGGCACCGGGTGGGCGGCCTCGATCACCTCGACATCTGGGGGCAGCCCCTCGCCGTGGCCGTCCTTGGTCACCACCAGCGCCGGCACGCCGGGAAACCGCCTCAGCGCGGCACGGGCCATCGCGCCCGCCGCCTTGCCCACGGCAAGGATGCGGTCAGGGGCGATCCCCTCCAGCGCGGCCCCGGTCGCGGCGTATCCATCCACAGCGGCCACCCCGGCCTGCCAGAGCGTCACTGCGGTGTCGCGCGGGTCCATTCAGACCTCCATCCAGATCGTCACCGGTCCGTCATTGACCAGCGCCACCTTCATGTCGGCGGCGAATTGCCCGGTTGCCACCGCCACCCCCTGCACCGCCATCCGGTCCGCGAAATAGTCATACAACCGCTTGCCCTCTTCCGGCGCGGCGGCGGTGGAAAACCCCGGCCGGTTGCCGCGCGCGGTATCGGCGGCCAGCGTGAACTGGCTGACCACCAGCGCCGCGCCGCCCACGTCGAGCAGCGAGCGGTTCATCTTGTCCGCCTCGTCCTTGAAGATGCGCAGCTTGGCGATCTTGGCGGCCAGCTTGTCGGCCTGCGCTTCGGTATCGCCCTGCATGGCGCAGACCAGGATCAGCAGGCCGGGGCCGATCTCTCCGATCTTCTCGCCTTCGACTGTGACGCTGGCCTCGGTGACACGTTGGATCAGGGCGCGCATGGGGTCTCCTTCCATTTCGGGGCGTCGGCGCCGGGACGCGTGACGCTGTCGCTGGCCATGGCGATGCCATGAGCCAGTGCCGCGCGCAACGCATCCTCCGGCAGGTTCAGCGGTTTGCTCAACTGCCCCGCATGGGCCAGATGCGCCATGAACCCGGCGTTGAAGATGTCGCCGGCGCCGACGGTATCGGCAACCTCGGCGCGGGGCGCCGGCAGGCCGACGATCTCGGCCCCGCGCATCGCCACTGCTCCCAGCGCCCCGCGGGTGTGCAACAACAGCGGTGCCGCGGCCCGCAGGTGGTCCAGCGCGCCCGACCCCAGCCAGTGCAGATCCTCGTCCGAGACCTTCACCACATCGGCCAGCGCCGCCATCCGCATCAGCCGCGCGCGATAGGCGGTGGCGTCCTTTACCAGCCCGGGCCGGATGTTCAGATCAAGCCAGATCAGCCGGTCGGGTGCGGCGCGCCGCGCCAGCACCTCGAAGGCCGCCGCCGCAGGGGGGGCGATCAGGCTGATGCCGCCGAAGACCAGCGCGCGGGCGCTGTCTGGCAGCGGATCAGGCAGGTCGGCCAGCGCATAGAGCGCCCCGGCGGTGTCGTTGTCGTACAGGTCGAACCGCGTGCCCCCCTCGACCGGCTGCGCCAGCGCCAGCGGGCAGGGGCGGTCGGATCGGGCGGCATGGGTTAGCGACACCCCCTCGGCCTGCAGATGCGCCGCCAGCCGCGCGCCCGCTGGATCGGACGAGAGCGCGCCGACGAAGCCCGCCCTTACCCCCTGCCGCGCCAGTGCCACCGCGCAATTCAAGGCGCCGCCGCCAGGCACCGGGCGAAAGCCCGTGCCGCCCCCCTCAAGCGCGGCGGGCACCATGTCGAGCACCGCCTCGCCGCAGCACAGGATCGCCGGGCCGCTCATCCCCGCCAGTCGATGATTTCATCCAGCCCGACCCGATCGGTGCGAAACCCGTTGGCGGGGTGGTCCGGATCGGCATAGCCGAAGGAAATGGCGCAGAGCACCAGTCGGTCCTCGGGGATGTCGAACCAGCGGTGCAGGAACGGCGCGTGCGAGGCGACGGCGGCCTGCGGAATGCTCGCCACCCCGGCGGCTTGGGCGGCCAGGGTGAAGGCGGTGACAAAGCCACCGCAATCAAGCGCACCATAGGCGCCCAGTTCGGCCGGGCTGGTGACGATGGCGCAATGCGGCGCGCCGAACAGCGCGAAATTCTCCATCCTCTGACGGGCCGAACCCGCGCGGTCGCCCTTTTCCACCCCCACCGCCTCGTACAACTGCCAGCCGCAGGTGCGGCGGCGCTCGCGGCAGGCGCCGGAGTAGCCGGTGGGAAAGGGCAGGTCGGGATCGTGGCTGCCGGTCCGCGCCTCTTCGATCATCGCGGCGCGAAAGCGGTCGGTCTCTTCGCCGCTGGTCAGGGTCACTTGCCAGGGTTGGGCATTGCACCAGGACGGCACCCGCCGGGCCGCGGCGACGATCTGTTCGATGGTCTCGCGCGGCACCGGGTCGGGCCGGAACGCGCGGCAGGAAAAGCGCTGCGCCATCAGCGCATCGAGATCGTCTAGGGTCATGGGTTTGCTCTCGCCTGTTTGTTGTGTCGCGGCGCAGAATGGCGGTGGCCGGAGGGGGGTGCAAGGGGCGCAATTTGAGCCGGATCAAAGAGGGCCGATGGATGAATCGCCTAAACTCGCCCCATCCGCATGAACAGGAGGACTGGGAAATGGTCGAGAAAACCGATCACGCAGGTCTTTGGCCGTCGCTCTACGATCCGCTGCGGGCGCTTGGCACCCGCCTGGCCGATTGGCTGAGCCCGGCGACCGAGGCATCGAGCAACGACAGCGCCTATGACATCTCGATGGAACTGCCCGGCGTGTCGCAGGACGATATCGAACTGACCGTCGAGGACGGCGTCGTCACCGTGCGCGGCGAGAAGAAGACGCAACAGGAGAAAAAGGGCGACACCTGGTATTTCAGCGAGCGTCAGTACGGCGCTTTCCGCCGGTCGTTCCGCCTGCCCGAGGATGCCGACGGCGACAAGGCCAGCGCCAGGATGGTCGACGGCGTGCTGCACGTCACTGTGCCCAAGCGCAGCACCGAGGCCGCCAAGGAAGCGCGCAAGATCGACATCGCGCGCGGGTAAGCTTGCGGCGGCGGTCTGACCGGGCCGCCACCGCCCTATTGGTTCATCGCCACGACGTAGCCGATACCGCCGGCGACGATCAGCCCCAGAACCACCGCCACGGCGATCTTGACCGCCGACCAGGGGCGTTCGCCCTGCACCCGCCCGGTGCGGCCGTTGACCACGAAACGGTACGTTTTGCCGCGATATTTGTACGCTGCCAGCCAGACCGGCAGCAGGATATGCTTGAAGGTGACGGCGGAAACATCGGTGTCGATGTCGTGGATGCGCTGGCGGTCGCCGCCGATGTCAAAGCGCACGTCGCGTTCGATCACCCGGGCCATGTGATCGCGCGCCTGGGTGTAGCCCTCGTCGAGTTCCACCGTATAGGCCTCGGCCCGGAACCCGGCCAGGTACTCCGGCCGGTAGGGTTCCAGCGCGGGCAGGTCCCAGGGCTCCAGCGCGTCGGTGTACCGCTTCGGCAGGCTTTTCGAGGCCAGCACCAGCACATCGTCGAAGAACCGGGCGACACGGCCCGCGGCGGGGGTCCAGCGCACGCGTGCGACCTGTTCCTGCACCCGCTTGCCGTCGCGCATCACGGTGCGGGTCTCGTAATAAACGGTGCCGCGCTCGCCGCGATAGCGCGACTTGGTGTCGGCGTCGAAGGTCCAGTAGGGCACGTAGATGCCCTGCATTTTCCGCCCCTTGCGGGCATAGTCTTTTAATCCGTTCGGCGCGAACCACAGCCGCCCCAACCAATCGCTCATCGCCTTGTGGGCCGAGCGTTCGTCAAGCGCAAAGGGCAGCACGCCGCGTGGCTTGATATGGCGGCTGACGCCGGTGTCGGTGACCACCGGCGTGGCGCAGAACGGGCATTCGGCGGCATGGGTCGCCGGATCGAATTCGACCTGCGCGCCGCAGTTGGGGCAGGACAGGACGCGGGTTTCCTCGGTCTCTGTCGCGTCGAGCTGCCCGGCGCGGGCGGCGTCGAAATCCAGCTCGCGCAGCTTGGCGCCGCCCCAGGGGGTGCTGCCCACCGGCTGCTCGTGGCCGCAATGGTCACAAACCAGCATCCCGCGCGCCGGATCAAAGCGGTAATCGCCGCCGCATTGTTCGCAGGGAAATCGATGCTCGGCCGGGGCCGTGGCGCCCGGCGCGGCGGGTGCGGGAGGAGGCGGGGGTGGGGCGGGCATGGGAAACCTCTGGCCTGTCGTCGTCGAACCTGCGGATCATACGCCCGGCGGCGGCGGCGGCGGCAGGATGGTGAAAAGCTGCGCCAGTTCCTGCACGTCCTCGGCCAGTTTCCAGCCGTCCTGACCGGCAGTCCAGACATGGGTTTCGCGTTTCAACTCGCCCGAGGTCGCCATGCGGCCCATGTCGGCCTTGGAGAACGGCCCCCTGGTCTCGCCGTTCTCGGCGATGTGCCAGACGTGTTCGACCGGCGGCGGCGGGGGCACCGGGGCGGCGGCCTGCTGCTGCGGTTGCGGTGCCGCGCCCCAGGGTCCGGGCCGCGCCATGTTCTGCGCCATCGCCATGCCCATACCGGCGCCAAGCCCGGCGGCCATGCCGCCACCGGCGGGGTTGGAGGCGGCGGCGGTCATCGCCTCGGCCGCCGAATACTGGGTGAACTTGCCCAGGTCGCCCGCCAGCCCCATCGAGGTACGCTTGTCCAGCGCCGCCTCGACCGCCGGCGGCAGCGAGATGTTCTCGATGTAGAACTCGGGCATCTCCAGCCCGTATTGCTCCAGCACCGGGGCGACCTCGGCGACGATCAGCTTGCCCAGGTCGGCGGTATTGGCGGCCATGTCCAGCACCGGGATGCCGGAGCCTGCAATCGCGCGGGAAAACTCCTGCACGATGATGTTGCGGATCTGGAAGCTGATCTCGTCCATGGTGAATTCGCCGTCGGTGCCGACGATCTCGACCATGAAGCGGGCCGGTTCCCTGACCCGGATGGTATAGGTGCCGAAGGCGCGGATGCGGGTCGGCCCGAACTCCGGATCGCGCAGCATGATCGGGTTCTTGGTGCCCCACTTGAGGTTGTTGAACCGGGTGGTGTTGACGAAGTAGATCTCGGACTTGAACGGCGATTTGAAGCCGTGGTCCCAGTGCTGCAGCGTCGTCAGGATCGGCATGTTGTTGGTCTCGAGCATGTAGAGACCGGGGGTGAAGACATCGGCCAACTGCCCCTCGTGGACGAATGCCGCCGCCTGGCCTTCACGCACGGTCAGCTTGGCGCCGTACTTGATTTCGTGGCCTTCGCGTTCGAAACGCCAGACCATGGTGTCGCGGGTGTCATCGGTCCAGTGGATGACGTCGATGAACTCGCCGGTGAGAAAGTCGAAGATTCCCATAATACCGATCCTTTTCCTGTCAGTTCGGGCAGGCGGTCACAGCGCCTGTCCCATCAGTTCGCGGGCGATGATCCGGGTGATCGGGCGCGCCTCGTCGGCGGTCATGCCCGGGGTCAGGCGCGGATCATAGAGCATTTTCAACAGCAATTCGTCATGATTGGTCAGCAGCGCGAATTCGTCGTCATCGTTGAAGATCGACGGGCGCGCCTCGGGGCTGTCGTTGGGCAGGCCGAGCCCCTGCGCGAGTTCCTCGTGGATGCACGACAGCCGCACCAGATCCGGGTGTTCGGCCCGGATCAGCGCCACCGCGCGGGTATAGGTGTTGGGATTGCGGCTGCCCGAGACCGCCACGACGAGGCAGTAGAACGAGCGCGGCAGGTTGCGAAACAGCGCCAGTTCCCGGGCGCTGATCGAAGGGATCAGCTGTTGCAGCCGGGTCTGGAAATAGTCGCGGTCATCCTCGCCCGCGACAAATACGTGGAAGTTCGCGCTATTGCCCCGCGCGATCGAGATCGGGTGCCCGGTGATCCGGGCCAGCCGCGCGGCATAGCCGGTGATGTTGTTGGCATCGCGGGTGCGCTGGGCGGGTTGCACGCTGGCGCCGAATTCCACCCCGATCTGCACCGGCGCGGTCCAGCGGTTGAGCTCGCCGCCGGCGCCGCGGGTGCGCCGGGCGGGGACCGACCCGCGGGCGTATTCGTCGAAAAAGGCGATGGTCTCGAAATTCTCGGCCAGTTGGTCGGCGGTGAACGGTGTATCCGGGCCGCCGCCGTCGGTGCGCAGCAGGCCCCGGGTAAGCAGATCGTTCTGCACCGCGCGGTAGTAGCGGGCCAGCGCGCGGCTTTGCTCCGAGCGCGGTCGCGACACCTGCGGCTGGAGCGCGGCGGGGCGTGCCTGCGGCGCGGGCGAACTGACCGGCCCGGCCTCCTCGCAGCCTGACAGCAGCAGCGACCCGAGCAGGGCCACGAGGCCGGAAACCCCGGCCCGCCTTATGCGGTGCATACCGCGCATGTGCGCCTCAGCCCGGAACCGCGGTTCCGGCGGTGTCGCCCAACCCGGTCTTTTTCGCCTTGGCGGCGGCCAGCGTGTCGCGCAGCTCGGCCTCCATCTTTTTCAGCTCGGCCTCGGCGGCGGCGCGTTTGGCCTTGCCCTCGTCTGCGATCTGCAGGCTTTCCTCGATGGTGCCGATCAGGTCGGCGTTGGCCTGTTTCACCGCCTCGATGTCGAACACGCCGCGCTCCATTTCCTCGCGGATCATCTTGTTGCTCTCGCGCAGGTTCTTGGCATTCGCTGTCAGCAGCTCGTTGGTGAGGTCGTTGGCGTCGCGCACCGCCGCCGCCGCCTCGGCGCTGCGCTGGATGGTGACCGCCTGGGCCAGCTGGGTTTCCCACAGCGGCACGGTGTTGACCATGGTCGAGTTGATCTTGGTCACCAGGCTCTTGTCGTTCTCCTGCACCAGCCGGATCGAGGGCAGCGATTGCATCGTCACCTGGCGGGTCAGCTTGAGGTCATGCACCCGGCGTTCCAGATCGTCGCGGGCGGCGCGCAGGTCGCGCAGCTCCTGCGCCTTCATCACCTGGTCGTTTTCCGCCGCCGCCTGCACCTCTGCCTCTTTCGCCGGGATGTCGTTGCGGTCGAGCTCGGCCAGCTTTTCCTCGCCCGCGGCGATGTAAAGCGCCAGCTCGTCGTAGAAATCCAGCGTCTTGGCATAGAGCAGGTCGAGCGACTTGATGTCCTTGAGCAGCGTGTGCTCATGCTTCAGCAGGTCGTCGGTGATGCGGTCGATCTGGCCCTGCACCTCTTCGTAGCGGGCGGTGAACTTGGCAAAGGGGGCGGCGCGGCCCAGCAGTTTTTCCCAGAAGCTCCGTTCGCGTCGCACGTCCAGTTCGGAGACGGAAAACCCGCGGATCGCGGTGACGATGGTGCGCAGGCTGTCGCCGGCGGGGCCGACATCCTTGTTGCGCACCCCGGCCAGCATCGCCTGGCTGATCTCCTGCAACTCGGCCTGGGCGCCCGAGCCGAAGGCGACGATCGAATTGGTGTCGCCCATGTCGATTTCGCCCATGCGCTTGCGGATGTCGGCGCCGACCTCTTCGCCGGCCTCCTCCATCACCACGATGTCGCCGGACGGATCGGAGAGCACGACAGCGGTGACCTCTTCGATCTCGCTCAGGGTTTCCTCGGCTTTCTTGCGAATGGTTTCAGACATGGGGGAATATCCTCGTTGAAAGGGGAATGGGGTCAGTCAAGCCGGACGCCCTCGCGTTGCAACCGGTCGCGCAGCACCTCGATCTCGACGGTCAGATCGCTGTGGTCGTCGGTCAGCATCTTGCGGGTGCGGGCGGCGAAATTCTGTTCCAGGTCGTCCAGCAGCGCGGTGTAGTCGGCGCGGGCCTGTCGGTCGGGGGTGCGGGCATAGAGATCGGCGAACTTGATCGTCGCGTCGCGCGCACCCATCAGGTAGACGGTCATGTACTTGCGGGCGCCGGTCAGGTCGCGCGGATCCTCCTCGACGGTGCGGAAAAGCTCGCGCGCGGTTTTCTGGAATCGCTCGACGCGGACCTCGATCTTGCGGTCGCCGGCGCGGCGCACTGCATCGCTCATGGCGGAGAGATAGCCCTCGGCTTCGGCCACGGTGCGGGCGACGCGATCCTGCTGGAAGCTGTCGATCCCCTCCATCCCCTTGTCGCGCAGGGGGTCGATGCCAAAGGCCAGCCCATGCAGAACTGTCGCCGCCCCGCCGTAGAGCAAAGGCGCCACCAGACCCGGCTCGGTCCGGTAGGCGGCGAGCGCGGCGCCGATGCCGGTCAGCAGGCTGGCCAGCATCTTGCGCGGCAGGACCGGACGGCGGGCGACCCGGCGGGCGGCATAGGCGGCCTCGGCGCGCAGCCCCTCGCGCAGCAGCCAGGCCGCAAGCGCCAGCGCGCCGGCACCGGCAAGCCCCAGCGCCATCGAGACGGCGCCACCACCGAAGGACAGGAACACCAGAAGGGCGGCCGGCAGGAACAGCGCGTTGGCCCGCGCGCCCACCGGATCGACCTGCGCGCCGTGATAGGCACTGCGCGGCGGCG
>Ga0209692_10003153_pt1 | contig 16379 bp, 9 predicted proteins | sample tdDd472_FD_187129 | JGI IMG/M metagenome (GOLD analysis project Ga0209692, IMG submission 187129) | Marine sediment microbial communities from the Atlantic coast under amendment with organic carbon and nitrate - tdDd47.2 (SPAdes)... | ecosystem: Environmental > Aquatic > Marine > Coastal >...
TTATGAAATTGAAAAAACTTCCTATTATTTTATCAGCATTGTTAGTTATCTTGATGGTTAGCGGCTGCGGTATTGAAACTCATATTGGCAAAGAACCCTATGTTGACGATAATCCCATTAGTCAGGATACTTCCCCGCCTTTTATCAACACGGTGCGGGCAGTGTCGGATAACTCTGTGGTGGTAGAGTTTTCTGAACCTGTTGAAGAAACCAGCGCCCTTGAGGGAACTAATTATATTATTACAAGCAGTGGTACGGCTTTGCCGGTAGATTCTTTGACCATTGAATCGGGAACCACCGTGAAGGTTCAGCTTCAGGAGAGTATGGCCTACGGGGTTACCTACCAGTGTTTTATAAAAGATGTTGCTGACCTGGCGGATAATAAAATGGCTGGATCAGCCCGTGATTATCCAGGCCGGGGGAAGGTACTGGCTGCTTTATCCGATACCCCGGTCTCTGTAACGAATATAACTGATTTAAATGTATCGGTTGCCGGTGAAGATGTTGTCGCCTATAAGTACCGTATCGACAATGGTGAATGGAGCGGAGAGCGGGATACCGGTACGGCAGTCGCTAAGGCCGGTATTGCTGAAGGCGGTCACAGCCTTGATGTTATAGGCCGGGATTCAGAGGGAAACTGGCAGGCTGAAAGCGCCCCGTCTCAATTCAACTGGACTGTTGATACAACAGCGCCTGCGGCAGCCTTTGATAATCTTCCCCTTAATATAACTACTGATAAGAATATCGATGTTACTATTCTTAATGCCTTCGCCTATCGGTATAAACTTAATGATGAAGACTGGAGCGGCGAACTCAATGGCAGCCTTAAACGCGAAAATCTTGAAGATGGAACCTATATTCTTACGGCCGTTGCCCGCGACCTGGCAGGCAACTGGCAGGACGAATCGGACGCCACAAGCTTCACCTGGAAAATAAACACCTCGGTACCGGTTGCTCTTTTGAGTGGTCAGCCTGACAGCCCTACGGGCAGCAATGGCGCAATTGTCCATGTAAGCGGCAATGCGATAGTTGCCTATAAGTATAAGTTTGATGGTTCAGGATGGAGTGGTGAAACCGCCATTGCTACCGCGGTGACAAAAACAAATCTTAGTGAAGGAAGTCATTCAATTTATGTAATTGGAAAAAATGATGCCGGTACCTGGCAGGAAGAAACTGCTGCCACTTCATACAGCTGGAATGTCGATCTGACGCCGCCGGCGTCGGTGACCCTGCCGGTACTTCCAGATAATCCTTCTTCTGAAGTAAGACCGGATATTCGGGTTGGTGGAGATGATGTTACTTATTTTAAATATAAACTGGATGGCGGAACATGGAGCGGTCTTCTTTCGGCAGGTGACGCGGTACCCCTTTCTGATCTCTCTGAAGGAGGTCATACCATTGAGGTAATTGGTGTTGATAGCGTGGGGAATGAAGCATCCGCTATCAGTCATACCTGGAGTGTTGACCTGACAGCGCCAGCGGCCTCATTTGAGCCGATGGCTCTTCCTTCCTCTGTCTCAAACGAACAGAACCAGGGCTTTTCCATTCTTGGTGCCGGGGTTACTCATTACCGCTACCGTCTCGATTCAGAAGACTGGAGCAGCGACATCCCGATAGGGACTAACTCTTTTAGTTTTGATTCTTCTCTTCTTACTGAAGGAAGTCATACCGTTAAGGCCATTGGGCGTGATGCGGCGGGCAACTGGCAGGATGCTGCTGATGCGGCGCTTTTTACCTGGACCATTGACGTGACTCCGCCCCAGGAAGATCTGACTTTGCAGAACGCTCCCGGAGATCCTACCAGTTCTGATGATGTTTCTATTACTGTCCAGGGGGCCGATTCGACGGGATACCAGTACCGCCTCGACAGTGGACAGTGGCAGACTGTTGACGCCATTGCAACCGGTCTGATATTTACTGATCTTTCAGAGGGAAGTCATACCCTCGAGGTCCGCGGTATGGATACGGCGGGAAATATTCAGGCTGATGTTGTTCAGCATTCATGGAAAATAGATAAGACCGCAAGCAACGCGATTCTTACGGGACTTCCTTTGCAGTTGACTAACCAGACCGGGCTTAATGTAACCGTTGCAGGCGCTGATGTGACAGCCTATAAGTATAATCTTGATGACTCAGGCTGGAGCAGCGAGATTAATGCTGCAGAGCTTCTTGCAGAAACAGGACTGGCTGAAGGGAGTCATGAAATACTGGTGGTGGCAAAGGATGCCGCCGGTAACTGGCAGGCTGATGGAGACGCGACCAGTTTTTCCTGGCAGATAGACGTGACGGCGCCTGCCGCTGTAGTAAGCGGATATCCATCGGCGGCAACCAGCAATGGCGTCGTTGATATTGATGTTGCCGGTGACGGTGTGGCCTTCTATAAGTATCAGTTCAACAGCGGAGCCTGGAGCAGTGAAACCGATGCCGGTTCAAATATTGCGCTTACTCTTGATGAAGGAAGTTATGACCTTAATGTACTGGGGCGCGACCAGGCGGGCAACTGGCAGTCGGCTCCTACTACTGTTTCTTTTGCCATTGACCAGAGTCCTCCGGGATTGATCAGCGTCAGTGATTCCGGGGCAACCAGCTCGTCTTCCGCCCTGGAATTTACCTGGAGCAATAGCAGTGACGTGGAAGATGTAAAGTTTCAGGTCGCCTCTGATGCCGCCTTCAGCAATATTCTTTTCGGGGGCACCGACGGCGCTTCAATCGGAAAAGTTGAAACATACACATGGCCGGCAAACCCCTCAGTTGCTTCTAAGTATTATGCCCGAATAAAGGCAGCTGACTCGGCAGGCAACTGGAGCGGTTTCGGTACGGCCTCTAACGGCATCACCCTTACGGGTTCAATAACCTTGAAAATTAAAAATAATTCCGGCCAGGACCTGGCGGGAGCCCAGGCTGTATTGAAGCTTTCTGCCGATGACTCAGTCATTGCTACTCTTTCATCTGATGGCAACGGAGTTATTACCTTTGCTGATGTAGAAGTTGGCGATAATGCCTACAGTATTGATATATCCACATCAGGGTATAACAGCGCTGTTAAGAATAATGTTTCTGTCAACCTGGGAGCTGTTTCCGACCAGGGTATCATGGTGCTTGTTTCGTCTGCAGCTTCACCGGGTATATTTAACGGTACTGTTATTGACGCCAATGACGGGTCAAAAATAGCTGATGCGGTTATCCAGATAAAAAACTGGGCCGGCACGGTGGTGGAAACCCTCTCTTCCAGTGGTACTGGAGCCTTCTCTACGGGGAGCCTTGATCCCGGGACTTACAGCATTAATATTTCAAAGGATAACTATTACGATCTTCTTGTTGATAACCAGGTTGTTGACGGTGATAACGCTCTTGGAAGACAGGCCCTCAGTGAGGTGCTGGCGCCGTATCGCCTGAAGGTTACAGTTCTCTGGGGTGGAAGTCCCAAAGACCTTGACCTTCATGTTGTCGGTCAGAGTGACTCATCTTCTGACGGTCGATTTCATGTTTCGTGGCATAAGAAATCTTATACCGAAGCTACCAACAGCTATTCATCTTCAGCAGATCCGGTGGGTAACTTTGCCACTACTTCACTGGTTCAGGATAACACCAAGGGCTATGGTCCGGAAACCATTAACCTCTTTAAGCTGGATGACAATTCCCTCTACTCTGATGGTATTTATACCTTTACGGTTCATAAGTATTCAAGCACGGGAAGCTGGTATGACGAACCGATAACCCTCAGGATCTATGATAGTATGGGCATGTGGCAGGAGATTCCATTTCCAAGCGGGGCCAGTGACTCCCTCCGTTACTGGAAGGTTTTTCAGGTGGAGATGAGTGGGGCCAGCAGGTCTGACCGCACCCTGACTGTTGTTAACCAGTTTGCAACTCTTAATCACAATTCAAAGGATTCAATGGACTGGGAAATCGAGCCCGGCGGCATGGCAGGGTACCTGCTGGCTATTGCCAGGGGCGATATTTCCGCGGTTCTTTCATTGCTTGCTCTTTTTATCCTTTTAATAACAGGTACCTGGTACCTGAACAGAAGAAGAATGAAGAATATATCTTCATAAAAACAATTAAGAATTAAAAGGGGCGGTATTGTTCTGCCCCTTTTAATTTCTGAAATTGCAATAATTTTCCCGGTATATTATACCGATAAGATAGTGATGTCTCATTACTTTACGGGCAATTTGGGAGCTTAAGGAAAATTATGATCTGGACGAAACTGCTGTTGGTCCTTTCTCCGGTGTTGATGTTTTATATTATCTACCGCCGTTATTTTCATTTTCGTCCTGAATATATAAAACATCTCCAGGCATTTGCTACCGGTATGGCTGCGGCCCTTCTGGTTATTATCCTGGCTCCTGCCATTGCCAGTCTTCTTCCTTCAAATGATATTTTTTTTAAAGGTTTTATTAAAGCGGGGCTGGTTGAAAAAACAGCGGCCCTGATTGCAATTTTTCTGATTCAACTTCGTTATCCTAATTTTAGTATTGTTGAGGCTGTTCTTTCAGGTATTTTTTTCGCTCTCGGATTTTCTGCAATGGAGAATGTTTTCTTTGAAATACATTTTGGTCTTTCCGGTTCAATTTTGAGAATTTTCTTTTCAGTCCCCATGCACCTTACCACCTGCGGCATACTCGGTTTCTTTCTCGGGAAGATGAAAATGAGCGATACTCTAATCCTGAAAATGAAATCACTTTTAACAGGATTTTTAATCGCCTGGCTGGGGCACTCTCTTTTTGATGTAGCTGTTTTTTCCGGCGGTAAAAATGTTTTTTTTATTGTTCCCCTTCTGTTTATCCTCGTCGGGTTCCTTGAACTTAACCTTTCCCGCGCGGTTATCATTCCGGGTCAGGATGTAATTAAGGCACTTGAAATACGTTTTGATGACTGGCTGATGATCTGGCGACAGCCAAAATACGAACGGTGGATAAGTCAGTCGATGGATAAAGAATCTGCTATTCCTATCTCTCCCTTTGTCTGGCGCCCGGGAGCAGCGGGTTTTTTACTTTTTATTATATTTCTGGTGATGGCTGTGGGAGGCTTTTATTATAAAAATATAATACTGTACCGCTTTCATTTGAATCTAACTTCCTCTACCGAAATTCTTGTTTTTCATGTTTTTCCTTTGTCTATGGCTTTAACTACTATTGTAGTAGGCGCGGTGAATCCTGAATTTTTTAAGTATAGTGAAATAAAAATTCCCGTAATTCTTGATGTTGTTTTGGACCGGGGTAAGGAGACTGAAGAGACTTATATTACCTATGATATCACTGCCTCCAGCTGTTTTCTTCGCACCTTTGAATCTTTCGGGACGGGGAAAATTTTAGGTTTTTCCCTTGATCTCCCGGGATTCAAATCTATTGAATTAACCGGTGAGGTTGTCTGGGAGAGCCATGACCCCGGGTTCAGTCCATCAGGTTCTATTGTAAAAATACTCGATCCACCGCTGGTGTTTTTTTTGATCCTGCAGCGGTATCATCTTTTCAGGCTTCGCAAGGGAATAATTTTCTTTTTTAAACTTCCGGGTTTTGAGACTATTCGTAAATTATTTGTTCATCCCGTAACAACTATGCAAAAAGAGCGGTTGGTGAGGGAAGGAGAAATAATTTTTAAAGAGGGTGATCCTTCAAGAGAATTTTATCTTTTAAAAAAAGGAAAAATTGAAATATTTAAAGAGAGGGAAGATGAAGAGATTATTCAGCTTAATACCATTGAAGATGGGCAGATATTTGGTGAACTTGCAGTCTTTTCCGGTTTAAAGCGTAGTGCATCAGCACGGGCCCTTGAAGATTCGATTCTCGCCAGGGCGGATAAAAACAACCTGAAGGCCCTTGTTCGCAGTAACCCCGAATTTGCCCTTCAGCTTTTTCAGACCCTTGCAGAACGGATCAACCAGTCTGAAGAGGTGTTGATGGATAACATTCAGTATCTGGAAAGGCAAAAAATAGAAAAGCAGCGGTTTATTGATTCCCTCTCTTTCTTCCTTCTTATTGTTCTGGGGAATCGACTTGATATCCATGGAAAAGGAATCGATCTTATTGATATCAAAAGTGTTGTTGAGAAGGTTGATGATTCAATTGCCATGGATCTTGCAAAGATTGTTCTGATGCAGCGCAAGGATTTTGAATCAGAAGAGGAATTTGGTGTCCGTGTTGTTGAAGCCTTTAGGGAGTTTTTTGAAAATGCTGAAGAGCAATGAGTACGGCTTTCTCCCTCTCCCTGCAGGAGTAACCTGAGAAATATTGAATGTATATATGGGAGAGGGCAGATCAGTTAGTTCGGTTACCGTTTCTCAAGGGCGTCAAATACCAGCCTGGTCATCTCCCGGCTTAGAGCCTCAACATTAATTGGCTTGTTGAATACAATGGGCGTCAGGCAGGCCCGGTCGATGCTTCCGAAAAGAAGATGGCGCAGGTTGAGGGCATTGATGTCTTCGCGAATCACCCCCTCGGCAACCCCTTCCTTTATAATGTCAAAAATGAGGGCCCCGTACTTTTTCAGCAGCCGGTAAGGGACACTCTCGTAGTAATCATATGAATTGCTCACCTCGAGAAGGATGACCCGGGCAATAACCCGGTCTTCGTTATAGGCATTGATGTAACTGTGAATAAAAGCCTCAAGCTTTACAAGGGAACCGTTGATTTTGTCCAGTTCTCTGATGGCGTCATTGAACTTCGTTTCAAGGTATTCCTGGAGCAGGGAATGAAGAACATCCCTCTTGTCCTTGAAGTACTTATATATCAGCGGCTCGGTTACCCCGGCAGTCTGGGCCAGTTCAGCAATCTTGATAGAAGTAAAGTCCTTTGACTCGAGAAGGGTACGCAGGGCGTTGATGATTTTTATCTTTCCCGGAGGCTCCGGGCGGCGGTTTTCTTTATTTTTCACTGTATTTTATTCCCTGGTTGATTCTTTTCTGTGACTTTTTCTGAGAAACAGCTGGAATTCAAGGATTTTTTCAAAAAGGTTAGTAAAATTAACTAAAATAGTTGACTTGGTTAGTAAAATTAACTAACTTGCAGTAAATGTGAATAGTGTAAGGGGCTGTCCACATTTTTTTTAGGGTGGTAGGTTAGTGAAATTAACTAACTGCCCGGTGGGATGTGCATGAGGATGTAAGAGACAAGGAGAGAATTATGGAAAGTTTTTTTAACCCACGATCTATGGCTATTTTTGGCATTTCTGAAAAGAAGAAATCGATTCCCGGCTATATACTCGACAATACACAGCGCTGGGGATTTGAAGGAAAAATCTACGGGATAATGCCGGGCTGCGGCGGGGAAACCGTTGAGGGCGTTGATGTGTTTGATTCTGTCCATGACCTGCCGGAAGTTCCCGATCTCGCGGTGATGCTTATTCCCGCAAAGTTTGTTCCCATGGCTATGCGTGAATGCGGAAAATTCGGTATCAGGCGTGTTGCGGTTCTAGCGGGGGGCTTTAATGAGTCAGGTGATTCAGGTGAAACCTTGGCTGCAGAGCTTCTTGAGGCGGCAGAAGAGTATGATATACGTTTTCTCGGGCCTAATGGCCTGACGGTAGCTGATGCGGTAAGCGGGGTCTGTCTTCCTTTTATACCTCATATAAAAATGGAGAAGGGGGGCTTTTCCTTTATATCCCAGAGCGGGGGCTTTTTTCTCGTGCTCTGGAACCTGATGCGCGATGAGAATATAGGTATGGCCCGTTTTGCCAGTATTGGCAATAAGCTGAATGTCGATGAAACGGATGTCCTTGAGTATTTCGGCCGTGACCCTGAGACAAAAGTAATCGGCCTCTACCTTGAGTCGATTGCCAATGGTGAGCGGCTGGTCGAGGTGGCCTCAAAAATTAATAAGCCGATTATCGCCTTGAAGGCGAACCGCTCTGAAGCCGGGGGGCGTGCCGCCATGAGCCATACCGCCTCAATGAGCAATAATGATTCTATCGTTGATGCGGCCTTTGAGCGGGCCGGAATCATTCGAGTCGAGCATGTCCATGACCTGATTGCCGCGGTACGGGCCTTTAAGCTTCCGCCCATGCGGGGCAACCGGCTTATGGTGATGACGCCGGGAGGCGGATCAGCGGTTATGATGGCCGACCTGGCTGAAAAGTACGGCTTTGAGTTTGCCGATCCGGGCGCCCGGTTCTACGAGGGTCTCAACCAGTATACCAATGCCGGGGGCATTATTAAGTTCAGTAACCCCCTTGATATGGGAGACATTTATGATATTGATGCCTACCCGAAGATAATCGGTGAGGCCCTTGCCAGTGACGCTGTTGACGGGGCGGTCTACGGCCACGCCCGGCCCCTGTTTCCGGAAGATGATGATTCGATATTCAAAAAGATGTTTCATACCGATATCTCAGAAGAGACCATTAGTTTTATGGAGGCCGCCGACAAACCCCTTGGTGTATCCATGTCTGCACCAGGGGAAGTGATGGGCACAATGAAGCGTAAACTTCCCTACCCAATCTTTAACCGCGCCGAAGATACCATTGCCGCCCTGAGAATTCAGGCGGATTATTACGCACGGGAAGCTCTGAGCAGTCAGGGCGATGACGCGCCGGGTGATTTTGATTTTAGTGAGACGGGTCTCTATCTGGAGGGGTGCTCGGGAAATATCGGCGAAGAAACCCTTGAGGCTCTGAGCCGCGGAGGGATTGCCGTTGCCCCGTCGATAGTAGCGCCTGATGAACCTGAAGCCCTGAAGGCGGCGGAGACCCTCGGGTTTCCCCTGGTCATGAAAGTTGATTCTCCCGACGTACTTCACAAGAGCGACGCCGGCGGGGTTGTGGTTGACGTAAAGAATGGAGAGGAAGTTCGGGCTGCCTTTCGCGCCATTACCGAAAATGTAAAGGCATACCGCAGTGGCGCCCGTATCAATGGAATACGGCTGGCACAGATGGCCCCGGCGGGTCATGATATGTTTGTCGGGGCGATGCGGGATAAATCCTTTGGGCCCGTGGTTGTTTTCGGCTATGGAGGCATCTACACGGAAGTTTTTAAGGATATTGAAACAGTCCTCTGTCCCGCCCCGGAAAAAGAAATCAGGGAGAAGCTTGCCCGGCTTACATCGTACCCGATACTTGAAGGGGCCCGGGGTAAAAACCCGGCCGATATTAACGCCCTGGTCAAGATTATTGCAAAAGTCTCTCACCTGATGCGTGCATTCCCCGCCATTGAAGAACTCGACCTGAATCCGGTCCGGGTCTTTGATGAAGGAGAGGGAGCCACTGCCCTGGACGGACGGATGAAGCTTGCCGCCCCCTTGAGCAGTTTTTTGCCGGATAATAGTGAAGAGACACAGAGCAAGGTGCAGCCCGCGGGGTGCTGAAAAAAGCCCCTTTGGGGGCTATTTCTTAAGTTTCAACGTTGGATGAAGCACCTTAACGCAGTCGGGACAGAGAGAGTGGCTGAACGTCACATTGCCGTGATCGCGAAAGTATTCATCTACCTGGCTCCAGTAGCCCCTGTCATCACGGATTTTTTTGCAGTGAGAACAGATGGGCAGCAGGCCGCTCAGGGTTTTGATCTCGTCCAGGGAATTCTTAAGATTTTTTGATATGGCAAAGTTTTCCCGGGAAAATAGTTCAACCATGTACCCGATGTAGGCATAAACCAGAAAAATTCCCGTGACAAAGAATGTGTAAGGAAGGAAAAGCCGTATCGGTACCGGAAAGATAAGGCCGATGGTGATTTCAAATGCCATGAGATTGAGTGTCATTGAGATCATACTGAACCTGAAGCCGATACCCACGGTAGTGAATATGCCGGCAAAGGCGAAGAAAAAACTGGTGAGATAGGGGGTGAAAACCGCCGGATTGCTCATGGCCACCAGAAAGGTAGCAAAGAGGCCGAGACTTGTAATAAAGAGTGAAGAGCTCAGGTAAAGGTGTCGTTTCATGGTTCTGGTAAAGGTTAAGGCCAGGATGATGCCTGAAAATATTACCAGAATTATTCGAACAAGAAGAACCGTGTTGCCGTCACTGCCGAAGTAATCTTTATCGAGAATGCCGAAAGTGAGGCCGATAGCCATCAGCATTGCCCATGAAATACGACAGAAGAGAAGGGTTCTTTCTGTAATATGCTCACGGTATTCTTTTTCAGCTGATTCTTCATTGAATTTAAGCAAAAGTCTATTGAGGATGTATTTTTCTTTATTCATTGCCTGATAGTGACCTTATTTTTATAGAAAATAATATTTATTTCCTATAATACTGTTTCTTAATAAATTATGCAATAAAAATGCCAGTGCATAGCCGAACATTATGCAAAAAAACTCTAATTTTTGCTCCAACAGGGACAATGTCCCGTGACTCTTTCCCTTGACAGGGTGATCTGAATGGTATATTGACTATACATTATGAATATATCATCACTTTTTAGTATATCGAACCTGAAGCAGCGCTTTGCCGCCCCGATGCCGGGAAACCTCACAGAAGAAATTCTTACGGCTGCCATCGCCGCGGCAGAGAAGGGTAACAGGGGGGAAGTTCGTCTTCACCTTGAGCACCGCTCTCCCCATCGGGATGTGGTTCAACGGGCCCGGGAGCTTTTTTTTAACCTTGGTATGGACCGTACCGAAGAAGAAACCGGGGTTCTCCTCTATGTGGCCCTGAAAGACCGAAGAGCCGCGGTCTTTGCCGGGGCGGGTATCTTTGGATCACAGAAACCGGAATACTGGCAAAAAATCATAGATCGGGTTTCCCGTGGTTTTGCCGAAGGTGATATCGCCGCGGGGCTTATCGAAGCTTTAACCATGACAGGTGACCTCCTGCGGGAAAAGGTCCCCGGTGATGATGGGGCTGGAAATGAGCTATCCAATCGGGTCAGTATAGATGAAAGTGCCGGTTCAGTAATTCATGAGCGTTTTTTTCAGGCGGCAGTTGCTCTGCTGATACTTGTTGCCGTACCGTCGATTATTTCCCTCTCCCGGCTGAACTCTTCTCTTGTTGCTGCTGAAAAGCAGAGCTCCCAGCTGAGCAATGTTCTTGAACGCCAGTCAGTGGTGAAAGAACGGTACCGTGATCGTTCTTCAAGTGAATTTATTGAAGGAGAGCTGGCGGGATCAGAGAACCGGGTCAGGGTTGAGCGCCTCCGGTATGACCGGGCCGCGGCTGACTACAATGAGAGGGCGGGGGCTTTTCCCGGCAGGTTATGGGTTTCTCTTTTTCGTTTTCCTCACAAGTTACGTCTCTCGGGAGAAAAAAAGTTGTGGTAAGATCGGCAATGAGACCTGTTGTTTTCTCCCTGGTGTTTTTTTTTGGGACAGTGTTTTTTGCAGCCCCTCTTGCGTCATGGGTTCCTTCTATTACAAAACCAGTCAATGATTACGCGGGCATTATCACCGCTGCCGATGAATACCGGATAACACAGATGCTCCTGGAGCACCGGAAGAAAACCGGTGTTCAGGGTGCTGTTCTTACGGTGAGAGGCATCGGTTCGAAGAAAATAGAAGTCTACTCCCTCGAGGTTGCAGAAAAATGGGGGGGTGGAGAGAAAGGAAGAGATAACGGTTTTCTTTTTCTTATTGCCCTGGGAAACCGACATATGCGTCTTGAGGTGGGATACGGCCTTGAGGGGTATGTCCCTGACGGGAAGGCGCGTCTTCTTCTCGGATCTATAAAAAAAGATTTTCGCCGGAAAGCTTACGGAAAAGGAATCCGAACCGTGGTGCAGGGTGTTGTCGATGCAACCGGTTCTCTTGAAGCGGGAAAGGTTATACCGGTAACGGGAAAAATAATGGGGGCTTTCTTTCACCTGGCTGAGATTCACTGGGTGGTTTTTCTTGTCAGCGCGCTGGTGGGTATTTTCTTTGTTCTTTTAAAAAGGAAGTGTAAGTTTCACAGGGCTGTTTCTTTTCTGATATTTTTTTTCTTATGGGGCGCTGTTCCGGTTTTGATCCAGTTATTTTTTCCCGGGGTTTGGTACTGGCGGCCCTTTGTCTATGTGACCGGCGCCTTTGCCGGAGCGGGTCTTATCTCTGTAATTGATGAACCCCTCATGATTGGGGGGAAGATAGCCTTTACCATTATGGCTCTTGCCCCGGCCATTGCGAGTCTTGTCTGTATTATAAATCTTCTCGATATCAGCAAACCCAATCCCTTCGGCACATCGACTAATGAAACTATATTGTTTCCGATTCTAATTTTTACAAATATGTACCAGTCTTTCATGTTTATGCTCAATACCATGGATATGCAGGGAGGCGGCTCAGGTTATTCTTCCTCGGGATCATACCGTTCTTCTTCCGGTTCGTCATATTCTCCCAGCAGTTCAGGTTCATCAGGTTCAGGAAGCAGTTCTTATTCAGGAGGCGGCGGATCTTTTGGCGGTGGGGGAGCTTCTTCGTCGTGGTGACGGCTGGTTTCCATCAGTGTCGTTTCAATTATTTCTTTTAATTTAAGTATATTAATTGGTTTTGTAATGTAATCGTTCATTCCTGCATCAAAGGCTTCCTTTCGGACATCGGTGAGGGCATGGGCTGTCATGGCAATTACAGGGAGACGGCTTGCTGTGCTGCCGCAGCGGCCGGCTCGAATAAGCCTGGTGGCTTCAATACCATCCATTCTCGGCATTTCGATATCCATGAGAACCAGGTCAAATTTGTTTTTTTCTATGAGCTCCAGGGCCTCGAGGCCATTTGTCGCAGCAGTTACCTTGAATTCCAGTTTTTTCAGCACTGTTACCGCAAGCACTGTGTTGATCGCATTGTCTTCAGCAAGTAGTATTCTCATGCCCCTGGTGTCAGGAATGACTGGTTTCTTTTGGGCTAGTGCACCGGGTATTTTGAATGCGCTGTCAGCAGGCCTGATTGGTATAGAGAAAGTGAAGACACTTCCCTGGTCCAGGGTACTTGAAAAGTTGATTTGTCCATGCATCAGTTTTACCAGCTCTTTGACGATAGAAAGCCCCAGTCCTGTCCCTCCGTATTTTCTTGCTGTTCCTTTTTCAGCCTGTTCAAATTTAGTGAAAATATTTTTCTGTGCTTCCTGAGATATACCGCATCCTGTGTCTGTTACGGATATTTCAACTGGGCATATGCCTTCAGTGCATTTATTGCAGTTTTTCAGGTTGACCTTTATAGTAATTCCCCCGGTGTCGGTAAACTTGAGGGCATTGCTGACAAGATTGATCATGATCTGACGCAGTCTGAGTTCGTCGGCAATAATACGCTGGGGCAGGTTGTCCGCCAGTTGTACTTTAAAAGATAAATTCTTGCTTTTGATCTGGCTTTGAAAGAAGTCTTTAATAGTTATAAATAAATTCTTGAGATGAAATTCTTCTTCTTCAAGGAGCAGCTTTCCGCTTTCAATTTTAGAAAAATCAAGGATGTCATTGATTATCTGCAGAAGATGGTTGCCGGAATGCTTGATGGTCTCAAGGTACTGGTTTTGTTCTTCATCGTCCCATGTCATGAGGGCCATGTCTGTCATGCCGATGACTGCGTTGAGGGGTGTTCGTATCTCATGGCTCATACGGGCAAGGAATTCTGATTTTGCTTTGCTGGCATTGAGAGCTGTTTCTTCTATCTTTTTTTGTTCTGTTATATCCTGGTGGGTTCCTGACATGAAAAGGGGGCTGCCTTCGTTATCCCGGGTGGTGACTTTCCCCCGGTCAAGAACCCATACCCAGTGCCCCTCTTTGTGCTGCATTCGGGCTTCACATTCATAGTAGGCGATCTCCCCTTTAAGATGCTTTTTTAGCAGTTTATCGGATTTTTTGAGATCATCGGGATGGCAGAATTTTGTCCAAGTGTTGAGAGAAACGGGTGACAGCTCATTGAGGGTGTATCCGATAATTTCAGCCCATCTATCGTTAAAGGTGACGGAATTTATTTCGATGTCCCATTCCCATGTACCGACATTGGTTCCTTCGAGAATATCAGCGAGCCTTCTTTTTTCAGTTGCCAGGAGATCTTCGGTCAGTTTTCTTTTTGTAATGTCAACAATCGTGCCTTCAAGCCAGTCCTTTTCCCTGTTAAGGGTTGCGGAAAGGAGTACGGTTTTAATTTTATCGCCCGCGGATATAATTTGTATCTCATAATCCCTTGTTTCTCCATCCCGGGACAGTTTTCTGGTCATTTCGTTCCTGTCGTCGGGGTTTGCCCAGCGGATTAAGGCATTGCTGGAAAGAAGATCTTTCCGGTCTACTCCGAAAATGTCAGAGAGCTTCTGGTTGACTGCCAGAACTCTTGAACCGTCCAGTGATGTTCTGAACATGCCAACGGGCGCTCCCTCGAAAAGAGTTCTGTATTGTTCTTCGGATCTTTCCAATGCTTCCTGAGCCCTTCGGTGTTCAGTAATATCCCGGGATGCTCCGTAGATTCCGGTAAAACGTCCTTTGCTGTCCCGGAGTATTCTGATCCGGTTGTCAGTCCAGACGGTGTGACCGTCAGCGTGAAAATACTCAATTTCTATGTTTATGATTCTTTCCGGGTCAGTTTCTTTTTTGTTTTCCCGTTGAAACTCATCGCTGAAGCGTGTTGTTACTCTTTCGAGTGATTCAGGTGTCATGATTTCTTCGAGGGTCTGTTTTTTTCTTTCTTCAGGGGTAATACCGAGTATTTTTTCGATTGATGAGCTGGCAGAAGTGGTTTGCAGATTCTCGTCGAGGGTCCAGACGATATCAGCAACATTGGCCATGAAAAAATTGATTTTTCTATCTGCTTCTTCGAGACGGGTTACTTTTTCTGCAATCAGTTTTTGCATGGTTGATTTTTCGAGGGCTTTTCTAATGGTTTGAAGCAGGTCTATCTGGTCGAAATGGTTTTTAATGAGATAATCTGCGGCACTATTGTCAAGGAGGGTTGTGATCGTATCGGCATTTTTATTTTTCATCAAAACAATGATGGGAATATATGCGAAAGGGATTTGTTGTTCTATTTTTTTGAGTCTCTTAATACTTGCATCAGTGTTATCGGAGCATTCGAGAATTATGCATGCGGGGGGAACAGGAGCAGATATGCTTTGTGCCGCCTTAGAGAAGGGGGCTCTCTCAATTCTATAGTGTCTGTCAAGAAGTTCTGATAGAGAATCAGCATCTTTTTTTTTGATGTCGATTAAAAGTAGAGTTGTTTTTTTCATGATAGCAGCTTCCCGCAGATTTCCTGTCTGATTGAAGACTTTTTTCTGTGACAGCATTAGTGGAATTCAGACACCGCGGTTTATTACAGTGTACACTAAATTCGAGATATGTAAATAGTTTTTATTTCTTTGTCTTCCTTGTCTCAATGTTGTTTTTTTTGCATTAGAGGGGTATGTGTCTATTAATCCCTTTTGAAAAAGTTAAAGAATTGCTTGACAAAAACGGGACTAACGATAATAATAATCATTATCGTTAGTCAGCGGGGTGTTTCCATGGAGCGTATGTCAAAACAGCGGAACGGTATTCTTGAGATATTATCTCAAAAGAATTATCATCCAGGTGCAGAGGAAATATACTCACGGTTAAAAAAGAGGTTTCCAAAACTGGGTATTGCCACAGTTTATCGCAACCTTGAGCAGCTGACCGCGGCAGGGGTCATTGTGAAAATAAACATGGCAGGTGAAGCAGCCCGTTTTGACGGTTTTCCGGAGAAGCATTATCATATTACCTGTACGGTATGCGGCAGGGTTGAGGATGTCTGGTGTGACTTTAAGCTTATGGAAAAGAACAACTTCCGGCAAATTATTCCTGATTTTGAAGTTACTGAATATTCCATTGATTTTCAGGGACGATGCAGGAGCTGTAGAGAAAAAGAAAAAATGAATTGATACTTCCTTTTTAAGTGGAGTAAAAAGAAAAGATATGGTAAAAGGAAGTTTACAGAAAAGTTTTTCAGATGCAGAGAATCGGCATGAGCCGAAACAATAGAATGGAACTATGAAAATTTAACTTTTCAGCAAGGAGGATAACATGTCGGGGAAAAATGATGTTTTTAAATGTATGCACTGCGGATTTATCGTTCAGGTGCTCCATGAAGCAAAGGGGGTATTGACATGCTGCGGTGAAGAAATGAAGTATCTGAAAGAAAATGATACTGACGCGGCTACGGAAAAACATGTTCCGGTTATTGAAGAAACTGACCAGGGAGTCAAGGTGACAGTCGGTTCGGTTGCCCATCCCATGGAAGACGATCATTACATTGAATGGATCGAAGTTCTCAATGGTGATTATGTGAACAGAAAACATTTGAAGCCAGGTGATAAGCCTGAGGCTGAATTCTATGTAAAATACAGTGACAAACTGGTTGTGCGGGAATACTGCAATAAGCACGGTCACTGGAAAAAATAAACAAGAGGATACGAGCATGAACAGTAAAATAGAAAAGATGCTGAATGATCAAATGAATTTTGAATTTTATTCAGCTTATATTTACATGGCAATGGCTGCCTATTGTGATTCAATTGATCTTGGCGGTTTTGCTCACTGG
>Ga0209692_10003155_pt1 | contig 16374 bp, 15 predicted proteins | sample tdDd472_FD_187129 | JGI IMG/M metagenome (GOLD analysis project Ga0209692, IMG submission 187129) | Marine sediment microbial communities from the Atlantic coast under amendment with organic carbon and nitrate - tdDd47.2 (SPAdes)... | ecosystem: Environmental > Aquatic > Marine > Coastal >...
CGCGGTATAGCCGGCGGTGCCGATGGCCATGGCCTGCTTGCCGGTGATGCCGTCGGGCAGCGGGATCAGCCAGTCGCCGTTGAGCCGCGCCACCTCCGCATAGGCGCCCATATGCACCTCGCCGACACCCCAGCCGTTGAGCACCACCTTGTCGCCGGCGGCGAAATCCGCGTGGCTCGATTCGGTCACCGTACCGGCGAGGTCGATGCCCGGCACCATCGGGAAGCGGCGGACCACCGGGCTCTTGCCGGTGATCGCCAGACCGTCCTTGTAGTTGAGGGTCGACCAGTCGACCTTGACGGTGACGTCGCCTTCCATCAGGTCGTCCATTCCCAGTTCGGTCAGCGCGACCGACTGCTCCCTGGTCTCCTCGTCGCGGGTGATGACCACCGCCTTGAAACGATCCACCGGCTTCTCCTTTGGACACGGGTTGTTACCGGCTTTCGCTATCAGGAAGCGCCGGCTAAATCCAGTGGCCGAAAGGCCGGCTGGATCAGGCGCGGGCGCGGAGCAGGCTCGGCCGCTCCACCGGCACCTCGCGGATCGGCAGGTGGGCGAGGCCGGCGAACAGGCCGAGCGCGATGCCGACCCACCAGATCATGTCGTAGCTGCCGGTCTTGTCGTAGATCACCCCGCCCAGCCAGATGCCGAGGAACGAGCCGATCTGATGGGAGATGAAGACGAAGCCGAACAGGGTCGCCATGTAGCGGGTGCCGAACATCATCGCCACCAGCCCCGAGGTCGGCGGCACCGTCGAAAGCCACAGAAGTCCCATCGCGGCGGAGAAGACCAGGATCGAGGTCAAAGTGACCGGGAAGGCGATGAAGGCGACGATCGCAAGGGTCCTGAGGAAATAGATCGAACTCAGCAGCCAGCGCTTGGGCATCCGCCCGGACAGGATGCCCGAGCTCATGGCGCCGATGATGTTGAACAGCCCGATCAGCGAGATCGCCCAGGTGCCCCAGTCGGCATTGCCGCAGACATCGTGGATATAGGCGGGCAGATGCACGGTGATGAAGGCGACGTGGAAGCCGCAGACAAAGAAGCCGGCGACCAGCCAGCGATAACTCGGATGACCGAAAGCCTCCGCCATCGCCTGGCGGATGGTCTGGTCGAAGCCGGCGAGATCGGGCGTCGTCGCCGGCTTGCCGCGCAGGAAGAATGTCAGCAGCGGCACCACCAGAAGCGCCGCCGCCATGACGTAGAGCGCCATCGAGAAATCGGCGGCGTTGAGGATCGCCTGGCCGATCGGCGCATAGAGGAACTGCCCGGCGGAACCGGCCGCGGTCCCCAGTCCGAAGGCGGTGCCGCGCCAATGGTCGGGCAGCAGCCGGGCGAAGGCGGCGAGCACGAGAAAGAAGGCGCTGCCGGAAATGCCGAAGCCGACGATCAGCCCGGCGGTGAGCTGCAGTTCCAGCGGCGTGCCCGAATGGGCCATCAGCACCAGCCCGGCGATATAGACCGCCGAGCCGGCGATCAGCACCCGGGCGGTGCCGAACTTGTCGGCCAGCATCCCTGCGATCGGCTGGCCAAAGCCCCAGAGCAGGTTCTGCAACGCGATGGCGAAGGCGAAAACCTCCCGCCCCCAGCCGTGCATGTCGCTCATGGGCTGCAGGAAGATGCCCATGGCCGAACGCGGACCGGACGCGATGATCGCGACGAGGCAGCCGGCGACGACGACGACGGCCACCGCCAGCTTGTTCGAGGCCGGGAGCCGGTTTTCGGATGCGTCGGTGGCGCTCATGGGACTGCCTTGCTCTGAAAGATCGTGCGGTTGTGTAGCAGACCGGATAAAATAAAAATAATTGAATTTTTTGATGCTTTATATAAACATCTCGCATGTAATGGAATCAGCCAGCCAGGGAAGGGTAGGACGTGGCGGAAACGAAAATCAAGCTTACGGGTGAACAGGAGGCCCTGGCGAAGCAACTGGCAGAGGCGCGCCAGGCACGGACGCGCTGCGACGCCAAACCCGAGGCGCTGGTCTCCGACGAGGCCACGGCCTTCGCCGTCCAGCAGGCGGCCGTCTCCGCCTATCCGTCGAAGCGGATCGGCTACAAGATCGGCGCCACCAGCCCGGCGGCGCAGGCGATGATCGGCTGCGACGGCCCGTTCTTCGCGCCGATGTTCGAGCGCGACGTCTTTTCTCCCGACGCCACCCTTCCCCGCTCCGACACCTGGCTCGCGGTGGAATGCGAATTCGCCTTCAGGATGTCGGCGACGCCGGCCTCCGCCCTGCATACCGATCTCGCCGAGTCGATCGAGAGCTGCCATCCGGCGCTCGAGGTCATCGGCCGGCGGACTGAGGGCGAGGGCCTGTCGAAGCTGATCTCCAGCATCTGCGATTTCGGCCTCAACGCCGCCTTCTGCGCCGGCGAGGCGATCAAGGGCTGGCAGGTGCTCGATCTGGGCGAAGCGGAAGTGGTCGGCCTCGTCGACGGCACCGAAACCAATCGCGGCCAGGGCAGCGCGGTGCTCGGCAACCCGCTAAACGCGCTCGGCTGGCTATCGGAAAAGCTGGCCGAGGCGGGGACGCCGCTTGCAGCCGGAGATTGGATCTCCACCGGCACCTGCCTGGGCATCATTCCTGCGACGCCCGGCGCGACGATCACCGGGGATTACGGCGAACTGGGCCGGGTGTCGCTCACTTTCGCCCACTGACGGGGCGCCGACACGGATGAACATGGAGGACATGCGGGCGCTGGTCGCCGTCGTCGAGGAAGGGTCGCTGGCCCATGCCGCGGCGCGCCTGCATCTCACCCAGCCGGCGATCACGAGGCGCATCCAGCGGCTCGAGGAGGACTTGCAGGCGGTGCTGCTCGATCGCGAGCAGCGGCCGTCGAAGCCGACCCGCGACGGCCTTCGCGCCTATCGGGAATGCGTCTCCATCCTGCGCGCTTCCGACCAGTTGCGCGAGGTCGTCGGCGGTCGCATCGAGACCGAACTGCGCATAGGCATCTCCTATGCGCTGGCTGATCGGTTCGTCTCGCCGCTGTTCAACCGCAGCCGCGCCATCAGTCCCGACCTGATGCTGGAATTCACCTCCGAACGCAGCGGCGCATTGCGCGAAATGCTGGCCCAGCAGCGCCTCGACGCGGCGATCGTCCTGCTCGAAGACCATCAGCGCCCGGACCCGCGCGAACACCCGATTGCCATCGGTACCGAAGGCGTCCGGATCACCGCCGGTCGCGGCATGGACGTGCCGGCGGCGGGGAGCCTCGCCGATTACGCGGCGTTTCCGTGGATCATCAATCCCGACGGCTGCGGCTATCGCAAGACGCTCGATCGCCGGCTTCGGGAACTCGGCATCCCGATGACGGTCGCCGCCTCGGTCTGGGGGCTGCCGCTGCAACTGCAGCTGATCGCAGAGGGCGCCGGCATCGGCCTGATCCCGCAATCGATCGCCCTGTCCGAGCGTTGGCGCGACCGGGTGGCGGTGCCCGCAGTCGACGATTTCGCCCCGACCCTCGACGTATGGCTCGTCCGCGCCGGCCATCTCGGCGGTCTGTCGGCGGCCGTCGAGGGGCTGGCGGAGATCGTCGCCGAAGAACTCCGCGCCTCGTCTGACGCGCCCTCTCCTATTCCGGCTTGAGCGTCAGGATGCCGACGGCGCCGTCCTTGTAGACCGCCGGGTCGATCCGGACCGGGATATACTCGCCCTTCGCCCACAATTCGCCGAGGTCTGAATAGTGCGGTGACAGGAAGTGGCCAGACTGGCCGGTCGAATAGATGAATACCGAGTTGCTCAGGTTGGACAGGTCGTAGATCGCCCTCAGCGACGGCCCGTGGGTCGAGCGGAACGGGTCCTTGTCGTCGTCGACATGGGTGCGGGCCACGTTCAACGTATAGGTGCCGCCGCCGGTGGGGTGGACGATGTCGAGGAACCAGGCCAGGGCGGCAACGCCGTGGAACGGGTTGTGCTCGCTCGCCCAGGCATGGGCGGCGCTCCATTTCCAGGCCTTCCAGTCCTCGCCGTATTTGGTCGTGAGCTGCTGGACGGCGAGGGTGAAGGCGTCGTCGATCAGCTTGGCGCAGGTGGTGTTGTCGCCATCCACCTTGCACCAGGCGCCGGCGCCGTCGGTATCCTTGAGGACGCCGGTGACGAACACCGCCCGTTGCTTCCATGTCGGTTGGAAGGCGTCCTTGAGTTCGTCCTTTTCGATCAGTCGGGTAAGTTCGCGATACCAGACGGAATAGATCAGCGGCTCCGGCCTGTCGGCTTCCATCGTGCCTTTCCACTCGGCCATCGCCGCGAGGATCGCCTTCTGCCGGTCGTCGTCGCCGGTGGCCGATTTCAGCATCAGCGGCATCAGGTCCTGCGCGGCGCGGCTGGTCACGTCGAGCTGCATCGCCTTGAAGCTGTCGATGGAATGCTTCGGCGTCTGCTTGAGCAGCGTCTCGGCGCGCATCGCCCGGTAGGGCTCAGCCCAGTCGTCGGTGATGAAATAGGGATAGTCCTTGGGCACCACCTTGTTGTTGGCGGTCATCACGTAGCCGGTGATCGGGTTGATGACCCGCGGCAGCTTGTCGTAGGGGATCGACCCGATCCAGTCATTGGCGGCCACCCAGCCTTTGACCGGCATCTTGCCGCCGGTCTCGTTTTCGGGCGCGCGGATCGGAACCCGGCCCGGCGCGATATAGCCGATGTTCCCCACCACGTCGGCGAAGACCATGTTCTGCTGGGGAACCACGTAGGAGCGCATGGCGTTGATGAAGCTGGTCGGCCGGTCGACGGAGAGCAGCGAGCTCAACAGGTCGGTGGAGGTGTCGTCGGCGTCGAGGGCCGTCCAGCGCATGGCCAGCACATGGGTCGCGTCTGTCAGCTGGTTCGCCGGTCCGTAGGCGCCGGTGATCACCGGGCCGTGCCGGGTCTCGCGCACCTCGAGGGTCACGTCGTCGCCGCCCTTGACCTTGATGATCTCCTCGCGGGCGATGAAGGCTTCCGAGCCTTCCGGGGTCCGGTACTTCTTCGGATCGTCGGGATCGATCTCCTCGATATAGAGGTCCTGCACGTCGGGACCGGTATTGGTGAAGCCCCAGGCCATCTTGCCGTTGGTGCCGAGGATGACACCGGGCACGCCGGGAAGCGTCGCGCCGATCACCTCGCCCTCCGGCGTCTTGAGATGGGCGAAATACCAGACCGCCGGCACCTTGAGCCCGAGATGGGGATCGTTGGAGAGCAGCGGCTTGCCGGTGACCGTGCGATGGCCGGCGACGACCCAGTTGTTCGACCCCACTCCGTCGCCGCCGCTCGGCGGTAGGTCCTTGAGCAGGCGCGCGACGTCGAGTTTCTTCGCCATCGAGCGGTAGAAGGAGAGCTTTTCGTTGAGCGCGATCGGCCCGTCGTCGGGATAGGGCGCGAAGTATTGCGCCATCTGTCTGGCGTCGAGATGCTTCGCCGCCGCCATACGCTCCAGCTCCTTCTTGAAGTTGCCGCCAAGATCGTAGGCCATCATTTTCAGCCAGCCGACCGAATGATGCGGCTGCCACGGCTCGGGCGTCACCATGGTGAGAAGGAATTCCGGCGGCAGTGGATGCATCGGAAACTCGCGGGTCGCGAGATAGGCGTTGACGCCGGCGGAATAGGCCTTGAGCAGCGCCTTGGTCCTGTCGTTCAGCCCCTCATAGGCCGACTTGGCGCGGCGCTCGAAGCCCATGGTCCTGAGGAAGCGATCGGCCTTGATCGCGCCGGCGCCCAGCGCCTCCGCCAGGCGTCCCTGGGCGGTGCGGCGGTTCATTTCCATCTGCCACAGCCGGTCCTGGGCATGGACGTAGCCGAGGCCGAAGACGGCGTCGTCGAGGGTGTCCGCCTCGATATGGGGAATGGCGTTGGCGTCGCGGACGATTCGCACCTCGTGGCCGAGCCCGGTGGCGACGAGGGTTCCGTCGTAGTCCGGCAGCGACGACCAGACGAGCCAGAACGCCACGCCGGCGACGATGACGACGATCGCCACGACGGCGAGAACAATGCGCTTGAACCATTTCATAGCCGGTTCCTCCCGAGAGTTTCGCCGCTTACCGTTTCCGGCGGGCGAGCGTTGTGGCGAAAGAATGGTTGGCGGGGGAGGATTGGTCAACTGCGGGGGCGAATTCCTCTTGGAATTCTCAGGTTTTCTCTCCATGTACACGCTGGAGACGAGCGACGAGAAAGGAGAACCGCGTGGCGTATTTGGGGAAACTGGTGCCGAAGCGATGGCGGCGCGATCGCAAGGTGGTTCCGGTGGTCCGCATGCAGGGCGCCATCGGCATGGCGGCTCCCTTGCGTCCCGGTATCTCGCTCGCCTCCCTAGCCGGTCCGCTCGACCGCGCCTTCGAGACGAAACGCGCGGTCGCGGTGGCGATCCTGATCAATTCGCCGGGCGGTTCGCCGGTGCAGTCGCGGCTGATCTACCAGCGCATCCGCCAGCTCGCCGAAAAGCACGAGAAGCCGGTCCTGGTCTTCGTCGAGGACGTGGCGGCGTCGGGCGGCTACATGATCGCGCTCGCCGGCGACGAGATCTACGCCGATCCCTCCTCCATCGTCGGCTCCATCGGCGTGGTCAGCGCCGGCTTCGGCTTCACCGAGGCGATCAAGAAGCTCGGCATCAACCGGCGGGTCCATACCGCGGGCGAGCGCAAGGCGATCCTCGATCCGTTCGCGCCCGAGCGCAAGGCGGACGTCGAGCATCTAAAGGCGCTGCAACGGGAAATCCACGACGTGTTCATCGGAATGGTCAAGGAGCGCCGCGGCGACAAACTGACCGAGGATGACGATACCTTTTCCGGCCTGTTCTGGACCGGCGGCCACGGGCTCGCGCGCGGACTGGTCGACGGCATCGGCGATTTGCGCGGCGTGCTGATCGAGAAATACGGCGAGGAGGTGGAGCCGAAACTGATCGCGCCGGATCGCGGCTTCCTGTTCCGCAAGCCCGTCGGCGGGATCGGATTCGGGCGCGGTCTCGAACTCGACGGCATCGCCGATGCCGCGATCTCGGCGATCGAGGAACGGGCGTTGTGGGCCCGGTTCGGGCTGTAACGGCGGTAATCGGCGTTGCAACCGGCCGGCCGAACCCCTATCTGCATTGTCGGAGTGAGAGAAGGGACGTCCGATGCTTCAGCTCGTGGCCGTCGCCGTTCTGGCGACCTTGGCCTATCTGTTTTTCCGCAACACCCAGCGCCAGATGAGCCGGGTCAGGCAGCGCCATCAGCGCGACCGCAAGGCCAGCGAACCGGTCCAGACCCTGGAGCGGGATCCCAAGACCGGCGTCTATCGCCCCGGCGAGTCCGACAAGGACGCCTGACGGGTTTCGGCGCCTCGGTCGGGTTTCGGCCCTGAAACACATCGGCCGTCCGCTTGACCCCCGCAAACCGCTTGATTAGGGTCCGCCCGCGCCCAAACGGGTGCGTTTTCTCGAAAAACTCCCCTTCTCGCGGAACCTCGTCATGACGGATACATCCACGCTACCCGCGCACATGCAGCCGCAGCGGTCGTTCCAGGGTCTGATCATGACCCTGCAGGCCTATTGGGCGGATTACGGCTGCGTCGTCCTGCAGCCCTACGACATGGAGGTCGGCGCGGGGACGTTTCATCCGGCGACGACCCTGCGCTCGCTCGGCCCGAAGCCGTGGAACGCGGCCTATGTGCAGGCCTCGCGGCGGCCGACGGACGGCCGCTACGGCGAGAATCCCAACCGGCTGCAGCACTACTACCAGTACCAGGTGATCCTCAAGCCGTCGCCGCCGGACCTTCAGGATTTGTACCTGAAATCGCTTGTTGCCATCGGCATCGATCCGATGGTGCACGACATCCGCTTCGTCGAGGACGACTGGGAGAGCCCGACGCTGGGCGCCTGGGGGCTCGGCTGGGAATGCTGGTGCGACGGCATGGAAGTCTCCCAGTTCACCTATTTCCAGCAGGTCGCCGGCTTCGAATGCGCGCCCGTCTCGGGCGAACTGACCTACGGGCTCGAGCGCCTCGCCATGTATGTGCAGGGGGTGGACACGGTCTACGACCTCAACTTCAACGGCCGCGAGGGCGCCGAGAAGGTCACCTATGGCGACGTGTTCCTGCAGGCGGAAAAGGAATTCTCGCGGTTCAATTTCGAATACGCCGATACCGAACGCCTGCTGCGCCACTTCGACGACGCGGAAGCGGAATGCCGGTCGCTGATCGAGAAGGGCGACGACGGCGAACGCCACCTGCTGGCGCTGCCCGCCTACGACCAGTGCATCAAGGCGAGCCACGTGTTCAACCTGCTCGACGCCCGCGGCGTCATCTCGGTGACCGAGCGGCAGTCCTACATCCTGCGCGTCCGCGAACTGGCCAAGGCCTGTGGCGAGGCATGGCTGAAGACCGAGGGCGGCGGCGCGGGAGCGTAGAGCCCTTTTCGATCCGCTGTGAATGACACTCGGCAAGGCCGCTGCCAACGGACGGCCGAAAGGAAACCGATCATGTCCGAACTTCTCCTGGAACTCTTCTCAGAGGAAATTCCCGCCCGCATGCAGGCGCGCGCGGCCGATGACCTGAAGAAGCTGGTCACCGACGGTCTCGTCGATGCCGGGCTGGTCTACGAGGGCGCCCGTGCCTTCGTCACCCCGCGGCGGCTGGCGCTGGCGGTCAGCGGCGTTCCGGCGAAAAGCCCCGGGATCCGCGAGGAGCGCAAGGGCCCCAGGGTCGGCGCTCCGGACAAGGCGGTGGAAGGCTTCCTCAAGTCCGCCGGGCTCGCTTCCGTCGAGGAGGCGGAGATCCGCGCCGACGAGAAGAAGGGCGATTTCTACGTGGCGGTGATCGAGAAGCCGGGCCGCCGTGCCGAGGAGGTGATCGCCGAACTGGTGCCCGAAATGGTCGCGAAATTCCCCTGGCCCAAATCCATGCGCTGGGGGGCGGAATCGGCCAAACCCGGCGCGCCGCGCTGGGTCAGGCCGCTGCAGTCGATCCTGTGCACCTACGGCCCGGAAACCGAACTGCCGGAGACCGTGCGTTTTTCCGTCGGCGGGATCGCCTCGGGCAACACCACCGAGGGCCACCGGTTCCACGCGCCCGACCGCTTCGAAGTCAGGCGCTTCGACGACTACGTCGCCGGGCTCGAGAAGGCGCATGTGGTGCTCGACCCCGAGCGCCGGCGCAACATCATCGCCCATGACGCGCGCGACGCGGCGCTGGCGATGACCCTCGAACTGGTCGAGGACGAGGGACTGCTCGCCGAGGTCGCCGGGCTGGTGGAATGGCCGGTGGTGCTCTCCGGCAGCTTCGACGAAGCCTTTCTCGACCTGCCCGACGAGGTCATCCGCACCTCGATCCGGGCGCATCAGAAATGCTTCGTGCTCAGGGATCCGAAGACCGGCAGCCTGGCGAACCGGTTCATACTCGTCGCCAATCTGGTGGCCAGCGACGGCGGGATCAGGATCGTCGCCGGCAACGAGCGGGTCATCCGCGCGCGGCTGTCGGACGCGATGTTCTTCTGGAACACCGACCTGAAGACGCCGCTCGATACCCGGGCCGGGCGGCTCGCCGACATCACCTTCCACGCCAAGCTCGGCACCCAGGCCGAGCGGGTGGAGCGGATCCGGAAGCTCGCCCGCGAGATCGCGCTGGTCGCCGGCGCCGACCCCGATCTGGCCGACCGCGCCGCGACGCTGGCAAAGGCGGACCTGGTCACCGAGATGGTCGGCGAATTCCCGGAGCTGCAGGGCCTGATGGGCCGCTACTACGCGCTTGCCCAGGGCGAGGACGGAAAGGTCGCCGCCGCGATCGAGGACCATTACCGGCCGCAGGGTCCGTCCGACGCGGTGCCGTCGGAACCGGTCGCGGTCTCGGTGGCGCTCGCCGACAAGCTCGACATGCTGACCGGCTTCTGGGCCATCGACGAGAAGCCGACCGGCTCGAAGGACCCCTATGCGCTGCGCCGCGCCGCGCTTGGCGTCATCCGGATCATCCTCGACAACCGCCTGCGCCTGCCGCTGCATTCCGTCGCCACCCATTCGCGGCGCCGGGTGATGGGCGACATGCTGGTCAACAAGGGCGAGGAACTGATCGGCGAGGTGCCGTTCCTGTCGCGGCTGATCGGCGACAACGCGATGAGCGAAATCGCCCGCGTCGCCGACAAGGCCAAGGACCTGATCCTGAAGACCGCCGGCGAGGCGATCCCCTCGATGCCGTGGGAGGGCGCGATCAGCGCCGACCTGTTGTCCTTCGTCCACGAGCGGCTGAAGGTGCATTTGCGCGAATCGGGCGCCCGCCACGACCTGATCGACGCGGTGATCGGCCCGGATGCCGACGATCTCTTGACGATCGTCGAGCGGGTCGAGGCGCTCGGCCGCTTCCTCGACACCGAGGACGGCCAGTCACTGCTCGCCGGCCACAAGCGCGCGGTCAACATCCTGCGCATCGAGGAAAAGAAGGACGGACGCTCCTATGACGAGCTGCCGCATGCCGACCGGCTGACCGAGGACGCGGAAATCGCGCTGGCCGCCGCAATCGGCACCGCCCGTGCCGAGGTCAAGACGGCGGTGGCGGCCGAGGATTTCGAGGCGGCGATGACGGCGCTGGCGAAACTGCGCGGGCCCGTCGACCGGTTCTTCGACGAGATCCTCGTCAACGCCGAAAACCCGGAGCTGCGCGAGAACCGCCTGAAGCTGCTCAACGAGATCCGCACCGCGACGCTGGAGGTCGCCGACTTCCACAAGATCGCGGGATAAAGGCAGAAAAATTCGTTGCCGCAAATGAGAACGGCGCCGCCCCGAAAGGCCGCGCCGCAAGTGTGGTACTCGATACTTATGTTTATCGGACGAGATTAGGACCGATCCCGGTTACAGAATCGTGAACGGGTTCGAATTTCTCCGAAATCAGACGTTTTCCGGCTGCAGAACGCCGCGCCGGATCTGGTCTTCCTCGATCGACTCGAACAGGGCGCGGAAATTGCCTTCGCCGAAGCCGTCGTCGCCCTTGCGCTGGATGAACTCGAAGAAGATCGGGCCGAGCACCGTCGCCGAGAAGATCTGCAGCAGGATCTTGGTCTCGCCGCCGCCGACCACGCCTTCGCCGTCGAGCAGGATGCCCTGCTTCTTCAGCTTGTCGATCGGCTCGCCGTGGCCCGGCACCCGTTCGTCGGTCATCTCGTAATAGGTGTCGGGCGGCGCCGGCATGAAGGCGAGGCCGTTGGCGTCGAGCCTTTCGACCGAGCCGTAGATATCCTCGGTGCCGAGCGCCACGTGCTGGATGCCCTCGCCGTGATAGTCGCGCAGGTATTCCTCGATCTGGCTCTTGTCGTCGGCGGATTCGTTGATCGGGATGCGGATCTTGCCGCAGGGGCTGGTCATCGCCCGCGAATGCAGGCCGGTGAGCTTGCCCTCGATGTCGAAGAAGCGGATCTGGCGGAAGTTGAACAGCTTGCCGTACCAGTCGGCCCACCAGTCCATGCGGCCGCGAAAGACGTTGTGTGTCAGGTGGTCGAGATAGTAGAAGCCGGCGCCCTCGGGCTTGGGATCCTTCTCGCCGGTCCAGACGAAGTCGACGTCGTAGATCGAGCCTTTGTCGCCGTAGCGGTCGACGAAATAGATCAGGCTGCCGCCGATGCCCTCGATGGCGGGAATCGCGAGCTCCATCGGGCCGACCTTGTTGTCGACCGGCTTGGCGCCCAGCGAGATGGCGCGCTCGTAGGCGTATTTGGCGTCGACGACGCGGAACGCCATGGCGCAGGCGCAGGGGCCGTGCTCGGCGGCGAAACGGCGGGCGAAGCTGTCCGGCTCGGCGTTGACGACGAAGTTGATCTCGCCCTGCCGCCACAGGGTGACGTTCTTCGAGCGGTGCTTGGCGACCGGCGAAAAGCCGAGCGTCGTAAACAGCGCTTCCAGCTTCTCGGGCTCGGGATGGGCGTATTCGACGAATTCAATGCCGTCGGTTCCCATCGGATTGGCGTCGTCGATCCGCGCCGCGGGCGCATCGTGCGGAAAAGGTCCCATGATTTCCCTCCTCATGTTCTCCGCCATTATCGTGCAGATCTGGTGCAAAGAGTGTGAGAAATGCGGACTTGTGATTTATTGTCTGCGTATAATTTGCAGAAATATGTTATATGCCGCATGAAATGAGCGAATTCGACCAATACGACCTTCGACTCCTCGCGGCCTTGCAGGCATCGGGCAACCTGACCAACCAGGAACTGGCCGAGCGGGTGCTGTTGTCCGCCTCGCAATGTTCGCGGCGGCGGGCCCGGCTCGAGGCAACGGGCGCGATACGCCGCTACCGGGCCGACCTCGACGCCGAGCAGCTCGGCTACCGGGTCACCGGCTTCGTCAACGTGACGCTGTCGACCCACAGCCCGGACAATTCCCGGCGCTTCAAGTCGATGATCACCCGGGTGCCGGAGATCCTCGAGGCGCACGCCCTGACCGGCGACATGGACTATCTGCTGAAGGTGCTGGTCGCCGACCTCGCCGGCCTTTCGCAGGTGATCAACGACGTGCTGCTGCCGCACGACACGGTGGCGCATGTGCGCTCGTCGATCGTGCTCGAAACCCTGAAGTCGGAACCGAGCGTGCCGATCCAGGCGTGAAGTGGCCAGCGGGGCGGGGAGCCGTTCAGACCAGACCGAGCAGTCGGTTGTTCAGGACAAGCATGACCATGCCGAGAAGGAAGGCCAGGGTGGCGACGCCGATGGCCAGCGACCAGTTCGCCTTCAGCGTCCAGCGGGCGTTGAGGATATCGTAGCGAATGCCGAGCCCGATCAGGATCATCGTCGCGATCGAAGCGACTTCGTCGTTCAGGAGTCCGATCAGGGAAAGCGCGCCGATCGCGCAGTATGGCAGCGTCAGAAGCAGGCTTCCCCAGTTACGGGCGATCATGAAGGCGGCGAAATGACGGCTGATGCCGAGGGGTGAAGACAGGATCGCCAGCAGGACGGGGAAGAGGATCCACTCGAAGGCGGCGGTGAGGATCATCGTCAGATGAAAGGACGGCAGGCTCAGGCCGGGCGGACGAACGCCGGCCTCCTCGATCGACCCGAATAAGGCCTGCCAGCCGAGCATGGAGAGAGGCAGCGTCAGGAAGAACACCGAGAACGAACGCCAGAAAGCGCCCTCGGTGACCGTGAACCAGCGCACATAACCGGCACGGTTGAGGAACAGGTCCCACGCCCCGCGGACCGACCTGCGGATCTCGGCGAAATCGGGAAAGATGCTCCAACCCTCCGATGATCAGCTGAAAAAGCGTTCCAGGAACTTGGTATAGATGACCGCGAGCCGGTCGAGGTCTTCCACCGCGACGCGCTCGTCGACCTGGTGCATGGTCTTGCCGACAAGGCCGAACTCGATCACCGGGCAGACATCCTTGATGTAGCGGGCGTCGGACGTGCCGCCCGAGGTGGAAAGCTCGGGCCTGAAGCCGGTCTCCTCCTCGATCGCGGGCACCAGAAGATCGGTCAGCGTGCCGGCCTCGGTGCGGAAGACGTCGCTCGCCGAGGGCAGGATCTCGAGATTGTAGCGGACCGAATTGCCCGCCGCCTCCTCGAGCCGCCGTTCGAGTTCGGCCACGAGCGTTTCCCGGGTCCAGGTGTCGTTGTAGCGGATGTTGAAGCTGGCTTTGGCCTCGGCCGGGATGACGTTGAGCGCCGGGTTGCCGACATCGAGGGTGGTGAACTCGAGATTGGAGGCCTGGAAATGCTCGGTGCCGGCGTCGAGAGGCGGGCCCGCCAGCGCTTCGATGAGCCGTGTCATCCCCCGGATCGGGTTGTCGGCGAGATGCGGATAGGCGACATGGCCTTGCGTGCCGGTCACCGTCAGGGTGCCCGACAGGCTGCCGCGGCGGCCGATCTTGATCATGTCGCCGAGCGCATTCGGATTGGTCGGCTCGCCGACGATGCAGCCGTCGAAACTTTCGCCATGGGCGACGGCCCAGTCGAGCATTTTCTTGGTGCCGTTGATCGACGGGCCTTCCTCGTCGCCGGTGATCAGAAGCGAGATGGCGCCGTCGAAGGCGCCGCCCTTCGCGTCGAGAAACGCCGCCACGGCGGCGACGAAGCAGGCGATCGAGCCCTTCATGTCGACCGCGCCGCGGCCGTAAAGGAAGCCGTCGGAAATCTCGCCGCCGAACGGGTCGTGCCGCCAGCTCTCCATGGCGCCCGCGGGGACCACGTCGGTATGGCCGGCATAGAGGATGTGGGGATGGCCGGAGCCGAGCCGGGCGAACAGGTTCTCCACGTCCGGGGTTCCCGGTTCGCTGAACACCTGGCGATGGACGGTGAAGCCGAGCGGGGTCAGCACGCTTTCGAGATAGGCCAGCGCGCCGCCCTCTTCGGGGGTCACGGAAGGGCAGCGGATCAGGGCCCGGGCCATGGAGCGCGCATCGGCGCGAAGCGGGTTCTCGGTCATTGCCGGGATGTAGCCGGCATTGGCGGAACGGTCAATCGCCCCTGTCACCGTCCGCGCGACGATCCGCCGCCGCCATCCGGCGGCGCGTCGGCGCGGGGGCCATAGCGGTTGGGTCGCGGGTCGCCGGCGGCGGCGCCGAGAAACACGATGACCGCGAGATCGAGGACCGGGACGACGACCAGAAAGGCGACGAAGCCGCTCATGCCGAGATCGTGGGCACGCTTGACCAGCAGCGTCGCGAACGCCCAGACCATGAAGATCATGTAGGGGAAGAGGGCCAGCGCGGCGACGGTCTTCATCGCCGGGACGTTGACGATGAGTGTTATGATCAGGCCGAAGATCGACCACAGGAACATCAGGCCGAGCCAGTAGGCCTCGCGGGAGATGCGGCCGTCGAGGGACAGGAAGAACCAGCGGGTCGTCGAATCGAAGATCATTCCGGTTCGACCGGTAGCACGCGCGGCTTGCGCAGGGAATCGCCGTAGCGGTTGCCGAAGCGTGTGCCCGGCACCACAAGGCCGAGGACGAGGACCAGGACGACGAGCCCCAGCGTGATTCCGGCGAGCGCGATCCTCAGCGGGGTGATCGCGGCGCAGGCGGCGTCCGCCTGAAGCCGCATCATGAGCGGGACGATCCACAGACCGAGCCAGGGGATGGCGCCGAAAAGGCCCGGAATGCCCCTGTCCTGCAGCCGCTTGGCGGTGATCGCCGCGCCCGTCCAGGTCAGGATCGCGCCGACGACGACAAAGGCGCCGAAATAGACCATGCCCGGCACTGTGTGCGGGTCCATCGCGCAAATCGCCAGCCGGTGCATGCGGAAGGTGAAGAAGGCGAGCGTGGCGAGGATGAGAATCGTCAGCGCGCCGATGGCGAAATGGAGCCGCGAGGCCCGTCCCCGGAAGCTCGAGAGCAGCCATTCGAAATCGATATAGCCCATGCCTCTCTGGCTCCGGTACGAGGGCCGCTCGCGAAGTTCGGGTCGAGATCAGTCGCGCAGCAGGTCGTTGATCGAGGTCTTCGACCGGGTCTGCTCGTCGACGGTCTTGACGATCACCGCGCAATAGAGCGACGGGCCGGGGGTGCCGTCGGGCAGCGGCTTGCCGGGCAGCGAACCGGGCACGACCACCGAGAAGGGCGGCACGCTGCCCAGATGGGTCTCGCCGGTGGCGCGGTCGACGATCTTGGTCGAGGCGCCGATGAAGACGCCCATGGACAGCACCGCGCCCTCGCCGACGACGACGCCCTCGGCGACTTCGGAGCGGGCGCCGATGAAGCAATTGTCCTCGATGATCACCGGCCCGGCCTGCAACGGCTCGAGCACGCCGCCGATGCCGGCGCCGCCGGAGATGTGGCAGTTCTTTCCGATCTGGGCGCAGGAGCCGACGGTGGCCCAGGTGTCGACCATGGTGCCCTCGTCCACATAGGCGCCGAGATTGACGAAGGAGGGCATCAGCACCACGCCCGGCGCGATGAAGGCCGAACGGCGCACGATGCAATTGGGAACCGCGCGGAAGCCCGCCTCGCGGAAGCGGTTCTCGCCCCAGCCGTCGAATTTCGAGGGCACCTTGTCCCACCAGGTCGCCTCGCCGGCGCCGCCGGGGATGACTTCCATGTCGTTGAGGCGGAAGGACAGCAGCACGGCCTTCTTCAGCCATTGGTTGACCGTCCAGCCGCCCGCGCCTTTCTCGGCGACGCGGGCCTGGCCGCGATCGAGCATCTCGAGCGCCGCGTCCACCGCGTCGCGAACCTCGCCCCTGGTGTCGGGTCCGACATTGGCCCGGTCCTCGAAGGCGGCGTCGATGACGGCCGCAAGCGCCTGGTTGTCCGACATGCCGCCGGTCCTCCTCGATCCTGTCTTCGCGTGTCTTTCCCGCCGGCCGGGCGCGCCCCGCCGTTCGGCGAGGGACCATAGCCGAGGGCCGGGGGCTGTCAACCGATTAGCGGCCGGCCGACCGGCGGCCGCCGGCATTGCCCTTTGCGGGCCGATCCACTATCGCTCGCTCCATCCCCGTCCCGGCAAGGAGCCTCTCG
>Ga0209692_10003159_pt1 | contig 16355 bp, 11 predicted proteins | sample tdDd472_FD_187129 | JGI IMG/M metagenome (GOLD analysis project Ga0209692, IMG submission 187129) | Marine sediment microbial communities from the Atlantic coast under amendment with organic carbon and nitrate - tdDd47.2 (SPAdes)... | ecosystem: Environmental > Aquatic > Marine > Coastal >...
GACAGCAAGCTGCGAGGACAACGAATCACGTCTTCTTGTTTACCGGCAATCCATTGCTGTCGCCATCACCCGTTCATATATCGAGAGACATGGCGCGAACTGGAACGAAGAGTCATTTTTGCTTGCTGTTTCATCCATCAAGAAGCAAACCGGTTGTGAGGGAAAGTGTAACGTCAAGCTTTCAAAGGATGACAATGGCAACCCTCTGGCGATGGTTTATTCCTGCGAAAATTGTCAGAACAAGAAACAAATTTCCAGAGATACACCAATAACTCTGGATGATATCTCACGTATCAGCAAGTATCTGAGAATTGAGCCTAAATCTTTCTTTAAAAAGTATCTCAGCCAATCATTATCCACCGAGCACAATTCACTGAAACTGAAATGGCACCAGGGATGTGTTCTGCTTGGTTCAGACTGCCATTGCAGCGTTGAGACTGTGCGCCCAATGCATTGCCAATTCACCCCCTGCCCTTCCAAAGCAGGAGATTCAGACACAATGGATCGTCTCTTCTTGGGTTCAGGAACCCTGAAGGAACAGTTCCGTCACCAACTGGCAATGCAGCAGACCAAAGAATATGTGGATAAATATGGAGCCAAATACAAGGCTAAAAAGTTTATCAAAATGGCACAAAGTCTTGAGACAAATTGTCGGGATCACAACTTGTACAAAATTTTCTGTAAAAACATTGCTCCCTATCGTTATCTTGATGACACACAAACAATATTGCAGAACAGTCAATCAACAAGAATTTAATTTGGGTGTTGCAGGCATTCCATTTGTTAAGATTCCAGTAATTTGCAAGCTGCATCTTTACATGCCAATATATGCGAAATTAGTTTTTAATCCTGATAAAACTACTGTACTATGCTTTCCCTGTTATCTGGCTGTTCTACCAATTTTATCTTTGTTATCAACTTCTGCACCCTCTCCGCTGTAAACTCTAATTAATATCGGAGTGTGAAAGAGCATCTGCCATGAAAATTTCTGTCTCCGATATAAAAAATTATCGCTATATAGTTCGCGTCTTGACAATCGTGCTCTGCATCTCAGCATGCGCTTCAATCCTTTATGCTGCTCCTGCTTTTATAAATACGAATTCCAGCTTTACTCCAACTCCAAAAAAAGATATTGCAAGACTTACCAAGGAAAAGCTGGGACAGCCTCCAAAATTGAGTAAAGCCGATTTAAAAAAGATTAAACAGGGTAAAATAGTAGTTCATAAGGTCGGCAAGGCCACAGATTCCGGGCAACTCTTCGAAGCCTTTGGTATCGTAAACGCCTCACCAAAAAAACTGATGAGCTTTATGAGCGACTATCCCTCACGAGTCGGTATTATGCCACACATGGAAAAGGTTGTTGCAAACTGGAACGGCAATATGGCGGTAGTGGATATCACGATCAAGGTTGCGTTTTCTACTTTAAGTTACAGACTGAATGTCAAACACTTTGGCAACTATTATATCGAGTGGGAGTACGTACACGGCGACATCAAAAACACCGAGGGCTCCTACAAGTTCTTCCCGCTTGCCAAGGGCACCAAAACATTGGTGGTATATCAGGAAACCTCTGACCCCGGTGTACCTTTACCCCAGTTTATTCTTGACATGCTAACCAAGAATTCCATCCCGGATGTGATTCGTGCCATGCGCAAAGGCACTGCTAGAATGAAATAGCTTTTGTGATTATCACAATAAAAAAGACCACCCAATGAGGTGGCCTTTCAGAATATTGACAAAGTAGAACCTCTTAATATTATTCAAAAGCCACTGTTATATGATTCATAATACATACACTTCAATGTTTTCGTCATTCCCGCGAAAGCGGGAATCCACATGGCTATGCCAGTGAAATTACTAAGAATATATTTTTATGTATAAAATAAAGAATCAAAAACTCCGACAAACCAATGCCATTTATTCCAAATTCTGGATACCTGCTTTCGCAGGTATGACGTAAGTTGATGTTTCCTTTGTAAAAAACAATACTACTTTGCAAAAAAAAAGACCACCTAAACAGGTGGCCTTTTTTGTAGTCATATATTTGTCGATATCAGTGCTAGGCTTTTTCTACCAGCACAGTAACCTTGGCACCTTCAAGCTTGTGCAGTTTACCGTCTGTCGCTTCACCTGCTTTGATGTCCAGAGCCAGAAGCTCGGATTTCAGCAGTTCATCGAAACGGGCAAACAATGTTTTTATTTGGGCTGCATCACTATTGAAGGTAATGTTGATTCTGTCTTCAATTTCCAGACCGATCTCTTTGCGCTGCACCTGCAAACGACGCAGAAGTTCGCGCATCATGCCTTCGATTTTCAGGTCTTCGGTAATATTCGTATCGTAATTGACCCAGCTCTCTGCATCTTTAGCAATGGCTGCATCTTTGGACTGCACTTCTTTAATAAGCAGTTCTTCACGACCCAAAACAAAGTCTTCGCCTTCTACAGCAATGGTGAAGGTCTGTGCGCCATCCTGATATTCGGCAGCAAATTTATCGGCTGAATCCGGGAAAACCTTTTTAAAGGCTTTTAGCTGTTTTCCGAAACGTTTACCCAAAAGCTTCAGATTAGGCTTGGCCATATAGGTTACCGGAACTTTCGGGGCCTCGGTTTTAACAGCTAAAATCTCGATTTCCTTGACGTTCAGATCTTCTTTCAGAAGCTCTTCAAAACGCTTGGCAGAACGCATCTCAATCTCATCTGCCGGGCCAATGGAGAGTTTGCCCAAAGGCTGACGAACTTTAAGTTTCGCCGTATCACGAGCAGAAAGAGCCAGCCAGATTACTCTCTGGATGGATGTCATGTCTTCATTTAATTCGACATCAATGGCGGATTCATCGGCAGTCGGAAATTCTGTATGATGTACGCTTTCCGGAGCATTCGGATTAATGCTGCGAACCAGATTCTGGTACATTTCTTCGGTAACATGCGGCATCATCGGAGCGGTTAAACGAATAAGCACATCCAGACATTCGTATAAGGTCTCATAAGCCATGCGCTGATCCGGCTCGTTGTCACCCTTCCAGAAACGACGGCGGTTATGACGAATGTACCAGTTTGAAAGATCGTCCACAAATTTACCGACAGCCAGACAAACCGAGCGGGTGTTGAATTTCTCAATACCTTCACGGGCTTCTTTGATAACCACGTTTAAAGAACTGAGGATCCATTTATCGAAATCAGGTCTCTCAGAAATCGGGGTCGGAGTTTCAGGCGGTGTAAAGTTATCAAGTCTGGCATAGTTTACGAAGAAGGAATAAGAGTTCCATAAGGTATTCACAAATTTACCGCGAACCTCGCGAGCTATATTGAAACCGAAGTTCAGATTAATGGTAGGTTCCTGACCGCAGTAGATCCAGCGCATAACATCGGCACCAATCTCTTCCACCGCATCATCAAACCAGATGGCGGTACCCTGTGATTTATGCATCTCACGGCCATCTTCATTTCTGACCAGTGCATGACCAACCAGAGTTTTGAAGGGGCGGGTATTTTCCATCATGGTGCTCATGGCGAGCAATGAGTAAAACCAGTTTCTGAACTGACCGGGGAAACATTCCAGCACCAGATCGGCCGGCATCCATTTTTCCCAGTATTCACGATCAGTATTATATTGGGTGGTGGAGTAAGGCACGATTCCAGCGTCCAGCCAGGGGTTACCCACATCCGGCACACGATGAGCCTTGCCACCACATTTGGGGCATTTTAAGACAACTTCGTCGATCCACGGTTTATGGGGGCTATGACCCTCGAATTTGTCCCAGCCTTCGATGGCTTTTTCTTTCAATTCTTCCTTGCCACCGATAACTTCCCACTCTTTGCAGTCGTCACAAACCCAGACAGGTAAAGCCAGACCCCAATAACGTTTTTTGGAAATCATCCAGTCGTTCATGTTGGTCAGCCATTCAAGCTCACGCTCTTCTCCCCAATCGGGAATCCACTGGATGTTTTTAACCACATCTTTAATTTCATCACGCCAGTCCATATTGATGTACCACTCGTCAACCAGACGGAAGACCAGCGGATCGCCACTACGCCAGCAATGGGGATAAACGTGGGGATAAAGCTCGGTATGAACCAGCAGACCTTTTTCTTTCAGGCTGTCGATGACCCACTTGACGGTTTTGTGATCCAGCGCATGTTTGCCGGTTAACTCACCGAACTTGTCAAGAAACTTTGCTTCTGCATCCAAAGGTGCAATCTGGGGCAGACCGATTTTTTTGCCGATTACGTGATCGATATCACCGCAGCCGGGAGCTGTGTGAACAATACCGGTACCTTCACCAACTACAACAATCGCACCACCGTGGGAGTCACGTCCACCGTCAATGATTCTATGGGCAGTTTTTCCGCTGTCTTTCACCTTTTCATCGGTAAAGGGATATCCGCCTTCGACATTCTGGGCTTCCAGTTCATCAAACGGGCCATCGTATTCCCAGCCAACCATCTCGGCACCTTTGATATAACCTTCGACTTCATATCCGCCGAGTTCATCAAAAATCATTGCCAGAGTTTTCAGTTTGGGGACACCGTGAACCCATTCTTTCTTTTCTTTAAACTGCTTTTCCAGACGCTTGAAGTTCAGGTTCTCTGCGGCAAAGTAGAACAGCTCGCCATCAGCTTTTGAGCGAAGTTTTACATATTCCAATTCGCCGTTTATCATGGCGGCAATGTTACTGGTTAATGTCCATGGGGTGGTTGTCCAGACCAGCAGGTTTTCTTTCTCGCGTCCACGCAGGGGGAACTTCACAAACAATGCTTCATGGGCCACCAGTTTACGACCTTCGGCAACTTCCATTTGTGAATAGCCGGTTCCACTGCGACCCGACCAGGGCATTACATCGTTGCCACGATAGATTTTTCCTCTGTCGTGACATTTTTTCAGAAATGACCAGATGGTGTAGTTGTTTTCATCACTCATGGTGAAATAGGAATTGTCCCAGTCCATCCAGTAGCCTAAACGCTTGGACTGCTCGGTCTGCACACCGGAATATTTATGCACTCTGGCTTTGCATTCTTCTACAAATTTATCAACGCCAAAGTCCTCGATATCTTTTTTGCTTTTAAAACCGTGTTCCTTTTCAACTTCGACCTCAACCCACAAACCCTGACAATCGAAACCGTTCTGGTAGCGCAGATCTTTGCCGTTCATGGCATGGTAACGCTGGTAGGTATCTTTCAAGGTACGACCCCAGGCATGGTGAACACCCATGGGGTTGTTGGCTGTAATAGGCCCATCCAGGAATGACCACGGCTCGTTGCCTTCGTTTTTAGCTCGAAGCTTGTTAAAAGCCTCTGTCTCTTCCCAATATTTCTGTATTTTGTGTTCCAGATCTATCAGGTCTATCCAGGAGTCAACCTTCTTATACATAGCAGCACTACCTTTCATCTTTTCCAATGATATTTTCTCAAGACTTCCACAATTCAACATCATGAGTCGAATCAAAGAAACTACAAAATAATAGATAAAAAGGCAAGTGATTTCAGCATCTAAAGCAAATATTGCTGAAATATCATAGGACTAGCTAAACAAGAATTGCCACCACATTTGGTAAATCGGCTTCAAGATAATTGCTCATCAAAGCAGGCTGTGATACAAGTCTAGTAACCTGGCTTTTATTTCACAGTACTTTTAAATTGTTATCACTAAACAAACGCTCATCCCGAGTATCGACCAAAGGGAGGTGTATCGAGGGATTAATCTTCGCATTTAATAACACTTCGATACAATTTTGTTAGACAAAATCACTCAGTGTGAGCGAAAGAAAGATACTATCTTTTAGTTGACGGGTTAAAAATTTGCAGACCCCTTTGAATTCCGGGGAACAAATACAGCTCTAATTACGGAGTCGAATATGAAAAACATCTTCACCATAAGCATTTGTATTTTTACATTGCTTTATACTTGCAGTTTTGCACACGCTGTCGAACAGATCCTTAAGCCTGCTCCCGCAGATAACAAAGCAGAAGCAGTTGAAGAATACAGCCTGATATCACACGATCTTTTAATCGCCTCGGCAATTAGGGCAGAAAAACTGGCACTTTATCCACTTCAGCAAAAAAAGGACGATCTGGAAAAGCAGATTATCTCCAGCGCTCTGGATGCACTTACCAAACGCTGGCAATCCTGGAAACTGGAGGATGGCGAATTTACCTCGGCGCTGGTCGACATGATGACAGACTTTGCCGTAATGCAACGCTTTTTTGAGCCCGACAAAGAGTTTTTAATGTCATTTGACAAATCTGTTCACACCCGTGCAAATTATTTCTACCGTTCACTGGTTTCCGGCAACTTCAAAAACACCTCGGCCTTCTTTGGTATGCAAACAGGTCTGTCCAAATTGGATTTGGCAAAGCTCTACAACATTATGTACGCCTTTGAGATGCAGAGCAGCAAGGGTCAGCTTTCAAGTATCATCTGGCTGCATCTCTTAAGAACCGAGCCTAAGCTGCAAATCCTCTGGAATCATTATACAAAACTGAGTCAGGTTCTATATCCTGCCATCCCAAACCACTGGAAAACGCTCCAAAAGGCTGCATTCGGCATTCCTCTGGCGCGTATGTCCGATCTTTCCGATCCTTTAAACAGAGTTAAAATTGTCAACGTTTTAAAGGCAGAAAAGGTATTTGTGTCAGAAACACGCCTGACAATCTTTTTCCAGACTTCAGCATTTTCCCATTTAATGCAACCACTGATCAATAGTGGCTTTGCAGTCACTGGTAACAATCTAATGGCTTCACTGGTAGAAAATCATCCTGATCATAATAGAATCAAGGCACTCTCAAAGGATATCGAGGCTCTGGAACAGTTCGCCGGATATGTCAAGGGAATCACTCAAAATCATGCTGAAGATTTAAGTACTTATCTGTTCTCCAGAGATTTTCGCAACGAGAAAAACTATTCAGACAATCGCAACATGAGTCTGTGGGTCATTGACGGAAACCGCGTTAAAAATCCGTCGATCAAAAAAATGATACATCTTTCTTTTGCTGCAAATACAAGAGTTGAACTGGCACCGTTTTACTACAGAAAGTATGCGAAAAAGTTTGCTAAACAGGCTGAAATTTTAACACGGGCCGGAAGCGAATATGACAAGGCACGGCAAACTGCTGAACTTTGGCAAAAGATTTTCACTAAACTTGCATCGCTCAAAGCGGAAACTGCCAATTCAGCTATCAAGTTTGCGCCACTTCCCGATATTATCAAAGAAAACAGCGAAATCCTCCACATGCATTTCAAAAAGCCCGATTTCATCAGGGTGTTATCGCTTTTGCCAGAATCAAACGGCAAGCCTGCAAACCTGTATCTCGGACATAGCTTATGGCAAAACCAGAAAATTGAGGCCGTGATAACTGTGCCTGTTGCTAAGGCTATGGAAGCAACACAAACTAATGACAATCAACAGACCGCGATTACACTTGAAACAACAGAGAGAAAAATCCAGCTAAATGCTTTGCGTCTGCTTTACAATGAGGCAACAGCAGAGTTTCAACTTGATGAAAAAGAAATCCTGAAGAACATCCAATACTTTGCTCCAACAGGCATCAAACAGCCTGTTTTGGAAATAGTTATAAAGGAACAAAAAAACTGATGGCAAAAGCAAGAACCGTTTTCACCTGCCAGAATTGCGGTACCCAATCCCCCAAATGGCTGGGTCGCTGTAGCGAATGCAAATCATGGAACAGCTTTGTTGAAGAAACCTACGAAAACAAAGTAATAACGCCAGAAAATCTTCAGGTCAGAAATATCGCCAGCAGTGAAGATGCAGTATCCATTGCAGATGTGGACATCGCAGAAGAGGCTCGTTTACAAACCGGACTCTCCGAATTCGACCGTGTTTGTGGCGGTGGTCTGGTATCTGGTTCGGTACTATTAATCGGTGGTGATCCCGGTGTGGGAAAATCCACCATGGTTTTACAGGTCTTGAACCGCCTCGCAGAAAACGAAGTGGATGTTCTCTATGTAACCGGAGAAGAATCCATCAGACAGGTCAGACTTCGGGCAGAACGCTTGCAAACCCTAAACAAAAAGCTTATAGTAGCTGCACAAAACGACACAGCAAAAATCAAGGCACTGGTCAAGCAAGTCAAGCCTGCGGTATTGGTAGTGGATTCCATTCAGACCATGTACACACCGGATCTTAGCTCTGCTCCCGGTAGTGTATCGCAGGTTCGCGAGTCCGCCATGCGTATAGCCAGCCTCTCCAAACGCCTCAACATGACCAGTCTTCTAATCGGCCATGTTACCAAAGACGGATCTCTTGCAGGCCCAAGAGTTTTGGAACATATGGTAGATTGCGTGATAACTTTCGAGGGCGAACAAGGCTATCCCTTCAGGGTTTTGCGTGCCACTAAAAACCGTTTCGGCTCTACCAATGAAGTAGGCGTTTTCGAGATGACCAGAGATGGCCTGATAGAAGTCGATAATCCTTCCCAGCTATTTCTGGCAGAAAGACCAACAGACGAGCCCGGCTCAGTCGTAACTGTATCCATTGAAGGCACACGTCCGCTGCTGGTGGAAGTACAGGCTCTGGTTTCACCCAGTGGTTTCGGCACACCAAGAAGAACCTGCATCGGGGTAGACCCAAACCGGGTTGCACTTTTGGCCGCTGTACTGGAAAAGAAGGCCGGACTTGATTTAGTTGGCTGCGATATTTTCGTTAATGTGGCCGGTGGTGTAAGATTGAGCGAACCGGCGGTGGATCTTGGTATCGCCTGCGCCCTGGCCTCTTCGCTGGTGGACAGACCAATACCCAAGGAAACGCTGGTCTTCGGGGAGATCGGTCTGGCGGGCGAATTACGTTCTGTGGGGCAGCCTGAGCTAAGACTGAAAGAAGCGGAAAAGATGGGATTTACTTCTGCCATTATGCCGGGGATATCCGGCAATAAAATCCCCAAGCCCGATAAAATAAAAATGGAAGGCATAAAAACCATTAGCCAGGCCATTGATTTGCTGTTTTAGGAAAATAAAGGAAACATAAAATGAAATACATAGACCTGCATACACATTCTACCGCCTCCGATGGCTCCATGACTCCCACTGAGCTGGTCAAAGCAGCCAAAGCCAAGGGACTTGTGGCACTGGCATTAAGCGACCACGATACCATTGACGGTTTGCCGGAGGCACGAGAAGCAGCCAGTGAAGCTGGTATCGAACTTATAAATGCGGTGGAGCTTTCGGTGGGAACCAAACAGGGTTCTGTCCATATGCTGGGCTATATGTTTGATCCTGAAAATGAAATCTTCAAGCAGGATCTTAGTTTCATGATTAAAAGACGGGACGAGCGCAACCTCAAGTTTATCGAACGTTTCAAAGAGATCGGCATCGAAATAGATATTGACGAGCTTCGGGAGGTGGCCGGAGACGGAGCAGTAGGCAGACCGCATTTTGCCAAATTGCTGATTGGCAAAGGAATCGTAAACAGCTTTGATGAAGCCTTTGACAAGTATCTGGCCAAGGGCAAGGCAGCCTATGTACCAAAGGCCAGAGTCAGCCCGGAACAAGGTATTGAAGCCATTCATAATGCAGGTGGTGTTGCTGTGCTGGCGCATCCGAAATACAGTGGTGCAAAAACCAAGGAGGAAGTCGAGGCTTTGGTTATCAGGCTAAAAAAGGCCAAGCTGGACGGCATTGAATGCCATTATACCGATCACACAGACGAGGAAACCGCCTTTTATATCTCACTGGCAAAAAAATATTCCCTCTGCATTACCGGAGGCACCGACTATCACGGCGAGGCTCTACCCGACAAAGTCCTCGGTGAATTACCGAATAACCGCCGAATCGGCTATGAAATTCTGGCAAACCTGAAACAGACCCATCAAAATCTTTATAAAAAATCATAATTTTTTACAATTAACACTTTCTTAATAATTTCCTCGTATTCAGCTAACAATGGCAGTCTATATTGTTGCTGTGAATAAATAGTGATATTCGCAAAAACATTATTAACTGAATAAAGGAAATTTAAAACATGAAGAACGAAGTAAGTCAAACCGAAACAGAAATCAAGAGTTGTAGCATTACACAGGTGATGAAACCTGAAAGCAATCGGGTACCCGCCAACACCCGAGTCAAGTTGACGGATGTAGTTGTAACAGCCAGAGTGGAAGAAGGAATTTTTGTGCAGCAAAAAGATGCACAATCTTACGGTGGAATCTTCATCCTGGCCCCCATGGGTGGCAGAATGCTGAAACCCGGCAATCACCTGAATATCACCGGTGTAGTCAAGGGAAACATTCAAACCCGCTGGATAGAGCCGGAGTCAATCAACATCAGTAAGAAAAATGAAGAACCAGCCATAAGCCCCATCGAAATCACCGCTCGTAAATCCCTTGATCCCTACAGTGGAATGCTGGTGAAACTTCACAGCGACCACACAGCTTTTGCACTAAACATCGACACAGCAGACGGCCTTGAAGGTGTACTGGATACCAGACTCGGAGACTTTATGCTTAACCTGCTGGTTAACTAAAGTCCTGCCGAGCATCTAACCAAACCCATCCCCACAAAATTTCTTCCCTAATTTTTTCCCGAATATCCTGCCAGAATTTATTTCCCGATTATTTCAAGAAACATTTCCTCATAGGCTTTGACCATCGTCTCCGGGTGGTAATCTGTAAGATTTTCGAGTCCTTGTCTTTCCAGCTTTTTGCTAAATTCCTTATCTTCGATAATTTTCAGCATTGCATCAGCCAGACCATCCACATCTTTAGGCTTTACCAGCAAACCGCTTTCGCCATCTTCAATCAATTCAGATATTCCACCAACGTCTGTGGCAATAGCGGGTGTACCAGAGGCTCTGGACTCTATTAATGTAAGTGGCAAACCCTCGGAATCAGTACTTAAAACCAGCAAATCGAATTCACTGTAAAAGGGTTCGATGGGGCTTTGCCAGCCCGTCAGGACAACATTGTTAACCAGTCCCAACTTATCTACTTGCAAAGCAATCTCGTTTTTTAAAAAGCCATCACCTACTATCACAACCTTTACATTATCAATTGTTTCGACAACTTTTTTGCAGGCTTTTAAAAAGGTAAATGGATCTTTGGGAGGTTTTAAGCTGGCGACATAGCCTATAACAGTATCGTCATCGGATACAGCCCACTTTGTCAGAATCTCGCGCGGGCCAGTTTTAGGATGCAGATTATCCATATCGACACATGGCCGGATCAATCTGGTATTCTCTTTTTTGACCAATCCACTCTGTAAAAGCCACTCAAGACCGAATTGAGTTACCGAAGCCACTTGCCCGCCAGCCAGATACCCCAAGGATTCAAAGGTTTTATAAGCAAACTGTTTCTTTGTACTTTGCAGAGGATTAAAGGGCAAACCATGCAGGGTATGAATTGGCGTACATCCGGAAAGCCTTGCTGCATACCTGCCCGCAACCCCGGCCTTGGGGGCGTGAGTATGCACAATCGCCATATTTGCACCCGAGGCTTTTTTAATCTTTCTGAAGATGGAGGCAAGCTCAAAAACCACTTTTGAATCATGCTTTAAACTCAACTCCCGCAGCAGATGTCTGGCAGGATGAAAGGTGCAATTATCAATATTTTTAGCATGTTGCAAGAATCCACCCTCTTCGCTGGAGACCAGATGCAAGTCGAATTTATCCCTGTCCAGCTTTTCGGCCAGCGTAATTGCAACCCGCTGTGCCCCTCCCAACGCCAGATGTGTTATCACTTCAATTACAGGTATTCTCATGAAAATATCCTAGCTTAAATCTGGCCCAATCTCAAATTTTATTTGAATTTTCAGATATTTATCGGCATACTTTGCACATCGAGACTCATAAATGCATATTTTACGCACCATCGTTTTGCTTGCGCAATATTTACACCCAGTATTGAGACATGGCACAGTCATCAACAGTACAACACTGACATTATTTCTGCGATAACGAACACTTATATAACTTTTTCAAAACTGGCACACGGCTTGCTATTATTCACAGGCATGCCGACGATGAGTCGGATACAGCAGTACATTCAGGAGACTGGACAATGAATACTAAACATTTAATTATAAATTTAACAATCTTTACAGCCATTCTGTTTACCCCGCTGATCGGTAATTCCGGCACTAAATACCTTCAGAATGGCAATGGCATAGTTATAGATACAACAACCAGCCTGCTCTGGCAGCAAGGCTTCTCACTCGGACACGACTGGGACTCTGCAGCTGATTATTGCAAGCAAATCACTCTGGGCGGACACTCTGACTGGCGTTTACCTACTCTTAAAGAACTTGGCAGTATCGTTGATCCTGGAAAACGAAATCCCGCTATTGACTCACGTTCCTTCAATGCTTCATCCGACCGTTACTGGACATCCTCCATCGAAGGCAGCACTGAAGCCTGGCTGGTATTTTTTGACAGCGGACTCTCGGGTTATGATTTGAAATCAAGAAACCAGAGCGTTCGCTGCGTAAGAAACAAGTAATTCTCACGTTCATTTTCAATTTATATGTTCGACCGATAGTTTTTCATGTACCCGTTCAAGCAGCAGCCCACCTGCTTCGGTCGAAATTTCCTTTCCTTGTTGTTTTCAAATTTGCCTCCACTTTTTTTTGGCAAGCCGGGCCTCCTTCCTGGATAAGTCGTACATGCATAACGCCCGGTTTGCCACCCCATTGAAAACTGATAGTGCCAAAATGTTAATTGTGTCATTGACATTTCCATACCCTATACCTCGCTCCCACTACTTCTCACGCTGTCCGAATCTTCTCACACGAATTTCACGCTCCTGTTCACGCTCATGATTCGGAAATCTTTTGCTTTTTCCTTCACACACCTGCATACACACACGCACACACACATATGCATACCCCGCTACGGTTCAATTCCCCGGAATTGAACCATTTTTACTGTTTATTGAAATAACCAATCCCGCCTATATTTCCACAAACTTCCAACAAAACAATAACTATCAGCCAGATCAATCTGCCCCTGTCAAGACCTGCTGGAGATATTTCTACATTCACTATAATAAGCGGTTGCCTAATTCAGACTCTTTTGCTATTGTGTCCGCAACCTTTATATATGAATAAAAGGTATCTGGCATGATACAGATGTTCCATGTTTCAAAATCTTATCAAAAAGACAATCCCATTCTGGTGGATGTCAATCTGAATATCGAAAAGGGCGATTTCGTGTACCTTACCGGTCCCTCCGGTGCTGGTAAAACCACTTTATTGAAATTGCTCTTCTGCGAGATTGCTCCATCAAGCGGTCAGGTGCTGGTTATGGGGCGCAATGTCTCCCGCACTACCGATAGAACCGTGCCATACATGCGTCGCAAAATCGGTGTGGTTTTTCAGAATTTCCGACTCTTGCCGAACAGAACCGTCACCGAAAACGTGGCCCTGGCTTTGGAAGTCCTTTACTTGCCACAAAAGTGGATCGACAAAACTGTTCAGGTGATGCTGAAACGGGTTGGGCTGACCCATCGCGCCAAGGCTTATCCCGAACAGCTTTCAGGCGGAGAACAACAACGAGTAGCCATTGCACGCGCATTGATCAACGACCCGATTATTCTTCTGGCAGACGAACCCACCGGAAACCTCGATGAAGAGACCACCAAGGATATTATGGGACTCTTTAACGATGCCTCTGCCCGTGGTACCACCGTGCTTCTGGCCACCCATGATCCCAGACTTTACATGAAAACAGGGCGCAGAGTTGTCAGGCTTGAAAATGGTCGCGCGGTTTACGATTCCGAACTGAAACTGGATCAGCGAACCCCCACCGCCGACGGCCTCATACTTGGTCGCCGTGAAATGGATGGAGGACGTAGATGATGCGTCCACTGATTTACTTTGTAATGAAGGCTTTGAAATCCATCAAGCGTACCCCGGCTTTAACTGCTGCAACAGTGGGAATGCTGACGGTAATATTTTTGCTTTTCAACGGCTTCGCACTTATCTCGCATAACGTCTCGACACAGGCCGAAAGGTGGATCAGCTCCGTTCGCATGACCGCTTTTCTAGAGAATTCCGCCACCCCGGAAGACGCACAGCGCATAGCAGCAGAATTTACAAAACGGCCTTTGGTGACCGGGGCCTTCTATGTTACCCAGCAGGAAGCCGAAGACAGATTTTTGGGAAACTTCCCCGGATCAAAAAACATTCTCGAAGGTTTACCAAAAAACCCCTTGCCCTCTTCTCTTGAGTTGGAACTAAACCCCGAAAACATTGATATAGCCAGCCTGGAACAACTTGCCTCCGACATGGAAAAGCTGCCAGAGGTTGAAGAAGCATTATACGGCAGAGAGTTATTCAGCAAACTGACCGCCTTTGTCAGCATCTTAAGACTTATGGGCTTGATGATCGGTCTTGCGCTGGTGGTAGCCACACTTTTTCTTACCGCAAATACAATCCGGCTAAGCCTGTATGCGCGCCGTGAAGAAATAGGCATCTTGCAACTGGTTGGGGCAACCCGCTGGTTTATCCGCTGGCCCTATTTGATAGAAGGATTATTGCAGGGCTTTTTAGGTGCAGCTTTTTCAATTCTGATTACCTGGTTACTCTTTCGTGCCTCACTTGGGCCACTGGCAGATGTTCTAACTGGCCCCTTCGGTCAAATTGAATTACAGTTTTTCGACCCTCTGTTTATCTCCAAAGAAATCCTTGCCGGTGCCTTTCTCGGCACACTGGGTAGCTTCTTGGCCCTTGGAAGATTCTGGAGGACAGCCTGATGCGTGGCTGTCTGCTTCTGCTGTCACTGATATTGCTGTTATGTTTTTCACCTGCACTTGCAGATGACAAACCAGCTTCTAAAACAAGTATCCTTGATAAACTTAACGAGCTTGAAGAGCGATATATTCAGGTTAAAATAAAGATCGGCAATCTTAAAAAGCAAAAACAGCAACTGGATAATCAGCTTAAAGACAGCCAGAAACAAATAGACAGCACCAAAAAACAGCAAGTAAAGCAGCAGAGGCTTCTCGTCAAGCGCATCCGCGAAAGTCACAAATTAAGCGATGTAAGTGGCTGGGAGTACATGCTTTCCTCGCGCGACTTCAGCGATTTCATTCTACGAAGTCACTACTTGAAAAAACTCTGGGACAGTGACCGCAAGCTGATAGAAGCTTATTCCGGAGGTATCCGAACAATCAGCAAAAATCAGCAGGAAATTGTCAAAAAACAGAAAAAATTGACATCGCTGATTGGCCGGTTAAAAAAAGAAAAGCGCGAGCTTTCCAAAAGAATGAAAGAACGTAAAACATTCATTGATAAAGTACGAACCGAACCTAAACTGAAAAAGCAGGCACGCAAGGAGTTTGCCAAAGCCGGTGAAAAGCTGAACAAAAGAGTGGCCAGCATTGCTACAAAGCCAGCCCCAAAAAAGCAAAAGCATGTAGCCTTTTCCAAAATGAAAGGCAAAATGCCATGTCCGGTTAAGGCAAAAATAGAACAGGGCTTTGGCGAAGTTGAAAATGATGAGGCCAAAATATTTCACGGTGGCCTGGACTTCAGAGCCAAAAACGGCACCCCGGTAAAATTGCCCGCAGACGGGATGGTAATCTTTTCCGGTCGCTTCAGGGGTTTTGGTAATTTACTGGTTATAGATCACGGTCAGAAATTTTATACACTGTACGCCCACCTCAAAGAACTGCTTCTGCCCAAAGGACAAAAAGTTTCAAAGGGGCAGATCATCGGCCATGTGGGCGACAGCGGTTCCATTAAAGGCTCATATCTCTATTTTGAATTGCGTTATAAAGGTAAGGCGATAAATCCTGTCAGATGGTTTACCTGTCAGTAAAGCACTCAGGGAAATCTGGTTCCGATATTGAAATCAATGGCAAAGCCATGACCCAGATGGAGTTCGTCCAGGTTAAACTTCTCAGACTTTATTCCAACCACACCGTATGAAGGGGCAAATTCCAGAATAAGATTGAAGTTTCCGGCAAGATACCAGGTCAGACTGACAGGAAAACGCCCGTATATCTCAACCCCATATTCAATGTTCTCGCCCATCAGGTAATTGGTTTTGATACCAAAACCGGCAGAAGGAACGAAGTTCCACCATCGCCAGCGCCAGTTAATACCGATATACAAGCCAACTGCATGAAAAGTTCCAAAGCCGTTACTGGATTCTTCATACTGGTACACAGGAGCAATCTCCGAAGAAAATCCTCTGCCACCAAGATTAAAGCTGTATTTGACAATCAACGCATGACGGTTATCAATATTCACACCGGGTTTTAAATTGCTGTGCATGAAAAACCCGTAGCCAACAGTAGGCGACATGGTAAACCATGGAATATGAATATCCCGATTCGATACCAGTTTTATCTTCTCGGCATAATCCAGTTCTTTATCGTCTTCGTCGGTGTTTTTTTCCTTGTCAGAAATC
>Ga0209692_10003161_pt1 | contig 16349 bp, 13 predicted proteins | sample tdDd472_FD_187129 | JGI IMG/M metagenome (GOLD analysis project Ga0209692, IMG submission 187129) | Marine sediment microbial communities from the Atlantic coast under amendment with organic carbon and nitrate - tdDd47.2 (SPAdes)... | ecosystem: Environmental > Aquatic > Marine > Coastal >...
GAACCCACAGGGGGATTGGACGTGTCGGTCCAGGCGCGGCTGCTGGACATGCTGCGCGATCTGGTGGACAGGCTGGGTCTGTCGGCCATCGTCGTCACCCATGATCTGGCGGTCGCCCGGATGCTCTCCACTCGGTTGATGGTCATGCAGCAAGGTTATGTGGTGGAAACGGGCCTGACCGACCGGGTCTTGGACGACCCGCAGCACGCCTATACGCAACTGCTCGTGTCTTCGGTGCTGCAGCCATGATCGACATGACCCTCTCGAAAGGAACGCGGCGATGAGTGAGGATATGGAGATGCTGCGCCTCGACGGCGTTACGAAGACCTTCACCCTGCACAATCAGGGGCATCGCACCATTCCGGTCGTCACCGGCGTCGATCTGAGCCTCAATGCCGGCGAGTGCATGGCCCTGATGGGGTCGTCGGGCTCCGGCAAGAGCACCTTGATGCGCATGGTCTACGGCAATTACGGCTGTGCGGCGGGACAGATCCTGATCCGCGAGGAAGACGGCAGCTGGACCGACCTCGCCCAGGCGGACCCGCGCGACGTGATCCGGCTGCGGCGTCACCGCCTTGGCTATGTCAGCCAGTTCCTGCGGGTCATCCCGCGCGTGCCGGCCATCGACGTCGTCGCGGAACCCATGCGGCTTGCCGGCGCGTCGGATGCGGACAGCCGCAAGCGCGCCGAGGAACTGCTGACACGGTTGAACCTTCCCGAAGCGCTGTGGGACTTGTCCCCGACGACGTTTTCCGGCGGGGAACAGCAGCGCGTGAACATAGCGCGCGGCTTCGTCCACACCTATCCTGTTTTGCTGCTCGACGAACCGACCGCCTCGCTCGATAAGGTCAACCGACAGGTCGTGCTCGACCTGATCATGGAGGCGAGGGATCGGGGCGCCGCCATTTTGGGTATTTTCCACGACCACGAAGCCCGTGAAGCGGTCTGCAACCGATTCCTGGATGTGGAGCAATTCAAGGCGGCCGCCTAGCAGACGGCATACGGATCATCCGCGCTGGATAGCGCGTCTACTTTACTGGAAATGAGTATCATGCAAGAGCATGTCTTCAAGAACTGCCGTATCGTCCTTGCCGATAGCGTCGTCGAAGGATCGCTGCTGGTTCGTGACGGTATAATCGCGGAAATCAACAGCGGCCCCTGCGACGTCGCCGGCGCGACCGACCTGGAAGGCGATCTGCTGATCCCCGGCCTTGTCGAACTGCACACGGACAATCTGGAACGCCACCTGCTGCCCAGGCCCAAGGCCCATTGGCCAGCCATTGCCGCCGTGGTGGCGCATGACTCGCAGATCGCGTCTTCCGGCATCACCACCGTCTATGACGCGATGGCGATCGGCGACATCCAGTCCGGCAGCATGCGCAAGAAGCGGTTGGAGGACATGACCGCCGCCTTGCGCGAGGCGAAGGAGCACGGCGTCCTGAAGGCCGAGCATATTCTGCATCTGCGGTGCGAAGTGAGCGACCCGGCCATGCAGGACATGCTGGAGCCGCTTTTGAAATCCCCCGACCTGGGGCTGCTGTCGGTGATGGATCACACGCCGGGCCAGCGGCAGTTCGTGTCCGAGCAGACCTATCGGAACTACTACCAGGCCAAGTTCAACCTGAACGACAGCGAGATGAGCGCCTTCATCACGGCCCGCCGCGAAGACCAGAAGATCCATTCCAAGAAAAACCGCGACTTCGTCGTCGAACAGGCGCGGCAGCGCAACCTGCACTTGGCGAGCCATGACGACGCCACCCTGGACCATGTTCAGGAAGCGGTGGCAGACGGCATGACGATCGCCGAATTCCCGACCACCGTCGACGCGGCCAAGGCCTCCCACGAAGCAGGCCTCGCGGTCATGATGGGCGGGCCCAACCTAGTGCGGGGCGGCTCCCATTCCGGCAACGTTTCCGCCCGCGACTTGGCCGAACGGGGCGTGCTGGACGTGATATCCAGCGACTATGCACCGGCCAGCCTGTTGCATGGCGCGATGCTTCTGGCGGACGAGGTCGAAGGTTATGACATCCCGCGCGCCGTCGCGACCGTGACGAAAAACCCGGCCAAAGCCGCCGGCCTGACCGACCGCGGAGAGATCGCCCCCGGCAAGAAGGCGGATCTGCTGCGCATTTGGGGTTCGGCCCTGCACCCGATCATCACCGGCGTATGGCGCGACGGGGAACGCGTCGCATGACCGAATTGACGGAGGAGCGTTCAGAAACAGCGCCCAACAGCGGCCTGTCCGCAGGACGACTGGTCCTGGTCGTCGGGCCGAGCGGCGTCGGCGTCGACACCTTGATCGATGCGGCCCGGCGCGAATTCGCGGATGACCCGGGCTTCCATTTCGTCCGCCGCACCATCACCCGGCCTGCCGGTTCCGTGGGCGAGGATCACGACCCGATCGATATCGAGAGTTTTCGGGAGCGCCGCGCCGTTGGCGGGTTTGCGCTCGCCTGGGAGGCCCATGGGCTCGGTTACGGCATTCCTCTGTCCATCGAAGACAGACTGCGAGACGGACAGACGGTTGTCGTGAACGCCTCCCGGACCGTGATCGACGAAGCGCGCAGCCGGTATCCTGTCATCACCGTGGCCTCGGTCACGGCCTCGCCGGACATATTGGCCCGTCGCCTGGCCGGGCGGAACCGGGAGAGCGCCGAGGAAATCGAACGCAGGCTGAAGCGCGCCGGCCTCGGTTTTGCGGAGGGCGAGGACGTCGTCACCATCGACAACAACGGGTCCCTTGAATCGAGCGTCAAAGCCTTCTTGGAACTGCTGCGCTGAGGGCGCCCCTGTTGCGGAATCCCGAAGGCGCCCCAATATGGAGAGGCCCACGCAACAACAAAGGGTTCACAATGTTCAATCGTACGCCGATCGCAATCCTGACCGCCGCCGTCTTTTCCGTTTGGGCGGGGACCGCAGCCTATTCCGCCGACGAGAGCTTGACCGACAAGGCCGCCGGCTGGTGGGAAAGCGTCAAGGAATACTCGGCGGAAAAGGCGGAAGAAATCTCCGAGGTCACGAGTGAGCTCATGGAGGACATGGGCGACGAGATCGATGAATTGAAGAAATCCTCGGCGGAGATGGCGGACGACTCCTCCAAAGCGGCGAATGAAGAACTCGACGAACTTCTGAAGAACGCCGAAGAGGCGTCGGACAAGCTGAAGAACGCGTCCGGCGAAGCCTGGGAAGACGCCAAGGAAGAATTCGACGCAGCCTATAAAGCGCTTGAGGAAGCGGTCGAGAACCGCAAGGAAGCGGTTACCCACGAAGGGAAATCCTAACCAGCGGGGAGCGGAATACGCTCGACGATGCGGCACGGCTCGCCCCTCCCCGGATCCCCGAACAGACACAGGTCGGAAAGCGTCACCGGCTCGCGAAGAACCGGGGCCAACAGGCCGGACAAGTGATCCTCCATCCGGACGAGATCCCGTTCTTCCAGCGAGCCGGTCAAGGTCAGGTGGAACCGGAACTCCTTCAGCACATAGGGATAGCCCCATTGAAGAAGGTAGGCATCCTGTCGCGGCGACAGGCCGGCTTTCCGCCGGCGGGCTTTTTCCCCAGCAGAGGCCGGGGCGCGGAAACGGTCCAGGGCCTTCACGCATCGGCCGGCCAAGCCCTGTAAAGCCGGCGATCTTTCTGCCGGAACCAGGGCCAGGAATCCGCCCAGTCGCTTCAGTTTGAATTGCCCCAATTCAATCGCCGCCATGCGCGTGGCGAATACGGATACGGCATCCCTGAACTCGTCATACGTGGCCCCCTCCGCCAACCGGAAGGGCGGCTTCAGCGTGCCGTGGAATCCGTAGCGCAGAGGTGACGCGGTGAAGGCGTCGAATTCCTTATCCGTGAATCCACCCGTATAGGCGCGCGGCGCCGGTACCCCCCGCTCGGCGTCCCAGCCGAGCCAGCACATCCCGAAATCCGCGAGTGCACCGCCGGGACGCGGTGCGAAATAGACGGCGTAGCGTTCCATGGATCGGCCCTAATCGACGATGACGCCGATCACCCCCAGCGTATCGCCGAACTGGACACAGCCCTGGAAGTGCCGCCCCAAGAACAACCCGTCCACCTGGGCGAAATGGTCGACCGGGTCGGTGCCGGTCCGGGTGATGTCGTGAACGCGCGCCAGGACATCCCCTTCCTTCACCTCATCGCCGAGGTTTTTCATCCATTCGACGAGGCCGGACGCGTCCGCACGCGTGTAGCACCGACCGTCCGGCATATCCAACAGTTGGCTTTCCGGCCCTTCCACCTCGCCCGGCAGGACGTCGTGATGCCTGAGCAGGTTGATCAGGCCGCGTTTGGCGATTTCAACCGACGCGGCCGTGGACGTTCCGCCGCCGCGCAACTCGGTCGTGACGAAGGTCTTGCCCAGGGATTCGGCCGCGGTGTCATAGGTGCTGACCGCATCGAGTTCGAGCAGCATGACCGCGTAAGGCGCCCGAAAGGCCATCATCGCGTCGACGCAGGCCTTCTCCTGCGCCTGGTTCGGCAGGATATGCGCCGCCGCGAAGGGCAGGAAATCCAACGTCCGGCCGCCCGAATGCAGATCGACCACGACATCCGCCAGCGGCAACAAGGCCGACATGAAATAATGGGCGATCTTGGCCGTCGGCCCGCCATCGGCAGTGCCCGGAAAGGACCGGTTCATGTTCCCGCCATCCAGCGGCGAGGTGCGCCGCCCGACCTTGAAGGCCGGATAGTTCATCGCAGGCACGATGATGATGCGGCCCGACACCTGGTTCGGGTCTACGGTCCTGGCCAAATCGAACAGCGCGACGGGGCCTTCATACTCGTCGCCATGGTTCGCACCGGTCATCAATACCGTCGGGCCCGACCCGTTTTTCACCACACAAACAGGGATCATGATCGATCCCCAGGCCGACTCGTCATGGGAATAGGGCAGCACGAGATGGCCGTGCTGGATGCCGTCCTTGTCGAAATCGACCGTCGCGCTGATGGGGGTTACAGCGGCCGCCATGGGTCTAGTCCTTCACCGTCAATTGCCGGGGAACGTTCGCCAGGCATTCCACCCCGGTATCGGTGATCGCGATGCTTTCGGTGATCTCCATGCCCCAGTCGTCCAGCCAAAGCCCCGTCATGAAATGGAACGTCATCCCGGGCTCGAGGACGGTCTTGTCGCCGGGCCGAAGGCTCATCGTCCTCTCGCCCCAATCCGGCGGATAGCTGACGCCGATCGGATAGCCGGTCCGGTTATCCTTTTCGATCCCGTGCTTCTTGAGGACGCCGAAAAACGCACCGGCGATATCCTCGCACATATTGCCGGGTTTCGCGGCTTCCAGCCCGGCATCCATCCCTTCAAGCACGGCCTTTTCCGCATCCAGGAAATACTGCGGCGGCTTGCCCAGGAAGACGGTGCGGGACAAGGGACAGTGATAGCGTTTGTAACAGCCGGCGATCTCGAAGAACGTTCCCTCGCCCGACTTCATCGGTTTGTCGTCCCAGGTCAGGTGCGGCGCGGCCGCGTCCGATCCCGACGGCAGCAGGGGCACGATGGCGGGATAGTCCCCGCCGGCGTCGTCGGTGCCCAGGACGCCCGTCCGGAAAATTTCGGCGACAAGCTCGTTCTTGCGCAGGCCGGGGACCGCCATGTCGGCGATCTTGGCATGCATCCGCTCAACAATTCGTGCCGCCGTGCGCATGTAGCTGAGCTCGGTTTCGGATTTCACGGCGCGCTGCCAGTTTACAAGGGCCATGGCGTCGACGAACCGCGCGTTCGGCATGTGCCTCTGCAGGGAGGCGAAGGCGGCGGCGGAGAAATAGTAGTTATCCATCTCCACCCCGATGACCGCCGCGCCATGCCCCTTGTCGGTCAAGATGGAGGACAGCAGATCCATCGGGTGCCGTTCGGAGGATTGGACGTAGTGATCGGGATAGCCGATGATGTTCTCTTCGGCCATGTACACGGTCCGAACCGCCCCGTTCGCATCCTGCCCGCGGCCATACCAAATGGGCTCGCCCGAACCGGGCACCAGAACGCATTGGTGAACGTAGAATGACCAGCCGTCATACCCGGTCAGCCAGTTCATGTTCGACGGATCGGTCACCAGCAGCAGGTCTATTCCCCGCTCCGCCATGGCGGCGCGAACCTTGGCAAGCCTTTGACCAAACTCTTCACGGGAAAAATTCAGGGCAACATCCGGCATTACGATCTCCCATCGATATGGTCGATCCTAACCATATCCTGGGAGCGGTTGCGAGCGCTTCATGACGCAGAATGAGCATTTTATCGCATAGCGACACAAACTGTCGTTAGGGAGAATCCGAACCCTCTTCGGCGCCTTGCATCGGCTCCGGTTTCGCATTCTGTTCGGGTGGCGAACCGGCGAAATGGACCACCCGCTGCGGGAAGGGAATCTCGATGCCTTCTTCCTTGAACCGCTTGTCGATTTCGTGCCGCATGTCGCTGGCGATGAGCACCTGGAACAACACGTCGCCCGTATAGGCGCGCAGTTCGAAATCCAGGGAACTGTCGCCGAAATTCTGGAAGACGACAAAAGGCGCGGGGAAGCTCAAGACCCGCTCATGCCCTCTCGCGACCTCCAACAGGATCCTCTCCACCTTGCGCGTGTCGGTGCCGTAGGCCACCCCGATCGGCAGGTCGATCCGGCCGTATTTGTCCTTGTGGGTCCAGTTCGTCACCGCATTGGAGATCAAATCGGCATTGGGAATGATCACGGAAGCGCGCCGGAAGGTCTCGATTTCCGTCGACCGGACGTTGATTTGCTTCACCATCCCTTCGATCGTCCCGACCACCACCCAGTCGCCGACCTTGATCGGCCGCTCGATCAACAGGATCAGGCCGGAAACAAAGTTGTTCACCACGTTCTGCAGACCGAAACCGATGCCGACGGAAAGCGCGCCGGCGACGATGGCGATCCCCGACAGGTCGACGCCCATGACCAGAACGGCCACGGCCGCCGCGGCGACGAAGCCCACATAGCCGATACCCTTGGAGATGGAGTGCTGAAGCCCGGGGTCGATCCTTGTCTGCGAGAGGACGCGGGTCGACAAGGCGCGCCGGAAGGCGCGCACGACGGCCAGGATGACGAAGAAGACGAAAATGCCGAGTAGCAGATCCGCCGGCGACAAGCGGACGCCGCCGACCTCGAAGCCCTGAAACGCGACGGAAACCCAAAGCCATAACGTTTCCGCCGGCAGGCCCCAGGCGGGCAGAACCGCGGCCGCCAGGGCCGGCAGCAGCATGATATCGAGCAGGATGCGCAGCGCGATCTTGATCCGGCTGCGCAACCCGTAGTCCCAGCCGACCGTTTCGCGCATCAGGCGGCTGCCGAGGAACAGGCCGATCAATTCCCGCAGAAGACCGCGCAGGATGTACATGACCCCCACCAGGAAGCCGGTGGAGAGCAGATTGCCGATCAGATAGTTGGTCAGCCCGGCATATCCGGCAAAGGGCGACAGAATTGCGACGATCGTCAGCACGACCAGGACAATGCGCAGGCCGTACCAGAAACTGCTGCGCCCCACCGCAACCGGGCTCGCCTTGTCGTCGCCGCTCTCCTCGCCGGCTCCCTCGGCTTCCGCTTCGTCGAACTGCCAGCGGTTCGGGCGCAGGAGGAACAGGATCAACAGTCCGAGCGGGACCGCGGTGAACACATTGAAAATCGAGACCACCGCGGGCGTGATCAGGTCCGGCGTCACCGCGAAGGCGGACCGGATGCAGAAGTCCGACGCCGCGAAGACCGCAGCCAGGATCCGAATCTGATGGACCAGGGCGGTGGAGGACGCCGCGGTCAGGCGCGTCAGCCGCCAGTCCGGATGGTCCGGGGACAGGGCGGCGCGCGGGATTTGCACGCCGATCAGATAGGCGATCAGCACCTTGCACAAATTGGCGACCACTTCGGCGAAGGGGCCGGTGATCAGCGTGTCGGTCGACACCGCGCGAAACAGGATTACGCCCAGTACCGCGGCGGGTATGAGCCCCCTGCCCACCCCTTCCGCAACGGCGGCGACCAGCCGGCGGGTATAGCTGGCATCCTGCACATCCGCCCTTACGCCGAAGCGCGACAGCAACGTGCGCCTGACCCCCCAGGCAATCAGGATGGTCAGGAACAGGACCGCGACAAAGCCCAGGACAGTCCGGATGTTCTTCCGGTCCTCCGGCAGGTCGCGCCACCATGCCGGCGCGGTTTCCAGCACGGCCTTCGCCGCCTGTAGAATCTGTTGCGTCCCCTCGGCCAGCACGGCCGGCTCGAACGGCAAGGGATATTCCTTGAAAATCGTCTGAACGAACCGCTCGCGGTCCAGGGTCGTCAGTTCCAGTTGCACCGTATCGACGCGGGCGAGTGTTACATCGGCCAGGGACTGACGCGCACGGTGCAGGGAGATTTGATCATTGAGGCGCTTGCGTTCTTCCTGAATTTCCGCGGATTCAGCGGGCTGCCCTTCCTCCGGAGTCGGCCCCAAGGCTTCCAACCTCGGCTCCAGCCCTTTAAGCGCCTCACCGGCGCGCTGGGAAACGTCCAGGGCGTTCTCCCTGATCTTCAGGACCTTGTCGCGGAACTCCGCCGTGTTTTCCGGGCTGTGCTCTCCGGTTTCGATATAGTGTTCGACCGCATTCAGGGTGCGGTTCCAGTTGGCCGCGGCGAGCCCGAACGCATTGCCGTCCAACGAGGTTTGGGCCGGCGCCTGGCCCGGAAAAAGCACGGCCGCGCCGAGCGACATCAATACCGCCAGGACACGCAGGGCGCCGATCACACCAAACCGTTTCATCGCTCAGAATCCCAATTCATACCCAAGGCACCGATCCATGGCAGGAAGGCCGTCCAGCCGGCAACGGGGCTTTCAAGACTATACAAGCCGACACCTTCTAGAAACGTCGATCTCAATCACGTCCCCAGCAAGCAAAACCAAACAATACTTCCTCGAAATCAAATGAAAAACTCAACAATAACCCCCAACTCTCCGCTTTTATTGCGTATTTCTTTATTTTCTTCAAAATTTTGTGTATTGTTCATTTGCCTGGTCAGAGAATCGACCTGCCGCCAATACTATGATGCGAAGGCCGACTTGGGTAAGGATGTTGAAAACGTGCCGAGTGAAACCACCGTGCGCGACATTGCCGATGCAACGGCATCGGACAGAAAAGGGGAGGAACGGCAGCGCGGCGAAGACCGCCGCACGCGGCCTCGTTTGCGTTCGCTCGTCCTGATCAGTCTGGCCGGCGTCTATTTCGCGAGTCTTTTGCTGATCTATGTCGAATTCTCGCTGATTAAGGCGGGAGAATACTCGACCGTCTTCATGCCGCTCCTACTTGTGGCAATCGGTTTGGGCGCCGTGCTGGGGCTTGGTTATATTTATATCAGCCGGCGTTTCATCACCCCCTTGGAGAATATGGTCATCAGGCTTCGATCCGCGCCGGCGGACGTCATTGCGCCGAACCTTGGACTGGACGAGAACAGCGCGGGCGAAATCGGCGCCATCGGGCAATTCATCAACGCCCGTTCGCGTTCGGTCCGGCAGGCGCAAGCCGCCTTGGAAAACGAAATCGAAGAGCGCTCGCGCGCGGAAATCCGGCTTCGGGCTTCCCGCGAACATCTGCGCGCGATTTCCGATACAGCGCCTGACGCGATTGCCTGCACCGATGCGCAGGGCATGATCATTACCTGGAATCCGGCAGCCGAACAGACTTTCGGCTGGCGGCAGGACGAGATTTTCAGCCGGCCCCTCGCCGATATGTTCGAAGACGGATCGCTTACCAACGAATTCAGTCGGGCAAAACGATTCCTGAAAGGGCAGTACAGCCGATATCATGGCGAGCTGGAAGCCGTAACGGCGAAGCGGAAGGACGGAACCGAGTTCACCGCCGCCCTTTCCCTGACCGGTTGGGCGTCGCCCGACGGGCGTTTCGTGACCGCCTTCATCCGCGATGTTTCGGAACAAAGACTGACCGAGGAGCGGATCCGCTTCCTTGCGCATCACGATCCCCTGACCGAACTTCCGAACAGGACGCTTTTCAACGACCGCCTGTCGCAGGCGATGGCGATCGCCCGCCGGAACGGCGGGCGGGTTGGGCTGATGCTGCTCGACCTCGACAATTTCAAGGATATCAATGACACGCTCGGCCACGGCGTGGGCGACAGATTGCTGCAAAACATCGCCGAACGGCTGAACGGGCACATACGCGATACAGATACGGTCGCGCGGCTGGGCGGGGACGAGTTCGCCATCGTCCTGCCGCAGTTCCGGTCCGCCAGCGACACGCTTTCCTACGCCAAGCGGATCATCGAGATCGTCGGTGAACCGATGACCATCGAAGGGCATGAGGTGCAGGTCGGTACCAGCATCGGCGTCGCGCTGTATCCCGACGACGGGCACGATATCGAGCATATGGTTTCGCACGCCGATATGGCGATGTACCAGGCCAAGGCCGATGGCCGGAATACCTTCCGCCTTTTCGCCGAGCAGATGAATGCGGAAGTAAAGGACCGCAAACAGATGCTGGCCGATATGCGGGAGGCGCTGGACGGCAACGGTTTCCAGCTTGCCTTCCAACCGCAAGTCCAATTGGCGGATCAATCCATTGTCGGGTCCGAGGCGCTGCTCCGCTGGCACCATATCGACCGGGGCCATGTTTCCCCCGGCCGGTTCATTCCAGTGGCGGAGCAGGGCGGTTTGATCGTCGATCTGGGCGAATGGGTGGTCCGAGCCGCCTGCGAGCAGATCGGCGCCTTCGACAAGGCCGGCCTTCCGCCGATCAAGATCGCCGTCAACATCTCCTCCGTGCAGTTCCGGCGCGGAAACCTCGTCGAATGCACCAGGGACATCCTGGAGCGCACCGGGGTCAGCCCCGACCGCCTGGAATTCGAAATCACGGAAAGCGTCGTGATGACCGACGTCGAAAAGGCCATCAAGACAATGCAGGAGCTGGACGCCATGGGCGTGCGGCTTTCGATGGACGATTTCGGCACCGGCTATTCCTCGCTCAGTTATCTGCGGCAGTTCCCGATCCAGAAGATCAAGATCGACAAGAGCTTCGTTCAGGACATCGAGATCGAGGAAAACAGCATGGAGATCGTGAATGCGATCATCGGGCTCAGCCGGTCCCTGAACATCACGGTCGTCGCCGAAGGCGTGGAAACCGAGGGCCAGTTGGCGAAGCTGAGGGAAGCGGGCTGCGAATTGGTCCAGGGCTTCTACTACGGTCGACCCATGGCCGCGCTCGATTTCGAGACTTGGATGGCGGACTGGCCCAAGACACCGACGCTGGTGACGGCAAACTCCTGATCCCGGAAACGAAACGGGCGCGCCCTGACGGACGCGCCCGCTGCTTCGTTCTCATATGCCCGCCAGTTACTTCGGCAGGCTGCCTTCGACACCTTCGACATAATAATTCATGCCGAGCAGGACGCCGTCGTCCAGCACTTCGCCTTCCTTGGCCACCAGTTCGCCGGCCTGGTTCACGACCGGCCCCTGGAAGGGATGCAATTCGCCGTTCTTGATCTTGTCCAGCGTTTCCTGCGCCAGCGCGGCGACATCCGCGGGCATGTTGGTGAAGGGCGCCATGGCGACCATGCCTTGCTTCAGGCCGGCCCAGGTATCGGTGCTCTCCCAGGTTCCGTCCAACACGGCCTTCGCCTGCTGGATATAGTAGGGGCCCCAGTCGTCGACGATCGCGGTCAGCTGTGCCTTCGGCGCGAACTTGATCATGTCGGACGCCTGACCGAAGCCCAGGACGCCGCGGTTTTCGGCCGTCTGAAGCGGCGCGGGGCTGTCAGTGTGCTGCGAGATGATGTCCGCCCCCTGATCGATCAGCGCCTTGGCCGCATCGCCTTCCTTGCCCGGATCGTACCAGGAGTTCACCCAGACGACCTTCACGGTGGCGTCCGGATTGACCGACCGCATGCCCCGGATGAAGGAGTTGATGCCGCGGACGACTTCCGGGATCGGGAAGGAAGCGACATAACCCGCGACGTTCGTCTTCGTCATCTTGCCGGCAATGACGCCCTGAATATAACGGCCTTCGTAGAACCGGCCGGAATAGGTGCTGACATTCGCGTCGCGCTTGTACCCGGTCGCATGCTCGAACCTAACGTTCGGGAACTTCTTGGCGACCTTCAGGGTCGGGTTCATATACCCGAAAGAGGTCGTGAAGATCAGGTTGTGGCCGCTGCTCGCCAATTGGGTGATGACGCGCTCGGCGTCCGCCCCTTCGGAAACGCTTTCGACATAGGTGGTCGCGACCCTGCCGCCCAGTTCCTTTTCGATCGACAACCGGCCTTCATTATGGCGGTAGCTCCAGCCATGGTCGCCGATCGGACCGACATAGATGAAACCGACCTTCAGGTCCTGTGCCTGGGCGGTGCCCGTTCCTCCAATGCCCAAGGGAGCACCGAAGGCGGCGGCGAAAGCGGCCGCGCCGGCGATCAATCCGGTCGCAAGGCGACGGCTTATCGGGAATTGCTTCATGCGTGAACTCTCCTCGACTCTTCTGTTTCCGACTTTTCTTGTTAAGGGATTCTCATTTCTCGGAACATTCTCGTTCCGATCGCAAAACTGATGTACAGCCGCCCGCACGTCACCCTTCCGCGCTGTTGGCGCCACGCCCCGTACAGGGATGCTTGCCAGGGGGACCGGCCTGTCCTGACGGATCATTGTGCCGGATGGAAAACCTTGCCAAGGCAGGCGGGGGCATTCAACCGAATCTTCGCCCGGTCCCCGGAAATGATCACAAGAACCAGGATTGTCGCGATATAGGGCAGCATCGACATGATCTGCGACGGCACGCCCCAACCGGCGCTTTGCGCGTGAAGCTGCAGAATCGTGATGCCGCCGAACAAATAGGCGCCGGCGAGCAGCCGCCCGGGCCGCCACGTGGAGAACACGACCAGCGCCAGGGCGATCCAGCCCCGGCCGGCCGTCATGTTTTCGGCCCAAAGCGGCGTATAGGCGAGCGACAGATAGGCCCCCGCCAGACCGGCCGTCGCCCCGCCGAACAGGACCGCGAGGTAGCGGATGCGGATCACCGAATACCCGATCGCGTGAGCCGCTTCATGACTGTCCCCCACCGCGCGAAGCACGAGGCCGGCGCGCGTCCGCGTCAGGAACCAGAAGACCGCCGGGACCGAAAGAAGGGAAACGTAGACCAGCGCGTCCTGCCCGAACAGAACCGGGCCCAGCAAGGGAATGTCGCTCAAGACCGGGATATGGAGCTTCGCGAGCGGCTGCACCGCGACACCGACATAGTTCTTGCCGATAAGGGCGCTCAAGCCGATTCCGAAGATCGTCAGCGCCAGTCCGGTCGCCACTTGATTGGCCAGCATGGTCAGCGTCAGGAAGGCGAAGATCAGCGCCATCGCCGCGCCGGCTGCGGCGCCCGCGGCCACGCCGATGGCGTCGCTGCCGGTGGTGACGGAGACTGCGAAGGCGCATACCGCGCCGACGATCATCATCCCTTCGACGCCCAAATTCAGGACGCCGGACTTTTCGGTTATCAATTCGCCGATGCTCGCCAACAGCAAGGGCGTCGCGGCCGTCATCACCGAAAGAAGCAGAAGGGTCAGGACATCCATCGTGCGCCGTTCCTCATCCGATCGCCAGTTTGCGGCCGAAGCGCAGGCGGTAGTTGATCAGGACGTCGCAGCCCAGCAGATAGAACAGCAGCACGCCTTGGAAAAGACCCGTCACCGCCGCCGGGAGGCCGATCTCGATCTGCGCGGTTTCGCCGCCGATATAGGTCAGCGCCATGGTCAGACCGCCAAGCACCACGCCCACCGGATGCAGCCGGCCGAGGAAGGCGACGATAATCGCCGTGAACCCGTAACCGGGCGATATCGTCGGTACCAATTGCCCGACCGTGCCGGATACTTCCAACGCGCCCGCCAAGCCGGCAAGGCCGCCGCTGAGCAGCAGGCTGAACCAGACCAATTTGGGTTCCCGGTATCCCGCGAACCGTGCCGCACGCGGCGCGTCGCCCAGGATCTTCAACTGGAATCCCAGCATCGACCGCGCCAACATCAGCCAGATCACGCCGGCCGCCGCCACGGCGAAAACCGCCCCCCAATGCAGCCGCGTGCCGGGAATCAGGGTCGGAACCGTCGCTGAAGCGTGAAACAGGCGCGATTCGGGGAAGTTGAACCCGTCAGGATCGCGCATCGGGCCGTGCACCAGATAGCTCAGCAGCAGCAGGGCGACATAGGTCAGCATCAGGCTGACAAGGATTTCGTTGGCGTTGAATTTCACGCGCAGGAAGGCCGGTATCGCGGCCCAGGCCATGCCGCCCAACACACCGGCGATCATCATCGCCGGCAGCAGAAGCGGGGTCTCTACGTCATAAAAGGCAAGGGCGAGCGCACCGCCCGCGATCGCCCCCAGGGTCAATTGTCCTTCCGCGCCGATATTCCAGACATTCGCCCGGAAGCCGACCGACAGACCTAGGCCGATCAGGATCAGCGGCGTCGCCTTCACCCCCAGTTCCGAGGCGCCGTAAAGCGTCGTGAACGGCTGGATGAAATAGGCATAGAGCGCGGGACCGGCGGGCTTGCCCATCATTTCAAACAGCAGGGCACCGGTCGCGACGGTCAGGACCATCGCCAGCACGGGCGAGAGATATGCAAACAGGCGCGAGCGTTCGCCTTTCGCTTCCAGCCGGATCATCCCTGCGCCCCCGATTTCTCGCCATGGATGCCGCCCATCAGCAGGCCGATTTCTTCGATCGTCACTTCGCCGATCGGCTTGGGACGCGACAGCTTCCCTTCGGACATCACGGCGATCCGGTCCGCGATCGCGAACAACTCGTCCAAGTCCTGGGAAATCACCACGACCGCCGCCCCGCCGGCGGCCAGCGCCAGAATCGATTCCTGGATCGCCGCGGCGGATCCCGCATCGACACCCCATGTCGGTTGGTTGATGACGAGGACGCCCGGATTCTGAGCGATTTCCCGCCCGACGGAAAATTTCTGAAGATTGCCGCCCGACAGGCTTTTCGCCGCCGCGCCGATCCCGTTCGCCTTTACGGAGAAGCGCTTGATGACGTCACCGGCAAAGCCGTCCCGCGCCCGGGCCAGAATCCACCCGCCGCGCGTCAAACCCATGCGGCGGTCGGCGCTCAGCAATCCGTTATCGGCCAAGGGCATGTCCGGCGCGGTCGCATGGCCGTTGCGTTCTTCCGGGACGAAACAGGCGCCTGCCTCCCGTCTGCGGCGCGGACCCAGGCGCCCGACCGCCTTACCGTCGATCCGGACCGCTTCCGGATAGGTCAGGACCTCGCCGATCAGGGCATCCATCAATTCAGGCTGTCCGTTGCCCGCCACCCCTGCGATGCCGAGGACTTCGCCGCCGCGCACCGAAAAACTGACATCCTTCAGGGCGGTTCCGAAGACTTTCTGCGCCGGCAGGGACAGGCCGCGCACCTCCAGCCGGTTGGTCCGCGCCAAGGTGCGCCCGGCCGGCCGCTCCGGTTTCAGCGGCGTTTCCCCGATCATCATATTGGCCAGGCTCTGCACCGATTGCTGCCGGGGGTCGCATGTCGCGACCACCTTGCCGCCGCGCAGGATCGTGGCGGTTTCGCACAGGTCCCGGATTTCCTGGAGCTTGTGGCTGATATAGAGGATCGCACAGCCTTCCGACGCCAAACGGCGAAGCGTTTCGAACAGGCGCGCGACTTCCTGGGGCGTCAGCACCGATGTCGGCTCGTCCATGATCAGAAGTTTCGGGTTCTGCAGCAGACACCGGACGATTTCGATCCGCTGTCTTTCGCCGACAGAAAGGTCGAGCACCATGCGCCGGGGGTCCAGCGGCAATCCATATTGCGCGGAAACCTGCGTGATCCGGTCGGACAGTTCGGAACGGTCGGGGCCGCCGTCCCGCCGCGACGGCAGAGCCAGTTCTATGTTCTCCGCGACCGTCAGCGCCTCGAACAGGGAGAAATGCTGAAAGACCATGCCGATGCCCAGGTCGCGCGCGGCCGACGGGCCGGCCAGATGAACGGGCTTGCCCTGCCACAGCAACTCACCCTCGTCGGGCTGGAGGACGCCGTAAATGATCTTCACCAGCGTCGATTTTCCGGCGCCGTTCTCACCCAGCAGGGCGTGGATTTCCGATGGTTTGATAGACAGGGACACGTCGTCGTTGGCGACGACGCCGGGAAAGGCCTTCCTGACGCCGCGCAGTTCCAACAGCGGCGTCGACAGGTCGTTGTGATTTTCGTTCACGGCACGCTCGACCGATTGATCCCCAAGCCTTTGTTATTGGCGCATGCGGCGCGGTCCGGCAAGCCCCGGCCCGAACCGCGCGATCAGTTATTTGTGCGAAGCAGCAAAAACCGGGTCCGCACCCGTCGCCGGTCCTTGACCGTGATGACATCAAGTGCG
>Ga0209692_10003167_pt1 | contig 16326 bp, 17 predicted proteins | sample tdDd472_FD_187129 | JGI IMG/M metagenome (GOLD analysis project Ga0209692, IMG submission 187129) | Marine sediment microbial communities from the Atlantic coast under amendment with organic carbon and nitrate - tdDd47.2 (SPAdes)... | ecosystem: Environmental > Aquatic > Marine > Coastal >...
TTAAGTGCAATTATTGCACTAGTCAAAGAATCATATTTCTTACTCGAGAGATATGAAAAAAATAATCACTCAAGATCAGTCTTACTTTGTAGTTTTGAAGGATGCTTTAAAAGGCCAGGCGGCTAACAAAAAGGCATAGATAAAAATGGGCCTATAGCTCAGCCGGTTAGAGCGCACGCCTGATAAGCGTGAGGTCGGTGGTTCGAGTCCACTTAGGCCCACCAAGATATTCTTCCGCGCAGAGGAAAATATCAGTGTCAGAATAAAGTGTGTAAGCGAAAGCATTTTCTCGAATGAGAATGTGCGAAAGCGACATAATAAACATCCTGAAAACTAAATAATAGAAGCGAAGCTTATATGGGGGTGTAGCTCAGTTGGGAGAGCGCCTGCTTTGCACGCAGGAGGTCGTCGGTTCGACTCCGGTCACCTCCACCAAAGAAACTTAAATAGTTTCAAAAATAACTTAGCATTAAGATGTTGGGTTAGAAAGTCTTGCTTAACAGTAGGAGAATTAAATAGCTATTAACTGTTCAATAGAACAGCTAATATATAAGCACCTTGAAAACTGCATAGTATATAACAATATCAATCTTAAATTATTAACGAGAATATAATTCAACGTAATAAGCAAAGGTAACCAAATTCAATTTTACAATGTAAAAGAGAAACATCGTACTCTAGTGATAGAGTACCCGAAAATTTTAGAGAACTGATTTAATTAGGATCAAGCTACTAAGAGCATAGGGGGGATGCCTTGGCGACAGGAACCGATGAAGGACGTGGTCAGCTGCGATAAGCTGCGGTAAGCTGCAAACAAGCTTTAACCCGCAGATTTCCGAATGGGGAAACCCGGTGGTTGTAATAGGCCATCACTGCATAGTGAATACATAGCTATGTAGAGGGAACCCGGTGAACTGAAACATCTAAGTAACCGGAGGAAGAGAAAGTAAAAACGATTTCCTAAGTAGTGGCGAGCGAAAGGGAAAGAGGCCAAACCAAGAGTCTTCGGACTTTTGGGGTTGTGGACTGATATAATCAAGAGAATTTCTAGTAGAATACTCCTGGAAAGGAGAGCCGAAGAAAGTGACAGCCTTGTACACGAAAGGAATTCAATTGAGATCAGTATCCAGAGTACTGCCGGACACGTGAAATCCGGTAGGAAGCAGGGTGGACCATCACCCAAGCCTAAATATTACCTGTCGACCGATAGCGTATAGTACCGTGAGGGAAAGGTGAAAAGTACCCCGGGAGGGGAGTGAAAGAGAACCTGAAACCCTATGTTTACAAACTGAGGAAGCACGTGAAATGTGCGACCTTGTACTTTTTGTAGAACGGACCGGCGAGTTATTGTGTGTAGCAAGGTTAAGCTGTTCAGCAGCGGAGCCGAAGTGAAAGCGAGTCTTAACAGGGCGTTAAGTTGCATGCAATAGACCCGAAACCAGGCGACCTATCCATGGTCAGGTTGAAGCGGCAGTAAGATGCTGTGGAGGACCGCACTCACGTCTGTAAAAAAGGCGGAGATGAACTGTGGATAGCGGAGAAATTCCAAACGAGCTTGGAGATAGCTGGTTCTCCTCGAAATAGCTTTAGGGCTAGCGTCAGAGTTAGAGTATCGGGGGTAGAGCACTGAATGGGCTAGGGGGCTTCACAGCTTACTGAACCTTATCAAACTCCGAATACCGAATACTTATATCTGGCAGTCAGACAGTGGGAGATAAGTTCCATTGTCGAAAGGGAAACAGCCCAGACCATCAGCTAAGGTCCCAAAGTGTATGCTAAGTGGAAAAGGATGTGGGATTGCTAAAACAACCAGGATGTTGGCTTAGAAGCAGCCATTCATTTAAAGAGTGCGTAATAGCTCACTGGTCGAGTGATCCTGCGCCGAAGATGTCCGGGGCTAAAGCATACCACCGAAGCTATGGATGTACTAGTTTACTAGTACGTGGTAGAGGAGCAACGTATACGGGCAGAAGCGACAGCGGAAGCCATCGTGGACTGTATACGAGAGAGAATGCCGGTATGAGTAGCGAGACCAAAGTGAGAATCTTTGGCGTCGAAAACCTAAGGTTTCCTGGGGAAGGTTCGTCCTCCCAGGGTAAGTCGGGACCTAAGCCGAGGGCGTAAAGCCGTAGGCGATGGACAACTGGTTGAAATTCCAGTACCACCAAAATGTGTTTGACTGAAGCAGGGACACAGTAGGATTAGCGAACCCCGTTGCTGGTAGAATGGGGGCAAATACTAAGTTTGGAAAGTAGTTAAGTACGCTTTCTGTATGCGAGGTATGATGCGTATCGAAAATTAGTAGAGAAGTCGCGTGATTCACACTGGCGAGAAAAGCTGCTAGGAAGCATGGAGGTGCCCGTACCGCAAACCGACACAGGTAGGTGAGGAGAGGATCCTAAGACGATCGGGAGAACCCTTGTTAAGGAACTCGGCAAAATGACCCCGTAACTTCGGGATAAGGGGAGCCTACGAAAGTAGGCCGCAGAGAATAGGTGGAAGCGACTGTTTATCAAAAACACAGGTCTGTGCGAAATCGAGAGATGACGTATACGGGCTGACGCCTGCCCGGTGCAGGAAGGTTAAGGGGAAGTGTGAGAGCACTGAACCGAAGCCCCTGTAAACGGCGGCCGTAACTATAACGGTCCTAAGGTAGCGAAATTCCTTGTCGGATAAGTACCGACCCGCACGAATGGCGTAACGATTTCCACGCTGTCTCAACAAGGGACCCGGCGAAATTGAAGTACCAGTAAAGATGCTGGTTACCCGCAGCTGGACGGAAAGACCCCGTAGAGCTTTACTGTAGCCTGATATTGGATTCCGATGGTAAATGTACAGGATAGGTGGGAGACTTAGAAACCAGGACGTCAGTCTTGGTGGAGTCATCCTTGGGATACCACCCTTTTATCATTGTAATTCTAACTACAAGCCGTAAGCCGGATGTAGGACAGTGTCAGGTGGGCAGTTTGACTGGGGCGGTCGCCTCCAAAAGAGTAACGGAGGCGCTCAAAGGTTCCCTCAGAATGGTTGGAAATCATTCAAAGAGTGTAAAGGCAGAAGGGAGCTTGACTGCGAGACATACAGGTCGAGCAGGTAGGAAACTAGGACTTAGTGGTCAGGCGGTAGTGAATGGAAATGCCGTCGCTTAACGGATAAAAGTTACCTCGGGGATAACAGGCTGATTCCTCCCAAGAGTCCACATCGACGGAGGAGTTTGGCACCTCGATGTCGGCTCGTCACATCCTGGGGGTGGAGCATCTCCCAAGGGTTTGGCTGTTCGCCAATTAAAGTGGCACGCGAGCTGGGTTCAGAACGTCGTGAGACAGTTCGGTCCCTATCCACTGTGGGCGTAGGAAGATTGAAGAGAGCTGTCCCTAGTACGAGAGGACCGGGATGGACGCACCTCTGGTGTACCTGTTGTCGCGCCAGCGGCATGGCAGGGTAGCGAAGTGCGGAAGGGATAAGTGCTGAAAGCATCTAAGCACGAAGCCCACTTTAAGATAAGTCTTCCCTTCCTTTATGGAATAAGACCCCATGTAGACTACATGGTTGATAGGCTGGATGTGTAAGTGCAGTAATGTATTTAGCTGACCAGTACTAATAGGTCGAGAGCTTGATCAAATGATAATAATTGAATCAAGTTCCATAAGGAAACCAATGTTGATTAATATAAAGTATACTATGCAATTTTCAGGGTACTTACCCTAAGAAATATGTTAAAACCATGATGAGTAATCATTGTGTGTAATATTTCCGGTGATTATAGCGAAGAGGTCCACCTGTTCCCATACCGAACACAGAAGTTAAGCTCTTTTGCGCCGATGATACTTGAGGAGCGATCCTCCGGGAAAGTAGGTCGTTGCCGGTCTCAAATCTTAAGCCACTCATTAGAGTGGCTTTTTTATGTTTTCTACTTTATTAGGTTGCAACATGTATGATTTAACATGATAATACCATTAGTCCACTACATATGGATATTTGAGTATACGATATGTTTTTATAGATTAATTGAGATTTAATATCATCATATGAATAATAGTATTCCTCATCATCCCAGATAGAGGAAAAATGTTTTTTACACAAGATTAAATCATGCTTAGTTTGGAATGATACATCTCCTATTATAATTTTACTATTTGATTTTATATTATTCTTTAAAGAATTAAGTAATAATATTTTCTGCTCATTAGTAAGATGGTGAATAGAGTAAGAAAATACTATATAATCAAAAAAGCTACTTTCTATTTGATAAGGAATACTATTAGTGAAGTTATGCTGTATAAGTTTAGCCTTTGGCATTTTGCTTCTACATATATCAAGCATTTTATTGGAAAAGTCAATACCCACAATTTTATGATATAGTCATATAATCTTTTAGATATTACGCCAGTACCAATACCTACGTCAAGTATTCTAGAGTTTGGTTTTTGCATAACTATATTGAATATGCTATTTAGTATCTCTTTATACCCAGCAAACGGATATTCATTGCTATCATCACTTAAGCTAACACTTTTATCATAATTATCTGCCCATAAATCAAATCCACTTTTATCTAACATAATTAATTCACCTTTAATTACTTAGTCCAAGCTTATTTTGCCAGTAACATCTTTTATTGTTAGTTTAAGAATAGTTGTTTTATCTACGACTCTTTTATCAAATACTTGAACTTCTCTGTTAGCCAATTCTTTCATTAATACAGACAATGCATGAGCTTTATCTGTAAAGCCATCAATTAATTCTATAATACCCGAACCTATTAGGCTAGCATACTTTGTTGAACATTTAGCTGGATTCTCATCATCAGTTATACCATAATCCATGTCCAGTTCAAATCCTACTCTTGGGTTTAATTGAAGTAGTTTAATTTTTTTACCTTCATTAGCGCAGTGCATATATATTATATCTTGTCCATCAAGTCTTTCATAACCATAGTTCATGGGTACAATATATGGATATTCATCATTAAACATTGCAATACGTATAACGTTACATTTTTTTAAATACTCATATACCATATCTTCTGGCATTTTCTTTTCTTTTCTTCTCATATCTAATCCTTAGTATATTATTTTTTGTCTTTATCTATAAATATCTCAATATCAAGTCGCTGAAATTCTACTTTATCTATGAAATCAGAAGGGAAAAAACTTACTAAACTAAAGACTTCCATATCATTTTTATGCTTTGACAATATAATGGGCATTTCCAAGTCTAGTTCGTTGCATAGGCTTTGAATAGCGCTTAAATATAAATCAATGCTTGCATCCTCGTCAAAAGATAAAGATGTACTTTGACTTATTTTATTTCTAATTATTATATTTCCCCAAATTTTAACCATGTGGTACTCCGTATACTATATTCATATTCATTATTAGTGCCATTTATTATATCATATAAATAATAAATGACCAACTGAATATGCAATTGGTCATAGTTTGTAACATATTTAACTTATAGTTAATCAAGGACAAATTTTATGACATCATTATAGACTTCTTGATAATTTGTCTCGTTTACTAGTTCGTGTCTAGCATTACTATAAACCTTATAGCTTACTTTTAGACCAGCTTGCTCGTATGACTCTTTTAAATACTTAGCATCGTATCCAAAACTACCGCACGGGTCTTTTTCACCACTTATAATAAATATAGGTGTACTCTTTGGCATTTGCTTTATGCTTTTATCCTTCAATGTAAATAAAAGTACTTTAGCAACATCTTTGAACATTGATCCACTAGCTACAAAACCACATTTATCGTCTGAAACGTATTTATCTACCTGTTCAGTGTCTCTAGATAGCCAATCGAACTTTGTGCGGTTAGGTTTAAAGGCTTTACTAAAGTCACCAAAAGTTAAATTATCAAGTACTTTTGAAGGTTTTTTACTTGAAAAAAGTGATGATATAAATGGAGCAACATCACGAAGTCCAGGTTTGCTTATCGTTACACCACTTAGTATGCATTTTTCATAAACATCATTGCATTTTTGTAGTACAGCTCTTGAAAAAATCGAACCCATAGAATGACCAAATAATATAATGGTTAGCTCTGGATGTAACTCATTAACATACTTATACAACTTTGAGATGTCATCAATTACTAATTCCCAGCCATTCTTTTTATAGAATACACCTAACCCGTCATCTATACTCTCTCCGTGTCCTCGTAAGTCCATAGAGAAAACATTAATACCATTATTGTTTAAGTGTTTTGCAAAATGGTCATACCTCTTTGCATGCTCTGCTAGTCCATGAACGATTATCATCTGGGTTTTTGGGTTGTCAATACTCCATTCATAGCAAGATAAATCAGTTCCTTCATTTTGTAATCTAAAAGTCTTCATTTTTATTTCTCCTTCTTCATATACTCTTTATACAATTATTCTATGCATAAATATCCCTACATCTTCTTTTAAAATATCGCTATTTGAATACAAACCGACATTCATACCTACTATGTTAAAGTGCATTTTCTTATAGAAATCTATGGCAGTACCATTACTTGAGGTAACTTCTAATGTAAGAGCACGTAATCCCTCTACTTGTGCACGATGTACACATTCTTCAATTAGCTTTCTACCTATACCATTTAGTCTATACTTCTTACCTACAGCTAAATGTCGTATAAAAAGAGTACTATTCCAATACTGGGGCTCACATATAATAACTCCTTGAACTGTGGTGCCACAGACTGCAGCATAGGAATAGCCAAGACCAGCTAAATCGTTATACCAATTTAAATCATTATTTGTATGAGAACGGCTGATATTTATTGGTTTGTCTAATTCTTTCTTTGTTACTGTAAATATAGTACCAATATCAGAAGTATCTTGCCCTACCCTGTAAACAATGTTACTAGTGTAGTTATCTTCTCCTAGACTTTTATCTATTTCAAATGTGTATATTTGCGTACTTACAATTGTAGTCTCGGAAAATAATGAATCGTATATATCCAAGTCTTCAGCTTGCATTTCATTAACATCTGAAGTATCTTCATTTTTAAGCTGTTTAGTAGTTGTTGGTTTTAGAGGAATATCAACTGCACTATCTGACTGCTTCTTCTTAGCATCTATAACAGCGTCCATTATTTCTTCATTAACGTAAACCTGATTTTTTCTTCTTATTTCCTTATCTAAATTAGTAAAGATAGATTTTTTATCTTTGTCTATTTTCTTTTTCATATATAACCTTTCTAGATTAGAGTATTATTCATTATACCATTATAGTTTTAAATTTTGTATTAATACAACATAGTTATTGTATAGCTAAATGCTGTTTCTTTGCTTAATAACAAGGAAAATAGCAAGTATAATTAAAATTAGCAGTATGCCAGATAGTACATAGTTTAATGTATGATAATAACTTGCATTATTATTGAATCCACCATAGTTAGATGTAGTTGAATTGATTATTTTCCCATTATAGGTAAAATTGTTTAATTTATAAGGAATAACATGATACTTATACGCACTGCCAGTACTAGATTCTTGATTATCATGATTAGGTATGTCAAATCCAATAACTGCATCTAGATTATTAATTTCAGAGTCAACTATCTCTCTTATATCTTCCTGTAAAGTATTATATACATCCATATCAAGTATATTAGTTGCATCTATACTACCATGAATTTCGTATTCACTATAGTTTTCGTAGGAAGTAAATACATACGATAAGTTAGAAAAAATTGAGTATTCATCAGTCATTAATGCAAACAGTTCCTTGAAAGCTTCTTCATAACTTGCACACTGTTTTTGTTTCTTAAAGTAAATGTGGTATTTTTCAGTTTCTAAGTTTACTTGGCTCTCGTATCCGATATCCTGCCAGTATTTGCTTAGCTTTAATAAACTCTCCTGCGCAAGAGCTTGCTGTGTGTGCTCATATTTACTTAAGTTTATTTCTACTTCTCCTTGATAAGTAATTAAGAAACTTGAATCGATTTTACCAACTATGCTTACTTTCATACATCCAGCAAGAAAAGTTGGGATAAGCAAAAGGAATAACAAGATATATTTTCTGTTAAAGTTTATATTTTTCATGTTTAAAATCTCACGTCGTAAGGATCAGAAACTACTATTGAATCATCCGCAAAAGTAACTATTATACGAAAGCGAACACTGCCCAATGTATCAAGTAAATCATTTACACTGTACTCAACATAATTTCTCTCTACTTTCTGTTCACCAAATGCAGCTAAAGCTTCCTCATTACCAGAAATTGTTTTTATAGCTCCTAATATGTCATCTCTGGTATCGTATGCTACTAAAGTGTAGGTAATGTTATCATATTGCCAAGGTTTAGACCATGTCATAGCATATGAACTAGTCGCTGTTTGAACAAAATTCATATCCAAAGTACCATAATCAGAAACTTGGGTATATGTTGGGGCTTGAGTACCTACAAAGCTATAATAGTATTCAGCTAAGCCCTTTACTTGACTTGGAGATGCCAGTATAGGATTTTCATGAGGATATGAATTGTAAGAGATAATTGACTCTATTGTCTTAGCCTGGTACTTGCTTTTGTTTTTAGAGTATAGATCAGCTAATTCTTGATTATCAAAATAGTCGACTTGTTTCTTTGTTAAAGGAGAACCCATTAAAAATACATAGTCCTCTGCAGCAATCTCCAGAAGATCCCACATATGATTACTTATATATTCATCCCAATCAGTAACTACTGAGTAGATGGGAGCACCACGCTCTTTTCTAAGTGATGCATACTTGCCTGCCATATCGGTAATAGTTCCTTTAAGTCCAAAATGATACTTGGTATAGTGATGTCCATACTCATGGCTTAAAGTCCTAGCCATAGATTCAATGGTAGTATTTTCATTTGCGCCAGTTAGAACAATTACACTACTAAGAGCAGAAAAGTCTAAAGTCATTTTGTTTGGTAATAAATTATTTATTCTTATTGGCAGAGAATGCTTTTCGTAGCTTGTTCTATGTAATCCAGCATATTCATCATAATTATCATCATGAAGCTCTACTCTTGCAACATAGGTTATCTCTTCACCATGAACATTCATAAATAGTTCGTGAGCTAGGTCTTCCAGTTTAGCTGTATCCCAGTATTCACTATAGCTAACAAAGTCTATATTCTCATATTCAAAAACAGCTAATTCATCACCTTTTTTAGTGTCTGTTTCGCTTATAGTACTTATGCTAGAATCAGAATATTCAAAGGAATTGGATAACTGATTAAGCTTCTCTCCACTAGAATTAAAAACTGCCAGGTCATTCGAATATCTACTTGCTAAGGTTGTAGAAAAAAGCAAGCAAGTACCTACCATAATAATGCATGCTATACATACAAATAATGCTATTTTAAATGTAGATTTGCTCATAATAATATCATCCTAGAAAGTTGATTATACATCAAATAATATGCAAACACAATACGGTTAGATTAATGTAAAAAAGCAGAGGTCAAAAACCTCTGCATAGAGTAATTAAGTTTGAACATTGAATTATGGTTTACAGTATGGATGCCCTGCTATAAAATAGCAAGGAGGATAGTTAGGATTTCTTAATAATATCTCATCTGTTGTTTTACCGATTGCCTTAGCTAGATCTTCAATATTACTACAATTTGCGGGCACCTTGCATATATATTGTGCATCACACATAGGCTCACATGGTGTTGGGATAACACAGAGCTTAGTACCTGGAACAATATTATTAGGGTCAAATGTTGGGTTTGCAGCAAGTAGTGCGTTACATGATACATTGCACTCGGTTAGGATATCAGTTAAAGTGTCATCTGCTTTAACAACATACAAAGTAGTGTCACCCTGACAAGGATATCCTTGTGGAATGCAGATCATTTCTCCTGCTTGATAATAATTTGGATCTATATGAGGATTTGCAGCAAGTAGTTCATCAACAGTAATAGAGAAGGACATTGCTATAGTATAAAGTGTATCACCTGGCTTTATCGTATACATAAAACCGTCACATGTTAGTGGATATGGAATGCATAAGTACTCGCCAGCGTATATAATGTTTGGGTTAGTAATCTGTGGATTATAGTACAATATTTCATCTACAGTAGTATTATATTTAATAGCTATTGAGTAAAGAGTATCACCTGGCATAATCATATATTTTTTTGTGCCATATGGACAGGTAACAGGGTATGAACCATACATGCCACCATTCATTCCGCCATTCATACCACCGTTCATATCGCCATTCATGCCGCCGGATGAACGAAAGTTTTGTTGCGAGTAGGGCCTTTGCATATTACCCATGCAGGGGGGACGGTTTATTTCGTTATATCTCATAAAGAAGACTTCCTTTCTTTTCTAGGCAAATTGCCTGTATAAAACCTCAACAAGGTTATGTATAGGTTATTTATGAGATTATTAGGTTTTGAATATTCTCCATTTAATATATGAAACATTTATGTATTGAGTGAATAAAAGGCTTATTATTGAATATCTTTATAAAATATGAATTAATATAAAGGTATATAGCATAATGAATTTAAAATAAAATTTATATTACTAATAATCAAAATAATAGTAGTTCTAAATACAGTATGATTTTTAACACAAAAAGTAATATCCTATATAGCTCATATAGGATACTGGTTCATAACATATATTAAATGTAAAATTAAAAGATATAGTTAAGTTTTAGATTTTGAAGTAAATATTACAGCGTTTAGATAACCAAATAATATAGCAACACCTAACCCTCCTGCGACTGCCTTTATCCCTCCTGAAAGAGAGCCTACAAGACCTATTTCATCTACTTCCTTAATAACTCCTTGTGCTAATGCATGCCCAAAACCAGTTAATGGAATAGTAGCTCCACATCCTCCAAATTCCACTAAGTATTCATACAAACCTATAGCTGATAAAATAGTTCCTGCTACTACATACCCAACCAGTATTTTGGCAGGGGTTATATGAAATATAATCATTAATATTTCTGCAATGGCACATATAGCACCACCTACTATAAAAACCTTTAAAAAAGTCATTTACTATCTCCTTTTGCCTCTATACATACACCATGAACTATAGATGGTATAGACTCACCTTGCAATGTGGATACTGTGGATAACAATGCGCCAGTTGCGGCATAGAAGACTTTTTTTATTTTCTTGTCCTTAAATTCATTTAATATTTTTGCACACATAACTAGAGCAGAACACCCGCATCCACTTCCGCCGCATTCTCTTTTCTCGTCCTCTCCATATATTATTAGTCCACAATCAACATGGTTTTTCTTAATATCAAGTCCTTTTTCAGCAAGTAGAACATATAACAACTCTGTACCTATAGCACCTAAATCACCAGTAACTATATAATCATAACTCTTTGGGTCATCACCTGATAGCTGAAAGTAGTTGTATATAGTATCACATGCTGCAGGTGCCATTGCTGCCCCCATGTTTGCAGCATCTGTAACACCTAGATCAATAATTTTACCTATTATCACCTTAGTAATATTAATATCTTGTTCTTCAGAAGTTAAAAGCATGCTCCCTGCACCTGTCACTGTCCATTGAGTAGTTCGTGCACGCTGGTTACCAAATTCTAGAGGATAGCGGAATTGTCTTTCAGCAGTAGAAAAATGGCTGCTTGTTACACTGATTGCGTACTTACCATAAGTGGATAGAAGCATGGAATTTATAAGCAAGGATTGAGCAAAGGTTGAGCATGCTCCATAAATACCTATAAAGGGTATCTGTAAATCTCGGGCAGAAAAGTTGGAGGACTCTATTTGATTAAGCAAGTCTCCACCTGTCATAAAGTCAATATCATCTCTGTTGATGCCAGTTTTTTCAAGCACACCGTTTACAACGCATTTATATAGAGCAAACTCCGACTTTTCATAAGTTTTTTCTGATAAGTCATCCTTATCAAAAGTCCAATCAATTAAATGGCCAATTGGTCCGTTTTTCTCCAAAGGCCCACTTGCAGATGCGTATTCAACAATTCCAATTGGTTTTTTTAGTTCAAAGAACCTACTCATCTTATCCTCCTGAAATCGTTATTAAATAGTAGAGTAAGCCAACAATAATCGATGTATCAATTCCATACACCAAAACAGGACCAGCTATTGTAAACATCTTTGCTGATGTTCCAAGAACAAGTCCTTCTCTTTTAAATTCTATCGCTGAAGACACTATTGAATTAGCAAAACCTGTGACAGGCACTATTGATCCTGCACCAGCATATTGACCTAGTTTGTCGTAAATTCCTATACCTGTTAATGTAGCACCTACAAAAATCATAAACATAGTAGTATACGAGTATGCATCCTTTGATTCAATACTTTGTGAAACTAAAAACGCGTAAAATAGTTGTGCAAAAACACATATTAAACCTCCTACTATAAAGGCTTTTATTACGTTAACTACTATTTTATTTTTAGGTATATATTCCTTAACAAGTTCAGAATATCGTTTTTTGTCCATAATTCACCCTGTATAATTTGTCCATTAATAATTTAGTAATAATGTAACTAGATAGTAAGTGATTTAATTTAATATTTCTAGTTAAATATCGTAAATTTATTATTTGCTTACAGGGAAAAAATAAACTGGTAAATTTTATTTTTTACTTTGTGAAATTTCTGGATTTATTATTTTTTCTAAAGTTATTTTTGTACCTTTTCCTAAGCTGCTTTCAACTACTACAGTATCCATAAATGCTTCCATTATAGTAAATCCCATTCCTGATCTTTCCAGGTGAGCTCTGGTTGAATAGAATGGTTGACGAGCTTTCTCCACGTCATCAATACCACAGCCGTTATCTTCTATAATTATAGTTAATTTATCACCTTCTGCTTGACAGGTTATCATCACAGTCCCATCTTCTTTGTCATAGGCATGAACTACGCAGTTAGTTACTGTCTCAGATACAGCTGTTTGCAAATCAGATAATTGCTCCAAAGTAGGTGCCAGCCTAGCTGCAAATGCACCAACTACAGCTCTTGCAAAGCTTTCATTATTTGGCTTTGCTTGTATAATTAATTGCATTGTTTCTCTTTTCATATTTATTCCCCTTGTTTATTCTTTTGATTATCAAAAACTTTTACTACACGATACTAATGTCAAGTTTATGGTTAGCTGTTATAATAAATAATATTTATAGTTCAAAAATTATAGTTACTTATATTAATGGTATTATACAATTTGTGCATATTTACCTATACATGCTAACTCAAGTACTTTTTTTACACTTTTGTGGGTGCTAGATAATATAATTTTACCATCGTATTGATACATAAGCTTAATTCTACCAAGTATAAAGCCAATACCAGCACTATCCATAAAATGTACATTAGCATAATCCAACTTTAATATTTGTGGTTTGTACCATTTTATCATATCATCTACAGAATCTTTAAACTTTGTAATATGGCAATGATCCATATCACCAGCTAAATAGATTATAAGTGTTTTCCCGTCATAAGTATGGCTAAAATTCATATAATATGTCCATTCCTTTGTTGTAATAAATTGTATCTAAACCTAATCAATTTAGCAAAATAGTATTGTTTTGACTAAGTTTATTATTCTTATTATGTAATATTTCTGGTCTAAAATGCTATTAGACTTCCCTACGTTTTTATATTGTGCTTTATAAGTGACTTTTATATTGTCGACTGGCGGATATTTCCATGTCGAATATTAGTGTATTGCATTTTTTTATTATATGCATATAATAAATAACTATACATTCATAAATAATATTAAATATGGATATGATAAAAGAGAGGCAAAATAAGAAAATGGAGTATAGAATGCGAAGAAGTAAGCATAAAAAACCTAGTTTGTTTCAAAAGATAATTAGTATTATTTCAGCGACTATTCTTTTAGGAATAATCGCAGCTTGTGTTGCTTTTGCATTGCTTGTGGATACAACCACATGGGAAAGCTTTGACCCAAGTTCCTTAACAAATATTAGTCAGACTCTATATGTTTATGACAAAGATGGATATGAAGTTGCTGGAGTGTACAACAAGGAAAATCGTACTTATGTATCACTTGACCAAGTGCCTGACCATGTTGTTAATGCATTTGTAGCAATAGAGGATGCCAGATTTTATGAGCATGATGGTGTAGATGTTATAAGGTTTTTTGGTTCGGTTATTGCTAACTTAAAAAGCATGAGTTTTTCACAAGGGTTTTCAACAATTAGCCAACAATTAATAAAAAATACACATCTGTCTCCTGAAAAGACAATAAATAGAAAAGTTCAGGAAATGTATTTGGCTGTAAAGCTTGAGCAGGAGTATACAAAAGATCAAATAATGGAAATGTACTTGAACTACATTTACTTTGGCAATGGTGCATATGGTATTGAAGCGGCAGCCCAATCATATTTTGATAAGCCTGTACAAGATCTAACAATATCAGAAGGTGCAATGTTAGCAGGTATAATAAAAGCAACATCCCACTATGCTCCTCACATTGATTTTGAAAAGTCAATGGAGAGACGTAATGTAGTTTTAAACCAAATGTTTGAGTTTGATTTAATCACACAATTAGAGCACCAAGAGGCACTTGTAGATACTCCTAGATTAGTTGTATCAAGACCTAGTAATTCAGAATATGGTCAATATGTTGATTATGCATTAGAACAAGCATCTTTGTTATTGAACATGAGCTATGAGGAGATGACTGCAAGTGGATATAAACTATATACTACAATGGATTCTACTATGCAGAAAAATGCTCAAAATCATTTTTTGAATCCAGAACTATTCCCTGATACTGCATCAGATGGTGTGAAACCAGAAGCTGCAGCTGTTGTAATTGACTCTAAGACTGGAGCTGTTAAGGTATTGATTGGTGGACGTGAATACCAAGCAAGAGGACTAAACAGAGCAGTAAATGCTAGAAGACAGCCAGGTTCAACTATAAAACCTATATTAGTGTATGGGCCGGCAATAGATAGATTTGGATACACCGGAGCTTCATTAGTTGAAGATAAGCAAATAAACATTAATGGATATGCACCAAACAACTACGATAATAACTTTGATGGTTGGGTATCTTTACGAAAGTCAGTATCATCATCTATTAATATACCAGCAGTTGTGATTTTTAATGACATTGGCGTTGAGAACGGAAAGTATTACGCTATGTCTAGTGGAATACCTTTTGATGAAACAGATGATCATTTATCTTTGGCATTAGGTGGATTTAAATATGGTGTTACACCACTTGAGATAGCAGCATCATATCAACCCTATGCTAATAACGGTGTATATAATGTTCCTTATGTGATAGAAAGAATAGAAGACAGTTATGGTGTAGTTGTTTATGAGCACACTATTGACCAAAGACAGATAGTAGATTCTAGCACAGCATTTATGATGACAGATATCTTAAAGACAACAGCAACATCAGGAACTGCACACAGAGTAAAAATTGATGGAATAGAAATTGGTGCCAAGACAGGTACGGTTTCATTTAAAGGTGGGGTTGGTGTTAACGATGCATGGACAGTTGCATACACCACAGAAGATATTGTATCTGTGTGGAATGGATATGATATGCCAAGCGATGTGCATTATATGTCATCATCTTCAACAGGTGGCAGATATCCAGCATTAATGATACATGAGATATTCAAGGATTTATATTCTACTCATATACCAGAAGGATTCAGTGTTGATCCTGGAGTTTTGGCAGTTAAGTTGGATAAGATAATGTATGAAGATTACAATACAATAGCTCTTGCCAGCGAATATACTCCTAGAGATAAGTATTTCTATGAATACTTCAAAGTTAATAATCAGCCAGTTAATTTGTCGCAATTCTGGGATAAACCATTAAGGGTAATAGATTTAAGTGTACAATTAGACTTTAATGAAAAACCGTTTATAACATTTACTCCACCACAGGAGTACATGATATATACATTAGTAAGACAGATTGACACAGAAGAAAATTCAATAGCTACGCCAATAGCTACTTTTGAAGGTATTAATGGATTAATTTCCTATACTGATACAAATGTAGAGCCTGGAGCATATAAGTATTTTGTTATTCCATACAATCCAAATATAACATTGGATAATGGAGAACATCTTGCAGGAGAGTACAGTGATTTTGTATCAATTGAAGTACCAGGACGTAATAAACCTGGCAATGGTAATGGATGGGGAAATGGTTGGGATATAACGTGGCCTTGGGATAGGGATGATGATGACGAGGTAACACCTACACCTGAAATATCTCCAACACCTTACATTACGCCAACACCAACAAGTACACCACAAGAAACAAATCAAACAGATGATGAAGGGCAGAGCTGACAAAGCTCTGCCTATGTTTTTAATAAGGTTGAT
>Ga0209692_10003169_pt1 | contig 16319 bp, 11 predicted proteins | sample tdDd472_FD_187129 | JGI IMG/M metagenome (GOLD analysis project Ga0209692, IMG submission 187129) | Marine sediment microbial communities from the Atlantic coast under amendment with organic carbon and nitrate - tdDd47.2 (SPAdes)... | ecosystem: Environmental > Aquatic > Marine > Coastal >...
CACGATCATAAAGAGAAGAAACAGGGCGGTGAGGCTCCCCACTTGTGGAGAGAGGTACACAAGGGCCAGGGTCATGATGAGTCCGCCGGCTACAATGACGGTATAGGTGAGACCGATCTCCGTGTAGTTTTCGTGGACCATGGGGTCGTTTTTGATGAGGTTGTCGATGATGGTGGCATGGACCTCCACCCCGGGAAAGATGGACGAAAAGGGGGTGGCCACGAAGTCCATGATACCCGCAGCCGAAGATCCGATAAGGACGTATTTTCCTTTCAGGCTTTCGGTTGCGGTTCGGGCCATGACATCTGCGGCAGACAGGTAGGGAAAGGTGTAGGCGGGCCCCCGGTAGTTGACGGTGAGTTGGCCCATGGCATCTGTGGGGATGAAGGAGGGCCCTAAGGAGACCCCGAGGAGCGGGCGACTTTTTGACTCTCCGATAACCGACACATGGAGGGTTGCCTGTTGAAGGTTTTTTGACACGCGCACCATTTCAAAGGCAAGGGAGGGGTAGGGCACCTGATCCAGGGCAATGAAAAGCGGGGCCTTTCGCACCGTGCCACTGGGGGCTGGGAAGACATTGAAGAACCCTTCGGAGGTGGCGGTTGCAATCTCCGGAATATTGATAACCGCCCGGTAGGCCTGCATGAGGGTCATGTCACGAAAGCGGGTGCCGGCAGGGCGGGTGAGGATATGGATGGCAGGGAAGGGAACCTCTGTTTCGGTTTTCATGCGGTCGGTTTTAAAAAGAAAGGCGTACCCGGCCACCATGGTTCCCTTTGCAATCTCATCGCCCAGCATGATGTCGTGATCCAGGGTGGGGTCCTTCACCAGCAGGTCCAGCACCTGTTTTTGCGGAGGGTCTTGGAAAAAGGCACTGTACCGGGGAAAAAAAATGGCGGGGGTGGTGCGGTCCCGTTCGGCAAAGACAACGTCAAAGCCTGTGACGAGGGCTCCCGATTCGTGGATGGATTGCACGAGGTCAGCCACCATGTCTCGCGGCCAGGGCCACTGGCCGTGGGATCTCAGGCTTTTTTCATCGATGTCCACGATGACCACTGACCCCGCGTGGGGCTCAGATCCCCTGATACGGAACATCTGGTCAAAGATGCGGTTGTCGATGGCCGTGAGGAACTCCGGCTTCTCGTAGCCGAAGCCGTGCCAGAGAAAGCATAAGGCGATGATGAGAGTGATCCCCACCTTGAATGGGGTCCATTTCAAAAGGGCCATGGAGTTATTGTTTGTTTCCTCCGAAGATACCTATGTATTCGGTGCTGTCGGTTGCACTCATTCCTTGGAAATTCCCTCCGATGGCATTGGCGTTCGGGCCAAAGAAGGCACCGTTGACCCCTGTGGATGCACCGTTGATACCGGCTTCAAACCCGGTATTTGTTAACGCTGTGGTTCCGTTGACGTTGAGGTTGATCGCATTGTCGAAGGAGAGGGTTCCCGTCACAGGGTTCGAGGCGGATCCAAAGGCGATGGAAATATCGCATTTTCCTCCGGTGAGGTGCGAAATCATGCTTGTGTTGCCGTCTATTTGAATTCCTTCGGCTATGCCTACGTAGCGAGCCGAAGCGTTTTGGCTTATCAGGCCGTCGATGACGCTTGGCTGTGTGCGTTCCCCCGCAATCCAGAGAGACCCCGGGTTGTGAAGGTGGTAGTCCTTGCCGGTTCCGGGGTCAACATACGCCACTTCCCAATACCCCCACTGCACATGCTCTGAGAACTGTTGGCCGGGAATGGGCGTATTGGTCTCGTCCTGCAAGGGGGCTGTGATGAGGAAATTGCCGTAGGGCTTCAGGTTTTTGATATTGGCTGAGCCATTGGTGCCGTCCCCAAGATAAGCGGCAAAATGGTCTTCCAGCACAAAGGCGGACTGTCCGTTGGCCCCAATGGTGACGTTAAGGGTTCCTGCACCACCGACAACATCGGTTGCTGTGAGAGATCCGGTGACGGTTCCTGTGTCACGATTCAGGACAATGGCCACCTGGGAGGCCGAACTGTTCAGAAAGACACTTCGCCCTTGCCCAGGGTTCGCCATGTCCTCTGAAATACCCGTGAGAAAGCCGTTAAACGTAAGGGTACCGGTTGGGGACGTCGGGTCGTCGGTATTCGGGTCGAGCATGGCGGCCCCGACGACCTGAAAATTGCCGGTGGTCTGGGATTGATTTTCAATGTTTATGAGGTTGCCAAGGGATGTGAACCCCAGCCCCTGGGCGTCGGATCCGTAGAATGACCCGGAGGTGCCGGTGATATTGCCCCATTCGATAACCCCTGTATTTGAGTCTCCCGGGTCAAAGGAGGGCCCGATCATGTAAGCACTGGAAATATCGGTTCCGGAGATGCGCCCGAACATCGCAGGGCCTTTTCCCTCCCCATTGCTCTCACCGCTGGTCTCATCAAAGTGGGCGATGTAGGTACCGGTCTTCCAGTTGATTTCCATCATGTATTTTCCAAAATGGACCACGTCCCCCTGGGTGTTTGAGGCACTGGAGTTTTCGATTGCCAGCATGTTGCCGTAGAAAAAATCAACGCCGTCCGAGGGTGTGGTGGTGGCGGGCACTCCGGCGAAACCGAGTTCGTACTGTGTGGAGCCCGGGATGGTAAAGATGGAGAACTCACCGGAAGGGGAGGACTGCACCCTGCGGGTGATGCCGTCATACGTCGATTGGGAGATGTTGAAACCGGTGTAAGGGGCATCAGGGGTGTAACCTGGGATGGTATAGGAAAAGGGGGAGGTGGTACCATCGCTGTTTGTAATGGTGCCGGAGATTACTCCGTCTGTGTTTATGGCGGAGATTCCCCCTTGTATGTAGGAGGACACCTCTCCGGCGGTGTTTGTGAAAGCGGTGGCTCCTTTTCCCGACAGCGGCTCGATACTGGCCGGTGGGGGGACAACAGGCGGGGGATCGGGGATTTCTGTCAGGATTTCTTCAAGGGGGATCAGGTCCATGAGGGGAGGCTCTGTCACTCCCTCATCGTCCACTCCCGAGTAGTCGGTGAAGGCCTCGTCGGTACCTTCAGCGTCCCCTGTTTCTGCGAAAAAGCCATCCGAATCGCCATTTTCCCCTTCAGCCCGCTGTTCGCCCGGGGCCCCTTCATCGGAACTGGTTTTGTCGTTCCCGTCTTCGTCGGGTTCGAGGGATTTCCCTTCGTCGAGTTCGTCGTCCATGTCTGAGATTTCTTCATTGCTGAACCTGGTTGGACGGGCTGGTTTTTGTTGCCAGGCGGTTACCCGAGTGCCGAAGCCCGGGGTAATGATGGGCACCACCCCTGCTTCATTGATGATGTTGATGCCTTTGCCGCCTTGAAGCATCACATTAAGGGTGCCGTTGCGGAATCTGCCCCGGTAGAGGGACCCGCGGATGCCGATGGTGGCCACCGGCGTTTCGGTTTTGAATGTTTCCGGCGACGCTTTTGTGATGGCGCCCCCCAGTACCCGGAAGACCCCTTCCTTTACCTCGTGGGTGAATGCCCCTTTTTTTGTCTCTTCGTTCCAGCGGTACTCCTTGAGGTGGAGAGTGGAGGCGACCCCTAAGGTAATGATGGTGTTGTCTTTGAACCGGATCTGGATCCGGCTCCGCGTCTCTGTTTTGATAACGTCGTCCTGAAAGACGGGACTCTTGATGGTCAGGGCACGGATATCGCCCTGGAGATCCGCATTCACCGTCCCCCGCATGGCCACCACCTGGCCGATCTCCACCATCATGGCGGCATGTGCCGTGGAAAGCAGGTTGATCAGCACAAGGCCGATGGAAAAACACAGTGAACGAAGGCTCATGGGATCCTCCCTGGTTTGAGAATGCTCCGGGGCTTGCTTGTCGCGCCGGAGTCCCGTGGTATTGTTTAAGTGGCTGTAACTATTTAGCTATGCCTTCGGTAGATCGCTTTTTGAAAAAAGCTCCGCAAAAACTTTCCGGTAGCTCGTTAAGACGAGTTCAGTTGAAAATTAATGCCTTCGAATAAATCGAAATCGGCGTCAAAACCTGTTTGTCAAACTTTTCAAAGGGTTGTCTCCCGGCAGGGCAGCCGGAGGCAATTTTGATCTGAACAGGCACAGATAGTGAAACGAACCTAAAACATCAGGGTGCCGGAGAAGGTGATCCGGTTCTGCTCGTAATCGTAGAGGTCGATGGAGGAGTGGGTTTTGGCCCACGTGTGCTCAAGGCCTGTGGAGAAGAGCCGCTTTTTATTTTTTGATATCCAGAGGTCTTTGGAGAGACCGGTTGAGATGCTCATGAGGTGGTCTTTTCGTTTCTCTTCGAAGAGGGTGTAGACCTCTTTGTAATGGGAATAGCTGTACCGCCCGGAGAGACGCATTGTGACAACCGCAGGAAAGGTCCAGGCGACACCGGGGATGGCCTCCACACGGTGAAGGTCGTACTCGTCGTTGTCCGCGTCTTCGTATTCGTAGCGAAGGCCGACAAAACAGCTCAGCCGTTTCATGCTGTAGACCGGTTGAACAGCAAGGAAGGCATCCCACGAGTCCCGTGAGTCGTCTTCAAAGTCCCGAAGTTCAATGCGGGTGGTGACGGTGTACCCCAGCTGAGGGTAGAGGGGGTGGTTTATTGAGATCGAGAGGTGGGCTGAGTCCAGGTACTCTTCGTAGTGGCGCTCCAGGTGGTTGGCGCCCAAGGCCGAGGTGAGGGTTACGGTGTTCAGAGTATAGCCCGGGCCGGTCTGGATGCTGACGAAGTTGATGCTCTCCGAGCTTTGGGTGTCGTACCAGACGTTGTAGTTCATGAGGGAGGTGTCCCAGAAAAGGCGGCCGGCATCGGTTTTGTATCGGTGGCCGAGCTGTAGAAAACTGCCTCCAAACCAGTCGTCATCTTTCTTTTCGAGTGTAAACGGGAAGCCCGGCAGCACCGGAATGTCGATGACGCGATCATCAGGAAGAACCTTCGGGTTGTCATCCCACCCCACAAACCCCCTGAGAATGCCTGAAATGAAATGGCTTTGCAGCAATCTGTTTGCCGCTTCCACATAGCGTTTGATGTTCTCACGGACAGCCTCAGGGGGCGAGGACTCCATGACCTCAAGGAAGTGGACTTTTGCGTTTTCGTAGTCGCCGAGCCTCATGAGGGTGCGGCCGAGCTCCAGGCGGACGCGATGGTTATCGGGGGCATCCATCAGCATGCGATCATAAACCATGACCGCCTCTTCGTACATTCCCTGCTCAAAGGCGGAACGCCCCAGCATAAAGTTGACGGCCGGGTCCTGTGGGTTCTGGATGAAGAGGCGGTTGAAGGTATCATAGGCTTCGCCGATTCGCCCCTCTTCAAAGGCAGCCCTGCCTTCATCAAAGAGGCCCTGGTACCCCTCCTGCGTCATGGCAGGGGCCAGGGGCGGCCAGAGAATTATAAGAAGGCAAAAGACGACGAGGCAGGTAGAGCGTGGCATGGTCATAGGGCATCTTTTCCGTTGGGGGCCTGAAGTGAAAAACATGGGATTAACGAACATGCGTGACGGATGGAACCAGGCTCAGGGGAGGGTGTGATGGAATGCGAAGAGAGATGGCTGATCAATGGGGTATAAAGGCATTTTCCCATAAAAACAATGGGGTGTCCAGTGGGACATGTCGCGCGATGAGCATGGCCTGCCACAGAGGCACAGAAGGGAAACCGAAAAACACGCCTCCGGCGGGCAGGGGCTGAGCCCCTGCACCCCAGGTTCGCGAATGTTCCCGACCCTCGTTCCTCGTGTCAATCACATTCGCTGACGGGCTTTACCCGTGGGGTCTCAGCGTATAATCCAGCATGGAAATCCTTGGCCTCTGGCCAAGGTCAGAGTTCACAGGCTTTGCCGAGTGAACGACTCACAGTAAATGAAGAGATACGCCATAATTAAAGGCAACGTTTGGAGGCGTCGTAAAAGAAGGCCTTATGAACCACGAAGATCACGAAGAAAATTAAAAGAGCGATAGCTTGCCTTTGCGGCGAAGCCGCATTCGTGTTCTTTGTGTCCTTCGTGGTAGAAATCCATTCTGTCACTCGGTTTGAAGCTGCCGTCAACCAGGAACGCAACGATTCAGGGTACGCCTCCGACGGCTCTGCCCGGTCCCAGGCTTTTGCCTGATCGGAAAGGATGGGTTTGACAAGCAGGTTTTGTGCATGCTTTCGAAGGTTACAACAGAATCAAAGGCGAATGTGGCTTCGCCACCCTTGCTGCCGGAGGCCGGTTTTCATGGGGTGAACAGTTATCCGGAAACAAAAAAGGCGGCATCCGATAATTCGGGTGCCGCCTTTGCATGTTCAGTCTGAGTGCTCTCTTATTTTACGGGGACGATCCATTCCAGGGGATCTTCAGAGCGGCCGAACTGGATGTCCATGAGGTCGTTGAAGAGACCGGAGGAGATGGGGCCTGCGCCGCCGTCACCCACGGTGATCTCTTTGTCGCCGAACTTGATCATGCCCACAGGGGAGATGACGGCAGCGGTGCCGGAGCCGAAGACCTCCTGGAGGCGACCCTCTTCATGGGCCTGGAATACCTCGTCGATGGAGATGCGCTTTTCGGAGACCTTCTTGCCCTGGTGGCGGGCCAGCTTGATGACAGAATCACGGGTGATGCCTGCCAGGATGCTGCCGTTGAGCTCCGGGGTGACGATCTCGTCATCGATGACGAAGAAGATGTTCATGGAGCCCACCTCTTCAACGTATTTTCGCTCAACCCCGTCAAGCCAGAGCACCTGGGTGTACCCTTCGGCCTGGGCAATCTCGGTGGCATAGAGGCTGGCCGCGTAGTTGGCGGCTGTCTTGGCAGCGCCCAGGCCGCCACGAACGGCGCGAACGTGCTCGGGGGAGACCCAGATCTTCACCGGGTTGAAGCCTTCGGGATAGTAGGCGCCAACGGGGGAGAGGATGATCATGAACCGATGGGTGGGGGAAGACTTCAGGCCGATGTAGGGGTCTGTGGCGATGATGAAGGGTCGCACATAGAGCGAGGTACCGGGGGCTGAAGGGATCCATCCCTTCTCCATTTCAAGGAGCGTCTCCAGGCCCTTCAAGCAATCATCCACGTCGATGTTGGGGATGCAGAGGGCTTCGGCGGAGCGGTTCAGGCGCTCGAAGTTGTCTCTGGGTCGGAAGAGCTGGGCAGAACCGTCTTCTTTTTTGTAAACCTTGAGGCCTTCGAAGATGGTCTGACCGTAATGAAGCACCATGGTGGCAGGGCTTACTTCAAAGGGACCGTAGGGGACAATGCGGGCGTCGTGCCAGCCAATGCCTTCGGTGTAGTCCATGATGAACATGTGGTCGGTGAAGATGGTGCCGAATCCCAGGTTGGATTCATCAGGATGTGACTTCGGGGTGTCGATTTTGTTGATGGTGATTTCCATGGAAGACCTCAAAAAACATGGCAATGGCCTTGGTTGTACGGACCATTGGCGGTTGATATATCAGGTGACGAAACGCCACTCAAAGTGAACATTGTGTTTTTGCGGGCTTTAAATCAAAGCGGGCCAACGTCCTGCCTCCTGCCTTAAAATACCCCTGATAAATCATGGGTTTTTAAAGGAGAGGAGGCCCCTTGGTGCAACGCCTAATCAAAAAGGTGCCTCGGTATTTTTCTTGGATGCGCAGAACGGACAGGCTCTGGCCATGGGCCGGGGTAGAGGATCGAGTGGCTGGATGCCAAATCGGTCTCGGCTTGGAGATGCCTTGAGCGGCAAGTGCGCAAATAATTTAAAATTAGATATCGGCATCCGACGGTTAAATCAAGGGGAATGTGCTCAATGTCTTTGAAAAACGCATATTAACAATGTTTTTGAGCTATGTTGGCAGAACTTTCGGAAAGGTTCTTGACAAGAGAAATTGGTTTGCGATATTGCTGATGAATTGATCTTGACGTTAACGTCAAGTGTTGAGCGGAGAAAACGAACCGAGGGGATACGATTCGTCTCTTAAATGGCGCGGCTTTCCGAAGGGTAGACGGAAAGCCCGGGCCGGTGGTATCGTGTCCCTCTGTCCCGGAATGATTCCGGGCCGGATATTTAATTGATACTCTGCACCTGACAGGGCTTGCTGCCCTGATTTGGGTGCCAGGCATGATCGAGGCACACCAGTGCTGAAAGTGGTGAAAGCATGAGACAGGACATCATTGAAATCCGTTGGCACGGCCGGGGAGGTCAGGGCGCCATCACAGCCGCCAAAATTGTGGCCAACGCCGCATTTAAGGCGGGGTACAAAGGCGTCGTCATGGCCCCCACCTTCGGAACGGAGCGAAGGGGAGCCCCCGTCTTTACATCTCTTAAAATCTCCAGGGAGAAGATCTATGACCTCTCTCCCATTGCCACCCCGGACATGGTGGTGGTGCTGGATCACACCCTTCTTGATGAGGTGGATGTGACCAGCGGCCTGAAAGAGGGCGGGGAGATTATCCTCAATACCCCGAAACCCATCGACGCTTATGATTTCGGCAACCACAAGCTCTCCGTGGCAGACGTTACCGCATGCGCCACCGAAGCTGGGCTTGCCCCGGGCATCGTCAACACAGGGATTATCGGCGCCTTTGAAAAGGCCACCGGCCTTGTGGGCAGGGAGCTTCTCGGGGAAGCCATCAGAAAGGAATTCGCTGCCATGAAACCCGAAGAGAACGCCCAGGCGGCCTCCCTCTCTTTTGATCGCACAGTAATTGGAGGTGCCTGATGTCCAAAGAAGAGTTTTGCAACATGATCTCAATCAGTGAGCCCGGCCCCGGCGACGGTGGCAACACCGGCTCCTGGCGCGTGCTTCGACCGGTTCTCGACGCGACCAAATGCATCCCGGCCAAGACCGGCAAGCCCTCGTGTTTTAATTGCTGGCTCTACTGCCCGGATGGGGTGGTCACCAAGACCATTCCCCCCACCATTGACTACACCTACTGCAAAGGGTGTGGCATCTGTGCCGAAGAGTGCCCCAGCGGTGCCATCACCATGGTGGATGAAGCGAGCTTTACCAAAGAGGAGAAATAGACCATGCATGTGATTGAATCAGGCAACGTGGCTGCCGCAACAGGGGTGAAGCTGGCAAGAACCCAGGTGATTGCCGCCTACCCCATCACGCCGCAGACCCCTCTGACGGAAAAATTATCTGAGTTTGTTGAAGGGGGAGAGCTCCCGGCGGAATACATCCCCGTGGAGAGTGAGCACAGCGCCATGGCCGTGTGCATCGCCTCTTCCACCGCAGGTGCCCGTTCCTTTACCGCCACCAGCGCCAACGGCCTTCTCTACATGAACGAGCAGCTTCACTGGGCTGCAGGTTCCCGCCTTCCCATCGTGATGTGTGTGGCCAACCGAGGTGTCGGGGCCCCCTGGACCGTCTGGAACGACCACCAGGACACCGTCAGCCAGCGAGACCTGGGCTGGATTCAGCTTTACTGCGCCGACCATCAGCAGATCCACGACACAGTGATCAAGGCCTTCAAGCTGGCCGAAACCGTCAGCATTCCCGTCATGGTCTGCTACGACGGCTACCTGTTGTCGCATACCTACATGCCCTTTGATCAGCCCGAGCAGGAGCAGGTGGATGCCTTCCTGCCTCCCTTTGCTCCCGAGCATTTCCTCAACCCGGAAGCACCCCGGAACTTCAACACCGTGACCCTGCCGGATGTCCGTCCCGACATTCATGGCAACACGGCTCCCGGCTACATGGAGATCCGGAAAACACTTCACTCAGACCTTCGCGGTGCCATAGGCGAGATTGAAAAGATCGACGGCGAGTTCGGCGAGATCTTCGGTCGTGGCGGTGAGCCCTTTGTCGAGCCCTACCGTTGTGACGATGCCGATTATGTGGCGTTCTGCATGGGCTCTCTCTCTTACCAGGTTCGTGACGTGGTGGATGCCATGCGGGAAGAGGGGACCAAAGTTGGTGTGATGGGCCTTAAGGTATACCGACCCTTCCCCGATGTTGCCGTGCGCGACGCCCTGGCCAAATGCAAAGGCGTGATCGTTCTCGAAAAGGCCCTCTCCTACGGTAACCAGGGAGCACTGTTCGCTGACGTAAAATCCGCACTCTTCAGCGCCGAAACCCGTCCTTTCGTACACAACTACATCGTGGGACTGGGTGGCCGGGAGATCAAAACCGAGCACCTGTATGATGCCCTGACCGAATCCATCAACAACGAAGCCGCCATCGGGGATGAACCCCAGTGGGTCGGCTTGAAGATGTAGAGGCCTGCCTGCTATGGATAACGCTAAGAAAACGACGATATTGAATCTGACGGATGACGAACTGGTGAATCCGGGAAACCGGGCCTGTTCCGGTTGCGGCCTGGGCATTGTATACCGAACCGCCCTCAAAGCCCTGGGTAAAGATACGGTCCTTGCCGTTCCTCCCAGCTGCCTCACCGTGCTCCAGGGGCTCTACCCCGTTGCCGCCACCAAGCTCCCTTGCGTGAACGTCACCTTTGCCTCCACGGCTGCGGCCGCCACGGGCGTGCGGGCGGCCATGCGCGCCACCGGCCGGGATCACCTCAACGTTGTTGCCTTTGCCGGCGACGGCGGCACCGGTGACATAGGCATCCAGGCCCTCTCGGGTGCCTGCGAGCGCGGGGAAGACATCATCTATATCTGCTACGACAACGAAGCCTACATGAACACCGGCGTGCAGCGTTCCGGCACCACCCCCAAAGGGGTGATGACCACCACCACACCCATCAAAGGCAAGCTCCAGCATAAGAAGGACGTGCCGAGCATCATCGCCGCCCATGGGATCGACTACGTGGCCACTGCCTCTGCCGCTTATCCCCTTGATCTCTATGACAAGGTGAAAAAGGCCGCCGCCATGAAAGGCGGGACGCGCTATATTCACGTGCACACCCCGTGCCCTCCGGGCTGGGGGTTTGATACCCGCTACACCATCAAGGTGGGCAAGATGAGCGTGGCCACCGGCCTTTTCGATCTATATGAGATCGTCAACGGTGAGTTCTCCCTCACCGGAGAGTCCGCCAAGCGCGTGGGCAAAGAGCGCACCCCCATCGCCGAGTACTTTAAAACCCAGCGACGATTCAAAGGTCTCACCCAGGAGATCATTGATGAGATGCAGGCCATCATCGACGACAAGTGGGCTGCATACACAGCGTAAAATACTTGCCTCCGGGGTCAAGGGGCTGAGCCCCTTGACTCCGGGAACGCAAATGCTTCGAGCCCTCGTTCCTCGGGCCCTGCGCATTTGCTGACGGGCTTCGCCCGTGGGGTATTTTAAGGGTACGTATTGAGAAAAAAGAAAACGGGCAATCTCTTATATGAGGTCGCCCGTTTTTTGATTGAAATCGAGGTTTTAAACAAAAAGCCCTGATAATCTGTTTGGATTATCAGGGCTTTTTGTTTGTTGGTGACTATTCAGTAAGCATCCGGCGGGTCGATTTTTGAAAAAAGCTCCGCAAAAACTTTCCGGTTGTATCTCCTTAAGCCCAAGCTTGCTGGCTGACCAGCGCCATTGGGATCGTCAGAATCGTCACCAAGAGCTGTTTGTCACACTTTTTAAAAGATTGGCCCCCGGCAGGGACGCCGGAGGCAAGCTTTTAGTTTTTCAGGCTGTGAATGGGGGCCGGGATGCGTCCGCCGTGGCGGACGAAGCTGTTCTCTCCCTGGCAGTTTTTCACATCAATGATGGTGGCATGACCCAACAGGCCTCCAAAGTGGGCATAGTCTCCAGCCCCTTTTCCGGGGACAGGGATCAGCCTGCATGCGGTGGTTTTGTTGTTGATCATGCCGATGGCCATTTCATCGGCGATGATGCCTGCCAGGGTCTCTTCGGAGGTGTTCCCGGGGATGGCGACCATGTCGAGGCCCACGGAGCAGACACAGGTCATGGCTTCGAGTTTTTCGATGTTGAGGAAACCGTTTCTGCACGCCTCTTCGATGTTCAGGTCCTCACTGACGGGGATGAAGGCTCCGGAGAGTCCGCCCACGTGGGAGCTGGCAAAGGCGCCGCCTTTTTTCACGGCGTCGTTGAGCATGGCAAGGGCCGCGGTGCTGCCGGGTGCGCCGATGCTGATGAGGCCGAGGCTCTGGAAAATCTCGCCCACGCTGTCGCCCACGGTGGGGGTGGGGGCCAGGGAGAGGTCCACCACGCCGAAGGGGATATCAAGGGTGTCGGCCACTTCCCGGCCGATGAGCTCGCCCACGCGGGTGACTTTGCAGGCGGTGCGCTTGATGATCTCGGCGATGTCGCCGAGTCCCAGGTCGGGCTTGGCTTCAATGGCCCGGTCGATGGCGCGTTTCACCACGCCGGGGCCGCTGACGCCCACGTTGATGACGGCGTCGGCTTCTCCGGTCCCCAGGTAGGCACCGGCCATGAAGGGAACATCTTGGGGGATGTTGCAGAAGACGCAGAGCTTGGCTGCAGCCAGGCCGTCTTTGTCCGAGGTGAGCTCTGCACCGCGTTTGATGGCCTTGGCCATGAGAAGCACCGCATCCATATTGATGCCTGCCCGGGTGGAGCCCACGTTGACGGAGGCGCAAATGCGGTCGGTCTGGGTGAGGGCTTCGGGAATGGCTTCGATGAGGGCGCGGTCGCCGTTGGCCATGCCTTTTTCCACCAGGGCGGAGAAGCCGCCGATGAAGTCCACGCCAACCTCAACCGCAATATCGTTCAGGGTTTTGGCGATTTCAACCATCTGGTCTGCGTTGAAGGGTGCCGCCACCACGCCGATGGGGCTGATGGAGATGCGCTTGTTCACCACCTCGATGCCGTACTTGTCGCCGATGGCGTTGCAGGTCTCCACGAGGTTTCCCGCAAGGCGGGTGATTTTTTTGCGCAGGTTGGCCTTGAAGATCTCCAGATCGTGACTGGCGCAGTCAAAGAGGTTGATCCCGAGGGTGACGGTTCGTACATCAAGATGCTCGTATTTGAGCATCTCAACGGTTGATATCAGTTCGCTGTCGTTGAGCATGGTCTTATTCCTGAAATGTCTGTGGCCGATTGCAGAGTTTGTTTGCAATGGCCGTAAAGGCATCGGCTGATGGTTGTTGACACCGGGGTACCGGGAAAATCAGATTCGGTTTACCGTGTCAAAGATGTTTTTGTGCTGAAAGGTGAGGGCCAGGTTGAGGCTTGTCGCCTTCTCCTTCAGGGTGCCGGGAGAGGATGTGTCGGTCCACGGTGTCAGGCACAAGCACCTCGTAGACCATGATGTTTCTCTCAGGGTTGTCGCCCCCTTCGAACACGGCCTTAAGGTTGATGATGTTGACGCCTGCCTCGGCAATGACCGTGGAGATGTCGTACACCAGGCCTCGGCTGTCCGGGCCGATGGTGGTGATGATGAAATGCTCACCGGACGGCTCCTGGGTATCTTCCAACGCCATGGGCTCGATGTGGACGTGAAGTCCTTTTTCATCGAATGTGCCGTGGAATTGCTCTGAGAAGGTTTCGAAATCGGTACCCTCGGGCGTGGAGACAATGTAAATGCCGGCAAATTCCGACTGAAGAATGGTCTGGCTGACGTTTTCTATGTTGCAGCCCAGCTGATAAAGAACCCCGGCCACCGAGGAGACGATGCCGGGTCGGTCTTTTCCGATTGCCGTAATGATGATCTTGCTCATGTGTACAACCTGACTCGAAAGTGTTGGTAGGGCCTCGTCGTTTAACGGGCCGTCACGTGGAAATTTGGGCTGTCGTGGGGGGCTTTCCTGGTGCCTTTCAGCAGAAGGTTGACGTGTGATTGCGCATATACGAAATTGGCCCCACGTATTCAGCTCGAAAACATCAAACGTGCCGTTCCCTCAGGATTGGCACGATCCACACTATGTACCATGAACGGATAGGCATGAACACCTTTATTGTAGACGGATAGCGCATTTGAATGCTTCTGGTTCAACATGGGTGGGCGCACTGTTTGACATATTGATGAAAACCTCAGTTATGAATGCTTGCCTGCCAGGGTGCGCTTTGCGTGTCGGGTTGTAATTCAAATATTTCAATGTGTTGAGTATGTGAGTGGTGGCGTGGTTTGGTTTTTGTTGCGTATTTGCGCAATCATATTTTTTGAGGATAAATGGTCGGGCAGGGGTTGAAAAATTCGTTATCCTTTCTACATTATGCCTGTTACAGTTATTCAACCTTTCATGAGCCCTGAGGGGGCGGACAGGTGAACCAGAGGCCTTGTGGACAATCCACACGGGGGTTGCGCTGTCGGGAGGTTATGATCGGGGAACCATTTAAACCCGACCTCTGAGATTGGAATGTTGTGAAACAGGAGATACCATGCAGATCGTGACGACCCACAAGGGGACCGACTTCGACGGGTTGGCCTCCCTTATCGCCGCTACCATGATTTACCCGGATGCCGTTCCGGTCCTTCCCAAAAGTGTTAACGCCAACGTTCGTGCCTTCATGGCCATTCATAAGGACCTGTTTGAGATCCTTCACCCCCGTGAGATTAATTATGATGAGGTGACTCAGCTGATCGTGGTGGATGCCAACAGCTGGAAACGGTTGGAGGGCGTGAACGCCCTGAAAGACCGAGATGACCTTCTTATTCACATTTGGGACCATCATGACGGCGGAGACATTGACGCCGACATGGTGCGAAACGAGGGGTATGGCTCCGCCGTAACACACCTGGTTCTGGAGTTGGAATCCCGCCGCATGATGCTTACACCCATGCTTGCCACCTTGTTTCTCATGGGGATCTATGAGGACACGGGATGCCTCTCCTATCCATCGACCAAGCCGGAAGACGCACGGGCTGTTGCCTGGCTGCTGGACCGCAAGGCCGATCTCAATGTCCTGGGCGGCTTTTTGAGGCAAGCCTACGGCGAGAAGCAGAAGTCGGTTCTGTTCGAGATGATGAAGAACCCCGAACAGCGCCGGGTCAACGGGTACAATCTCTCGTTTGCGTCTGTCCCCGTTGAAGGGCATGTGGCCAACCTCTCCGTGGTGGTGAACATGTTCCTGGACCTGGAGAACAGCGACGCTGCCTTTGGTGTCTTCTTTGACGAGGAGGCGGGCAAGTGCATGGTCATCGGCCGTGGCAAGTCGGAAAACCTGGACATGGGGAAACTCATGCGCAACCTTGGCGGCGGTGGACACCCCGGGGCCGGGGCCGCCCAGTTCAAGTCCGATTTTCACAACCCCGATGCCGTGTTTACCATGATCTGCAATCTGATCGAGAACGATCAGGTGGCGTCTGTTCAGTTGGGCGATATCATGAGTTTTCCCGTGGTGTCTGTTGAGACCACCACTCCCATGGAAGATTTGGGGATTCTCCTGCGTGAGAAGGGGTGCACCGGGGTGCCGGTGACCGATGACGGCAAGGTGGTGGGGGTGATTTCCCGTCGCGATTTTAAAAAGCTTCGCAAGGAGACTCAGCTGAAGTCTCCGGTGAAGGCTTACATGACGCCGTCGGTGGTGGAGATCGATTCCGAGAGAAGTCCCCTTGAGGCGGCGAGACTCATGATCAAGCACGATATCGGGAGGGTGCCGGTGGTGGAAGATGGGCAGATGATAGGCATTGTGACCCGGACCGACGTCATGAGGTACTACTACGACCTCGTCCCCGACTAATGTTTTCATAAAAAAAGCGGGCCAAATAAGTGAGGGGAAAACCCAAAAACTTTTGGCCCGTTTTTTTTACCCTTCGGGCGCAAGGAGCGGGCCGTGGCCTGCGTTATCCTCCCATCGGAGTAGGGAACCTACACCTTCAGGTCGGAATGCCTTGACCACAGCCCGCTCCTTGCGTGAAAACGCGTCGCGGGATTGTGGGGTGTCATTTCTTAACTGTTTGTGGCCCCGTGTTACCCACTCCCTTGAAGTAAGACCTATTCCTTCAAGTCGTAATGTCCTGCCCATGAAGGGCTCCTGCCGTGAGAATGGTTTTCATGGAAAAGGCTGGGCCACATACTGTAAAAAAGGAATCCTGCCAATGTGATGTGGCCCATCCTTTTCCACCCTTCGGGCGCAAGGAGCGGGCCGTGGTCTGCGTTATCCTCCCCTCGAAGTAAAAAACCACGTCTTCAGGTCGGAATGCCTTGCCCACGACCCGCTCCTTGCGTGAAAACGCGTTGCGGGATTGTGGGTTTGTTTTTTAGAGGTGTGCACCAGTGAAGGGCCAAATAAGTGAGGGGAGACCCGAAAAACTATTGGCCCGCTTTTTTTACCCTTCGGGCCCAAGGAGCGTGCCGTGGCCTGCGTTATCCTCCCTTCGAAATAAAAAACCACGTCTTCAGGTCGGAATGCCTTGCCCACGACCCACTCCTTGCGTGAAAACGCGTCGCGGGACTGTGGGGTTGTTTTTTAGAGGTGTGCACCAGAGAAGGGCCAAATAAGTGAGGGGAAACCCGAAAGCTTTTGGCCTGCTTTTTTTACCCTTCAGGCCCAAGGAGCGTTCCGTGGCCTGCGTTA
>Ga0209692_10003170_pt1 | contig 16317 bp, 13 predicted proteins | sample tdDd472_FD_187129 | JGI IMG/M metagenome (GOLD analysis project Ga0209692, IMG submission 187129) | Marine sediment microbial communities from the Atlantic coast under amendment with organic carbon and nitrate - tdDd47.2 (SPAdes)... | ecosystem: Environmental > Aquatic > Marine > Coastal >...
CCGTCGCCGCGACGGCCTGGTTGAACGAGGAATGGATGCGCTTGTCGAGCGGGTGCACCATCAGCGGGAGCGCATCGACGTAAGTCGACTTGAGCTTGGTTACCTCGCGGTACTCGAGCAGCTTGGCGACGATCGGATGCTCGGCGTACGCCTCGAGCGTCTGCGCATCGGTGGAGTACGCGCCGGTCTTGGTCTTGCGCGGGCGCTTGCGGTGGCCCTTCTGGATCTCCAGCTTCTCGAACAGGATCGGCCCGAGCTGCTTGGGCGACTTGAGGTTGAACTCCTCCCCCGCCATCTCGTGGATCTCGGATACCAGGCGCGCGGCTGACGCTTCCAACTCGCTGCTGATCTCCTTGAGATACGGCTCGTCGATGGCGATCCCGGCGCGCTCCATTTCCACGAGCACCGACACGAGCGGCATCTCCACGGTGTCAAACAGCTCCGTCAGTTTGTTCTCGGCCAGCAGCGGACGAAAGTACTCGACGAGTCGGAAGGTGCAGTCGGCATCTTCGGCCGCGTAGTGCGCGACAGTCGCGACGTCCACCTCGGCCATGGTGATCTGATCCTTGCCCTTGCCGATCAACTCCTCGGTCGGCGTCTTGCGTACGCCGAGGTGACGCAGCGACATCGTGTCGAGGTTGTGCTGCCCGCGCCCCGGCTCCAGCAGGTAACTTGCGAGCATGGTGTCAAACTCGAGGCCGTGGGTCTCGAGGCCGTGCGACTTGAGCACCTGCACGTCGTACTTCATGTTCTGCCCGCCCTTGGGCAGCGCCTCGTCCGCCAGCACCGGCGCGACCTTCGCCTTCACGACATCGCTCCACGGCACGTAGATCGCCTCGCGTTCCTTCCACGAGAACGCAATCCCCACCATCTTGGCGCTGTACGGATCGAGTCCGGTCGTCTCGGTGTCGAACACGACGAAGCCCGCCTCGCGCATGTCGGCGATGGCCGTGTCCAACTCGTCGCCCTCGTCGATCAGCCGGTAGCCCTCGCTGTCCGCCTCGGTCGCGCGCTCGGTGGCGATCTCGTTGCGCAGCGTGCGGAACTCCATTTCGTCGAAGATGCGCTGCAGCGTGTCGACATCGCGCCCTTCCGGATGCAGCCGGTCGAACACGATCTCGAACGGCGCGTGCGTGTCGATCGTGACCAGGTCCTTCGAGAGTCGCGCCTGGTCCGCGAACTCGATCAGGTTCTCCTGCGTCTTCGACTTCTTCTCCGCCGGCGCACGCTCGATGGCCGCCTCGAGGCTTCCGAACTTGCGCACGAGCGCCGCCGCCTTTTTCGGCCCGATCAGCGGAACGCCGGGCACGTTGTCCGAGTTGTCGCCCATCAGACCGAGCACATCGACGACCTTCTCCGGCGGCACGCCGAACTTCTCCTCGACGCCGGCCGCACCGATCAGCTCCGGCCCCCCGCGCTTCGAGATGTCGTAGATCTTCGTCGTATCGGTGACGAGCTGCATCATGTCCTTGTCGCCGGAAACGATGCGAACGTGGAGGCCCTGCTCGGCCGCGACGCGCGCCGCCGTGCCGATCAGGTCATCCGCCTCCCAACCGACCAGCTCCCACAGCGGCACGCCCAGCGCCTCGGTCACCTCCTTGATGACCGGGAACTGCGCGATCATCTCTTCGGGTGCCTTCTCGCGCGTCGCCTTGTACTCGGGGAACTTCTTCTTGCGGAACGTCGGCTCCGGGCGATCGAAGCAAACCGCGATGTACTCGGGCTTGTCATCGCGCATCAGCCGCAGCAGCGAAGTCACGTAGCCGAAGGTCGCGCCGGTGTCCTGCCCTTTCGAGTTGATCAGCGGGTTGCGAATGAACGCGAAGTGGGAACGGTAGGCGAGTGCGGTCCCGTCGACGAGGTAGAGCGTTTCGGCCATTGGGGGCATTATCCAGATTGCGTGGGGAGATGGGGTCCGGGGAAGAGGACTGGACCCGGAAAGCATCATGGGAGCGTGCGATTCGAGTCGATTGTCTTTGATTTCGGCAACACGCTGGTTCCGTGGAGCCACGAGCAGGGCCGAGCCTTCCTGGCCGCGATGGAGGTCGTCTTCGTGGAGGCGCTGGGCCCGCAAGAGGATTTCGTCGCGCGAGCGTACGAGTCGCGCGATCGCCTGATTCGTGAGGGCGAGAACGGCTCGCTGCGGGAAGTGACCTGCGAGGACTTTGTCACCGACCTGTGTGGCAAGACGCCCCCCGCCGGCCTAGTGGAGGCGGTCGCCGAGCAGGGCCACCGCTCCTTCGTCGAGCTCTGCAAGGTCCCGGAAGGCCGGCGTACTCTGCTTCAGCGGCTCGGCGAGCGCTATCCGCTGGCGGTGCTCTCGAACTTCTTTTTGGCCGGCCCCGTGGAAGAGGTGCTCCAGCGCGAGGGGCTGTGGGACCTATTCGTCCACGTCGAGGTTTCCGCGGTCGATGGCTGGATGAAGCCGCACCCGGCTCCGTTCGACACCGTCCGCGAGCACCTCGGCACGGAGATGGAACGCACGCTGATGGTCGGAGACGATTTTTACGCGGATATCGTCGGCGCGTATCGAGCCGGCATGCTGACCGCCCTGACCCGCGAGTACCGCGACGTCGCGGAACGCGACCCGCGGGCGCCGGAGGTTCGCGCCGACCGTATCCTGAGCAGCCTCGATGAGCTCGTCAGTTAACCCCGAATACCGCCTCCTCAATCTCAAGCGGCGTCTCACCGACCTGCTGATGAGCCGGCGACTGTCGGCGCGCTCGGAGCAGACCGGTGTGGTCGAGCTGGGCGACTTCGGCAAGAAGTGCGACAAGCTGGCCGACTTCTGCGCGGAGAGCCTCGGTGAGATGCAGAACTCGCGCGGCCAGGAAGCGCGCTGCGCCCGCCGCATCCTCGAAGAGACCGAACTCGCGGCGCGCATTTCCGCGCTGATCGAGACGCTGCCGCGTTCGCTCGGCAACATCGAGCTGCAGTGCGACCTGCTCGACGACCCGGCCAAGATGCTCGCCGCGGCGCTCAAGATCGAGCTGCTGCAGGAGGAGCCGGATGTGCGCGTCGGCCTCGGCAAGCTCATGGAGGAGGAGAGAGAACTCTTCGAAGACTTCATCGAGTTCGAGGGCACCATCGAGCATCCCGCTCCGGTGCTCGTGCCGCGCGGACTGCTGCTGCGCACGCTGCGGCGCGCCCTGCTCGAACACGAGAGCGGTCCGTTCAAGCTGTCGGTGGCCAAGGACGGCACGGTCGACTTCGGAGAGCACCAGTTCGTGCCGGGCGACCACTCGTCGGAGCCGGAGGCCGAGGAGGACGAAGACGACGAGGCACCCCTCCCCCGCTCGTCCAAGGAGCCGTCCGACGTCAAGCAGGCGCTCGACATGTACGCGGTGTCCGACGACGAAGCCCTCAAGGACTTCCTGCTGGCCAAGGCGGTCGATTCGACGCTGCTGTTTCTGCTGTCGAGCAAGCTCGGTAGCCACGAGTGGGTCCAAAAGGCGCGCGACCTTCCCCGCATGCCGGGCAAGCGGCAGGCGGTCCGGGCGGAAGCGGTGATCCGGCCGATCGAGGGCTGGGAAACCAAGGCGGCCCAGCGTGCGGTCGACAAACTCGCCGCGCGACGGGCAGGCCCCGAGCTCGCACGGGTCCCGAATGGCGCCTATCTAATGCGCCTGTTTTGGCTCGAGGACGACCGGCTCGCGGCCGACCTGCTGGCTCTCGGTCCCGCGATGAAACGCCTGGAGCGCGGGGAAACCGTGGAAGGAGTGCGAAGCCACGCACTACGAGCCTGGAAATCCCTCGCCGGCTTGCTTTAGGGATTACTCTTTGTCCGTAATGTCAGACGACTACGGACGCCCCTCCCCCAAGATCCTCGACCGCCTCCTCGAACAGCGCATCGTGCTGCTGTCGGAACCGGTGATGCCCGAGGCCGCGGAGCGACTGGTGGCGCAACTGCTCTACCTCGACGCGCTCGACTCCAAGAAGCCGATCCGCTTCTTCATCAATACGCCCGGCGGTTCGATCAGCGATGGGTTTGCCATCTTCGACACCTGCCGCGCCATCGCGGCCCCGGTCAAGACCATCTGCACCGGCATGAGCGCCTCGATGGGCACCATCCTGATGCTGGCGCCGCCCGAGAAGAAGGATCGCGTCTGCCTGCAAAACACGCGCTTCATGATCCACCAGCCGAGCGGCGGCTACCGCGGCGCGGCGGCGGACATCGAAATCGGCGCGCGCGAGATCCTCAAGACGCGCGACCGCCTGATCGAGATCTACGCCGAGGCCGGCATCGATTCCGATCGCGTGCGCGACGACATGCTCCGCGACTACTGGATGAACGCGCAGGAGGCCGTCGACTACGGCCTCGTGGATCGCGTCGTCGACTCCGTCAACGACTTCTAGTCCCACGATGCGGTTCGTTTTCGTTGCGGTCGTGGCCTTGGAGGCCGCGATGCGCTGGTGGCTGTCGTTTCGTCAGGAGCGCTGCGTCCGGTCGCATCGTGCCGAAGTGCCCGAGGCGTTCCGCGACTCCATCTCGATCGACGCCCATCAGAAGGCGGCGGACTACACCGTCGCCCGAACGCGTTTCGGGCGTGTCCACACCTTGGTCGCCACGCTGCTGCTCCTGATGTGGACCGTGGGCGGCGGGCTTGACCTTCTCGCGAGCGGATTCGATCACGCGTCGATTCTCGGCGGAACGCTGTTTCTCCTGACGGCCTTCGCGATCGCGAGCGTCTTGACGCTGCCCCTCGATCTGTACGGCACGTTCGTGCTGGAGGAGCGATTCGGGTTCAACCACACTTCGCCGAAGCTCTACATCTCCGACCTTATCAAGGGCGCGGTGCTCGCCGTCGTAATCGGGGGACCGGCCGCGGCCGGCGCGTTGTGGCTGATGAAAAACGGGGGCGATCGCTGGTGGATCGCGCTTTGGGCAGGGTGGATGGCGCTGTCGCTGCTGCTCGCTTGGGCCGGCCCTGCGTTCCTCGCGAAGCTGTTCTTCAAGTTCACACCTCTCCCGGAAGGCGAATTGAGGACGCGCGTCGAGGGCCTCCTCGATCGCACCGGCTACGCCAGCGACGGCGTCTACGTGATGGACGGCTCGCGGCGCTCGGCCCACGCCAACGCGTTCTTCGCCGGGTTCGGCCGCACCAAGCGCGTCGTCCTGTTCGACACGCTCTGCGAGTTGCTGACCGACGAAGAACTGGAAGCTGTCCTGGCCCACGAGATCGGCCACTTCCGCCACCGCCACATTCTGCGCAGGCTGGTCGTCGGCGCGGTCCAGGGATTCGCGATTCTGGCGCTGTTCGCGTGGATCAAGGACGCGGCGTGGTTCCAGTCCGGTCTCGGCGTGGCTGAGGGCAGCGACGCAACCGCCCTGCTGCTCCTGATGTGGGCCGGTTCGGTCTTCGCGTTTCCGCTGCGGCCGCTGTGGAGCTACTGGTCCCGGCGGCAGGAATACGAGGCGGACGCGTTCGCCCGAAGCGAGACGTCCGGCGCGGCGATGACCGGTGCACTCGTGCGTCTTTACGAGAAGAACGCTGCCACGCTGACGCCGGATCCCGTGCACTCTGCGTACTACGACTCGCACCCGCCCGCCTCGCTCCGCATCGCCCGCCTCAAGTAGCCCGGCCGTTGGCCGAACCCTCCAACGGCGCCGTTTCCGCGGGCCTTGGAGGATCCATGAGCGTTCGAACCCCTATTTTTCTGCTCGTTTCCGGTTTGCTGATCGCCTGCGGCGGAGGCGGAGCCGACGAATCCACAACAGACGCGCGCGTCCCGACCGCGGATCAACTGCGCGCGCAGGCGATGCTGACGAACTGCGGAGCCGATGCCGTCGATGCGCTGCTCGACACGCTCGATCTCTTCCGCATCGTTCCCGGCGCGACCGACCTGCCGATCACACTCGGCACGATTGAAGGGGATGCCATTCCCTTCACCGCCGACATCGATGGCGATCTCCAGGACGACCTCAGCGGCGCGATCACGTTCACGGATGACACCGGCGTACCGTTCCTCCCGTTGACGCAGGAACAGATCGACTCCGGAGCGGACGGATTCCTGGGGCTGCTCACCGCACTGCCCAACGGAACCCAGATGCGCATCAGCCTCCTGCCGGCGACGGACATCGGACTCGCGAATGCGGACCTGGCATTCAACTTCCTGGGAGGCCTTCCGACGACGATCGATGGAGTCGTGAACTACCTCGCGGATACGTGCGCCGTCACGTTGATACTCAACCGCGTCTCGCCGCTGGGATTGCTCGGCGATGTGCCGTCGCTACCCGCCGCACTGACGATCCAGGACGGAGCGGACTTCCTGAGCGGCACGCTCACCTTTAATGGGACAAACATCGCGCGAGCGGAAGTCGCCCTGAACGGCGGAGAAACCATGACGCTCTCGCTCGATCTGACAACGGGTGACGCTACGTTGCCCGGGGACCGGTAGGATTCGCGCATCCGCGCGCCACACGTTCACGTTGTCCCTCTCCTCCTGTCGGTCGTCGCCGCCTGCGTAGCGACGCCTGCGTCCATTGAGCGCGCCGACACGCAGGAATTCGATGCTGCTTTGGCCAATGCGCACGCGGCCTATCTCGCGTGCGTCGCCGAAACGTACCGCGCCATGGTTGCCGCGGACGCGGACTCGATGGGCGATCTGCTGCGCGGCGAGGAACGCATCCCGGACGACGCGCGTGCCCTCATTCGGCCACTCGCCCAACGGGGCATCGCCGAAGCCAAAGCGGCGATCGCGCTGCGTCCGGAGGATGCGCGCGGGCACTTGGCACTCGCGCGCGGTGTCGGCATGCTCGGCATCGCGGCCGGAAAGTTCCGCGCGGTCACGTCCGGCATTCCCGGCCGCGTCATTCGCGCCTACTCGAAGGCCCTGGAGCTCGGCGGCGAGCGCGAGGCGGCCGGCCCCCTCCAGCTGGAAGGACGGTTCCGCACAATCGCACCGTTCCCTTATCGCAACCTGCGGCGAGCGCGCTCGTCCCTCCTGCGCGCGGCGAAGATCGCGCCCGTCAAACAGACACTATTCTTCCTCGGAGATGCGTACGCACGCGCGGGCGACATGGAAGCCGCAATGGAAGCTTGGCGGAGTGCGAGCGCGGCGCCCACCCATGCCAGCGCGGAATCGCTGGCCGGCTCCATCAACCTCCTGATCGAGCGGCGCCTCGAAGCCGCCAAGGGCTAGCGGAGGTGCGCCCACTCCGACGCCATGTTGTCGTCGGTAATGACGCGCGCGTCGCGCGTGTGCGTTTCGAGCCAAGCGCGATCATGCCAGCGCTCGTCGGCGAGCATGTGCTCCAACGCAGCGCGGTCCGCTTCGCGACTCCGGTCGAAAACCGCGCGTCCGCCCACCTCGTAGTTCTCGAGGATTCCACGGTACGCTGTCATGTCGGGCACCAGCGGCTTGTCGCTGACGAGCATGGCGCTGCCGATCAGCCACGTGTGCGGGAAGACGGCGAGCCCCGTCTTTTGCGCGTCGAGGGACTTCGTCGTGTTGTAGAGGACGATCCCGCCCGGCTTGAGGCGCGTACGGCACAACTCGAAGTACTCGCGACTCAGCAGGTTGGTGGCGTGGGCGCGGAAGTGATAGGTCGTGTTCTGGATGATCCAGTCGAAGCGCTCGGCGTTCCGCAGCATCCAACGCCGTCCGTCGTCCACCACGAGTTCGACGCGCGGGTCGGTGAGCAGGCCCCGCACCACGGGCGAGTGCTCGATGATCTTGAGATAGCCGTGACTGATCTCGACGGCCACGATGCGCTTCACGGTCGGGTGGTTCGCAATGACCTGCGTCCACGAACCCGATCCGAGCCCGATGACGAGAACGTCGCGCGGCTCGGGGCGGAACGCCAGCGGCGCGTAGGCGCGGAAGATGCCGTTGCGATCGTCGACCGGATCGGTGCTGAAGACTCCGTCGTAGACGCCGCCTCCGAAAACGCGACCGTCCTTGGTCACCGTGACGACGCCGCTTTTGCTTTCGACGATGAGTTCGAAGCGCGTGCCCGCCGTGTACTCGTCCTTGAACTGGAGCTTCTCGTAGAAGCCATCGAAGAGGAACGGAGACGCGAACATCACCGCACACACCGAAACCACGCACCACCCGACGAACTTGCGGCCGCTCGGCCCCCAGTCCGGGTCGAGGCGCGCGACGCCGATCGCGAGCAACACGCCGCACACGACGAGAATGTCGGCGATCGTGTTGAGCGAAAACACGTCCAGCAATACCAGCCCGGTGAGCAGGCTCCCGAACGTGGAGCCGATAATGTTCGCGCCGTAGAGGTAGGACACGCGGGCGCCCACGCGCTCGTCGGGCGGCACACCAAAGTGCGCGATGAGCGGAAACGTTGTGCCGAGCAGCGCCGCCGAGAGGGCGACGAGTGGCAACGCCCAGTAGTACCAGGTGAAGCGCACGAGCTCGGCCATCGCGGGAACGATCAGGAATCCGAGCAGGTTCGCGCCGAGCACGAACAGGGCGAGGGCGCGCATCTCGCGCTTGTGATCGTCGCGGCAGAAGCGGCGCGCGAGGAGCGCACCGCCCGCGAGGCCGGCGAGATACGCGCCGAGCAGAACGCCGAACGCGCTCGCCTTGCCCCAGCTGGCCATCGTGTAAATGCGAATCCAGACGATCTCGTAGGACAGCGCGATGAAGCCACTGAGCGCCGAAAGCAGGAGTGCGATGCGCAGCTTCACGCTTCGTCCCCCCTGCGCCAGACCAGCCACACGCCAACGGCAAGCGCGATGTTGATCGTGGCCGCGACGTTCACCGTCGTGAGCAGCCCCAGCAGCCCGAGCAGCAACAGGCTCGCCGCCGCCGCGCCCGCAGCCGCACCCAGCGTGTTCGCGAAGTAGAGCGCGCCGACCGACCGGCCGACGTTGTGGCTCTTCGCCGTCGCGTGCGATACGAGCAGCGGCAACGTCGCCCCCATGAGTGTCGTCGGCACGAGCAGCAACCCGAACGTCACAAGGCCGGTCGCGACGCGCGACAGGTTCAACGTGTGCATCGCCACCGCGTCGAACAGCGGCAGGCTGAAGAATCCGAAGAGGCCGATGCCCGCCTCAAGCGCGGCGAACAGCGGAAGCGCCTTGTTCCGCATGCGATTCGAAAGCGCACCACCGACAATGCTGCCGATGCCCAGCCCCAGCATGAACACCGTCACGATCACGGTGGCGGACGTGATGTCGATGCCGTACACCGAGAAAAGGACGCGCTGCCACACCACCTGATAGAGCAGCGCGGCGAAGCCGGAGAGAAAGAAGAGCGCGAGGAGAATCACGGGGGCGGTAGTTGTTGCAGGAATTCGTCGAAGTTCCACGGTTTTGTGCCGGGCGCCCCCGGGGGGGGTCGATCGACGGAGCCGCGATCCCCGTATACTGCGCCTCATGAGAAGCTTTGCCCTGACCTGCCTTCTGTTCCTCGTCGCATGTGGCGGAGGCGGCGGATCCGACGGAACCGCGCTCGCGGACAATCAGGGTGAGGGTGCGGCGCAGCCGACCGCCATCGAGCTCTTCGGCACCTGCTTCCAGCAGGACGCAACGCAACTCGCGCAGATCCTCGGGCTCCTTGGAGGGTTCTTCGGCGACGGTGGCGGCGACCTACCGCTGCCGACTCTCGATCTCATCGGCGGGCTCCTCGGCGGCGGCACGATTCCCTACACCTGGGATCTCGACGGCGACACCACGAATGAACTCGCTGGCACCCTGCGCTTCCTCGATGAGAACGGCGCGACCACGATCCCGTTCAGTCTCGCCGACCTGGCCGGGCTCGACATCAACGATCCCGCTTCGCTGCTGGCCGCGATTCCCCCGGGCTCGCGGATGGAGCTCACGTTCGACGTCGGCGGTGCGCTGCTGGCTGCAACCAATGCCGGCGAAGGCGAAGGCACCCTGTTCTTCCGCTTCGGCGCCGAGACCATCACCAGCCTTGCCGGCGAGGGCACGTTCACTTCCGGCGAGTGCCTGTTCGAGGTCGAGCTGGACGAGATCGAGATCGACCTCGAGACGCTGACCGGCTATCCCGTGGCCGCGGTCGCTTTCACGGCCGGACTGGGCGATGACGATCTCGCCGGGACGATCGGGCTCGATGGGACCAGCACCGCGACCGTGGCCGTCAGCCTCAACGGTGGCGCAATCGAAGAAACGTCGATCGAGCTGCCGGACCTCGGCCTGCTGTTGGGCGACCAGTAGCGGCGTTCCCAGAGCAGGGGCCCCATCCCAAGGGTGCTGTCCCCCTCTCGCCGTTAGACTCCTCCCGTGGACTGGGAGGCGAAAAACGATGCGTCTTGATATCTGGGCGGCGGCTTGCGTCTTCGCTCTTGCTGCATTTCCGGCATCCGCCCAATCGGGCGCGCAGCGGATGGAGCGACTCGAGCAGGCGCTCAACGAGGTCCTCGAGCAGCGCTACGAGCCGACCGAGGGCCGGACCTTCGCCGAGACGACCCGGATCGACTACGGCGTCTACACGACCGTCAGCGAGATCTGGACCGACGCCGCGAACGGAGACACGCGCCAGCTGACGCAGGTCGACGCCCGCTTCTGGATTCAGGCGCAGAGCGGCGGACACACCGGTTTCGCGCGCGCCCGGCTTCTGTACCAGTGGTTCGACGAGGGCGACTCGTGGTGGTCGGAGGACGAAGGCTTCCGCTATCCGATCATGGATCGCTGGTGGTACGCGTTCAACTCCCGCCGCCATGCGCAGGCGACGACCGGCACAAGTCCCGACATCGCGTTCGATACGCGCATCGGCAGACAATTGATCACCTGGGGCACCGGCCTCTCGCTCTACAGGACGCTGTACGCAGCGCGCATCGCCCTCGATACGAGCGCGACGCGGGTCGAGGCGATGGTCGGTGTGACTCCGAGCGCAGACTTCGTCGACTTCGACGGCACGCGGCCCGGCTACACCTCGGACACCGACCGGACGTTCTGGGGAGTGATCGCCGACTACCGCAATTGGATCAACCACCGGCCGTTCATCGCGTTCCTCCAGCAGATCGACAACAACGACACGACGCTGCCGGGCGGCGGCCGCTATGAGTACAACAGCTCGTACGCGTCCCTCGGAAGCACCGGCCAGATCACCAGTCTCGTGTTCTATCGCGCGGAGGTGATCTACGAGTTCGGCGACTCGATTTCCGACCTTCTCGGGAGCTTTCCGCAGACGCAGGACGACATCTCGGCCTGGGCCCTGAAGCTCGAATTCATCTATACGCCGCGCCCGCTGACGTCGCTGGAGGACTTCCGCTTCGAGTTCGAGGTGCTCCTCGGAACCGGCGATTCCGACCGCGGCCACTCGGCGCACACGATCGATGGCAACCGGTCCGGCACGAACGACAACGCGTTCAACTCGTTCGGGTTCTACAACACGGGCCTGGTGCTCGGACTCGACATCTCCAATCTCGTGAGCGTCCGGATCGGTCCCCGCTGGCGACCCGCATCCCGCACCTCGGCGGGCTCGAAGTTCTCGCTCGGGTTCGACTTCTACTTCTTCGCCAAACTCGACAGCGACGCTCCGATCAGTGTGATCTCGGTGCCCGGCGAATCGTACGTCGGCTTCGAGACCGACCTGATCGCCACCTGGCAGATCACATCGGACCTCGCACTCGATGGACGCTATGGCATCTTCATTCCGGGCGATGCGTTTCCCGGGTCGCAGGCGCTGCATTTTCTCTATCTGGGGTTCAGCTATGGATTCTAGGAACGTCGGAATCTGGATCGGCACCCTGCTGATCGTCGGAGCGTGTAGCCGAACCACGCTGAAGCAGTCGCACTCGGCCGCGGATCCCTCCCGCAGCGACGAGTTCGCGCGCATGGACTTCTGGGACGCGGTAGCCAAGGAGCGCGCCGTTTGCAACCGCGATGCGCTCCGCGCGCTCCTGCTCCAGTTCGATCTCGAGCCCGGCGACAGCGACGAAAAGGCGATCGCGACCGCCCGCCAGCGGGGCTGGATCCGCGACAAGGATGAGCTTGCGCCGCTCGAAACTGCGCGGGTGGGCTGGATCGCGAAAGCGGTCTGCATTGAGACAGGCGTCAAGGGCGGCGTGACCATGCGCGTTCTCGGACCGCGGGAGCGGTATGCTGTTCATGAGCTGAACTACCGGGGCTGGCTGGCGAACATGACGCCGAATCAGGCTATTTCCGGCATTCAGCTCATGGCCCTGCTGGGCGCCGCCGAGGACCACACGTCCGGGGGCGCAGGCGAAATCCTCGCGGGAGCGAACTGATGCGACATATCGCGCTCGTCATCCTCTTGTGTGCTGCAACGGCAGCCGCGCAGTCCACCACCACGGGCAAGCCTGCGCCGAAGCCCAAGGACCAGCCCGCGCTCAAGCCGCTCCCCAAGGGGGAGACGCGCGTCTTCGAAGCGATCGTCATGAAGGTCTCCGGCGTCGTACAAGCGCGCGCCGACCGCAAGGCGAAGTGGAAGAAGCTGGCCGTCAACGACGTCCTCAAGCCGGGCGTGCTCGTGCGCACCGGACGCAAGTCGATGGTCGCACTGCGCGTCGGTCCCAACGCGACGATTCTGATCGACCGCCAGACCCGTGTCGCGATTCCCGAGATCATCCAGGACGGCGACACGATCAAGACGCGCGTCGGCATGGAATTCGGGCGCATGGATGTCAAAGCGTCGCGCATCGGCCTCGCCATCGACTTCGCAGTCTCGACTCCGACGTCGACGTTGGCTGTGCGCGGAACCGCGTTCCGCATTTCGTGGGATGCCGTGCGCGGCGCACGGGTCCAGGGTGTGCCTGGCAACCGCATCCGCGCCATCGAGATGGAGTACGCGCGCGACATGGCGAAGCTCTCCCGCTCCGATCGCAGCGACGACGACTTCGCGCTCCCGGCGATCAACGCCTTCTGGGCAACCTACATCGTGCCGCTCCAGGGTGCGATCACGCCGGAGGTTCTTGAGGACCCGCGCGTCCAGCCGACGGAGCTGGGAAAGATTCCCGATGGCTCGGGACTCGACGCGGCCAACAAGGCGGCGGGCAACAAGCTGGACCGGCTCCCCAGCACTCCTCCGAGCGACAACACCCCGCCGCCGACGGACGAGCGGTAGCGCGGTTGGCGTGACGGTGTTTCGGCGGTGAAGAATCTGCGCCTGCGCGCCTGGATGGTCGGCACCCTCCTCGCGGCTGCAGTTGCACTCGCGAGCTACTCCGAGCTGCCGGGGCTGCGCGAGATCGAGGCGCGCACGCTCGATTCGATCTTCCGCCACGGTCGCGCCAACCCGCCGGAGCCCACGCGCGCGATCGTCCATCTCGACATCGACGATCAGTCGCTCGATCTGGTCGGCGAGTGGCCGTGGCCGCGCGCGCTGCTCGCACGTTCGATCCGCATGATCGACGACTTGGGCGCACGCGTCATCGCCGTCGATATCCTCCTGACGGAACCGCGGGAACCGGACGGCGATCAGGAACTCGAGGAAGTCTTCCGCGACGCGCAAGCGAAGGTCATCCTCGCGGTCAACCCGATCGAGACTGCTGCGCAGCTGGAAGGCGCGCAACGCTGGGATGACATCGTCGGCGCACTCCGCACCAACATCCGCCTCGACGCCGATGATCTGGTGCAGGGACTCAAGCTGTCGCCCGAGCGTGCGGCCCGCGTCCGTGACCACCTCAACAAGTACAAGCGCATCGCCATCCGCAGGGCGGTCCATGAATTGCGCGACGAAGACCGTGTGTCCCTCGGCGCCCTGCGCGCGCGCCTGCTCGTCCCCGCCGATCGCGCGCTCACCAACTTCCCCGAGCTGCCCCTGCTGCGCAAGGCGATCACGCACTCCAATGCCCGGTTGCTGCTCGAGCGAACGCTCCCCCTCGCGCAACCCAACGTCTCGTACGCCCACGCGGATTCGGTCAAGCCCGCCCTGGAGCGGTTCGCGCAGCACGTGGAGGCCGGCGTCGTGAAGGCAGAGCCCGATCCGGATGGCTTCCTGCGCCACGTCACTCTGCGCTGGAACATCCGTGGGCGCGTCTATCCGCAGCTGGGCGCCGCCGCCGCCGCCGCGTTTCTCGATGTTTCCCCGGAGACGTTCGCCGCCGAGCCGATGACCTTTCCGGGCGCGCAGCAGCCCCTCACCATCTCCGGCGACCGCATCCTGCTCTCGTGGCCTCGCGTCGACCCGCTGCATCCGACCAAGTTCGCGCCGCACGTTCCGCTCGGACGCGTCCTCGAGCTGGCTCGCGGCGAAAGGGAGCTGGCACGCCTCGTGACGGAGCAGCGCAAGCGCACCCGCGAACTCGTGCAGCGCTACCTCGCGACGGAGTACAGCCTCGACGATCTCGACAATCCGGAGACGGCGGCGGAGATCGAAGAGGAGCTGGCCGGTGAAGCGGAAATGCAGCTCCAAGAGGTGGAGGGGCACGGGGAGGAGGAGACCGAGGCTGAGCGCCAGATCGTCACGCTGTGGCGCAACTGGGTGACCGCTCGCGAGAAGATCCTCGCAGCCCAGGAAGTGCTGCCCCCCGCTCGCAGGCGGCTCGCCGAAGCGATCGACGGCAAGCTCGTGTTCGTCGGCTGGAGCGCGTCCGGAAACTTCGGCGACTTCTACTCCACCGCCGCCGATCGCCGAACGCCGGGAGTCGTGGCGCACGGTGTGGTCGCGAACTCGATCATCACCAGCTACGTCGTCACGCGCGCTCCGCGCTGGGTCGGCGCGCTCATGGCGCTTGTTCTGGGCGTTATCGCCACGTTCGTGACGCGACGCGTCGGCCCGCGGTTCTCGTTTTTCCTCATCCTGCTCCTCGCCACCCTCTATCTGACCGTGAATCTCCTCGTGGTGTTCGACGAGCGCAAGATCGTGATCGCGACCGCCGCGCCGATGCTCTCGATCTTCGCCGCGTGGGCCGCGACCACGGTGGTTCGAGCAATCCGCGAACGCCGCGAAAAGGCGCAGCTCCAACGTCAGTTCGGCGCGCGCGTCTCTCCGAAACTGTTCGAGTTCCTGATCGAGCATCCCGACCTGGTCCACCTCGAGGGCGAGGAGCGCGAGGTGACCTGCTTCTTCTCCGACCTGGCCGGATTCACCGAGATCTCCGAGAGCCTCGACTCGAAGCGCACGGTGGCGCTGCTCAATGCGTACATGTTCGCCATGAACGAGGTGCTCACACGCCACTCCGCCTATGTGAACAAGTTCCTCGGCGACGGCATCATGACGGTGTGGGGTGCATTCGAGCGGGACACGCCGCACGCCGAGAGCGCGTGCCGCGCGGCACTCGAGTGCCAGACCCGCCTGCAGCAGATGAACGAGGGCGCCGAGATGGATGGGCTCTCTCATCTCGCGATGCGCATCGGCATTGCCACCGGCGTCGTCACGCTGGGCGACTGCGGCGCGCCGCCGGACCTGCGGGACTACACCGTGATCGGCGACTCGGCCAACCTGGCCGCGCGCCTCGAGTCGGCCAACAAGCAGTTCGGGACCCGCATCCTCATCAACGGAACGACCAAGTCGCAGATCTCGGACGAGATCCTTACGCGCCCGCTGGGCCGCGTCACCGTCGTCGGGCAGAAGACGCCGACCGAGATCCACGAGGTCGTCGCGCTCACAGCCGATGCGAGCGACGAGCAGCGCGCGAGGATTGAGCAAACCTCGGAAGCCATCGACGCCTTCGTGGCTCGCGAATGGGATGCGGCGACGTCGCTGTGGCAGGCGCTCGACAACGACGCCGAGTCGACCGTGATCGCGGGCCTCTACCTGGCCGCCATCGAAGTCGCCCGCGCCGAATCCGACGCCGATTTCGACGGCGTCCTCCACCTCACGCGCAAGTAGAGCGCCTGAACCGCCTGAGAGGGCGGCGTAAAGCGCCCCTTACAGTGCCGATAACCCGGTTACCGAAAACGGAGTTACCACCCGCATGGTTGCGGCATTTTCGATTGGCATCCCCTTTGTTAATAGCTCGACATGCATCGATGTGCAAAGCGAAACGGCGCAAGATCGCGCCTCGTCCGGTACTCCCTCGTAGCGCTGCTACTGACGAGTACCGGAGTCGGGGCCCTGCCCTCGCATGTCGAGGCGAAGGCGCCCGTCGCCACCGACTTCATGCGCGTTGACGCACTCCACAAGGCGCTGGCAGCGCGGCTCCAGGCGCTGAAGGACGAAGAGGAATTCAAGGCGAAGCCGCGTCCGGAGCAGCTCGTCATCCTGATGAAGCGGGGCACGCTCAAGTCGGGCCGCGAGAAGCTCACGGGCGCCGACGTGATCGAGCAGGTTTTCGAGTGGAAGGCGCTTCGCGCCACGACGCTCGACGACTCGGCCAAGCACACGATGAAACTGCTGCCTGACGCGCTAGCCGCCTGCTACGGCCAGCTCAATGTGAAGTCGCGCAGCGAGATGCGCGAGCGATACAAGGCAAGCCGCGAGCTGGTC
>Ga0209692_10003172_pt1 | contig 16309 bp, 11 predicted proteins | sample tdDd472_FD_187129 | JGI IMG/M metagenome (GOLD analysis project Ga0209692, IMG submission 187129) | Marine sediment microbial communities from the Atlantic coast under amendment with organic carbon and nitrate - tdDd47.2 (SPAdes)... | ecosystem: Environmental > Aquatic > Marine > Coastal >...
CATGTTTCATGGTTATCGTAGCGTAAAATTTGATTGTCTCGAATGCCATCATCTTCATCTTGAATGACTAAATGAACTTTAGCACCATTTTCCATCAGTTTTTTTGTTAAGCGCAGGGTAATGTCATAGGCATATTCATCTTCATGTAGCTCATTGCCTCCGTATTTACCAATGGCACCAGGATCAGGACCTCCATGACCTGCTACCAAATAGAATGACGTTCCTTTCATTTCTTTCGATTCAAGAGGAAAGCGTTCGCGCTCCTTACCAAATAAGGGTTCGTAAAGTTCTATTTCGGTGGTTGGAATCAGATATGCATGATGTGCTAATAAAGAGTTGTTCTTACCTAATTTTCCTTTGTTGAGCTCAATAAATAACTGTTGATGCTCTTTGGGTGATAAGTTATGACGTATTAAAAAACTATGTAATCCTTCACCTCGTTTGGGCTTATCACTTTCGTAATTAAAGGTAGTTTGTGCAACCACCCTAAGCGGTATTACAATTATTATGATCCCCAGTAGTATATGTAGCTTGATTATGTTTCTGCTCATGGCGTACAAAAATAATTTTTTTCGCTTTTTATTAATCAATTTGAGAGGATGAAGTCTGAAATATTTATTAATGTAGGCTAATGTTGGATGAAATATCCGATTATCATGATTATTTTTACTTGCTTAAAACATAGGGAATGCACAAAGAATGCTATTTAAAGCACAAGAAACAAGTCGCTAAATGGATGCGTCGCTTATATGATAAAGGATTAACAACTTCTTTAGGCGGAAATATCAGCTATCGGCTTGATGAGCATCATATTGCTATAACAGCCTCCGAAACGGATAAGGGACGGATTAAAGCTGAGCAAATAGCTGTGGTTACGATGAATGGACAGGTTGTGGAGCCGGCGGTTAAGATAAGTATGGAAACAGCTATGCATATTGCGATATATAATAAGCGACCAGACGTAAAGTGTATTGTGCATGCTCATCCACCTATGGGTAGTGTATTTGCAGTTATGAAGCAAGAATTGAATACGACTTTACTGGCCGAGGCATATACAATTATTGGTCGTCCTGCTGTAGCCGAATATGCCGTACCAGGTTCTGAGCAATTGGCTATAAATGTTGCCAAATCGGCCAAAGAGTCCAATGTTGTGCTAATGGCTAACCACGGGGTTCTGGCGGTCGGAGAGTCGTTGCTAAAAGCATTTGATCGAATAGAGGTGCTTGAGAATGCGGCAAAAATGACCTTTATAACCCAGCTGTTGAATGACAAACAGGAATTAACGAAGGATCAACTTAACGACTTAGATCGACTTTTTAGTTAATACCTGTTTTGCTGAATTTATACTAGCCTTTATTTCATAGGGGCTAGTGATTTCTTAGTAATAACGCATCTTACCTTTGTTCGTTCTAATGTGGTCTTAGGTTGATTGCATCCTGCCTTAATACACTCTATTGTTGCCTTAATGCGTTCTTTGGTCATCATGAAAGTATTTGGATTAAGCTTTAAAGCTGCTCACCTTGGATTAAATGGCTTTAAGCTGTGATTGTGAATCATGGATAGTTTTTTAAATATCATAATAAGTATAAAAATTGTCTATCCTTGGTTGGTGAGCATGTGATACATTTGTACTATTATTGTATGATTTATATGAATGGAATATTCATGTAAATAACAAGTCATTATAAAGTTGAGATAGTCTTACAAAAGAGAGTGAGTGAGGTTATTACATTATTATTGAGATAAACCAAAATTTTAATTTATGAAATCGTACACCATCTGGGTTCTGTTGGGTTTGATGTGCTTCATCGTACCAACAAATGCACAACAAACAAAAACTCTTCCCAATGTTAATCAACAGCTGCTTGATGAAGGCTGGCATCGAAAAGAGATTGACCGCCTCCTGCATATTTATATACAGGAGAATTCAGGTCTTCCATCAAAAAAAGATGCACCCGGAACTCCACAACCTCAATTAAATCAGAATTTATTAGAAAACCTGGATCAAATACATCTCTGGGCGAATGAATACAGGGATGATTATAAATTGTTTCGTGAGATTTTTACTGATGCCAAACATTCATCTCCAATTATAACTGCCGATAAGTTAGAGCCTAACACAAAGATTAACCGTCAGCGCGGTCTTTGGAAACATGTACACATGTATGCCACTGCAGGACGTATTTATGATCTTGAGCTTCATCCAACAAATCCAAAAATCATGTATGCCAATCCTGATGGTGACGGCATATTTAAAACCACTGATGGTGGATTAAGCTGGACATCTATCACCGATGCTATTCCTGACCGTTTGCATCGTGATGCCTATGAAAATATCATTGTCAATCCGTCAGATTTTGATCATGTGTTCTCCATTTCCCGATTTGGTAACTTTTATGAAACTACTGATGGTGGTGTCAACTGGCAACATATCTCCAATGCAAATCATCCCGAAGGTAGAGCTCCCCAATTTAAATGGGTGGAAGCTTTCAGGAATAGTGATGACCAACTGATTTTAATTGGTACGGTGACTAAGAACTCAGGTCTGAATCATGGCTGGAAAAAAGGTGTTTACCGATCTGCAGATAACGGTCTTACCTGGAATATAGTGGATATCAAAGATGAGCATTTTCAGGAAATGGCTTTTCATCAAAAGGAGAGGTCGATTATTTACCTGGCCAACAAATCCAAGTTGTATAAATCCATCAATAGTGGGGAATCATTCGATTTGGTGCACGACTTCCAATTTGGCGATCGTCCCATGTTTATTACTACATTGAGTGGTGAGCATGCTGATGGTTTATATATAGTGGCCTCCAAGGGTGATAATACGCAGGTGCATTTTTCTGCCGACCAGGGGCAGACATGGGAACTACGTCAGGATTCAGAAAACAAAATAGGCTTCGAAAGAGGGATCTTTGGCGGGCATGGCAGCAGTGGTTGGACAAGCTTTTTTGCGGTGGATCCCTTCGATAGTAATCACCTGATGGCGTCCAATGTGGCCAGTTGTGAATCGTTTGACGGTGGCCGGACATGGGAAGTTCAGCAATGGTACACACGGGCTTCTGCACAAATGCCGGATGGTAGTCGTCCGTTGGCTCCTTACGGGAGTCATAATGCCGATAATCATGTTTTGAAGTTTCACACCCAAAAAGATGGTCTGATGGTTAAGGGATGTGATGCAGGTATTATGATGAAAGAGAAAGCGGACACCAACTGGGTTAACATCAACGGTAATATGCCGGCTTTCTTGTGGTACTCGGTTGTGGTTAATGAATTTGGCGATCGCTACATTGCCGGTAATACGCAAGATGTAAACATACAAACTTATCGCTACAATCAATGGGAGAATGACCGTGGGTATGAAGGAGATGCTATCTTTATGAACCCCTCTACTAATACCACTTATTACCCGGTGGCCAAAACCGAGGAAGGCGAAGGGATCGATTTTTTGGAACCCGGATTCTGGAAAATGCACTCATGGAGTTATCCTAAGGTGGCGATTAATTACAAAAACCTCGACCAGATCTACATCACTTATGGTCGCCGACCGACAGAGCCTGATCCTCAACTGCCCAAATACCTTTATGTGAGCAATAATAGAGGTGTATCCTTTGAACGGGTTCCCAATTTGGAGGATAAAGAGGTGTTCTCGATTAATGTGTCGCGCACGCCGCAAGAGGTTTTAACTGCATTTACTGCAACTGATGTAATGACCAGCATTGATAGCGGTCAAAACTGGGTAACCAGATGTTATCCGAAAGGTTTTAAAGGTACTAAGAAGAAAAGAATGGTCAGTGCATGTGTTAATCCGGATAATCCAAAACAGCTTTGGGTAGGTGGGGCGAATGGAGAAATCCTCAGCTCTAAAGATGGAGGTGTTAATTGGGATTCCATTAAAGGATCTTTACCCGATGGGCATATTCTGGAGCTGTTGTATCATGAGGGTACAGGCGGGGATTTGTATGCCTTGATAAAGGGGTATGGTGTGTTTTATCGTGCTGCCGAAGGAACTGATTGGCAACTATGGATGGAAGGCTTTAATCTGGCCGACTTTATGGAGATTAGGATTGATTATCCCACTCAAAAGCTACTGGCTGCAAGTTATGGAAGAGGATTGTGGGAAGCGGACCTTGAAAAAAACGTGGATCGATTTTTTAATGATAGTTTGACGATAGTAGCCAGAGAGACAGTTAATAATCAATTTGTTTTTGATATTGATAGTGACTTGCAGTTGCCGGCTTACTACAATTTTAACTGGATGATCAATGGAGTAAAGGCCGGATCGAACTCAAAAGTTTTTATTGCTAATAAAGTTAAAAAAGGAGATAAGATACAGGTGGAGTTGTTGCCTATTTATTCAAATGATGTAACGGTTTCTGCCACCCATATTGTAAGTGAAACTGATAAGATATCTGCTAAAAGAGATAAGAATAACACCCTGTTTTTAAAAGACCAGTATATTGATGCAGGTTATGTTGACTTGTTTGGGGCCAACAGTGATTTTTCTTTCAGTACTTGGATTAAACCGATAACAGAAGGTGTTATAGCTGCCAACCGCCGTACTTTTTACCGCGACGCCAAAGGGTGGTATCTGGAAGTCACTAAAAAGGGTCAGATACATTTTAATGCAGCATTTTACCAGAATCGCTCACTGGAGAAAACCTTTGATAAAGGAGTAGATCAGTCGCTTTCTGTTAGGAGTGCAGATAGTATAATAACGTTTAATCAGTGGGCCCATTTAACAGTCGCTGTCAACCGGGATAAAGAGGTGATGCTTTACCTGAATGGTAAGCAAGTCGCCTCTCAGAGCCTGGAAGAAATACCATCCTCGCTATCTCTTAACAATGTAATGAACCTGACTTTAATGGCTGATTCTTACGGAAAATATCAGACAATTGGTGAGATAAAGAAGGCGACCATTTATAGCAAAGAATTATCGGCATCAGAAGTGATTACTATTTCTAAGAAGGGTAAAGACCTAAAGGAGGATCAGACTTTCTGTATTGACTTTCAAACGGAGTGGCCTGAACATGCAAAAGAACGGTATAGTAACCAAAAAGTTAATTTAAAGGGTGAAGCTTATTTACAGCTTGATGCTAGTGATAGAGAATTGAAGCACTAATCTTAATCTCTTTCAAGGATATCCTGTTTTTAGGGGGCTACAGAAAATACATTTAATACTAAAAGCAGTAAAAACGTTGAGTGCACCTTCGTTTTTACTGCTTTTTCTGTTTGATAACTATTATAAAGATGTGAGGTAAAATACTTTTCAGCTAATATTATTCGATGTTAGGAACATAATTAGATAACCTAGTAATGTTGTTGGTTAGTAAGTTGTGAGTTGTTTATCGGCGCAAACTAAAAAATTCGTTACAAAACGAAAAAAATAGTTGATAAAACGAATAATGTAGTTATATTTGTTTTGTCAATACATTCATGGTACATTATTAAATGGCAAAAACAATGATTACAAAACGATTAACCAAGCGCGAAGAAGATGTGATGAAAATATTGTGGGAGGCGGGTAAAGGTTTCGTAAAGGACTTGCTTAAGAAGCATCCGGAGCCAAAGCCGCATTACAATACTTTTAGTACTATTATTCGCGGATTAGAAGAGAAAGGTTATGTAGCGCATAATTCATATGGTAATTCGCACGAGTACTATCCTGCCATTACTAAAGAGGATTATCGTAAATTGTTTATCAAGAATGTTGTTTCCGATTATTTTGAGTCATCGTACAAAAATGTAGTCTCGTTTTTTGTAAATGAAGATAAACTGAATGTGGATGATTTAAAGGAGTTAATTGACATTATTGAAAAGAAAAAACAAGCCTAATGAATACCTTTTTTGAACTTCAATTGAAAGCAGGAGCTATTATCGGTGTTTCGATATTGGTTTATGTCTTTCTTCTTGCACGAGATAGTTTTTTTCAACGTAACAGGGCATGGCTGCTGGCCACCTTAATTGTACCATGGATAATGCCTTTATTGGCAATGCCTATGTGGTTGAAAAATTGGCTCTTTGCAATGGATAAAGGGAATACAGCCATACTGTTGCCTATTGATCAGCAGCTGCCGGCTAATTTGCCACAAGAGGTTGCTCAGCAAGGTTTCGATTGGCAAATGGCCATAATGCTTGTGTTTGGTGTCGTAAGTTCAGTATTATTATTGCGATTATTATGGGGTTACCGTATTATTTTTATGCTTCAAAAGAAAGCCAAAAAACATTCATACAAAGGCCATAAAGTTGTGCTGATGGATGATGACACGGTTAATCCATTTTCTTTTTTCAGAACCATATTCGTGCCTAAGTCTTTGGAGAGACAAGCAGAAGGCACAATGATACTGGAACACGAGAGAACGCATTGTTCTCAATTACACTCAATTGATATTTCGCTGGCCGAGTGGCTACTGGTTATCCAATGGTGGAATCCGTTTGTTTGGTGGTTGCGCAAGCTAATTGCCCAAAACCATGAATACTGTGTTGACAACGCTATGATCCAACAAACGACAGAAGCCAAGTATTATCAGTACTCTTTGTTAAACCTTTTACAAGGTAGTAAGCGGCTACAATTGGTGAATAACTTTAATCAAAATTTAACGAAAAAGCGAATTGTAATGATGAATAAAAAACATACAAATAAAATAATTGGATGGAGTAAAGGTGTATTAATTGTTCCTTTAATGTTGGCGCTCTTGGTAGGATTTACTAATCCTGAAAAAGCATACGAAACAGCTCCTTCTGACGATATTACATCAGCCAATGATTTAAGAAGATTTGTAGCTAAGACCATTAAGTATCCTTTAAAAGCTCACGAGTTAGGAGCAGAAGCAGAGGTGCTTGTTCAATTTGATGTAACTGGTAGTGGTAAGGTTCGTAATGTTAAAATTGGACAATCCAATGATGATGCCATTCAGTTGAGCGAAGTAATTGTTGTAGCGTATGGAAATCCGGTAGCCGTTAAATCTTTTTCGGGAAACAATAAGTTAGATGTTGATGGCTTTTTTGAAAGTGAAGTGAAAAGTCTGATCAATAAAATGCCATTGGTTACAGATGAAGCCCTTGTAGGTAAAACATTAGCGTTAAAGGTGAAATTTATGCTACAAGCAGAGCCTGAACCAATGGGTAAGGAATCAACATCACATCACGAGGATCCAATTTTTATATTAGATGGTAAGAGCATAACAAAAGCCGAAGCGGATGGCATTGCTCCGGAAAGCATCAAAAGAGTGAATGTAATTAAAGGACAAACTGCCACTGATAAGTACGGTGAGCGTGCTAAAGATGGAGCTGTTGAATTATTTACTACAATTGGAGATGCAAGCCAGGCACATCAAAGGGTTGTGGTAGGTAGGCCATTAACAAAAGATGTTGTAGAAAGAGAGATGGTTGGGAAAAATCCTTTGATTATTGTTGGAGAAAAAGAGTATGATGGCAACCTTGAAAGTATCTCAGAAGAACAGGTTAAAGAGATTGGTATCTTGAACGAAGAACAAGGTTTGAAGAGATATGGTACCAAAGGGGAGGAAGGCGTAGTTATTATCAAGACTCAAGAGGAAGATGAAAAGGATGCTGTAAAAGTCATTGGTTATGGGAGTATGAGAAAGGATGAACCTTTTGAGGCAGGATCAATGGTAGTTGAGTCGTATGGCGAATCAGCCGTTAGGGTTAATATTAAAGGAGAGGCATGGGACAAACAACCTCTTTATATTATAGATGGCGAAGAGTATAATGGCAAAATGGAAGATGTTGATTCCAACGATATTGAATCAATTACTGTGCTAAAAGATAAATCAGCAACAGAATTATATGGCGATAAGGCTGAAAACGGTGTTATTATTATTGTTATGAAACCAAAAGTTAAATAAAGTAACCACAGAGACTTGTAATTACAATAGAAACAAATATAAATCCGATCTTTATTGAGCATTCTTCTCATAAAGATCGGATTTGTTTTTTTACTCCTCTTCTTCAATAATCTCAACTTTTTGCTCATCATACGACCAGGCTCTGAAATAGCCCACCACATCTTTTCCCATGTTTGATTCAGGGTTATAAGGAGTTGAGCTACCGCCATGTCTGTCAATGATATCTTCAAGTTGTGAGTAATATTCATAGGTACCTTCATCAATAGAATAGGCTCGTACCGTTACTACATCATCTTTAGTAAAGCTAAAGCTGAACGGACTAAATTCGATGATTTCTTCTTTAGGAAAATACTCATGAGAAATTGTACTATAGCTATCTTCTTGTTCTTCATCGTTTAAGTAATATTTAATCAGAAAGAAACATTCCTCTTCCGGATAGTTTTTTAGTGTGATTTCCAGATTATATTCTTGCTCACCATCAGATCCACCAAAACCATCAAAAGGCTTGTAGCCCAGTTTAACTATTTCAGTAGGCTTTTTAAGAAAGCTTGTGCCTGTGTATTGTTCATCATCAATAGCTATTTTTAGCTCATATTCAATGCCAGCCTGACCACGAATAAGGTTACCGGTATATAAACCATTACCTTGGTGTGTAAGTGTTTCACTCAAAGCGTTAGCGCTGCTAAGAGTTACTACTGCATTTTCTTCATGCTTTGGCTCGTTGTTGCCAAAGTAATCGCTTGTATAGCTTAATTGTACATGCGCTCCTTCGCCAATGTTAATTGTGCCATCAACGGATAGAGCCGGATCAGCATCATTAAGATCAATATCTATTACTTCTTCGCACGATTGAAGTGAAGCGCCCAGTACTAGTGTGCAAGAAAGGAAAAGCATAATTATATAGTTGTTATGTCGTTTCATAAGAGTGTGTGTTTAATCTTAAAACTTAAAATTCCAGGTTACAGAAGGTACAATGCCAAATAAACTAAGTTTTACCGCTTCTGTTGCGCCCGGTGTGGTTTCACTTTCGCGGAAGTTAATGGTGTAGGCATTCATTTGGTTGTATAGGTTGTACAATGAGAAATCCCAGCTGGAATTAATACGTCTATTACCTTTTCCTTCTAGGTGAAAGTTAAGGTCAAGGCGATGATAATCGGGCATGCGGTAGCCATTTCGCTCGGTGTAATAAGGTACCTGGTTGCCATCAAAATCATATTTTCCACTTGGAAAAGTAACAGCATTACCAGTATAATAAATCCAGTTGGCCGAAATGGATAAACGTGGTGAAGCCTGAAAGCTGCTTACAACTGATATGTCATGTGTTTTATCGTAAGATGAATCGTACCATTCACCATTGTTAATGCCTTCAATTTTATTTTCTGTCTTGGATAAGGTATAGCTTACCCAACCCGTAAATTTGCCGTATTTCTTTTTAAGGTAGAACTCCAATCCATAGCTCCGTCCATCGCCTTGCAGTACATACGATTCTATGTCTTCATTAAGCATCACTTCAGTGCCATCTTTATAGTCACTTATGTTCTTCATGGATTTATAATACGATTCCAATGAAAACTCATAGCCATTATCCATAAAATTACGGAAGAATCCAATGGAGTATTGGTTAACGGTGGTTGGATTAATGTTAAAAGTACTGGGTGTCCAGGTGTCGGTTGGCTGACCTGATGTACTGTTCGACATTAAATGCAGGTATTGCACCATGCGGTTGTAAGATGCCTTAATTGAGCCGTTACTATTATAGCGGTAGTTTACACCCAAACGCGGCTCTATACCGTAATAGCTTTGCATGATTTCACCTGTCTTAAAATGCTCTTTATTGATAATGTTATTGTCGTCGTCGTAAGTAATATTGTCGCCCGCCCCAAACTGGTTAAACATAGAGGCTCTAAGGCCGTAATCAAATACAAATTTAGTACCCAATTTCTGCTCATTACTAATGTAGAGTGATGTTTCTAAGGCTTGTTTTTCTGCTACTTTAATGTCTGAAATGGAATTGTCTTCAAATTCGAACTCACCAGGATAAAAAGTATGGTAGGTAGCATTTAAACCAAACTTCATGGTGTTTTGTGGATTGATATAATTTGTAAAATCTTGTTTAAGGCTAATGTCCTTTATGCCAGATGACATGCTGCCATCATCGCCAAAATTGAAACCATAATCGTATTCGCTATAGAGCGCAGTAGTGTTTGAAAAAAGGCGCGAGTTAAATAAGTGATTCCAACGAAGCGTACCGGTAGTGTTGCCCCAATCCATACCTAAATCTTCGAATCCAAAGTCATCTTTACCAAAATAACTCGAAAAGAAAAGACGGTTGTTATCATTGATTTTATAATTGATCTTAGCATTTAGATCGTAGAAGTACATTTTCGTGCCACCATCAATTTGGTTGGCGCCTTTAGCCATTAGATCGGCATAGCTGCGTCGACCCGAAACAATAAACGACATTTTGTCTTCTATAATTGGGCCTTCAAGAGTAAGACGTGAGGCTAATAGCCCAATGCCTCCTGAGCCTTGAATCTTTTTCATATTACCATCGCGCATGGTAATGTCAAGTACAGATGCCGCACGACCACCGTAGTTAGCTGGTATACCGCTTTTATATACTGTCATGCCTTTGATCGCATCGGCATTAAAAACGGAGAAAAAGCCCATCAAGTGAGAAGCGCTATAAACGGGTGCTTCATCCAGTAAGATGAGGTTTTGATCAATTGAACCACCACGAACACTAAATCCATTACCTCCTTCTGAAACAGTACTTATGCCGGGTAAGAGCTGGATGGTTTTTAATATATCGCGTTCGCCAAATAAAACAGGTAGCTTATCAATGGATTTCATATCCAGCTTTTCGCCATTCATTTGTGTAACAGCCACATTTTTATCTTTCTTTTCAGCACTGACAACCACCTCGTTTAAAGCTGTTTCATTGGTATTAAGCTGAATTTTTATGGTTTTATTCTCGTTGAGGTTAAGCTCACGTTGTTGTGTTGCATAGCCCACAAAGCTGAATAATACCGTTTGTTGACCTGCTGGTAAGGTAATAGAGTAAAAGCCATATGTATTTGACATGGTACCAACAGTTTTATCTGCGGTATATATTGTTACGCCAATAAGGGCTTCGCCGGTTTCGGCATCGGTTACTTCACCACTAATGGTGTATTTATTTTGAGCAGATGCGCTTGTAAGCAATATCCACAAAAATGCCAGTGTTGGCCAAATGCGTTGTTTTAAATCCATGGAAAAGATCTCGGTTGATAGAAAATATTTAGGTTAATGATGCTGAAAAGACAGCAAAGTTTATAAATGGATGCATGAATGTACATCAATTCTTTTTTTTCTCTCCAAGGGGCAAATGTATGGATTAAGTGTTTGTTTATGGATAGAATAAGAATGAAAAGGGAATATTGAGGGATAAAGATTTTTCATTTGCATTTAGGTGTATGTATATATTACAGTTCGGCCCATATTCTTGCCAGTGAAAAGCCAGGTGCATCAATCTTTAAATCAAGAAAGTAACCAAACGGTGTTTGGGCCACTTCAAAGTCGACGTTGCGCAATCGGGTTTGTGCAGCGTTAAATAGCTGATGCGTAAACTCAACCGTTGCTTTTGATTCTGATAAATGTGCAAAAGAATGCAGTACAACTTTTTTTGTATTGTTTTTACGAGCAGCCCATTTCAAATGGTTAACTAATTTCTTTTCTCTGCTAAGCAAGTCTTTTTCTTCATCCAAAGCTTCAACCTGAATGAGGGCTAACAGACAGTCTGAATACGTAGCTGGTTCGCCCGGATCAGGTGCATTTTCAAGATTTTTTTCTGCAGGAGTGTAAGAGAATTCTTTGGTGTAGAATATGAGGATTTTCATTTTAAACGTTGCTTAGTTGTTAGTGTATAGTGCTTAGTAAATGTAATCATTATGTGTGAAGTGTGGTGCTTGATGTTTGCAATACGACTTGCTACTAAAGGTATTTCCTCCGATATTGAAGTTCGAAACTTAAAACCATCACCATGTCAAAAACACTTTCGACTAAGCAAGTAAGCGATATAATGTATGATGAACATGTAAAAATTATTGATATACGTCCGGTAGATGCCTACAATGGTTGGCCTTTGGAAGATGAGGAGCGTGGGGGGCATATCGACGGTGCTAAGTCACTACCGTATAAATGGACCAGGTATATAGATTGGATTGAAGTTGTTCGATCGAAAAGTATTGCTCCGCATCATACCATTATCGTTTATGGATACAGCTTAAAAGAGATGCAAGATGTGGCTGAATTATTTGTTAAAGCAGGTTATGAAGATGTGTATATCTATACGCATTTTATGGATGAATGGACGACAGGAATTTTGCCAATGGATCATTTGCAACGCTTCGATCGTTTGGTGTATCCCGAGTGGGTGAATAATGTTTTAAAAGGAGAGTTGCCTGTTGACCATAAAGGCGGCGAAACCGTTATTGTGCATGCTCATTATCGCAATAGGGAAGCCTATTTAAGTGGACATGTCCCAGGAGCTATCGATATGGATACCTTGGCGCTTGAAGCACCTGAAACATGGAATAGACGTAGTCCTGTAGAGTTAAAATCAGCCCTTGAACAGCATGGCATTACGGCGGATACTACGGTGGTTTTGTATGGTAAGTTTATGCATCCCGATAATGCGGATGAGTTTCCGGGTAGTGCAGCAGGTCATATAGGAGCTATCCGTTGTGCGGTTATCATGCTTTATGCCGGAGTAAAAGATGTACGGGTGCTCAATGGTGGTTTTCAGAGCTGGAAAGATGCTGGCTTTGATATTGCTACTAATGATGTACCCAAGCAAGCGGTAATAGAATTTGGTGCTCCAATACCTGTACATCCTGAGTTGATTGTAGATATTGATAAAGCCAAAGCGATGCTGCAGGCCAATGATGCTGATCTGGTATCTGTTCGCTCGTGGCCCGAATTTATAGGTGAGGTAAGTGGGTATAATTATATTGAGAAGAAAGGGCGTATACCAGGTGCTATCTTTGGCAACTGTGGCTCCGATGCCTATCACATGGAGAATTACCGTAATGTGGATCATACAGTACGCGAGGCACAAGAGACCGAAGCTATTTGGAAACAAGTGAATATTACGCCCGATAAGCATCTGGCTTTTTATTGTGGCACAGGTTGGCGCGGCAGCGAAGCCTTTTTTAATGCCTGGCTGATGGGGTGGCCTAAGGTATCGCTATTTGATGGCGGCTGGTTTGAGTGGAGTAATGACCCAGCTAATCCTTACGAAGTAGGTGAACCAATGGTAACTAATGAGGTGTAAGATTTAGATAATGAGTTTGCAAACGCGGTCTTCAAATGAAAGACCGCGTTTATATTTTTTAGGTAATATTCTATTACTGTCTTAATTGAATTATTGCATCAATTAATGATACAATGATGGCGCTGGCTACTATGGTTATTACTGTTAAGAGAAAAATTTTTGCTAAGATCATAATTGTAATGTTTAGATGAAACATTTGTTTGGCTCATATAAAGCAATAGCTGTACCAAACCTAACTGTGAAATCCTTAATAAATACTATAATTTTCTTAATAGTTGTTACAAAAAGAATAACTTAGAAAGATATATTATTTGCCTTATGACTATTACAAATAAATTCGGAAAGACATTTGGTCCTGTGGCTTCATTCAGTGGAATAGTAATATTATGTGTTGGCTTGTTTTTAGTGACCACGAATCTTGGAGGCTTTGTATTGGTTGTGATAGGAGCTTTTATTGCTTTTACACGCTCATATACATCCATTAATTTTGAAAGCAAACAAGTACGTTACGGAGATATCCTATTCGGATTAGTAAAACGAGGTGAATGGATACAAGTAGAAAACAGCATGCAGATCGCCCTTTTTAATTCCAACAAAGTGTATCGCACATACAGCCGTAGTAATCGTGCGTTAGACATTACCCAAAAGCAACAACTCATTTGCCTGTTTGATAAAAAAGGTAAGAAGTTAATGGCTCTTAAGAATGTGAAAGATGAAGGGGATGTTGAGGTGGAGATGGAGAAGTTGAGCAATGGATTAGGTATTGAGCAGATGAATTAGGCTTATTACTTCTTATATCTCCTGGAGAGATTAAAATTCATAACGACAAATCACAACAATTAAATTTATAATTCAAACCCCCTTTAATAATAAACGATGGAACAGAAATCAAACCTTGAAATCCTGCAAGACTTTGCAAAGCGAACTGGTCGGAAGATCTTTTTCAAAGAAGAGCAGTACCCCTTATCTTCTTATCGAAAAATACCCAGATACAAAAGAACTGTTTATATCCCCAATAATGCTGAGGAGACTAGCTATTTTGTATTATATGGCGATCCGTATGCAACTATAGGCGAGCATACCTTTTTTTGTGGTGTTTACTTTAATATTGAGCTACCAGGTAAAACCAGGATTAATTTTAGATCAAAAAACATTGTAGATAAGCTAAATCCATTTTTGTCAACACGCAGCTTAAAAACCGAGAATAAAAGTTTTGATTCAAAAGTGGTGACCTCAGGGAATGATATAGGTTTAATTCACCGGCATTTCTCAAACCTACAGTTACAAGAACTTATAAAGAATACCCTTAAGGCAGATCCGTTGTTAATATTTTCGGTTAATGAAGCGAATTTAGATTTTGTACCGAATTTAAAAGAAAAGTCACATTTGGGATTAGTTAATCCTACACAATGGATACTAGATGACTCTGCCATTGAACAATGGTTTAAAACCATTGAAAGTGTTAGGGGGATTATGATGAAAAAAGGTGTTGTACTTGAAAACGCATAAATTGGAAGATGTTACTTGATGATTATCTCAACTTCCTTAGCATCTCTAAGGTGCTAAGGAGGTTGATGAAAAATCGTAGATCATTATTAAACCTAAGCGGATGTACTTCGAAACAGATAGAGTCTATCACATTTATAATAGAAGTAACGAAACGACATTCATAAACCGTGAGAATTATCTTTATTTCTTAAAGAAGGTAAATGTGTTGATAAAACCATATGTTGAGGTTTTATCCTGGTGTCTTATGCCTAACCATTTCCACTTCTTGGTTCTTGCAAATGAAGAAGCATGCAGACTCATTGATGAACCACACAGACCGAACGTTCAAATACTATCAAAAAATATTGGTACACTATTGAGTTCTTATACGCGAGCTTTTAATAAACACAAATCAAGAAAAGGAAGCTTATTTGTTCATAACACATTGTCAAAATGCCTAAATGAAGCACCAAATAATGCAGAATTCTTGAGTAATTGTATTCACTATATACACCAAAACCCTTTGAGAGCAGGTTTGTGCGAAGATATTTCTGACTATGAATATTCATCATCTCCTGATTATGCAAATACCAGAAATGGGCAGTTGGTAAATAAGGAGTTAGCCTATGAAATGCTAGGTTTGACTGCTAAAGAGTTTAAACAACAAACTGAGGTATGTGTAAATGAAGCTAAGGTTAAAGGATTATTTTAAATTGTAGCTTCCTAAGCATCTCTAAGATGCTAAGGAAGTTGGTTGAAGTAAGTTGAACACCTCCTTATCTAGGTCTTAAATTCAACAACGGCCGCTAATTTCTTAGCAGACGTTTATATCTTTCAGCCTAATGGCTTCAATGCTTTGTTTGTATGATTTTACCATAAGTGGATTGATCACCACAACTTATGCGATAGAAATAGATATTATTTCCATTGCTCTGACCGTTGAAATCAAAAGTATACTTGCTTCCGGCTTCAACATTACCTTTGTGCAGGCATTCGATAAGTTCTCCATTGATACCGTAAATATTTACGATGGCATAGGCATCATCAGAAGGTGTAAATTCTATTATTGCCCTATCAGTAAACGGATTCGGATAGCTCTGCGCTGATAGTTCCTGTTGAGGTGCTTCAAATATTAAGGTGTCGAGCATAACGCATTGAGCAGCTTTATAAGCGACCATAAAAGTAGATTGAGCTTTGCCATCGTTGTAACACACACTAAACTCAATATCAAACGCATCGTTTTGTTTACCAAAGCCAGATATGTCATCAATCTTAAGGCCGTGCAAGCCCGTAGTAGGGTCGGTGCTATTGCGTTCAATGGCCCAGTTTTCTGAATTGCTTATTGTATTAACATAGCCATTTTCAACATGTAGAGTAAGGTGTGACAGGTCATATTTGCAACTTCCGTCAGTTGTTACCCTGGCTTTATAGGTATAGCACTCATCGTTGGATTGCCTCCATTCCACAGGCAGAATATCAAAGCATGTGTTATCGCAATTGGAAGGTGGTGTTGTGTTGTCGCCATCACCATCTCCTCCGCCACTGTCATTAGTGTTGCTACAGGCAATAGCAATTGTGTCCATCGCTGTGCAGCCATCACTGCTGCTCACTTCCAGACTTACAGTTGCAGAACCGT
>Ga0209692_10003173_pt1 | contig 16309 bp, 11 predicted proteins | sample tdDd472_FD_187129 | JGI IMG/M metagenome (GOLD analysis project Ga0209692, IMG submission 187129) | Marine sediment microbial communities from the Atlantic coast under amendment with organic carbon and nitrate - tdDd47.2 (SPAdes)... | ecosystem: Environmental > Aquatic > Marine > Coastal >...
TGATGTAATCCAAGCAATCGCCTCGCATCGTGTTTGCTTAATTTTAACATGGGGCACTAGATACCAGTTATTGTTAAAAATTATTAAGACTCTTAAGGTTAAACTATGGACTTACTGCAATGCTTTCAATTCTTAATCTCAAGGGAAAGTTAGATGTTTAGCAGAAACTCAAAGGAAAAAATGTCGTATCAACAGTGCAGTGCAATGGGTTTAGATATGCTCAGTGGCCCACTGTTCCCTTGACTCAAGCTGGTTGTTTCATATACAATTCCAATACAAGCTTAATAGCCAAAACAAGATCAAATGAAAACTGTTCGTACCAGGGACGGAAAGCTACGGGGCAGCATTGATAGCCGCGCTACCTTAGTCAAGGGTAGCGCGGTTATTTTTATTTTGTCGCTGGCCAAAAAAGTGAGAAGTAAAAAATCTGCAACCTTTAAATAGCATAATTAATTGAATATCTCGTCTTGAGAATTATTTTACCTTAAAAGTTTGTTTAATGAGGCTTTTTCTCATATGATACGATGTGGCATAAAACGTCTGGAACCTTTTGATGTTTTGTACATATAATCTCAAACAAGAATTTCTTTAGGAAAATTAGTTAATGAAAACAACACGACAGAAAATGATCGAACGTCATATCGACTCGTTTCCGGTTTTACCTGTGACTGTGATGAAGTTAATTAAAGTCACGAGTGACCCTGAAAGTTCGGTGCAGGATGTTCTTGCTGTCATTACCCCTGACCAGTCGTTGTGTTTAACTGTGCTCAAGTTTGCCAATTCGGTCCTGTTTGGTCACCCCAAAAGGGTCGATTCATTACAGTTGGCTGTGTCGATCCTTGGTTTTAACGAAGTGCAGTCAATAGCTTTGGCCAAAGCCCTCATCAACTCGTTTAGTAAATTAGACCCACAACAAAAATTATATATTGATAAGTTTTGGGAGCATTCCTTTATTTGTGGAACGATAGCCAGGGTCATTGCCAAAGATATCCAGGTGAGTCCTGATATCGCATTTATGGGTGGACTTATTCACGATGTAGGAAAACTCGTTATGCTGGAAACTTTTGCTGCTGATTATTCAACTGAAGCCTGGATGACCACATTCAGCAATGAAGAAATGCTCCATAGCGAGTTGGAAACGTTTTCTTTCACCCATGATCAAGTAGGCGGTCAGCTACTGAAGAAATGGCTTTTCCCGGATAATTTAATCACAGCAGTAGCGTATCACCATCATCCTGTCGAGGCAACCGAAGTGAAAATCATTGCCCATATTATTCAATTGGCAGATCTTCTGACGTTTTATTGCTGCAACCAAGAATTGTTGGGGGATGATGATATCTTGACAGTTGTTCATCGATCTCTTCCTGAGATAGATACTGGATGGCAAAGTATTGAGAAACCTCTGGGAAATGATGCAATTATTAAGTGGTCTGATTGGTTGTTAGACAATTACGAGCAGGGCAGTAATCTCAAAGATGCTTTTTCTGCCTGATGTAATTTTGATGTTCTGACAGAGCATTTTTTAGTTCAGTCTTGACCAGCTAATTTTCAAAATTGTACATTTCTTTGGGAATGACATATCATTTCAGAATGATCACAATATTGGTAGTGCCTTCTTTGGTAGATTGATGACGACATTGAAAAATATACCAGATAAAATTTTTCAAGAGCAAGTGCGTCTGTTATATGCCAATACGATGATAATGATAATTGTTTCCGTACTGGCAAGTTTTCTTTTATGCTGGTCGTTACGGACCATCATCGAACAGACTGTACTCTTTACTTGGTTCTCTGTATTCCTGACAATTTCTATTGTCAGGATTTTCCTGCTTCTCTTGTCCAGCAAACGTGGGTCCAGGCATAACAATACTCAACGCAGCTACATATATTTTCTGATTGGCACCTATGTCGCAGCTACGGTTTGGGGATCAGCTTCATTATTTTTGTTTCCCGAGCATAGTTTGTCGCAGCAAATAGTGTTTTTCATGATCATGGTTGGTGTAGCCGCCGGAGGGCTTGCTTCACTCTGCCCACGCTTGCCGGTTGTCGTTGGTTTTTTAACATTGATACTTATGCCGCTGGGGGTGAGAATGATGACCCTCGGATCTGAAGATTCCCTCTTCAAGGGCTTGCTGGTGCTGCTGTTTTTGGCAGCCACCCTTGTCGGTGCAGTTAGAATGAGTACTACCCTTCGTGCAAATATCCTGTTGCGACTTCAAAGCCTTGATCGGGAGAAAGTTCTTAAAGTCAGTGAGCAGCGATACCGTCATATCTTTAGCAGTGCTCCCCTGGGAATACTTCATTATAATGAAGAAGGCGAAATTATTGATTGCAATAATGAACTCGTCAGGATTCTTGGTTCTTCGAGGGAGTCGCTTGTCGGTTTCAGAATGCTTGATAAACTACAGGATCAGGAATTACGTTACGCCATAAAAGACTCAATTACTGTGGGTGAAGGGTATTATGAAGGTAATTATTCCGCTGTTACTGCTGATAAAAACACACCTATTCGAGCTTTTTTTAAAGCAATAAATTTTTTGGATGAGACCCCCATTGGTGGTGTCGGTATTGTTGAAGATTTCACTGAAAGAAAACAGTCAGAACAATTGATTGAACATCATGCTTCCTATGATTCGTTGACCGGGCTTCCTAATCGTCGATTGTTGCTCGAACGCCTGGAACACGAAATGGCCCGCGCCAGGAGGCATGGGCACTTTGGGGCGTTAATGTTCATTGATCTGGATAATTTTAAAACTATAAATGATTCCCTTGGCCATTCAGTTGGCGATGAATTGCTCAAAGTAGTGGCAAAACGTATTACAGAATGTATCAGGCAGGAAGATACCGCTGCCAGGATGGGTGGGGATGAGTTTATTATCATTATAACAGAGCTGGATGATTCAATTGGACTTGCAGCTCACAAGGTGAGGGGGATAGCCGAAGAACTGAGTCTCTGCCTGTCTGCTCCCTGCCAGATAGAGAAACAGAACCTGCAAATTACCCCTAGTGTGGGAGTGTCTCTTTTTCCTAAAGAAAACAAAGGTGTCGATGATATTCTTAAACAGGCTGATACCGCAATGTACCGAGCCAAGGATGCCGGGCGTAATGCAATCCATTTTTTCCTTCCCAGCATGCAAGAGGCAGCAGACGAGCGGTTACGCCTGGGGTCGGAGATAAGAAAGGCCCTTGGCGAGAACCAGTTTGCCCTTTACTACCAACCACAGGTAGATATATCTGGAAAACTGGTCGGAGCAGAGGCGCTGCTTCGATGGCATCATCCTGAAAGGGGAGTCGTAATGCCGGGTGCTTTTCTTGGTATAGCGGAAGAAATAGGGCTTATGCAGGATATCGATCAATGGGTATTCCGAGCGGCCTGTAAGCAAATCAAAAGATGGACAGACGAGGAGCAATTTGGTGATGTTCAGACTATTTCCATTAATATCAGTGGTAAGGAAATGGCCAGACCTGATCTTGTCGATACTGTAATGACTGTTCTTAGCGAAACTGGAGCCGACCCCAACCATCTGGGTATTGAGCTTACTGAAGGGAGTCTTATTTCCACTGGTCAGGATATTGTTCAAAAGATAATGGCGATACGGAAGATGGGGATTAATTTTTCTGTGGATGATTTTGGCACCGGATACTCATCACTCAGCTATTTAAAGAGCCTGCCCCTGAATACGCTCAAGATTGATCGTTCTTTCGTAAACGACATCAAGGATGCCAGTCAGGATGTCGTCCTGGTTGATACTATAATCATGATGGCGCACAATTTAGAGTTGGGTGTCGTGGCTGAAGGGGTTGAGACTGAGCAGGAAATCTTCTACCTCAAAGAGAGAGGTTGTGAAGTTTTTCAAGGATATTACTTTAGTAAACCTGTTCCTGTTGCAACCTTTACAGAAATGCTCAAATTAGGAAACAGCAGTCCCTCTGCTGAGAGGTGTTCTTGAATTCATTTTTCCCTAACCTTTCCCTGTCGTTCCCTCTGCTTCAAAATTCCATGTCGTCTTAAGTCTCTCTGTAGGGTATAACGTAAAGAGATCGGTTGAAAAGGCCACTTTAATCACATTGCTTTAATAAAACCTAAACTAGAGATATAAATATATGACACCGGATATCCTTGTCGTATTCTCCGTTTTGGCTGCTGCCGCAATACTCTTTGCGACTAATCTCCTCCGCAGTGATCTCGTCGCCATGCTTGTCCTGTTAGCACTACTGTTGACCGATACCTTAACAGTAACTGAAGCTTTTGCAGGTTTTTCTGATCCCACCGTCATGATTGTGATTGCAATGTTCATAGTCAGCGAAGCCATAGTTTTCACAGGAATCGCTGCCAGCCTCGGAGATATTATCCTTCGCTATGGAGGAACAAGTGAATTGCGGTTGATGGTGCTGATTATGCTTGTTACCGGGGGAGTCGGGGCATTTATGAGTTCCGCTGCCACAGTTGCTATTTTCATTCCGGTCACTCTTGTTGTAGCTCAAAAAGCAAACCTGAACCATAGGCGGTTACTCATGCCGCTTTCTATTGGCGCCCTTGTCAGCGGCATGATGACCCTCATTGCGACCACTCCAAATCTTATCGTCAATAATGCACTTAATCAAAAAGGGCTCGACGGCTTAAGCTTTTTCAGTTTCACCCCTTTTGGGGTTACGATTCTTGTCGCCGCCATCCTCTTTATGGCAATTATTGGCCGGACTATGCTCAGTCGTGAACGCGAATCGGCTCCTGCAGAAAAAAAACAAACAATATCTCAAATGCTTGCCGGTTATGGGCTGGACAAAATACACAGATTGCAAATCAATCCAGATTCCCCATTAATAGACCGTGCTGTGGCCCGAGTAAAGGTCCGCGAACATTATGACCTACAGCTTTCAGCCATTGAACGAAGAATAAAAGGGAAAAGAGTCATTTCCAAGGCGTCCCCGGGAACTGTTTTTGAACAGGGTGATATCCTTTATTTTCTAGGCAAAGAGGATAATTGCTATGCGATGGCAAAAGACCTGAACGCAACAATGCTGTCAACCCCGGTCTCTGAAAAGAAATTAAAACTCCTCATTCAAGCCTTGGGAGCGGCTGAGGTAATGCTCACCCCGGAGTCTAGTCTTATAGGTAAGAGTCTTGCAAAACTGAATTTTCAGTCACGTTTCAATGGTCTTGTGATAGGCATTCGCAGACATGGTAAACCAATTACAGAGGATTTAGCCAGCTTGCCTCTTGCTTTTGGAGATGTCTTGCTTGTCAGTGCGAACTGGCCGGACATCCTCAAGTTGAAGAACTATGGGGATAACTTTTTAGTCCTGACTCTGCCAGAGGATTATCGTGATGTAATTCCTGGCCGAGCTCGAATCCCCCTGGTTTTGGGCATTCTTTGTTGCATGGTCCTCGCTATGATTACTGGTTTTTTGCCAACCGTTACTGCAGCAATATTAACGGCGGTCATTCTTATTCTCACTCGTTGCCTGCGCCTTGATAGTGTCTATAAAGTGATCAGCTGGCAGGCAATAGTCTTAATCGCAGGTATTCTTCCTCTTGCGACAGCGCTCAATAAATCCGGAGCGTCAGACCTCCTCGCCGCATTTATGACGAGCTCTATGGGCGATTTGGCCCCTGTGGCTATGCTTTCTTTTATCTTTATCATTACATCAGTTGTGGGCCTGTTTATTTCCAATACGGCAACTGCAGTCCTGATAGCACCGATTGCAATTGATGTAGCAATCGACCTCGGCTTTTCACCCCATGCTTTTGCAATGACCGTCGCTATAGCTTGTTCGGCAGCATATGTGACACCAGTTTCTTCTCCGGTAAATTTGTTGGTTCAGGAACCGGGGCGGTATTCATTTTTGGACTTTGTAAAGGTTGGTCTCCCTTTACAGCTTATTACTCTGATCTGTACCATTGGAGTTTTTTGGGTTTTGTATTCCAAATAGTTGGATGAAAGCTGAAATGAGAAACTCCATAAAAATTACTATCTTGCACGGAAGGGGATTTGACAGTAGGTAATCCCTTTGTCGGGCCGAATACTACTCTTAGACAAAAACATGGTCAAAGAGTTCATCGAGATAGTAATGTTGGGGGTGGGACCTAAAAAGATATGTTCGAGGGCAATAGGGGCATTGTCCTGGGCAATGAATTTAAATTCAATGTAAGGCACCAACATTGATGTACCTTCACGGAAAAGGACCGAGGCCTCGACATAATCGGTAATGACTGGAGAGATGATTCGCCATTCCTCTTCTTCCGCAAAAGACGGATGCTTGAGAATAGCAGCGATCCGCAGCAAATCGCTCTCTAGCATGTGAAAAATAGCATGATACGAGTGGTCACCTTCTTTCTCTTGATCGTGCCCATCGGGGTAGTGTTCTTCAGCGAGCGCCTCCACTGCATCGATGACCTGGCTGATCAAATGTGCCTGCATTTTACAGCAGTAGATGCATTTCCCAATTTGGAATGACTGTTGTTGTGCACATTGCAGGATATAGTCGGGATCAAAACCAAGACTTACACCTTTCCCATGCCTGCTGTATCCGCGCCACTGGCTCAGTAGGTTGCCATTTGAGCGAAAAGATGAGGCAAAAAGCATATGGCCGTTCGTTATGCGATGTGTTACCCAGTCGAAAAACTGATTGAGGAGGTCGGGGTTTTTATTGCCGCTTCCTATTCGGTGGGTAATTTCCGTACGAATAAGGTCCGCAGTATGTTTGAGTTCGGCCGAATCATTCATGTACCTGATATCACCAGCCCATAGCGCTCTGCTCTCAACAATACCCAGAAGGCCGGTGAAGCTGGTGTAATGATACAGTCGTTCCTGCGGGATATCAGCGTAAAGTTTGGAGGTTATATTTTTAATCATCAGGATGTTGTTGGGCTAAAGCTCCATAACGAAAGGTTAACGTACTATATAATAGTACGTTAACATAGTACCCCAGAATAAATTTTACGGCAATCGGCCTACAGTGTGGAGTTGCCTGTTTTTCCAAATCTTTTATGCAAGAGGGTACATGGCCGGGAATATTTCATAGCTTCTGGTGATAAAAAACAGTTGACAGCTTCCCTTTGCCAGGGATATAGATTCTCTATCACTAATCTGTTTCTGATAGGAATATCCTATCAGAGTTTCATAAACATCCGCAAAAGGAGACCGTTATGAAAAAAGATGTGAAGAAATTATTGGCAGGCCTTGGTGTCGCCAGCCTGATCTCGGCTGGTGGCGTTGCCTTACCCGGAGCTGCTTCAGGGAGCGGCTGAGGGGCGACGAAACCCAGCGCAGGTAGCGCTGACGTGACCAAATCTGCAGCTGCAAGTGGTTGAAGTGGGCATAGTAAAAGCGCCGGGAGCGCTGATCAGAAAGACGCTGATGAAATTTTAAAAGATGGTGAAAAAGCAACAGATCAAAACGAGGAGCAGCCAAAGAAAAAAGCAACAAAAAGCGGCTGAAGCGGGTGATAACCTCGTGCCGTGTGCACGTTTGTAGATGATCTTCTGCCGGAGCCCTATAAGGTTTGTTGGGTTCCGGCTTTGTTTTCCAGTTCTCTTTTTATTTTGTCGTTTCAAGATAATGGTGCCTGCCCTTCACAAAGGAGTCTTTTTGAAAGCAGAGCTTCAACTCATATATCCTTTTAGTTCAAGACTACTTCCTCGAGAATTCACCTGTACCAAAGTCGAAACGCTCCCTGAAGATATCAGGAATAACCCAGAAATCTGTAAAAATACTCCTTACCTTGCAGACCTTGCTGCAGTTGAGCTGGCAATCTATACCATGTCGGTCAGTCCTGTTACCGTTCCTGAGACTATCACAACAAAAATTGTGCATCCGGGGCTTGATCTCCTTGAAGTTGGCTGGCTAGGGTTGGTGGACCTGCTCAAAGATCGCTCTGTTAACCCTGTTCCTGGTAAAAGCTTTATCCTCCTCATGCCTGGAACTGGCAAAAACGGAAAAGCTCAAATCATTCAGCCCAGCAATTATGATTTACTGGCGCTCAAGATAGTAGCCGAAGGTCTTGACAGCAAAGCTGCAGCAGTGGAAGCCGGAGTGAGTGTTGGCCTGATTGATAATATCCTCTATAGCGCAGGACAAAAAGGCTTTCTGCTTTTTCCGTCATCAAAAATAGTGCGGCCGAAAGGTTTTTGCAGAGAGGATATCGTCACCGATGAATTGTGCTCAAGCCCCTCGTTTACCCTGCAATGGCATATCACCCAAAATTGTGATCTCCATTGTCGTCATTGTTATGATCGCAGTGACCGCATCGCCATGACTCTCGATCAGGGGATTCATGTGCTCGATGACCTCTATAAATTTTGCGAGGAGCAGCATGTGTATGGCCAGGTAAGTTTTACCGGTGGCAATCCCATGCTCTCACCTCATTTTTACACCCTGTACCGAGAAGCTGCTGAGCGGGGCTTTCTAACTGCGGTGCTTGGAAACCCGATGGATAGAAGCTATCTTGACAAGATGGTGGCAATCCAGATACCGGAGTTTTATCAGGTCAGTCTGGAGGGCTTGCAGGAACACAATGATTACATCCGCGGCGCAGGCCATTTCGACCGGGTTATCACCTTTCTTGAACTCCTGCAGGAGATGGATATCTACAGCATGGTCATGCTCACCCTCACCAGGGCGAATATGGAGCAAGTTCTTCCTCTTGCAGAAAAATTACGGGGTAAAGTTTCTCTCTTTACTTTCAATAGATTGGCCATGGTCGGTGAAGGTGCGGCGCTGGCATCGGTGGAACCTGCTTTGTATGCAGATTTCCTCGAAAGTTTTATCAAAGCGGCAGGTGAGAATCCGGCTTTACGCCTAAAAGACAACCTGTTCAACCTGCTTTTCCACCGTCAGGGAAGATCCTTAAGCGGAGGTTGTGCAGGGGTTGGTTGTGGCGCTGCCTTTAACTTTGTTTCTCTTCTCCCCGATGGTGAAGTCCATGCCTGTCGAAAATTACCCTCCCTGCTCGGCAATATTTACCAGAAATCCCTGGCAGAAATTTACCGTTCAACTCTTGCCGAACGTTACAGACTTGGCAGCTCGGCCTGTACAACATGTGAAATACGCCCAACCTGTGGCGGGTGTCCAGCTGTCAGTTATGGTTTTGGACAGGATATCTTCACAGACCTTGATCCATACTGCTTTAAAGATGGCATGTCTTAGGAGCTGATGTTTTTTCCTTTCTTGATTGATCACTTTTCAACTGAAGACTTATGTCCTGAAAGATGAGAAAAACATTGCTCTTTTACAACTTTTCTTATCCATTAAGGGTTACATTGGGTGTCAGGCTGCATTGGCTATAAATAATAAAAGAGGTTTGCCATTGAACAATAGAATTTTCACACTTTTTTCCTTGATTTTGTTTTTGTCGTTCGCCGCTTGCAGCCCGAAATCCAGGGTTACTTCCTCCTGGGTTGATCCTGCTCAAAAAGGATATGGTGCAAATAATATATTAGTGATGGGAGTGACGAGGAGTGATACCAGATTAAAGCTTTTTGAGAATGTTTTCGTTGATGAATTTCAGAAAGCTAATATTGAGGCAATGGCAAGTTATAAAGTCATCGGCAATGTGCTTGATCCAGACAGGGAAATTGTTGAAGCTGCGGTTAAAAAAACCGGTGCCTCTTCGGTTTTGATTACTCGTGTGGTGGATCGTAAGTCACAAACCCAGAATTATCCAGGGAGTCTTCATTTTTTGCCAGGGGGATTTTATGGCAATATGTACGGATACTATGATCATTCCTTTCGGGCAGTATACACACCGCCTTCTTCAATTACTCACACTACTATAACACTGGAGTCCAATCTTTACGACGTCGCCACTGCCAGTCTTGTCTGGAGTGCGCAGTCTGAGGCCATCGATCTAAAACTCTTAAGAACAGATTTTGAAAAGTCTGTTGGTGTTCTGATTAAGGATATGAAAAAGAACGGTGTCTTAAAGTGATTTACGGGCCTTCTACCGGATTCATCACCCAGCTTTAGAGCCTCATCAATAGAGTGATAATTTGACTGCTGACAGGAAATTGTCCTCCCCCCCTCTGAATAATTTTTTTTCTGCACTTAAACAGAGTTCCCATTCGTATCTTGAAAAGGAATGGGATTATTGGGAATCTGGGGATTTTGAGAGTCATTAAATGTAGAAATCCAGATTCAATTTCAAGTGGTCAATAATAGAAACTTCACTTGATTTCGTCGATTCTCGGCGATGCAATCGCTGAAAATCTATGATTTTCACCATGTTTGGTAATGGTGTCAAGTTTGCTCTTGACTCATGTGAGCTGGCTCCAAGGTCAAGATACTTCCAATCAATATTTTCAGGTAGATAGATATCTTTAATTGGAAAAAATTACCCTCGGTCTGACAGATTTTGCACATTCGTTGCAACCTAATCGGACAAATAGCGCCCAAGGCAACTACCCGAGAACTTCCCCGACAATCTTCTATCAGTTGCATTTATATTTAGTTTTAAAGTATGCGTTTTGCCTACCTCAGGTAAGCAATAACTGGAGACTCTGGTTGATATGCTGTTTGAAAATCAAAGAGATGGTCAGCAAACAGTTTCGCTCTATTTTACACTCACGCCCAATGCCCTTTTACTGTTGGAACACTTTATGCAAATATTTGACAACTACAGATCAAGAGGCAACCAATTTTCAGTTGTCAAAAATAAAGGAAGGATGAAGAAATGGTACTCAAGGCACTGGTGGTAGATGACGATAAAATGATACTAGATATATTGGAATATATTCTTGAATTAGACGGTTACGATATCACCAGGGCTACTGATGGAGATCAGGCTATCAATATATTGAATGCTGAAGAGTTTGATTTAGTCGTTACCGATCTTCAAATGGGTTCAACAAGCGGACTCGATGTAATCCAGAAAACAAAAGATCTCAACCCTCTTACTATAGTTATTATGATTACGGGTGGTTGTGGCGCATCAGATGAAATTGAGGCTTTTCGCCACGGTGCCGATGATTATTTGCTCAAACCATTTTCACCCAATGATTTGCATGCACGTATACAATTCCACAAATCAAAACAGTTCTTAGCTTCTGCATTGACTTTAGAGAGTGAGCAACACGCAGGGAACGTGCCAGGATAATATGCAAAAGTCCAGATAACTGCTATGGAACCTCGACCGAGTGGCACATTGAATCTGGACTTCTACACATTAATTGAACTGAAATAGTTGTAAAAATAAAAATCCCGTTTGTTTTACTCTCCGAGGTGGCCTTAGCCTATTTCCTACCTAGCCACGTTCCCTCGAAGGTGTATAGCAGCGGGATTTTCTGCTTTATGTATATGCTTGTAGGACCTCGCAATGTTGTGTAAATGTGATGTTGCTGATGACAAACAGTCAAGAAGGAAGCTTTAGAGTCAGTATTCTAAGCTGGCTCAATAAATACTATAAAGTTTAGGGTGCATGCAGTTCAGTGGTGATCATGTCTTAAGTGTGTGGTGCGCAATAATCCTCTTGTGGAAAAAATATTTTCCTGGCGTTAAAAGGACGAAACTATGTCGAAAAATCTCTATATAACTGCGCTGGAACCGAAAAGTGGCATATCTCTGGTCGCTTTGGGAGTTATGGAGTTTCTTGTGCGAAACCTGGTGAAGGTCGCTGTTTTTCGCCCAATAGTTAACGTAAAACACGAAACGGAAGGTGTCGACGAAATTGTCCATTTGATATCTACCCACTACAATCTTGATATCCCTTACCGTCGGATGTATGCCTATACCTTTGAAGAAGCAAGGACACTTGTCGCTGATAAGAAGAATGATAAGCTTCTCGAAGGTATTCTAGAAAGCTATAAAGATCTTGAAAACGAATATGATTTCGTATTGTGCCTGGGAACCGATTTTGAGAGTGATTCGTCAGCATTTGAATTTGAGCTTAATGTAGAAATTGCCAACAATCTTGGCTGTCCGGTCTTGATGATTGCCAATGCACATGAGGGATCTATCGATGGGGTAGTCAGGTCATGTCGGTTTGCCATCGAATCTTTCGAGGAAAAGGGGTCGCAAATACTCTCGATCATCGTCAATAGAACCCCCCCTCAGCTGCAGCGGGAAATGTTGAAGTCGCTAAGAGAAAAGCTCCATGAAAAGATTGGACTTATCTATTCGATCCCTTTTGAGGAGATGCTTGATCGACCGACCATGGCCGAGATCGTCAAGGCTCTGGATGCAAAAGTTATCTATGGCAGGGAGCAGCTCAGCAGGCCTGTGTCGCGTTTTGTTATCGCCGCAATGAACTTGAAAAATTTATTGCCAAGACTGGCAAACGATAATCTCATCATTACTTCGGTTGACAGGATTGACATCATTCTTGGCATGCTCGCCGCATACAGGTCGTCAAATATGCCCAATATCGGGGGTATCGTTCTCACCGGGTATTTGAAACCCGATGAAACCCTGCGCAACCTTCTCCTGGGGATGGACGATCTCGTGCCAATTATCAAAGTGGAGGAAGATACGTTTACCACTGCGATGAAAATAAAGGCTATCCATAATTGTATCACCCCCAGTTCAGTGCTGAAAATTGCCTCCGGCCTGGGATTGTTTGAAGCCCATGTGATGACCTCAGAGCTGAGGAGGAAAATTATCGGCTATAGCATGTTGTTTACCACTCCGAAAATGTTTGAGTTCGGTCTTATTAACCGTGCCCGTGCACAAAAGCAGACCATAGTTTTACCAGAGGGAGATGATGAACGGATATTGCGGGCAGCCGAAATACTCATTCACCGGGACGCGGTCGAGATCGTTCTGCTCGGTAAAGTTCAGGCAATTAAAAGTAAGATTTTAGCCCTTGGTTTAGCGCTTGCTGACGTGAGGATTATTGATCCTGTTGAGTCAGATCTTTTCGATGACTATGTCGCAACCTATTTTGCGCTCAGAAAACATAAAGGAATTACACCGGATAATGCGCGAGACGTGATGTCTGCTGTTAATTATTTTGGCACTATGATGGTATATAAAGGACATGCTGACGGTATGGTGTCCGGGGCGGTGCACTCGACTCTGAATACAGTGAGACCCTCTCTGGAATTCGTAAAAACAAAACCCGGAAGTACCATTATGTCTTCTGTGTTTTTTATGTGTCTTGAAGACAGAGTGCTTGTTTATGGTGATTGTGCCGTTAATCCCAAACCTACAGCAGAGCAGCTTGCTGAAATAGCCATAGAATCATCAAGAACTGCTGTGCTGTTTGGAATAAAACCTTTTGTGGCAATGCTGTCATACTCTTCAGGTACATCCGGGATAGGTGAAGAAGTCGAAAAAGTTAAAAAGGCAACAGAAATTGCTCATACGCTGGCGCCTGACCTGCTTCTCGAAGGGCCAATCCAGTATGATGCGGCGGTGGATCCAGTTGTTGCTGCAACGAAAATGCCCGAGAGTAAAGTAGCTGGTAAAGCGACAGTTTTTATATTTCCGGATCTCAATACAGGTAACAACACCTATAAGGCGGTTCAACGTTCTGCCGGGGCAGTGGCTATTGGGCCTATCATGCAGGGATTAAATAAACCTGTAAATGACCTCAGTCGTGGTTGTGTGGTGACTGATATAGTAAATACTGTTGCGATTACGGCTATTCAGGCCCAGGCCCAAAAAGGTTTGCTATCATGAATTTCAACAGAGATTCTGTTTCTCTGTTTGTAAGACTTGATCAGGAGGTCAATACCTAGTATAGAAAAATTGTCTATTGGCCAAATTTCTGGTGCGAACCAGTCTCAAAGCATTCCTGAATTGCCCTGCTTAGCTCCTCTATGGTGTATGGTTTTTTGATAAAGGAGCTGCACCAAGTTTCAGTGTCTTAATAACATCTTCGTTGGTGGAATAGCCGCTGACGACTACTACTTTTTGTGTTGGGTTCAGCTCGATCATTTTTGTAAATGTTTCTTGTCCGCTCATTGCGTCACCCAGCGCCATATCCAGCAATACAAGATCTGTAGGGTTCTTTGCGTACCTAACCGCCTCCTCGCCATTATTTGCTGTGGTGACTGTGTATCCGGGTTTTTAACGATTTCGCTGGCCATCGTCTCTCACGGTGATCAGAATATCTTGCTGGTCTGAGTCCAGGCAGTTCGCATCTGTATTTGATCCATTTTCGATCAATTGTCAAAATATTTAACCTCCTCGTCGATTATTGCAAAGTGGAAAAAAACCTTGACTGGATCGGTCGACCGACCTAATATCGGTCGGTTGACAGCTAAGTGATTGAGGGTGGCAGATCATTACGTGGGGAATTGATGGAGAACAAGACATTGAACACAAAGGGATTATTGATTGTTTGTGCTGGCGAGCTGTTTGCTGAGCATGGGTTCGACGGTGTTACGACCAGAATGATAGTAGAGAGTGCAAAGGTAAAATTGAGCGCTATCCATTATCATTTTGGTAGTAAAGAGAACCTGTATATTGAGTCGTTTATATATGCCCATGAGCGAGGCAAGCCTACCAGTTTCGGTGATGTTGTTGCGGAAAATCCTGTGTTGGCTGAGACAAGCCAGGGGCAGGCGGAGATCATCAGGGAAACGGTGTTTCGAACAATTAACGACTATTTCAGACCTGAACGCCCAGAATGGGAAACGATGATATTAATCCGTGAACTCGCAAGTCCTACTAAGGCTTTAGAAGTCTTGACGGAAAAACTGTTTAAACCCGATGACGAGAGTGCGATTGCTTTTTATAAAATGATACGAATCGACGCGTCAGATGAGGAAGCTGCTGCCTGGTCAGATCTTTTGCACAGTCATGTGCTCTTTTACTCCATGGCTAAGAAACCAATCGAATTGGTACGTGGTGCACATACTTTAAATCCTGGATTTTATCATACGACCGCCAGAACTCTGGCGCGTGCAATGATATTGGAACTGGGGCTGCCGTTGACAGTTGACTTGAAATAGAATCCAAAGTTATTTCCCGATTATCGGGGGTGGAGTTGAAAAAGATGATGGTAAAGAAAAAGTATTGGTTGATTATGGCAGCGGTGTCCTGTGCCATAGCAACGACCTGTTGGTATGCAGTAGTTTCCGGAACAGTTGCGCTGAATGAAACAAACGAAATAGCCAAAGCAAGTGTGCGACCAGTGCCAACTGCCATCGTGCAGGACGCTCTCCAGGAGAAAAAGCGTTTATTTCCGGGCACGGTTCAGGCGCAGAGTCGAGTGGAGGTTGCTTTTTCCCTCGATGGCCTCCTGGTGGAGCTGAACGGCCAAGAGGGGAAAAATGTTATGAAGGGAGAGGTTCTGGCAAAGATTGACCAGCGGGATTTCCTTCATGCAGTTGATGCGGCCAAAGCCAATTTTCTGCGAGCCGAGCTTGAGTTTACCAGAACAAAGATCTTGCAGAAGAGAAATGTGATTTCGCAGGCGGAGTATGACAATGCTAAAACAACGTTTGATGTGGCCAGGGCAGAGTTGCGTATACGTGAAAAGGCACTTGATGATACTGTAATAGTAGCCCCCTATGATGGGGTTGTTGCCCATAGGTATGTTGAAAACCATGAACATATCAAAAAGCAGGCACCGGTTCTTGCCTTTAAGGATATTTCTAAGATTGACGTGGTGATTCAGGTACCTGAAGGACTTATAGCCCATGGAGGCACCGACGCATTTAGAGATATTCTGGTTAATTTTGATGCGGATGGTGAGCGCTGGTTCCCTGGGGAAGTTAGAGAATTCAGGGTGCTGTCGGATCCGGTTACCAGAACCTATGAGGTAGCAGTCAGTGTTATGCCGCCAGGAGATATGAGTGTGTTGCCGGGTATGACTGCGACTGTGAGTGTCACCACATCCATGACTTCAGAAAGATATAAAACCGTCCAAAGTATAAGATTTGTCCCGGTTGAGGCGGTGTTTGGCGGGAGTGATGGGAATTCATACGCCTGGGTTATTCCGGAAACGGGTGGTGCCCCTCGTAAAACCAAAATAACACTCGGGGCACTTTGTGAAGGTGGTATTGAAATTATAGATAGTCTGGAAACTGGCCAGCGAGTTGCTGTTTCGGGTGTCCACAGCCTACGTGAAAATATGCAGGTAAGACCAGTGCGGGATGGTCGTGAGGGACTTGACGGATGAGCCTTGTCAGTTATGCATTAAATAACAGAGTAGTAATCCTCGTCCTGACCTTGATGGTCTCAATAGGTGGCTTCCTCTCCTATGGTAAAATCGGTCGTCTGGAGGATCCGCAATTTACCATTAAGCAGGCGGTGATCTTTACCCAGTACCCAGGGGCCACTGCCAAAGAAGTGGAGATGGAAATTACCGAGCCCCTGGAAACTGCTATCCAAGAACTCAAGCAACTCCATGAGGTCAGGTCAATTTC
>Ga0209692_10003176_pt1 | contig 16301 bp, 15 predicted proteins | sample tdDd472_FD_187129 | JGI IMG/M metagenome (GOLD analysis project Ga0209692, IMG submission 187129) | Marine sediment microbial communities from the Atlantic coast under amendment with organic carbon and nitrate - tdDd47.2 (SPAdes)... | ecosystem: Environmental > Aquatic > Marine > Coastal >...
GGCGGCTCGGCGGGAATCACATCCTCGAAGAACTTGTTGGTCTCGAAGATGAACTCCTGCTGCGTCGGAATGGTGTTGCCGTTCGCGGAACGCAGGCCATCGGGGCCTCCGGAGAGGAAGACGTGGTAGTTGCCGTCTTCGCGGAAGCCCGCGTCACTGCGGTCCGGGTTGTTGGGCAGGCGCGGGGTGAAGATCACAAGCTCGCCATTGAGCAGGTAAAAACCCTGCGCACGGGCGAAATTGGAGTCTCCGGGGACCGCGTTGACGTTCTGGATCTTGAGGCGCGTAAACAGGTCTTGGCCCGTTGCGACGGGTTCCGAGAACAGAAACCGAACCTGGCGGTTACGCGGGATGTTGTTTTGCCCGCTTTCCAGAAACTCGATCAGTCCGAAGCCCCCTCCGGACCCCGAGCCGCCGCCGCTGCAGGCGACCATGGCCCAAGCAGCTGCTAATACGAATAGCCGACCCCATGCACTCATCTCGATTTCCTCCCGGTCACACACCCTTGGATCAAGTGCCCAACCTGATCGCTCGGTCCAAGGCTGAAAAGGGAATCCGACGGGGTGGTTCACCAAGTCGGATGCGGAACCCTTACGAGCCTTCCGGCTAGGAGCATATCGGAAATCTAATTGCCGGTCGCCAGCTTTTCAGGTCACGCGCGGTCCTGATTTCGGGGGGTCTTCCCCGAGCCGCGTAAATGACTGCTAGCAAAGGGCTTAGAGTGCACCGTCGAGCTTCACGGAGTGGATGGGGGGCAGATGGGAAGCGATTCCCGTCCACAATTCGCCACGATTCTCGCTGGCAAACAGGTTGCCGCAGGTCGTTCCGAACACGACAGAGTTGTTCCGGGAGTCGAGAGCGTGGCGGAAGACGATGTCGTAACAATGCCGCTGGGGCAGCCCTTTCCGAAGCTCCTGCCAAGACTGTCCGCCATCGTCGCTGCGGCAGACCACCAACGCCGCGTCCGGCGCGATGCGCACCTCATCCGAGTGCATGGGAACCGTCCACGCGACGCTGTCATCGGCTTCGTCCATCGTGATCGCGAACCCGATCGGGCTGGGCAACCCCTCGGTAACGTCCGTCCAGGTCAGGCCGCTGTCGGTCGAGCGCATGTTGCCGCAGTGGTTCTGCTGCCACAGCACGTCGGCGCTCTGGCTCCCACGAGCAAGCATGTGCGTGTCCTGGCCGTACGCGGGATAGCGTTCCGGAAGGAAGTCGACGACCACGCCCTGGTTGCGCGGTGTCCAGCTCTTGCCGCCGTCCCGCGTCTCATAAACCCCGCCGCACGATACGGCGATGTGCATCCGGTTCGGATCGCGCGGATCCACGTCGATGCTGTGGAGCATCACGCCGCCACCGCCTTCGAACCAGTTGTGCTCGTTCCGTAGGGTCCAGAGCGCATCGTTAACGGTCCAGCTCTCGCCTGCGTCGGTCGTGGCGAACAGCGCGCCCGGATCCGTGCCCACAAGGTAGTGCCCATCCGGGCCGCTGGGCACGAGCGTGTAGAGGTTCTTGACGACGGCCGGCTCCTTGCGATGGCCGAATTCGGTCACCGCAGCGACCTCGTAGCCCTCCGGGAACGCGGGACACTTCACTTCCGTCCAATCCGCACCGTCGTTGCGGGAAACGTAGAGCTTGGCACCCCAGTGGCCGTGACCCGTGCAGGCCCACAGCGATCCATCGCGCGGGTCCCGCAGCGCATTCAGGCACGGGACCCCGATGAAGTGGGGATCCTGCACGTGCCAGCCGTCGTTGCGTCGTTCGATCTGGAACAGCCCCTTGCGGGAACCGACGAGTAGTTTCACGTCAACCTCCGGACAGCGCCTGCAGGATGTGGACCGTGGAATCCGGTCGAAGAGCGTCACTCAGCGCCGCGCGGTCCGCGACCATATCGCCGTCGACAAAGATGTTCACATGGCGTCGCAGGGATCCGAACTCATTGACGACGTACGCGCTCAATCCGGGCAGCCGCGTGTCGAGATCGGCGAGCAGTTCGCGCACCGTGGCCCCCTGCGCCTGCGTCTCCGTGACACCGCCGGTGTACTTGCGCAGATTGGTGGTGAGCACGACCTTGGCCATGAGGGCGCCTACGCTACACAAGTTCGATCAGTTCACGCATGACGTCCGCGATCCGGTCGACCTCCTCGTCGGTCACGCACAGCGGAGGCATGGCGTACAGCACGTTGCCCAACGGCCGGAGGAGCACGCCCCGGCGTAGCGATTCCCGGCGCAGGAGCGGACCGACCTCCGCGAGGTAGCCGCCCTCCGCCTCGATCTCGATGGCCTGGATGGCGCCGAGTCCGCGCACGTCGGAGATGCGGGGGTGGTCGCGGAGGGGGGCCAAGGCGTCGGCGAGTCGGGTGCCAATGGCGCGGGCCCGTCCCAGCACGTCGTCCTCGTCGAAGATCGCGAGGCTCTCCAGTGCCACCGCGCAGCCGAGCGGATTGCCGGTGTACGAGTGACCGTGGAAGAACGTGTGCGCCGCATCGTCCGATTCGAAGGCGTCGTAGACCGCTTGGCTGGCCACCGTCGCTGCGAAGGGCAGGAAGCCGCCGGTAATCCCCTTGGACATGCAGACGATGTCCGCCCGCACGGATGCGTGCTCGCAGGCGAACATGCGACCCGTGCGACCGAAGCCGGTCATGACCTCGTCCGCGATCAGGAGCGTGCCCGTCTCCCGGCACTGCTGCTCGATTGCCTTGAGGAACTCGGGCGCCTGCACGCGCATGCCGCCCGCGCCCTGCACCATGGGTTCGACGATCACGGCCGCGATGTCCGCGCCGATTTCTCCGTCGTAGAGCGCGGCGTCAAACAGCAGGTCGCCGAATGCTCCGCGGAACAGGGGCAGGCCGCTGACCGACATCGCGCCGACGGTGTCGCCGTGATAGCCGTGTTCGAGAATCAGGAAGCGCGTGCGGCGCTCCCCGCGGTTCGCCCAGTACTGGTAGGCCATCTTGAGCGCGGTCTCGACGGCGGTCGATCCGTTGTCGGAATAGAAGACGCGCGCGAGGCCGGTGAGTTCGGTCAGGCGCTCCGCGAGGGCGACGGCCGGTTCGTGCGTCGCGCCGGCGAAGATCACATGTTCGAGGCGCCCGGCCTGGTCGGACAGCGCGCGCACGAGTCGCGGGTGCGCGTGGCCGTGGATGTTGGTCCACCAGCTCGAGACGGCGTCGAGGTAGCGGGTGCCGTCTTCCGCGATCAGCCAGGCGCCCTCGCCGGCGACGATCGGGAGCGGCGGCGGCTCGCTGTGTGCCTGCGTGTACGGGTGCCAGACAACCTGGCGGTCGCGATCGGCGAGGCTCATGCGGACTCCAGCGGGTCTTCGATGACGCGAACGCAGCCGTAGGTCTCGATCGCTGCGCGATTGCGATCGCCGCCCAGCAGGACGACGCCAGCGACCGGGAGATTGCGTGCGCGCAGCGCGTCTACCGTCAACAACGTGTGGTTGATCGTGCCGAGCTCGTCGCGGGCCACGACCACCGTGGGGAGGCCGATGGCAGCAATCAGATCCGTTTGGAGCAGGTCAGGTGCAAGCGGAACCAGCAACCCTCCGGCGCCTTCGACGACGATCGTGCCTTCGAACCCTTCCAGCGGCGCCAGCAGTTGCGCGAGGTTCAGTGTCACGCCTTCGCGCTCGGCGGCCAAGTGGGGCGACACCGGATCGCGGAGGCGGATCCCGGGCAGCGAATGCGCGGCTCCGACGAATGCGGTGTCATCGTCGGGCGGGCAACCCGTTTGCACGGGCTTCCAGTACGTCGCCTCCGGATGCCGAGCGCAAAGATCGCGCGCGAAAGTCGTCTTGCCGATGTCGGTGTTCGTGCCGGTGATGAATACGCCTTGCAAGCTCATGCCAGCGCCTCCAGCAGACGGTCGACTTCGTCGTCGGTGCGGTCGGCGTGAAGGGACAGGCGCAGCGCCGCGGTGCGAACCGTCGGCGGGCGAACGGCGCGGACGTCGAGACCGAGCGCCTGCAGGCCGCGCTGCCGTTCGAGTGCGTCTTCGTTGTCGCGGCACGGCACCAGCACGATCGGCGACTGCGCGTTCGGGTCGACGCGGCGGGCGAGTGCGAGTGCGCGAACGGCGCGCCACGGCTCCGCTTGCGCGATGCGGAAGGCCGCGAGAGTCGACGCCGCGAGCGCCGGGGGCGGTGCGGTTGTGAACAGGAACGTGCGACAACGCGAACGCAGCAGGTCGAGGATTGCAGCCGGGCCGGTGATGACCGCGCCTGCGCCAGCCAACGCCTTGCCGCACGGGAAGATGCGCAACGTCGCATCACCTTCGCACGGAAAGATACCGACCGAGTGCGCCTCGTCGACGACGAGCGTCGCGTCGCGTTCCTGACAGAGCTCGGCAAGAGAGCCGATCGGTGCACGATCCCCACCCATGGAGAAGACCGCTTCAGTCACGACCATCGTTCGATCGTTCCGGAGTGCCTGCGCGTACGCCGACAGATCGTTGTGGGGAATGATCTCGACGCGCGCCTTTGCGGCACGGCAACCGGCGATCAGCGACGCGTGATTGTCGGCATCGCTCAGAATCGTCCAGCCCTCGCCGGCGAGTGATTCGATGAGGCCCAGATTGGCGAGGTAGCCGGAGCCGAACAGGAGCGCGTCCTCGGCTCCCGCGTGATCGCGCAGGGCTGTTTCGAGTTCGCGGTGGGGCGCGCAATCGCCGCGGAGCAATCGCGCCGCGCCCGCTCCCGCGCCGAACTCGCGGAGCGCCGTCACCGCCGCCGCGATCACGCGCGGATCCCTGCGAAGGCCGAGCGTGTCGTTGCTGCTGAAGTCGATGCCGCGCGCGGGCTCGATGCGTCGCCGGAGTCCGGCGCTCTCCAGGGCTTCGAGTGCCGCTTGCGCGTCAGCTGTGAGCCGGTTCACCCTCGGAGATCCTCAGGCCCAGACGTTCGAGCATGGCCTTGTCTTCGTCGATCTCGGGGTTGGGCGTCGTGAGCAATTCCTCCCCGAAGAAGATCGAGTTGGCGCCGGCCAGAAAGCACAGCCCCTGCGTGCTCGCGTCGAGCTGCAGGCGACCGGCGGCGAGGCGCACGCGCGAGTGCGGCATCAGAATGCGCGCAATTGCGACCATGCGCACGACCGCGAGCGGGTCGATGTCGGGCTGGCTCGCCATGGGCGTACCTTCGAGGCGGACGAGAGCGTTGATCGGAACGCTCTCCGGCTGCGGGTCGAGGTTGGCGAGCGTCTGCAGCATCGAGGCGCGGTCGCGGTTCGATTCGCCCATGCCGAGGATGCCGCCGCTGCAGACCGAGATCCCGGCGTCCTGGACGTGTCCGAGTGTGCGCAGGCGATCGTCGTAGGTGCGCGTGGTGATGATCTTGTCGTAGAACTCCTCGGACGTGTCGAGGTTGTGGTTGTAGGCGGTCAGGCCCGCCTCCTTGAGGCGCTGCGCCTGATCGTCCGTCAGCATGCCGAGCGTCACGCACGCCTCCATGCCGAGCGAGCGCACGTCGCGGACCATGCCAAGGACGTCCTCGAACTGCGGGCCGTCCTTGACCTCTCGCCAGGCGGCACCCATGCAGAAGCGAGTGGCGCCCGCTTCCGCGGCACGTTCCGCGGCCGTCCGCACCGCTTGGCGCGTCAGCAGCGCCTGCGCATCCACCTCGGTCTCGTAGCGTGCGCTTTGCGGGCAGTACGAGCAATCCTCGGGGCAGCCGCCGGTCTTGATCGACAGCAGCGTGCAGCGTTGCACCTCGCGCGGATCGTGGTGCTCGCGATGCACCTGCGCGGCGCGGTGGACGAGGTCGAGGAGCGGCTCCTCGAACATGGCTTCGATCGCGGGAAGGGAGTGCGGATTCGACATGGTGGGGATTACATTCCTCCGACGAAGCGCTGGAAGCGGCCTTTGTCGTTGGCTTTGCGGTAAGCCTCCTCGCCCGCGACGACGCCGTCGGTGGCGAGGCGGAAAAGGGAGTCGTCCATGCGATGCATGCCGCTGGAGCGGCCCGCCTGCAGCATGGATTCGATCTTGTGGGCGGCGCCTTCGCGGATCACGGAGCGAATTGCGGTCGTCTCGAACATCAATTCGGTGGCAGGAACGCGGCCGTCGGAATCGATGCGACGGCAGAGGATCTGACTGAGCACGCCGCGCAGCGACCCGGCAAGCATCGAGCGCACCTGCGGCTGCTGTTCTTCGGGGAAGACCTCGACGATCCGGTCGACGGTCGCCGCCGCGCTGTTGGTGTGCAGCGTCGAGAAGACGAGCATCCCCATCTCCGCAAGCGTGATCGCCAGGCGGATGGTGGTCTGATCGCGCATCTCGCCGACGAGAACCAGGTCGGGCGACTGCCGCGCGGCCGAGCGCAGCGCGTCGGCGAACGACGCCGTGTCACGCCCGACCTCACGCTGCGTGAACGTGCTCTCGACATCGTTGTGCCGGAACTCGATCGGATCCTCGATCGTGATGATGTGGCGCTTCTCGTTGAGGTTGATCACGTTGAGCAGCGCGGCCAGCGTGGACGACTTGCCGCTTCCGGTCGGCCCGGTGATCAGCACGAGTCCGCTGCGCAGTTTCGTGAAGCGTTCCACCTCCTCCGGAATGGCCAGCTCATCGAGGCTCGGGATGCGGCGGGGAATCGTGCGGAAGACGGCGCCGGTGCCGTGGTGGTGGCGGAACACGTTTACGCGGAAGCGCGCGACGCCCTCCACCTCGTAGGCGAGGTCGACTTCGCCCTTGTCCTCGAAGATCTTGCGATGGCGATCGGAGAGGATCGGATCGATGAGCGGCGCGACCGGCTCGGGTGTGTCCTCGAGGTAGTCGAGTCGTCCGTGCACGCGCGCTTTCGGGGGCGTGCCCTCCAACAGGTGAAGATCCGAGCCTTCCTTCTCCTGGAGCGCGCGCAACAGTTCGTCGATGCGCATCAGGCGGTCCCTCCGAAGCGCTTGGGGTTGACCGCGTGGCCGTGGGCGACCTCCTGCGTGATCAGATTCTCGTTGATCATCTCCTGCAGGCGCGTGTCGAGGTCGATCATTCCGTGCTTGCGCCCCAGCTGAAGTTGCCCGGGGATGAGGTGCGTCTTGCCGTCTCGAATCAGGTTCGCGACGGCGGGAGTCACCTTGAGGATTTCGTACGCGGGGACGCGGCGGGTGCCGGACTTCGGCTTCACCAACTGCTGGCAGATGACGGTGCGCAGGGATCCCGCGACCATCGTCTTGATCTGGTCCTGCTCATTGGGCGGGAAGACGTCGATGATTCGGTTCACCGTTGAGGCCGCGTCGCGGGTGTGCAACGTGGCCAGCACCAGGTGACCGGTCTCGGCCGCGATGATGGCAGTCCGGATCGCGCGCAGGTCCCGTAGCTCGGAGACCAGGATCACATCGGGATCCTCGCGCAACGCGGAGCGCAGCGCGTTTTCGAACGACTGCGTGTGGCGGCCGACCTCACGCTGGGTCACGTTGCACTGATCGCTCGGGAAGACGAATTCAATCGGCTCCTCGATCGTGATGACGTGCTCGCGCCGCGTCGAGTTGACGCGCTGCAGGAGTGCGGCGAGCGTGGAGCTCTTGCCGCAGCCTGCGGGACCGGTCACGAGCACGAGGCCCGTGCGGTACCACGTGAGGTCTTCCAGTGTCTCGGGCAGGCCCAGCGATCCGAGATCGGGCACATCGAGCGGAATGCACTTCAGGCTGATGCCCGTCCCGCGGTCGTGGCGGTGGACGTTGCAGCGAAAGCGCCCGAGATCGTCCAGTGCGAGCGAGAAGTCGACGTCCTGCCCGGTGTCGGCCTCGGCGAGTGCCAGCAGCTCCAGGGCCAGCGCGTCGACTTCGTCACCTTCGAGTTGCGCCTCGGGGATGCGCTTCAGTTCGCCCTCGACGCGCATCCAAGGCACGGCACCGGTGGAGAGCTGCAGATCCGAAGCGTTCGCTTCGCGCGCGATCTGGAGGAAGTGGGTCAGGCGCGATGCCATTCGATCGCACCCTCGGGCAGGAAGTAGATCATGAACATCGTGCCGCCCTCGACGTTGGCGGGGTGGCGCGTGTCGGGGGAATAGACGATCCAGCCGGGGCCGTCGCCATCGAAGCGCGGCTCACCTTCGAGCGCGAAGCAGAAATTGATCTCGCCCTTGGGATGCGTGTGCTCCATCCCGCGGCCACTGCTTACGACGGTGTCGATCGAGAACCCGTTGCGGTCCTTCGCGAGGCGGCCGAAGCGCGTCGTTCCGGCCTCTTTCGGGCACAGTTCCTCGATGTTCTCCCGGCAGAGCTGCTGCAGTTCCGGCATCTCGCCGAAGCGCTCCGTCAGGGAGCGTTGCACGGCCGGCGCGTCCGCGAGGTCGAGCTGGCTCAGGTGTTCGACGACGGGGTCGAGTTGGTTCCAGATCGCTTCCATGGTTCGCCTCCCTCGCAGGGCTCACCCTACTCGATCGTGTAGGGGAGCTTGTTCGATTCGTTGCCGTCTTCCCGCAGCGTGAAGTTCACCTCGCCGCCGGACGTGCCGCTCCTCGGAATCGCGAACGCCATGCGCATTTCGCCGATGGGCGGCACGTCGATCGTCGTGGCGTTCAGGACGCGGGAAGCGGACTGGCCGTTGTACTGGGATAACGCGGCATTGTTGAAGTTGAATCCGTAGACGCGGATCACGGCACCCGGCGGGCTGCTGCCCGGGAACAGTTGATCGATGTGGATCTGTGTGGGAATGGGCACGTCGACGCCCATATCATCCTGCGGCTGGAAGCCAATCACGCCGTAGGCGGCCAGGCTGTCGACGCGAACCCAGACGAGCCCGGGAAGCGCATCGATGGGAACCGTGGCGGTGATCGACGTCGCGGTGGACGCCTCGACGGTCCCCTCGACCCCTCCGAAGTAGACGCTGAGCACACCCTGGTCGAAGCCGGTGCCGCTGATCGTGACTGTCGTGCCGACCATCGCCGTGTCGGGTGTCACCCCGGTGATGGTCGGGCCCGCGTACGGCTGCGTGACCCACTCGATATCGTCGATGAACGTACCGACGCGGCGGTTGAGCCTCACCGCGTACGACATCGTCCCCGGATCGGCCACCGTGTAGACCGCGTACTCGCCGCCGATCACCATCGCGTCGTCGAAGACGCGTTCGGTGTCGTTGACGATCAGCTGCATCAGGTCGAATGCGTTAAAGCCGGTCGAGTCGCTGGCCATGCGCACCACGATGTCGAGTTGCGGCTGGTCACTGACAGCCATCGACTCGTCGGCCGGTTCGAGATTCTTCGGCAGCACGAGGTCGAGGCCTTCGCGGCACCCCATGTTCCAGAGGAGGAGGAGCGCGAGGAGGAGGAGTCGGAGGGCGACGCCGGAAAAGGGCATGGTGATCAGGTGCGGAGCTTCGGGTCCAGCGCGTCGCGCAGGCCTTCGCCGATGATGTTGAGCACGGTCACGAGGTAGAAGATGGCGAGGCCCGGCGAGTAGAGCAGCCACGGCTTGCGGGTGTCTTGGCCTGCACGCAGGACCTGGCCCCAGCTCGGCGCCGTTGTGTCGCCGAGGCCGAGGAACGCGAGGAAACTCTCCGTCAGGACGGCACCCGCGACACCGAACGCCGCGGATACGAGCACCGGGCCGATGGAGTTCTTCAGGATGTGGTTGAAGATGATCTTGCGCTCGGGGACGCCCAGCGCCTTGGCCGCCGCGACGTAGTCGATCGAGCGCTGGCGGAAGAACTCGCCGCGCACGAGTCGGGCGACGCCGGTCCAGCCGGTGACCCCGATGGCCACCATGATGATGAAGATGCTGCGCGAGTCGAACAGCGCGATGATCGTGAGCAGCAGGAACATCGTTGGGATGCACATCAGCACCTGCAGCGCGAACATGATGAGCATGTCGACGCGCCCGCCGAAGTAGCCGGCGAGGCTGCCCATGAAGATTCCGATGCTCACGTAGATCGAAACGGCGACGATGCCGATCGTCAGCGAGATGCGCGTGCCGTAGAGCAGGCGCGTCAGGACGTCCTGGCCATTGAGGTCGCAGCCGAGGAACGTGTCGTTGGCAAACTCGGGTGCGTGGAGCCGGTTCGAGAGCGCGATGTTCGGGTCGTCGTTGGCGTTGGTCGGGTGGAAGAAGATCGGCGGGCAGACGGCCCAGCCCGTGTCGTTCTTGCGCAGCTTCGCGATCTCCTTGCGGTAGATCGGGACGGCGGTCGTGTACGCCCATTTGCGCGTGATCGGGTTGAGGTGCTTGCCGGTCTCGCCCGTAAACTCCTTGCCGACCGCGACCAGGTAGAGCGTGACTCCAATGATCGCCAGCAGGACCATGCGCATCTGCGAGAACTTGCGGCGTCGATCCCGCTCGCTGAGTTTGCGCGACAGGAACCGGTATCCGAGCATCACGAAGATGCCCAGCGCGGCGGTCCCGAGCAGCTTGAAGTAGATCGTTCGGGCGGGGCCCGTCCAAGCCGCGTCGTGTGCACCCAGTCGCCAGTAGTGGATCGCCAGGCTGACGTAGAAGAGCGTGATCAGCGCGAGCGGAACTCCGTGCAGGAGGGCGCGTCTGCTCCGTCCCCGCTCCAGGTTGCGCACGAGCCCGGCGGTCAGCCACCAGAACGGGACCACGACCATCAACAGATTGAAGAACATGTCGACGCCGCTCTTGAACACGTGGCCGTCGAACAGGTGAATGAAGATCGGGAACTGCAGCGAGTCCCCGTTCGAAATCACGTAGGGGATGTTCAGGGCGATCAGCGGCGCGAATATCGCCAGCACGATGAGGACCATGAGCGACCGCAGCGCGAAGACCGCCGCGCGATTGCGCATGAACTGGCGCCGCACGATGTCCCAGAAGCTGACGAAGTTGTCGTCCAGCATTTTCGCGGCGCGGGGCGGCGGCGGGGGAGCGGGTTTGAACGTCTCGCTCATTTCAGGCTGATTCGCGGATCGAGGATGGCGTACGTGACGTCGGAGATGAGCAGACCGATCATCGTCAGGACGCCGACCATGAGCTGGACGCCCATAATCACGTTGAAGTCCTTGGCGAAGATCGAGTTGATCATCAGCAGGCCCATGCCGTTGATGTTGAAGATGAATTCCACAGCGAGGCTACCGCTGATGATGATGGGCAACGTCGTTCCGAGGAGCGTGACAATGGGCAGGATGCCGTTGCGCACAACGTGGCGCGTGATCACCGTGAATTCCTTCACGCCCTTTGCCCGCGCGGTGCGGATGTAGTCCGAACGAATGACGTCGAGCATCCCTGTGCGAGCGAAGCGCGAGAGTCCCGCGAGCCCGCCGTAGGACAGGGTGACGATCGGAAGGACGCAATGCCAGAAGATGTCCCGGCCGTGCTCGATCGTGTTGAGTTGCGCCGCGTTCTCCGACTCGAATCCGCCGAGCGGGAAGATCTTCCACGGATCGCCGACCGCGAACCACTGCTGGAGAAGCAAGCCCACGAAGAACGAGGGCAGGCTGTACAGGCCGAAGAGGATGAAGCCCACGCCTCGGTCAAACCACGAGCCGTGCCAGACCGCCGACGCGATTCCGATCGGAATCGCGAGGAAGTAGACGATCAGGAACGCGGTGACGTTGAGTGCGAGGCTGTACTTGATGCGGCTGAAGACGAGTTCGGTAACCGGCTTCTTGTGCACGTGGCTGATGCCGAGATCACCCTTGAGCAGGCGGCCCCAGTAGTGGCCGAACTGGGTGTCCCAGATCGCGAGCTTTGCGCTTTCCCACGTGGACCTGTCCCAGCGGTGCTCCGCGGAGGCGTACCAGGTGTTCCACTTCTCGATGACTTCCCGCTGTTCGGCCTCCGGAGCCCCGAGCTTCCACTTGTAGGTGCCGAGCAGGCGGTTCTCCTTCACGCGTGCGCGGTTCTCCTCGCGCTCCTCGGCCGTGAGTTTGCGGGAGCCGGAGCGAATCGTCGGGCGGTAGCTGCACGTGATCAGCCAGCGCAGGACCTCGAAGCGGTCCGTTTCGGACAGCGACGGGTCATTGATCAGCGTCATGAGGGCCGGCATCGCGTAGGTGCCGAAGTCCTCGAGCTGCTCTTTGGCTTCGCGTTTCGTCTGCGGCGTGACGGTGCGGACGTCGGCGTTCGCCGGCTCCGATTCATTGCGGATCTCGCCGCCGGCATCCAGCACGATCTCCAGCACCTCTTCGGGCTCGAGCTTGTCCCAGTCGTTCCAGAACCGCGGCCGGTCCAGTCCGAAGTCGCGGCGGAAGTTGCGCTGCGCTTCGTTCTGCTGCTGTTCCTTGGCAGCGTCTCCGATCTCGTCGGAGTTGCCCTCGATCGCCCCACCGCCGCCCGCTTCCCCGGGACGTCCGGGGGCCGCCATGATGACGAGCCACGTCACGAAGCTGATCCCGAACAAGGTCGGGATCATCAGCAGGAGCCGCCTGAGAATGAATGCGCGCACGGAGCCGACCTACCGATCGATCGCGAGCGGGAACGTGCGGAAGAACGGGCGGATCAGGTACTGCTTGTCCGTCCCCTTGACGTGCTTCCAGCGTCCGAAGTAGCTCTTCGACCATCCGAAGAACGTGTACGGCTGCTCCTCGTAGAGGATGTTGCCGATGCGGTGGATGACCTTGATGCGTTCTTCGGGATCCATCAGCGTGCGCAGGCGGTCCTGGAGCTCGTCGAGTTCAGGGTTGGAGAACTCGATGTAGTTCGATGACGTCGGATCCTGGATCTGCTTGCTGTGGAAGATCTGGCCGAAGTCGTGCTCCCAGCCGCCCACGACCCACAGCAGCGTGAAGGCGGCGTACTCGCGGTCGCGCAGTTGCTTTTGGAACTGGGTCCACTGCACGGACTGCGTTTCCATGATGACGCCGATGTTCTGCAGGTCGTTCTTGTAGTGGTCGAGGGCAGCCTGGAATTCCGGATTCGGTCCGGGCCAGTACTCCTTGAACTTCAGCTCGACGACTTTGCCTTTGATCTTCTTCTCGCGGATGCCGGTGGCGGGATTGAGCATCCAGCCCGCTTCGTCGAGCAGTTGCTTCGACTTTTCAGGGTCGAACGGATACGGCTTCAGATTCGGGTCAGCCTCCTCCGAACGCGGGAAGATGGGCGAGGCCATCGGGTCGTAGCGCCTGTTGAAGATCTTCTCGCAGATCTCCTTGCGGTTGCATGCGTAGGTGAGCGCCTGGCGCACCCGCTTGTCGCTGAAGCGAGGATCCGTGTTCTTCCAGGCGAAGTACAGGTAGCCGGTGCGCGGCCGAAGCGATGTCTCGATGTCGCCGTTCTTGAACGGGCTGGTGAGGTCGGTCTCCTCGCTGACCCATTCACGGTAGCGCGTGCCGTTGAGGCCGCCGATGTCGATGTCGCCCTTGCGGAGCCAATTCATCTGCGTCTCGGACTCGGTGTAGATCTTGTAGTGGAGCTTCTTGACGGCGAACCGCTTCTGGTCCTTGAAGCCGAACCAGTCATCATCGCGCTCCATGTCGAGGTACTTGCCCGGTTCGTACTTGACGAAGCGGTACGGGCCGCAGCCCACGGGTCCGACCTTGAGGCGGTCGTACCAGTGATTGTTGAACTCGACCGCGACCGACTCGGTCGGATATGCATCGCCGGCCTCGTCGAAGCCGTAGATGAATTTCGGCAGAATCGTGGGGGCCATCGAATATGCGAGCGAGGTGAACTGTGTTTCGCTCCACTTGAAGACGACGGTGTGGTCATCCAGCGCCTTCCACGATACGAGCTTGTCGAGGTAGGCGCGCGTGACGCCGCAGTTCGACTGCGGGTCCTTGATCAGATCGAGCGTGAACTCGACGTCATGCGCGGTGAACAGCTGCTTGCCCTTCAGATGCGGATAATCATCGAGGTTGAGCGGCGGCCGATGCCAGTACGCATCCTTGCGCAGGAAGACCGTGTACTCGGTGTAGTCCTCGTTGACCTCGACGCGCCACGCGAGTTCCGGCGCCCAGTTGAAGCTGGACGGGCGCTTCCAGTGGCGGGAAGCGAAGCTCGCACCGACATAGATTTCGCACGAGTCTGAGAGTGTCGCGAAGTTCTCGAGAACGAAGTTGAACCCCTTCGGATCCTGGCCCCAAGCGAGGTTGAGCGTCGCGTCGGCGTCGTGGGGGCCGACGTAGGCCGCGTCGCCCGCGGGATCGAGCTTCAGGAAGTTCTTGAAGCGCCCCGGGGTGCCCACCGGACGCGACGGGTCGAGGTCCGCGTCGATGGCGTCGTTCGACGCCCACGTTCCTTCGTCGCGACGGCGTCGGATCGGCGTGCGCTTCCCCGTCTTCGTCGCGTCCGTCTTGGTGGGTTGGGCGCTGTTCCCGTTGGAGGGCGCGGCGACCGTGCCGCCGATCGTCGCACCATCCAGCAGGACCGAGAGCTGGTCCGAGAGCATCTGGTTGTTGGCGGCGATCTGGTTGAGCAGGCGTTCGTTCTCGCGAGCGCGTTCCTTGCCCTCGGAGACCGTGCCTTCCAGCTTGACGAGCTTGTCTTCAAGCTTCGTACCCTGCCAGACGGCCTGCATGATGTAGTACGCGAGGACGGCGAAGGCGGCGATTTTCAGCCAGCCGACAATGGGATTCTGGTCCATAGGCGCCCAGCGTAAGGGGGCCCGCAATGGACCGTCAACCGCCTAACGGATCGACTTTGATGTCGGCGCCGTGTCTCAGCGCGACCTCGGCGACCAGAGCGGCGACGGTCGAGACCAAATGGGTGCAGAAGCCGCGCCTCTGCTCGCCCATGAAGTCGCCCAGCGGGGCGGTCAGGTGGTTGCAGACAATGTCCGGATTCTCGCTGTCCGGAAAAAGTTCAGCTTTCCAGCGTTGCTCGTAATCCTCGGCGGCGGCACGCAAAGCATCGGTGACCGGGCCGGTCGGATCGGGGTCCCCGAGCAGTTCGCCCAAGATCACGACGCCCGCCTGAATCGCGCCACACGGCCCGGCGCCGGTAATGCCTCCCTTGCGAAACGCCTGATAGGGCGGCGTTTGGAGGCAAAAGGTCTCCGCCAGCGCGATCCCGCACGAGCGGTGGGGCGTTTCGACTCCCTCATAGAGGATGTGGGCCGTTCGACGGGCGCGTTCGATCCGGGGATCCGCCATGGACTCACGGTACATTCTGTCCAAGTGCTGGCGATACTCGGAACCGACGCGCCTTGGGCGGTGGAGCTCTTCCTCGTGGTCCAGGTGGCGACCCTGCCCGTTTTGGGTGTCGCGATCGCCTGCGCTGCCAAGGGCAAGATCCGCGCCCACGCAACGCTGATGGTGAGCGCGTTCGTCGCTTTCCTGCTCTCGCTGATCGCCTTCGAGTGGACGGTCCGCACCATGGACAACAAGCCGCCGCTCCCCGGATTGGTGCTATTCATCCACCTTCTGTTCGCGATTCCGGGCCTGATTCTCTGGAGCGTCCAGCTTTTTCGCGCCAAACGCGCCCTGCTGGCGCCCGCGCGGCACCGGCGCCTCGGCCGCATCGTCGTGGCCCTGCTGACTGCCACCGTCGGCACCGGCGTCTGGGTCTTCGCCGAAATGTTCGGCTAGCCGGCATGCGCCTATTGGATGCCCGTGACGATGTAAGTCTGTTTTGCACAGTGGGTTAGGTGTGTTGCGCTGCGGCAGCAGTGCCGCACTTTGGTTGCTGGCGAGATCGGCCGGGCTGCGGCAGCCGTGCCGCAGGGTGGAGCGCGCAAATCGTTATATGACAGTGGCTTACGGCGGCGCGCGCATGTAATAGGCGCATGCGAGGGGGGGCGGCTAGGCGACGCCGAGCATCGAGAGGAACTCGGCCACGCTCTGGGGGCGTTTGGAGGGGTTGCGCTGGAGCGCGGCGGTCAGGGCATCGTTCACACGCGCGGGAATCGCGGGATTGATGGTGATCGCTTCCGGCGACTCGCTGTTTTGGACCGCCTGCATCCACTCGTCGAGGCGGCGCGCCTCGATCGGGTGCTTTCCGGTGATCATTCGGTAGAGCGTGGCGGCGGTGGAGTAGACGTCCGTACCCGGTGACGCGTGGGTTCCGGACAGCAGCTCCGGCGCCATGAAGAGCGGCGTCCCCGCCATTCCGGTGCTGGTGTGCTGCGTGAACGCGGAGTCGACCAGCCGCTTCGCGAGGCCGAAATCCACGACCTTGACGTGCCCGTGGTCGCCGATGAGGACGTTGCCGGGCTTGATGTCGCGATGTAGCAGGCGGGCGCGATGCGCGTAATCCAGCGCGCTCCCGACCTGGCGGATGATGGCGAGACCCTCATCGAGTTCGAGCTGCCCGCGCTCTTCGAGAATCTCGCGCAGGCTGCGGGAGGGGAAGTACTCGAGAATAATGAACCAGTGGCCGTCTTCGTGGCCCGAGTCTCCAAAGCGCACGATGTTCTCGTGCTCGAGGCCGGATGTGGCGTACGCCTCTTTCAGGAACTTCATCACCACTTCAGGTGATTCG
>Ga0209692_10003181_pt1 | contig 16288 bp, 18 predicted proteins | sample tdDd472_FD_187129 | JGI IMG/M metagenome (GOLD analysis project Ga0209692, IMG submission 187129) | Marine sediment microbial communities from the Atlantic coast under amendment with organic carbon and nitrate - tdDd47.2 (SPAdes)... | ecosystem: Environmental > Aquatic > Marine > Coastal >...
TCATTAGAATATTTTTGGTACTTTTCAATGCATATTTCTTCTTGTCTTTTCAAGTCATTTAAAATGTCTGTTTCTTTTTGTGTTAATTGCATAATTTCACCTCAATGATAATATGTGCATATTTCTCTTAACTATTCGTTTATTAAGCTTTTAATAAATGAATTTGTATAGCAAATCCTACAAAATTAAGGTAAAATAATCAAGTAGGTATTTACTGCCTAAATTGCACAATAAATGAATGGAAAAGGATACGATATGAAGATATTAATTACAGGTTTTGAGCCATTTGGAGGAAGTGATGAAAACTCTGCACATCTAGCTATGGATTTGCTTCCAGAAAAAACAGATAAGCATGAGCTTATAAAAGAGACTTTACCAGTTGTTTATTATAAAAGCATTGATAAGCTAAAGAAACTAATAGATAAATATCAGCCAAATGCTGTTATATGCTTAGGGCAGGCTGCCGGTGCATTTGCTATAAGGGTTGAAAGAGTAGCTGTTAATTTAGATGATACAAATGCAGATGATAATGAAAAGAATCTGCATGTAGATAAAACAATTGTAGAGAATGGACCAGATGCTTATTTTGCAACATTGCCAACTAGAGAAATGATGGATGCAAGCAACAAAGTAGAAGTGCCAGCTAATCTTTCATACACTGCAGGTAACTACGTGTGCAACCACATAATGTATGGGCTATTAAATTATATTAAGGATAAAAACATAATTGGCGGGTTTATACACATACCATCTACACCTGCACAGGTTATAGGCAAGAAAAATCAACCAGCTATGAGCTCAAAAGATGTTTGTGCTGGGCTTTTAGCAATGATAGATATTTTGTAGGAAAGTCTAAAAGAATTTCAGACCAACTACAAATAGGGAGATTTAATTAAGAGCGAAAGAAGTTTTTGCAAGCAAAAGCTTCGAAAGCGATAATATTCATTAACGCCTATTTGTGGCTTATAAAGGAACGGATGGTAGTATGATAAAGTATATTGATTTAAATTCTGATTTAGGTGAAAATGTTGGCGATGATGAGATGATGCTATCCATTGTTAGCTCTGCAAACATAGCATGCGGTGCTCATGCTAGCGATGCATACACCATGAAAAAGACCGTTGAGTTAGCAGCTAAATTTGGTGTTAATATCGGTGCACATCCCGGGTTTTGGGATAGAGAGAATTTTGGAAGAACACCAATTAAGATTACCCAAGAAGAAGTGTATGATTTAATAATGTATCAGACAGGTGCACTATTATCCTTCTGTATTTCAATTGGAAAGCCTATGACCCATATTAAGCCTCATGGAGCACTTTACAATATGCTTATGGTAAATGATGATATTGCAATGGGCTTTGTAAAAGCTTGCAAAGCTCTTAATATCCCTGCGATGGGTATGCCCTATTCGGCTGTTGAAAGAGCGGCTAGAAAACTTGATGTTAAGTTTATAAAGGAAGGCTTTGCAGACAGAGCATATACAGAAGGTGGTCGCTTGATGTCAAGAATGCTAGAGGGTTCTGTATTAAATCATGGAGATGCTCTGCATCAGGCTATTAAAATGGTTAATGAGAACAAAGTTGCAGTTAATGATAAATGGCTGGATATGAAGATAGATTCCATTTGCGTACATGGAGATTCTAAAGGAGCAGTGGACATGGCAAAGAGTATAAAAGAGGTATTTGAAAATCTAGAATACAGGATAGGTATAGAATGAATATAAAATATTCACCTCTTGGGGATGAGCACATTTTAATAGAATTTGGAGATAAGATTTCAAAGGAAATACTTATGAATGTTATGGCATGCAGTGATGCTGTTGCGCCTATGGTTGAGGAATATAAGACTGCTTATACTACGGTAATGGTAAAGTATAACCCATTGGAATATGAATACAGTGCTTTTGTAAAGAAGCTAGATGATACAATACAAAATGTAGATGCCTCCAGCGGTTTTAGCCCACAGACACATATTATAAAAACCCAGTATAGTGGAGAGTTTGGGCAAGATTTAAAGCGTGTTGCTAAGCATAATAAACTGACGGAAAAGCAGGTTGTTAAACTTCATACTGAAAATATCTATACCGTTTATATGATAGGCTTTTTACCTGGGTTTTGCTACCTTGGTGGGTTAGATAAAAGATTGTCTACTCCTAGATTGGAAGTACCTAGAAAGAAAATAGTAAAAGGCTCTGTTGGCATTGCAGGGGAGCAGACAGGAGTTTATCCAATAGCAAGTCCTGGTGGGTGGAATATAATTGGCAGAACAGAGTTTGAGTTTTTTAAATACGATGATCCTCCATGTGAAGTTAAACCAGGGGATAGTATAAGATTTTTGGAGGTATGAGGATAGTACTAGATTTATAATCTTATACTATCCTAACGCAATTATTCAAGCTGTATAAATTGGGGCTACACTTTTGTGAAAGCAATATTTGCTATAAACATTACTATGTTAGGGAATGACTTGGTGAAAATGTTGCGAAAACCACGCAAGCTTTCGTAAGAAAGATGCAATGAAGCGGCAGTTGCTTTTGCAAAAAGCAATGAGAGCAAAGTGTGCCATCCACTAAAATATGTAATAAGCGAATGTATAAAATTTTTTTAACATTCGAAGAGGATATATATGGAAATAATTAAAATTATAAACAAAGGCATGCTATCTACAATACAGGACCTTGGCAGAGTCGGCTACAAACAATACGGTGTTCCACAATCAGGTGCAATGGATAGCTATGCTTTAAGAGTTGCAAACATACTTGTAGATAATGATGAGAATACTCCAGTGATAGAGGTGACTTATGGTGCATTTAAGTGCTCCTTTTTACATGATGCCATAATAAGCGTAACAGGTGGTAACATTGGTGGATTTTTAAACAATAAATTTATTGCTATGTGGCAGACACTAAAAGTTGAAAAAGGTGATGTGCTAGAGTTTCGTGGTGGTGAACATTTTAGAGGATATATTGCCATCAACAAGGGTATTGAATGTGAGAAAATACTAGGCAGTTATTCTACATATGAAAGAGCTGGATTCAATAAGCCTATTGAAGATAATCAGATTATAAAAGGTGAATTAAGCAATTTAGATGGTGCAAAGATTGCATCTATTTCTGAAATACCAAAGTATGATAATATAATAAGATTTGTTAAAGGCCCACATAATAGCTTTTTTAGTGATGAACATTTGGATGAACTATGCTTTAGTGAATATACGGTGACATCTGCATCTGACAGAATGGGCGTTAGGCTAGAAGGTAAAAAGATAAAAACTAGTTCAAAGGATTTATTATCATGTCCTTTGCCAATTGGTGCTATTCAAGTGCCTCCATCAGGACAGCCAATTGTAATAATGGCTGATGGGCAAGTGACAGGGGGATACCCTATTATTGGCTGTGTAATATCAACTGACATTAGTAAACTTGCACAGCAAAAGCCTGGAAATAATCTTATGTTTAAGGAAGTTAGTGTAGAGGAAGCTCATAACATAAAAAGAGAGCAGGAAGAACTTGTGGATAAATTAAAGGCACGAGATTTTAGAGAGTATAGGCAAAGAAATTTTAATGTTAAGGTTAAAGGGAAAGAGTATTTTGTGCAGGTTTATGAATAAAGAGAATAAATCATGAAAGTAAAGTGTATTACGTATAAAAACAAAGAGTTAAGAGCAGGAGAGCTTAGGACAATAACATATCCTTTATCTATTCAAAAGGAGTATGATGTATATGGAATTATGCTTTATGATGGTCATATGCAATATTTATTGATAGGAGAGGAAAATCTTCCTTCTTGGTACAGTTCAGAATTTTTTGAGGTGGTTGAAAATATTCTTCCATTTGAATTTTACTTTGATTGCAAAAAGAATAGTAGAATAGAAACTGAATATGGATATGATTTTATGATAGATGCAATATGGGGATATGAAGAACTGGTAAAGGATGAAACTCATATTGCTGATCTTTTTGAAAGAAAGGATAAAGCCATTAGAACTTTTTTAAAAAGAAAAGCTGAGATTGATGAGATGCTGGAATAAGATAGTCAGTATTTTACTTAACTTGTTACTACTTAATACTGAATAGTTAAGGGGGAAAGACTTATGTATATTTGTTTAGTTTGTGGATATAACCAACTAGATCAACCTCAATATTTAGAAAGCTCTCAACCTACTTTTGATATATGTCCATGCTGTGGTTTTCAATCAGGATTTGATGATGACTCAGAAGGTATAAGTATTGAAGAATATAGGTATGAGTGGTTAATGAGAGGAGCAAAGTGGAAATTTGACGGTAAGTCTGACAACTGGGATTTCAAAGAACAGTTAAAAAATAGCGGATTCTATGAATGGGCATCGAAGGTTGATATTGGCGGATTTAATGACTTAGAATCATATAAACGAAGTTATGAAAAATCTAGAATAAATAATTTAAATAAATACGGTCGAAGTGATTTGCACAGGGCAATTTACTATGAGAAATATGATATTGCAGAATTTTTAATATATGAAGGTATAGATATTAATTTAAAAAATGCCAGAAGCCAAACAGCATTACATATAGCAGTACGTAAGAGTCCTATAAAAATTGTTAGGATGTTAATTGATTATGGTGCAGAAATAGATGGTAGGGACAGATTAGATAGAACACCTTTTAATATAATTGCTTGTAGGATTTTACGGCAGCGCCGTGTTATAGAAGAATCGTATCAAATAATGGAATTACTACTTGAACATGGAGCTGATATAGCATCAAAAGATATAATGGGTGAATCAGCTTTAAATTTAGCTGAAAAATTACCGAATGATAGATTTGATGAGATAAAGAAAAGATATAAGCATTTGCAATAGATAATAATTATATGCTTATCATATTTTATCAAATGATCAAATATAGAAACTACTAAAATAGTTAGCAATATGCAAAAATAGAGGAAAAGATAGATGACTAAATTCGCAATAATATTTGATATGGATGGAGTAATAGTTAACAATAGTGAGTACCATGAAAAAGCTTGGAATGTTTTCTGCAATAAATATGAAATAGAACTTATTGAAGATGAGAAAAAACAACATATATTTGGTACAACCAACAAAACCGCACTTGAATATATCTTTAAAAGAGAGCTAACTACAGAAGAAGTAATAATGTATGGGGATGAGAAAGAGGAGCTATATAGACAACTGTATCAGCCACATATAAAGCTAGCAAATAATTTAAAGGAATTCCTTGATACTTTAAAAGATAGTAAAATTACTTTAGCTATAGCAACATCGGCGGATAATGATAATGTTGAATTTGTTATGGAGAATACAGGAATAAGAGAGTATTTTTCTGAAATTGTTAATTCAGATCAAATAGTAAAAGGGAAACCAGATCCTGAAATATATTTAGAAACTGCAAAAAGAATTAATAAAGAAACTAAAGAATGTATTGTTATAGAGGATTCATTAGCAGGTATTGAAGCGGGTAAAAAAGCAGGAATGAAAGTAATCGCAATTACAAGCACTCATAAAAGAGAAGAGCTAAATGAAGCTGATTTAATAATAGATGATTTTAGTGAGCTTACTATAGATATAATAAGTAGCATTTTAAAGAAAATAGAGACTAAAAGACTAATGTTAACACCCATTTCAATGGATGATAAGGAGTTTATCTTACAACAATTCTCAGATAAGATAGTCACAAAGTATCTATATGACCAGTCACCATTCACCACTATAGATGAGGCAATAGAGCTTATTAGATTCTATAATCATCCTTCTCAGAAAGAGTGTAATAGATGGATAATATCCATTAAGCAAACGGGTGAGAAGATAGGGACCTGTGGATTTCATTGCTTGGATAGAGCTACTCAGACTATTGAGGCAGGATATGATTTATATCCAACTTATTGGGGTAATGGTTATATGCAAGAAGCTCTAGTGCCAGCCGTAGAATTTGCTAGAGAGTACTACAGAATAAATAAGATAGAGGCACATATATCAGTAGATAATCTTGCATCATGCAAGCTAGTTGAGAGACTCGGATTTAAAATGAATGGCGAGACTAAGATATATACATTAAATGGAGTGGATTATATACATTATGTTTATATACTTAGCTGTGCTCAGATATGATTAGGGAATGAGATAAGTTGAAATGAGGAAAAGAAAAGTGTTAATAGCAGTAGTTATAGTAGTTTTATCATTGAGCATATTTTTAGTAGTTGGATATGTGAAAGACATCAAAAAAGCTTATAACAGGATAGAAATGTATGATGCAAAAAGCATTAATACTGAGTTTGGAAAGCTAAACTATGTGGATATTGGAGAAGGAGTAGCTGTATTAATATCTCATGGTATATTTGGTGGATATGATCAAGGGAGTTCCAGCTTAAATAATATTCTAGGTTCTAACTATAGGAAGATTTCTCCTTCACGTTTTGGCTATACTGGCTCTGATGTGCCAGACAATCCAACACCAGCAAACCAAGCAACTGCATATTTAAGATTGATGGATGAGTTAAATATTGATAAGGGTTTTGTACTAACAACATCTGCTGGAGGAGCTGCAGGCATTAAGTTTGCAATAATGTATCCTGATAGAGTAAAAGGATTAATTTTGCTTTCATCAGGTGTGCCTGCCAATAAACGAAGCCGTGAAGAAATAACAGAGATGTTAGGACCACCAGCATTTTTGGTAAATGATTTCCCCATGTGGCTGTCATTAAAATATTTTAAGTTTGTTTTTAGCTCTATGTTTGCATCGGAAGTGCCTGACGATCTAAGCGAGACTATGCTTCCTGTAGGTATTAGAAATCAAGGGATAAAAATAGATTCTGAGATAACTAATATGGATATGGATCTTAATTATGATGATTATATTGTTGAGGATATATCAGCACCAATTTTAGTAGTTCATGCTAAAGATGACCCTATGACAAAGTTTGAAAGCATGGAAAAATTTCTATCTAGGGTAGATGCAGAAACAGCTATTTTTGAAACGGGTGGACACCTTATATCTAGTAATGGAAACAAGGTAAATGAAAGCATTATAAAATTTATTGAAAGTAATAAGTAAGTGCTTGGATAAAAGTATTTATCTGCATACCAAAAAGAGCTAGCAGCATAGAGTAGTTTGTTTGTTCTGCTTATTTTAGACTACTAGTAGGTGAAGGTTGAGATTTTTGCTGACGTACAGGATAGATGTCTGTATAGCCTGCTACTTCTTCATCTGTTAGTGGCGGTTTGTACATCATACCAGTACATTCAGTAGATGATACGATGTCCATAGCGTCTTCATATAGTGGGAAATAGTGTTTTTGCTCTATATTCATTGGGCGATTTATTTTATTTGTATTTTTCATAATATGCTATCCTTCTATCTTTATTTATTTTCATATTATTTGCTTGATTAATATATAGTATGTAATAGATTTGATTACGGACACAGGTAATTTATGGCTCACTAGCTTGTTGTTAATGAAGAACTTAACTCTCAGTTTTTAACATGGCAATCAGTTATTTCACTAAAGGCAACTTTTAAAGTGTAGTTTCGCTGGTCAGCCTTTTTATCCCTAAAAAATTCTATTGTAGACGTTAGTGATACAATCCACAGAACCAAGGCGATAGCTGACAAAACGATACCAAAGAAGATTGCACTATTTACAAATAAGACAACAGCTAAAAATGTTAATAAAGCTGGCACAATGCTTATAAATATTAAAAATGATAATGTTCCCATAATCCAGTGCTGGCGGGCATTGCAATGGGGACAATTTTTATATTCAGGCTTGTTTAAAAAATAGCATTTACCATTGAAGTCCTTCATTTGCTCGTTTATTCTATTTACTTCATCTTCTACTTTTTTCTTTGATTTATCTGATAATAAATCTATAACTTGCATACGAGTAGTTGAATCAATATTATGTCCATCAAGGGATTTAGTGGATTTTCTATAGATATTATCAATTAGCTTTACTTCCTCATTGCAGATTGCACAGGTGTATGTAGCGTACATATTACAGCAAGCAGCGCATTCAAAGTTTGTATAATTATATCTCATAAAAGCCTCCTAAATAGATATATCCACTATTAAAGTATATAATTTGGATATGTAATTTAGTACATGTAAAAATAGAATAAATTATAAAATAAGACATAGAAAAGCCACTTGATTACAAGTGGCTTAATTTATTTTAAATGTAATACTGCTATTTTTTCAAACTCCTCTTTCTTACCAATGAATAGGATATAAATCCAAAAGGTATTATCCACAGTAACCATAAATAAGAGATACTACTATCGCCAGTTTGCGGGTTAGTAGCTGGTTCAGGTGCGACTATAGCCACTAGAGACCAGTCAAACCAAGTATTATCATTGTTTGCTCCAGATGTATCCTGTGGGTCATTATCATAGAAATTGTATGCAGCTTCAGGTACTAGTGCTCTTGCACCTGCTGGGAATGTATACGTATTAAAAGTGTTAGAATCGACGGTTGGTAATGAGTTTCCAAGCGTTAGCTCAATTGGTAGCGGGCACGAAACAAAAGTACCATCACCCATTGTTGTAACAGAAGGTAAGCTTACGCTAGCAAGTAAATTGCAGCTGAAAAATGATTCATCACCAAAAGTAGTAGCTCTAGGCAGACTGATACTTTCTATAGCAGTACAATTACCAAACGCTCTATTGCCAAAAGTAGTAGCTGATGGCATGTTAATGCTTGACAGATTAACATTTTCATAAAGAGCTAAATCTCCAAATGAAACAGCAGAGGGTAGGCTAATACTTTCCAGTGAATCACAATATCCAATAGCAAGTAAGCCAAAAGTGGTAGCCGAAGGAAGATTTACGCTTTCAAGCAAGGGGCAGCCTAAAAAAGCCCAATTAGCAAAAGTGATAGCAGAAGGCAAGCTGATAGTTTGCAGCGAATTGCAAAATTCAAAAGCATCATTACCAAAAGAAGTGGCCAAAGGAAGATTTACACTAGTAAGTGATGTGCAATCACGAAATGCACTATTTTCAAATGTAATAGCAGATGGCATGCTTACACTCTCGATTACTGTATGTCCCCAGAAGAAACTATAGCCCACATCTCCTAAAGTGGAGTCTCCATTTTCATTAAATGAAACAGTGCTTGCAATATCTAAAGTTGTAAGGTTTGAAAGGCTTTCTATAAAGTTAATATCTGCACCTGTTAGTGTGTATATTACATCTGGTGTTATTGTAAGAGCGGTAACATAGGAAAAGCCTAAGCCACTTGGGGTAAGTACGTCCTCCACAGCATTTTGCAGCGTGGTTGCTGGTGTAGTGTCTATTGTTACTGCCCCTGTACCGTCGTGGCTATTTGCCATAGCTATAGTTGGAAACAGCAAAATAAATAAAGCTGTAAAGATAAAGATTACTACTATTTTTCTCATATTCCACTCCTTATTAACAAACCTATTATTATTTCTATAACTCATGTTATTGGCATGCATATTTATGTTTATAGACGCACAATAGATGACATATGTTTATATAACATAATTAAATCTACTTTAAACGTATTTAAGCCAACTTTGTTAAAATTTGCTTATTCATATACCATCATGTATAATTTTGGTAGAAATACATAATAAGTTGGTAATTGTGATGAAGAGAATAATATTTATATTTTGCATAATGTTTTTATGCTTAGTACCTGTGACAAGAGCGAATGATGGTGGTCCGCATCCAGACTATAATAAATATGTAACGTATACTGTGGAAACTGACTGCACGGAGATTGCAATTGGTGAAGAGATAACATTTACAATTAAGCTAAGAAATCATACAAAAGCGACTTTTGATTTATATAATATTGATAGAATATTTACGGACATACATTCTAGTTATTATGTAGAAGAATTTGATAGTGAACTTCTGATGTTAAAACCTTATAGCTCAAAAGAAATTGTTTTAACATACACAGTTCCAGATGATGTGATTTGGCATAAGAAAGCTGATGGGTTCTATATAGAATTTTACCCTGAAATAGAATATGGTGTTTATTATAAAGATGAAGAGGAAGATTTCAAAGAACTTGGATTGCCACATGATTGGTTTGTGAATAGATCTGCAACTAAGACAATATCTATAAAGCTAACCAATGTATATGATGGAAGTGAATTAATAGATTTTGAATTTATTGATAATAATGAATTCTTCATTTACTCTGACCGTGCTGATAGGTACACCAAAATGGATAATACTTACTTAGGGGAATATGAAGGAGAAGTAAACAACTTTCTATCAGTTACAAATAAAACAGAAAAAGTTATTGAAATAGTGTACATTGATGGGTATGAGCATCATTTTGAAAAATATTATACCAAATGCTACATTGACAGCCTAGAAAGTATTACGGTTAAAATAAGAGAGGCTAAACTAACTTTACCAAAGGATATAGACGAGGTAGAGACAGTATATCATAACGTTATGTTTAAAGGTAATGACGGAAAGTATTATGGTGTTACAGCATCGCGAGAGTACAAAACAAAGGTATGTGAAACACCAACAGTTAAAATAAATGCACTAAAAGTAGGGGAAACAGAACTGGGAAGCCAGCAATGGGAGTTAAGTTTTAAAAATACTTCTCGTAAAAGTATTGAAGATTTCTTCATATACCATGGTAATAAATTTCCTGAATCAATTGACGATCTAAATGACTATGCGATAAAAGACACTTTTAAGGCAGGTGACACTTGGGAATTAATGGAGCCTATTGAAGTACCAATTTGCAATAATAAAATGGGAAATGACTTTACATTGCTCCTAGGATACTGGGTTGATAACTCTTTATGCTATTGGGAGATATGGTTTGATGAAAAAGAAACGGAAACTGAAAAAGTTTATACTATGGATAACTGTCACCATAGTTGGTATGCTGATATATCCTATCTAGATGACAATATCAAATTATCGAATTTAGAAATTGTGTTGAAGGCAACTCCGACCCCTGAGATAACAAGCACTCCAGAACCAGAGATAGCAGCAGAAGTTAAGCAAGCCATAACACCTACAGGCACACCGCAAACTACAGATGTGGTAGTGAAGGAAGTAAAAAGTTATGTTATACCGCCTTGGGTTTATGTAGTACTTAGCTTGGCTTTTTTGGCTGTGGTTGGGGTGGTTGTTTTTAAGATGCGGAGTGGTGATAATGATTGCATTGGTCTTTGAGAAGCACTACTTTCAATACCATGTACTCTGTTGAACTGAATAAATATGTTTTGATAACTCTATCATATTCCTATATTTGATGTCATATAAATGGTTTATGAAAAGGAGAGAATGAATGAAAAATCAATTACAACAAAGTGTAATTTTTGTATTATTGCTATTTTTATCAGGATGTAGTATTGAGCAAAATCAAACACAAAATAACACTGAAAGTATATACATAAATGACGAATATAAAAATCAGTTTGAAGCTAGTGTAATATACCGAAGTTTAGATGATGCATTAAGTAATAGTAATTGTATAGTAACAGCAAAACTGGAACAGATTATAGAGTCAAATGACTATCGTGAGTATTTATTTAAATTAACTGATACCATTAAAGGAACTATGAACCTTGAGTCATTCTACGTTCAAGAAGGATATGGATATCATTCTGTTCAAACTGCTAATTTTTCATACTCAACACTTGATTCGCAGTATTCTATAGGAAGAGAGTATGTATTGGTACTATCTAAGACTATTTCTGTTTATTTTGATAAAGATATTTATATGGTTTCTGGGGATATCTTTATAGAACTTGATAGCGATAAAAATATTACCTCGTATACTAGATATCATGAACCAGAGGAAAAAGGTTTTAAAACTCTCAATGAAATTATTACTTATGTAGAGTTGAACATACCTTTAGATAATGATCCGAAAGTATACGGTATGCCTTATACTAAATCAGAAGAAATTGAAGACATTGTAAATGCATCTGAATACATAGTTAAAGCAAAAATTATTAATATTCATACTGAAGGACGTACTAACAGGAATACTTACAAATGTAAAGTAAGTGAGAGCATAAAAGGTTTAACATCTAATGAAATATTGGTCATACTATTTAAAGATACTGTAGCATTTGGAGGTGAATATCTATTGCTATTGAATAAGGACAATGAAGATTCTTTAATCTATACTTTGTCATCAGTTAACAGCGTTGTTGATATTGATTTGGACAAAAACTTGGTTGAAGAGATAATAATGCTAGCATTAGAGTAGCACCAAAGCCATCAATAACGCCTAGAAAACAATTGTACCTACAAGCACTTCTAATATAACAAATATTGTAGTAAAGGAAGTAACAAGTTATGTTATACCGCCTTGGGGGTTATGTTGTGCTTGGCTTGGCTTTTGTGGCTGTGGTAGGGGTGGTTGTTTGGAAGAGAAATAGATAAGTATACTAAAATGTGAAAATATATTAGACAGAATTATAAATTAACCAAATAATAGGTAAGACTTGTTGTACACTTATATCAATTATTGTATAATTTACCTATAATAAATTTAAGAGAGAAGATTACAATGAATAAAACTGTTGCAACAATATCGTATATTTTATCAGGTATATTTTTAATCGTAGGCTTTAACAAAATGTTTGTCTATGTATACCACGATTTAGATTTTATGCGCAAAAATGCTTATGTTGGTGGTGATGCATACAATTATATTATTAACTCTAACTATGCTACTGCGTGGTTTGTTTTAGCGATAGGCTTAGCTATTTTGGGAACATTGTTTCTAATAAAAGAATCAATAGAGAATAATTTAATAAAAACTGATGAAAAACAAGATGAACAAAAGTCTGAAGAAGAGCAAGAAGAAGTACAGAAAGAAGTAAATTGCTATAAGTATATTTAGTGTTAATTGGAGTGAATATATAAACAAGTATTTTTAAAGCGAGGCTAATAACCTCGCTTAAACATTTTATTATTAGCCTACATTGCTCTCGTTCGGCACACTTTGTTACAGTGCTCTGCACACTTTGCTTTTACAACATTCCTTTATAACTAGCTTTATAACGAGAACACATTGCTTTTATACTAACTTCATCATATGGCACACTTTGCTTTCGCACATTCCTTTTTAAAGGAAAATGCTTTTCGCTAAAGTGTAGCCTTAGATTACTCATCAGGTATAAAGTACGGTAGGAAATGCACTTGTATCAAGTGCATTTCCTTATTGGTAACCAAACCTCACATTTGTAATCATCTGCAAACTGATCGCCTTCAAAATATACTTCTATGTCTGGAGCATCTGCATACTCGTAGCCAGAGGTTGGTAGCCACTCTGTCATAATGCGTGTTTGCAAATCTTGTATTGCTTTTGGCATTGCGCCTACACATTCAAATATTGCCCAAGTGGATGCAGGCACTGTGTATTCATGTGTTCCTTCTATTGTGTCTTTGTCTGTAGATGCTGCGATGTAGTAGTCAAAGTCTTTACCGTTCATACAGGTGCTTACACCAAGCAGTCCGTGTGGCTCTTGATTCAAAAGGGATAGTATTTTTGGAACCATTCCGCTTTGTGCCGTCTCCTGCCAAAATAGTGGAACTTGTTTAAAGTTCTCTTCTGTGTTCATATCATAGTGTTTTTTTGCCCCTACGATTCTAAATGCTTCTTTAGTTACAATCTTATAATTCATTTCAACGTCTCCTTTAATTTGGATTTTGAAGCTAATGGGCAAGTAGGTTTTTAGAACAGTATTTTTATTTTTTGCCTCTTTTGGGGATATTCCATGTACACTTTGAAAAGCTCTGTTGAAAGCTGTTGGTGAATCGTAACCGTATTTTAAAGATATATCAATTACTTTTTCATCTGTGCTTTGCAAATCAAAAGCGGCTAAGGTCATTTTTCTGCGGCGGATATATTCAGACAAGGAAACACCTGCGATGTATGAAAACATTCTTCTAAAGTGAAAAGTAGAGCAGCATGCTAGCTTTGCTGCTACGTCATAGTCAACTTTATCTGTTAGGTGCTCCTCAATATAATTTACTGCAGAGTTTAACTGTTCTAACCATTGCATATTCATTACCTCCTGTGTAACTAAAGTATAGGTTATATCTATTATACATTCCTCTTAATCTATGCACAATAATGAGAGATACATATGGATTGGTAAAATCAATCCATATGACTGTAATCTATTAATGCTGTAAAGATTGTGGCGACACTTTTGAAACATCTGCTGTAAGCAGATGAACACAATTATATAAGCACTTAGATGTTATATGACACATTGCGAAAGAAGGTTTGAAAAACCTTTGAAAGCAATGTGTTCTAGAAATAAAGTCAGTTAAAGCAATGTGCGAAAGCAAAGTGTGCCATTCATCGAATTTAACCTTAAAGCAATGTGTTCTCTAAAAGGCTAGTTATAAAGGAATGTTCAAAAGCAAGAACTCCATAATATATGCTTTTATTTATTTTTTCCATTATATGATTATAATAGCTGGCAATTTGTAGAATAATGATTAGATTATTATGGATAAAAGCTAGATTGACTGGTGGTATTATTAATGCTAGAATCAAGACTAAATAGAAAAAAATTGAAAAGAGAAGATTTTAAATGAGAAATAGGCCTAGTTTTATAGACTTTTACAAATCCCATTTTAGGAAAACAAAAGTAGTAGAAAATTACAAAACAAGAAAGAGATATATTGAAAAAAATGAATATAAGAATAGAATCCTTTTATTTACTATATTACTTATAGTTTTAGTAATCTGGTTTTTAATTTCCTTATATAGAGTAAAAACTGGAAACAATGATAACCTACGCATGAATGTAAGCTCGATATTAGTTATAATCATTTCTATTGTTATATATCCATTACGTTACTTTATTGTAGATTTTGAAGAAACAGAAAAATATGATAAATATGATACTGTAAAAGAGAATATATTACAATTTATAATATACTTTATAATTTTAATATTTGCATGTTTGTCAGAGTACATTAACGCAGTATATATGTATGTGTATTGAGTGAGTTAACTAAGTCAATAAGCAGTTCCTTAACAAGGGGGTTTAATATGAATGAAATGATAATCGAACACCCTATAATGGGGATAAGTGAAGGATACATTTTAATAGTTTTCTCACTAATAATGGTATTGGCTAATTATTATTTCTGGAAATGGCGTGTACGCAGCAATGTAGTATTGATAAAAAGACTTAAAAAAATAGCTATTATAATAACAGTTGCATTTGCAATATTTTTTGTTAGCATTGGCAGAAATCAGATACTTTATCTATTTGATTATAACTTTGAAAACACAAATGAAGTTGAGGAATATATAGAATATGTTGCAGGTAATAATCAGGGGATTTTTATAGTTAGTAGTGATGATACTAGATACCATTTTATGCAAATGGATAAAGAACTGAGAGAAAAGCTCGAAACAGATTACTGCAGACATAATTGTTATATTGAATATTACACATGGTCAAAGTATGTTATTAAGATAGAAGTAATTGAATAGATGAATTTTAAATGTAACTTTTGAGTCAATATATAATTAATTTTAATTTGGTGCTAATCAACAAAACGCAACCTCAGGTTGACATAGATTCCACTCATAATTGGTGTTATAATATTGAGATTGCAAGTAGTATTTAAACATCAAAAAAGAAAGGTAGAATAAATGACAATAGGAGAAAAAATATATAATCTTAGAAAGCTAGCTGAATTATCCCAAGAAAGCTTGGCTGAAAAACTGGATGTATCAAGGCAGACAGTTTCCAAATGGGAAAGGGATGAGTGTCAGCCTGAACTGGATAAAGTAATAGCTGTTTGTAAGCTTTTTAACATAAGCACAGATGAGCTTTTAATTGATAAAAAACAACCTAAGATAAATGCTACTTTGCAAGATATAGTTGATAGAAATCAACAAGCACGAAAAAAGAAAAATGCCGTTATGGTATTTATATTTTCTTTAGTGCTTATGCTAATTACTGTGGGACTAACCCCTGTTATGCAAATGTATGAAAAAAACTTGAGAGGTTCGTTTCATACCAATATGATACATTACTTAAATGATCCACCACTTAGTATTTTTAAGTGGGTTTCTATAATTGGTATGATTGTAGGAGTGGTTTTATTTGCTTATCAGTTGGTAAAGGAGCATAAAAAGGATAGGATTTGATATGCGTTAGTGATTTCTTAGAAAAGTAGTTAAGTAGTTGATCTTAGATAAGTTAATATCAACTTCGTCTTATGAGCACTAACTCGAATTGAAAATGAACGAAGCAAACGGTGCTCAGCGAGAGAGTCAAAGCTTGACTTTGCGAACCACTGA
>Ga0209692_10003182_pt1 | contig 16270 bp, 14 predicted proteins | sample tdDd472_FD_187129 | JGI IMG/M metagenome (GOLD analysis project Ga0209692, IMG submission 187129) | Marine sediment microbial communities from the Atlantic coast under amendment with organic carbon and nitrate - tdDd47.2 (SPAdes)... | ecosystem: Environmental > Aquatic > Marine > Coastal >...
ACTAATCGAATTTTGAAACCGCAGATTTAGCTTCGCTGATTTTTAATTCACAGATTAACACGGATTGTTTTCCTTCGGAAAACATAAATCTGTGAGAATTTGCGTTAATCTGTGGTTAATATTCATTTGATAACTTGTTAAATTTTTAAAAGCGATACCCCTGATGTTTAATACCTGCTTCGAATTAATATAAACGCTTAACCTACTCACCTGTTAATCCAGGTCAGCTGATGCCATAATTTTTCAAGCGGCCCTTGGTGGTATTTATTAATCCACCACTTACAGAAATAAAACTGAATTGCAAACAATACAATACCTACACATAAGGCAACGGTATGATTTACATGTGGGCCAATACCCAATCCGTAGCCATAAAAGACAAAACCTCCAATAATCGACTGCATGACATAAGCCGTTAAACTCATACGGCCAGGATATTTTAATCCGCCAACAAGCCTTTTGAAGAATGGTATTTTATACAGAAGAATAAAAGCAGACACTAATACAAAGGTAAAGCTCAGGTTGCGGTACATTTCTATAATGGGCTTAATGATCTTTACCAATGTGGCATCCATAAATATATCTTTTCGAATATTAAAAAGAATCATGAGTGGAATAAACAGAAGAGTCGACACCAACAATGTTTTCAACCAAAACGATGCATTCTCTTTGGTATCTGCAAAACGATTGGTGTTACCCAACCAGAAACCAATAACAAACAAACCGGCCGTTTGCACAATGCGCCCCACTTCAAAAGCCCATAATAAACTTACTTTGTGTCCGTACAAGGTATTGGATTTTACCAGTTGCCAAAAAGAATCACTCATCTGACCTTCTTTTAAAAACTGCCAGTACTGCCCTGAATGACGAACAGGCATAACAAAGTCCGGATCGTTTAAATATTGCAGGCATCGATACCATTCAATGGGCTGACTCAATAACAGTATAGCTACCACTAAAACTATTTGCGACTTTAGGTTTCTTACAAAAAACAGAACCAAGCCAACTAAGGCATACATCAATAACACTTCTCCCGGAAAAAAGGCCCCATTAAGCAAGGCAAAGCCAACCAATAAAAGCATACGCCATAAGAATCGATAGCCAAAATCTTTGTCTTGCTGCCTTTGTTTAACCATCATTAAACTAAAGGTAAAACCAAACAGTATGGAAAAGATGGCATATCCCTTGCCTCCAAACAAAAAGAACATTGTATCCCAAACTACCTTATCTATAGCATTTAACCAATCAGGCTGTAAGGAAGCATCCGGAAAGACATAAAAATTAAAATGCTCGATGCTATGAAGCAGCATAATGGCCAGTATGGCAAACCCTCTTAAACTGTCAATGACTTCTATCCGTTGTTTCATGCTTGTAATGCTTAATATAAATATGCTAATGGTAAAAGGTGAAAATTTAAGTCGGCTAAAATAACGACTCTCATCACATCAACAAACTGTTGAATCATTTTATAGTGCCTGTAAACACGAAAACCGATCCCTATCATCAAAGCGATAATAAAGATCGGTTACAATAAACATGAATTCACTTACTTTACGGTAATACCAACACACTCGAGCACCTGACGCTCACTACCATGATAAAATAAATCTAAACACTCGCGCAAATCAGCACAATAAGCTTGCAGATCGCTCATCGTCTCGTACTTCTTCACTGAGGCTTCCTGAGCCTCTCCATCCTCTATCTCGGCATTTAAGCGTAATTGATCAATAGAGGCAGCTTTCACCAGATAATTCGCCACAACTTCAGCCGTAAAATCCACTAAAGTCAATTTCTCGAGTAAAGCCGGAGATTGGCTTATCACCTTAAAGGTATGGGTAACATCTTTACGCCAATCGGCAAAGCGCTGTCGAATCTTCTGATCGAGTAATAAAAGTTCATAAACACTTTGATCGTCTTTAAAGAAATACCGGGCTGCATTGCGCATTCGTACGTAGCCTTCATGTATCTCATCTCTAAGCTCATTAAATATGCGAGAGGCAGCCGCACTTTGCAGCTTTTCTTCCACCTGAGATGAAGAGGCTGTCTTAGCCGTCTGATACAATTCGTGCCCGGTACCCAGGCGCTCTTCAGTATAAATAGCCGATATACGCCCTTTAATAGCTTCATTTTGGGCAACACCATACAACAGTATGCGGCATCTTTCTAATTCACTTTCATGTGAAGTTTTCATAAAAAAAATAGATTAGTTGTTAAAACAGTATATCCAAAGCCTTTAAACCGGGCTATGGTCTACTACCGTTTTGTGTGGTTAAAAAAAATAATAGATTAAATTAACAAAGCTATTGGCGCCATGTTACAGGAGGGCTATAATCCTACTGTGTAGATCATTCGATCCACATCATAATTTCTCTTGGGTTTGCATAACGAATATAATTAATTTACTTATACCAACCAAACCTTATTAAAACACAAAGCTAAAAAGCCGATTCGCCTGTCATATTGGCCGAATTGCACCTCTAAAACCCCGATCGCTTACTCTCCGAGGTCGATCGATGCCTCTAAAAGGGCGATTTGCCTGTCATATTGTCCGAATTGTGGGTCTAAAAGGGCGATTCCTATCGCTAAAAGGGCGATTGACAGGGTTAAACGAGCGAATAAGCGATTAGAGTGTGACTCTGAGACTACTAAAATAGAGAAATGACCATACTGAATAGTATAGGCGTAAGAGAGAACCCCCTACTAACTAAGTATAAAAATACCCTTTACAAATAAGCGTATAATCTATTCGTTTGATTTTTAAACAAGTTTAAGTAGTTTTAGAAAAAATTGATAACATAAAAAAATAAACTACTGTTTTAAAGCGGGCCTAGAAGGGAGATATAAAACATACGCCGTCTATCGACGTTAGGCAGCAATAAAAACCAATAATGTGAATAAAGTAATTTTGATATCAGGAATTATCGTATCAATTATCATTCTTTTTGTAGCACAAAAAACTACTAATCAAGAAAAAGACTCAAGTGCCGTATGTCAAATAATTGAAAATTACAAGCAATTGAATGGAAGTCAGTTATTATCTGAATTAGATAATACTACAATTCCATATTCAAAACAAGGCTTCACGCTTCATCTTCCAAAATCGGAACCAAAAGCAACCTTGATCTTCCTTAGTGGTTCAGCCCTTGATACAACTAGAAATATTGATGAATTTAGTATTATAAAACCTGCGATAGAAAACGATATAGCAGTGCTCTTTGTGAGTACTGGTAAAGTCATCGAATTTCTGTTTACAGACCAGGATATTCAAATCGTAGATGATATTATTGGAAATGCATTAAATACATACAACCTTATTAATTGCCCGAAGTTTCTAGCAGGTATGTCTTTAGGTGGAACAATGGCTTTCAGGTATGCAGAATATTGTTTTTTAGGAAAATCTAATTATGAAATAAAACCTGATGCAATTGCTATTTGTGACTCCCCATTAGATATGGTGCGGATGTGGCATGAACAAAAACAGGCTATTAAGAATGATTTTCATCCTAATGCTGTTGGTGAGGCCCAATGGGTTCTCCATTATCTCAAAACCCATCTTGGTGGAACTCCAAAAGAAGCAATGGCAAACTATATCAATTATTCTCCATTTGTTTATACAAATGAAGTCAAGAGTAAAATACAACTATTTGTGAGTATTCCAATTAGAATGTATCACGAGCCAGATATTGACTGGTGGATTAAAAATCGGGCAAAAGACTATAATACTATCAATAGTGTAGATCTTGCTGGATTTTATAATTACCTAAGACTAGCGGGAAATAAGGATGTAGAATTAATCACAACATATAGAAAGAGAAAAGACTATGATAAAGGGGCTTCGCCACATACTTGGACAATTGTAGATGATGAGAAGTTAATTAATTGGTTATTACGGAAGATATAAAAAATAGCTGCCTAACAAGCCATCATAAAGCTGCCCTAGCTTTGGCGGGATTTGGGCGTTCAGCTCCCGCGCCAGTATTAGTGAAAACAAGAAAGCGAATATACCACACGCCCAACGGGCCACTTCATATGGCCGATCCGTTGGTGGCAAGCAAAAACAGAACCCGTAATTCAAAAAATCACGATGAGATTAAATATACTAATTATAGCCTTTGTTCTAATATTTCAATCAAGTTACTCTCAGTCTAATAATGAATTAAAAACATCTAATCCTAAAGATACAATTAGAACAGTTTCATTTGACTCTGTTTATTTTGTTTTGGGAACACTAAGTGATTATATGGGACGCTTTCAATATGTAGACAGAGAAAAACAAATTGATAGATATTATCCATATGAAAAACCAATGGTTGATTTTCTGACAGAGTATATTAAAGCTGAATTCAACATTATTGTTGACACCATCTATAATAAATCCAATCACTCTGAAATGTTTTCTACTGAACTTTCAAAAACATTGAATAATTTTTATGGCAAGAATGACAAATTGATAAATAGCAAATTCGAAACACAAAAACAGATTTATTCATTTTTAGCAGGAGTGTATTACAGATATGGGGAAAAACTTGATTCTTCAATTTATAAGATTCAATTGGCAAACTCTCCAAAACATCAAAATTGTTATGAATTTCTTAAGCAAGTTGGGTGTGAAAATATTTTATATCAATACTTAAACAATATACCAGCTCAGTTCATTTTATACTTTGAACCGACTGACGAACTATATTCCTATTTGGACTCAATTGAATTCGAAAGAATTGTTCTTAAAAAATCATTTTATAATCAAATAGAAGATATGATGAAGGAACATATGACCAAGGAAGAGCTAGAGAAGGATTATCAAAAATCAAAGAATAAAGAAATAGAAAAAATTAAAAGAGTGTTCGAAAGATAAATGCCAGCCACTAACAAACCGCAATAATGCATATGGAGTTCTGCTCATTTTGTAAGTTTTGTGGCTTCGGCTACCAGCGCCAAATCGTCGATTTGGCTTAAAATGAAAAGTTAAAACAAATACAACGCTTTGGCTACGCTCAATTTGGAAGGAGTGTAAGGTTAAAAACCCTCACGACGCCATGCAGCGAGATCGGTGAGTTTGTGTAAAAACTCCCGTTGGCTTTAATGCAAAAATATTAGTGTGAAATACTTCAGACTAGAAAAAAATTGAATATTAACTTTACATCTTATCACGAGAAAATAATATGTATTCTATATGTTTCACGCAATTATCTCAAATAATAAATTTCCAGTATGACAAAACGTTTTTTTGAACATATAACCAAGTTTATAGAAATTGAAGAAGGGGACTTTCAAAAAATAATAACATTCTTTGATATCAAACAGTTAAACAAAAAAGATATCATAACTGAAGCTACTAATAAATGTAATTTTAACCATTTCGTATTAAATGGATGTCTTCAAATGTATTTCATAAATGATAAGGGAGCAGAGCGAACTATTCAATTTGCAATTGAAGATTGGTGGATGACTGATTGTTTAGCTTTTCACAATGAAGGCACAACAGATTTTTACATACAAGCAATTGAAAACTCTCAAATCCTTTCTATCTCTATCGATAATCAAAAAAAACTGTTAGATCAATTCCCAAAGCTTGAAAAATACTTCAGAATTATTTACCAAATATCCTTTGGTGCTACTCAGATAAGAATGAAAAATTTATACGATTTTTCAAAAGAAGAAATCTATTTTGATTTTATTGATAAATATCCTGAGTTTGCTCAAAGAATTCCACAATATTTACTAGCCTCGTATTTAGGATTGACACCTGAATATGTAAGTGAAATTAGGAATAAAAGTCGTTCTTAAACCAGTTTAAGTTTTTTACTGTCAACGACCAATATCTTTGCTTCATATTAAAACTTTATAAATATGGAAAAAAGAGTACAAATTGATGCAGTTGAGCCATCTTCGTATAAAGGAATGTTTGCTTTAGAAGATTATTTACAGAAAAGCCAATTGAGCGGGACACATAAAGAACTGATTAAAATTAGAACTTCACAGATAAATGGATGTCCATTTTGTATAGATATGCATACAAAAGACGCTATGAAAAATGGAGAAAGTCAACAACGTATTTTCTTGCTTAATGCTTGGAAAGAATTAGATTTATTTACAGAAGAAGAAAAAATAATTCTGCAAGTTACGGAAGAAGTAACAATGATTCATGAAAAAGGATTAACATCACAAACATATAATAAAGCTATTGAAAAATTTGGCGAGAATTATTTTTCACAAATTATAATGGCTATTGTAACTATTAATTCATGGAATAGAATTGCCATAAGTACACTTAAACCAATTGATGACTAGAAGTACTTAGGAAGCAAAATATAATATTAAAAAAACGGTTAGGGTGTAAACTCAACCGTTTTTTTAATAATTAACAACAAATCAAATCTGTAAGATAGAATGAAAAAATATGATTTATTACTTTTCGATATAGACGGAACATTACTAGATTTTAAAAAAGCCGAAAGGATTGGAATGAAAAAGACTTTGCAAAATTTTGGTTTAAGAAATGATAATGAAATTCTTGATTCCTATTCTAAAATAAACGAATCCTATTGGGAAATGTTGGAAAAAGGGACAATCTCCAAAAAGAAATTATTATTAGAAAGACACAATAGCCTATTTAATAAATATGGCTTTAATGAAGATGTCATTAGATTTAATGCATATTATGAAGATTGTTTAGCAAATGAAAGTTATCTATTAGATAATGTCTTAAATGTACTTTCCCATATTGAAAAGTCTTCATACACTTTGGCAATTGCCACTAATGGGCTGACTATTACACAAACAAATAGAATTTTATTATCTGGTTTGGATACGTATTTTAGTTATATTTTTATTTCAGAAGAAGTAGGTTACAACAAGCCACAAGTTGAGTATTTTGAATTCATAATGAGAAATATAGATAAGAAATATTCAAAGACTAAAACACTTATCATAGGCGATTCACTTACTTCAGATATTAAAGGAGGTAATAATTTTGGGATAGATACATGTTGGATAAATCCAAATGATTATAAAAGTGAAGTTAAGATAACTCCTACCTATGAAATCAAGGATATAAGTCAACTTAAAGATATTATTGGTTAAACTAAGTAATAAGTAAAGTGCCAACTCATGTTGTATACGATAGATATTTAGCTTATTTTTCTCATTAGAGAATATAGTGTAAAGCACTCAGGTAAAATACTAATTATTGATTCCTAAAACATAATTTTAAATTTAATGTCATTCTAAAATTTAAAGAACTATGAATATTTCACTTTGTTTGCATATGGAGCGTACTGGTACTGAAGAAACTCATAGACAGTTATATGAAGAATTTATTGAGTTATGTACTATTGCAGATAAAGGTGGCTTTCATACCATTTGGACTGGTGAACATCATGGAATGGAATTTTCAATTACACCCAATCCATTGTTACTTTTATCAGATTTGGCAAGTAAAACTAAAAATGTGCGACTTGGAACAGCAACCCTTATTGCACCATTCTGGCATCCTATTAGATTAGCTGGCGAAATAGCGATAACTGATGTTATAACAAATGGAAGATTGGATATTGGCCTGTCAAAAGGAGCATATACTTATGAATATGACCGTTTAAAACCTGGTGTAAATGAAGTTTCTTCAGGAGAAATGATGCGTGAAATGATTCCAACTATAATAAATTTGTGGAAAGGTGACTATTCACACGATGGTAAATATTGGAAATTCCCTTCAACCATTAGTGCCCCTCTTCCAATACAAAAACCACATCCCCCTATTTGGGTTGCTTGTCAGCATCCTTATACGTTTAATTTTGCAGTTGAAAATAGTTGTAATGTTCAAGTTGCTCCACTATGGAATGGAGATGAAGAAGTTGAAAACTTAATAAATACATTTGAAACTACTCTAGAATCTCATCCAGAATTAAATATACCCAAAATAATGATTTTGAGACATACATTCATAGCCGAGACAGAAGAAGAATTAGTAAGGGCTTCTGAAGATTTTAGTGATTTTTATTGTGAATTTAGCAGTTGGTTCAAGAATGAACGACCAGTGCAAAATGGAGTTCTAGAGCCATTGAGTAAAGAAGAAAAGGCTAAAATGGATATTTTTTCTGCTGAAAAACTACGCAATAATCTAATGATTGGAACACCTGATCAAATTATCAATAGACTCAAAAAATATGAAGCCTTAGGTTACGATGAGTATTCTGTATGGATAGCTAATGGAATGAGCTTTGAAACTAAAAAAGCTTTTCTAAAGTTATTTATTGATAAAGTTATTCCTGTTTTTTGTAACTGATTTTTGATAAAAAACTATGAAATATTTTATTGATTTGCAATTATCTAAAAAAGCACTTAAAGCCAACAATATGTATAAATCATTAGGTTTTTGGAGGTTTTCGAGCGTTTTCGCTTGCATCAAATTTTAATGATAACTTGATAGGCTTGAAGTCCGCAAGCTCTTAAGCATCATACCCTAGACCATTAACGTTCAATAAAAAAACTAAACCATGCTAAATTTTCTCAACAAACCATATCCTTTCAACGATGATTTAAGGCATAATGCCAAAATAATCTTATTTATCAGTTTGGGCATTTTAGTATTTTTATTGATTTTTCAACCCATTGAAATTGACACTTTCTCGACGAAAGAAATTTTTTACTTAGTAACAGGCTTTGCTGTTTCTACATTTTTGGTTTTAAGTGTAAATTTAATTGTCTTACCCAGTTTATTTCCCAAAGTATTCTACAACAGCAAATGGAATATTAAAAAAGAAATATTCTGGAATCTATGGATTTTACTCGCCATTTCGAGCAGCGACTTATTATTCTATTCACAACTTTTCGAGGTAATTGACATTGATCTATCCTATATTGGAAAGATTTTTTTACTGGGCTTTCTACCGGTTTCGGTATTAATAATTATAAACCAAGACAGGTTACTTCGCTCTCACCTAAAATCAGCACAACAGTTAAATAAAAGGTTAATTGAAAGCAAGCAGCAGAAAGAGCAACTCATTCATTTTAAATCTGACTACAAAAAAGACAACCTTTCAATTTCACCTAATTCATTAATTGTCATTAAATCGGCAGACAACTATATAGAGGTATTTTATAAAAGTGAAGATCTTGTGAAAAAGAAAATAATAAGAAGCTCACTTAATAAGGCATGTGAAACAGTTCGAGAATTAGATTTTATTTTAAGGTGCCACCGGACTTTTATAATAAATACCAACTATATCAACGAAATTGAGGGTAATTCTCAAGGTTATAAACTGCATTTTGAGGTACTCGACTTTCCTGTTATGGTATCTCAGAAATACATTAAAACTTTTAAAGATAGGATTTAGGCTTTTCAAATTCACCACTAAAATTACCCTGTTAGCCACTATTCAAGCTATCCATCCCTATAGAGAAGGTGGTAATCCCTAATTTTTCGTTGTCCCTCCCATTTGCCATAGTTTTGTCAATAATTAATGATAAAACTTACAATTATGAAGTTTCAATCCACGGCAATTATTTGTGCTTACAACGAGCAAAAAACAATTGCAAATATTCTTAAAGATGTGTACGAAACACATTCTTTCCATGAAGTTATAGTGATTAACGATGGTTCGAATGACAAGACCGGCGAACTCATTAAAGAATTCAAAAAAACAAGTAACATTCTAGATGTTCATTTACTTAAAAACAGGGGTAAGGGATTTGCCATGGCAAAAGGTGCTGAACTGGCAAGTAGAGAATATTTGGTTTTTATCGATGCCGATCTGTCGAACTTTACCACCGAACATGCCTGTGAATTATTAACCCCGGTATTAAGTGGTAAGGCAGATATGGTAATAGGTCAACCTTCCGAAACCCTTATTCATCCTGATGTCAACCCTTTTAAAAACCTGGCCGGTCAAAGAGCACTAAAGAAAACGGACATCTTGTCTATTCTGCAAAAAATGAAGACTGTAGGATATGGTGTTGAGACATTAATAAACATGCATTTTAAATTAAATAAAAAGGTTGTCAGACATGTTTATCTGAAAAATCTTGTTCACCCTAGCAAATTTCAAAAAACAAAACCTCATAAAGCCATTATGGAATTTTTCATGGAAGGCTGTCAAATTGCGGCAACTACTTTCTCAAACTTTAAAATAACAGCAATAAAGAAAATCCTTAAAGTTGACTATCCCCGGGGCAAGCCCCGAGGTATTTCGCCAACTTTATTTCAGCTCCGCTAAAAAACGGATTTTCTTTATTTACCCCTCTTTCCGACAAAAAATCGGACATCTCCCCTGAAAAAACAAGGGAGAACTATAAAACCCACGAGGCAAGCCTCGAGGAATTCGTCTGATTAAATAAAGACAGGATGTTAACCATTCTAAGCACCAACAGTTAAAACATAAAACCATGAATATTTTATTAGTATATCCGCAATATCCAGACACCTTTTGGAGTTTTAAACACGCCTTGAAATTCATCTCAAAAAAAGCGTTAAACCCACCATTGGGTTTGATTACTGTTTCGGCAATGTTACCCCTAGCATGGTCGAAAAAGTTAATTGACCTAAATATAGAATCGCTTAAAAAGAAAGATGTTTTATGGGCCGATTACGTTTTTATAAGTGCAATGAATGTACAAGTAGAATCGGCAAAAGAAGTGATTGAAATGTGCAAAGTATTAAATAAAAAAATGGTTTGCGGAGGCCCTTTATTTACTGAAGAACCTGAAAATTTCGACATGATAAATCACTTGGTTTTAAATGAAGCGGAACTAACATTGCCCGGATTTTTAAATGATTTGGAAAACGGTAATCCAAAACATATTTATCATTCAGAAGGATTTGCCAATTTAACTGCAACACCCCAAGCCGATTATTCCCTTGTTAAAGCCTCGAAATACAATACTATGAATTTGCAATTAACCCGTGGATGCCCTTTTAACTGCGAGTTTTGCGACATAACAGCATTATTTGGACATCAAGTACGAATTAAATCTACTGAACAAATAATAAATGAACTGGAAGCAATTTTTAAAATAGGATGGCGAAAAAATGTATTTTTTGTTGATGATAATTTTATAGGAAATAAAAAGATTCTTAAAAATGATTTATTACCCGCTATTATAGAGTGGATGGAAAGTAAAAATTATCCATTCAGGTTTGCAACTGAAGCCTCAATTAACCTGTCGGACGATGATGAACTAATGGAATTGATGACCAAGGCAGGCTTTTCAACTGTTTTTATTGGTATTGAAACAACCGAGTTGGCAAGTTTGGTTGAATGTGGGAAAGTGCAAAATACTAACCGAGACCTTATACAAAGCGTGCATAAGATTCAAGAATATGGCTTAGAAGTGAATGGAGGCTTTATACTTGGCTTCGACAATGATACGCCATCAATATTTCAAAAACAAATTGAATTTATCAGGGAAAGTGGAATTATTTCGGCAATGGTAGGCTTATTGAATGCCCCAAAGAAAACCCGACTTTATAAAAGGTTAAAACAAGAAGGGCGTATTACAAATGAAACCACTGGTGACAATACAGATTTCTCGCTGAATTTTGCTCCTAAAATGGACAAAAAGATTTTACTCGATGGTTATAAAAAAGTAATTAGCGGAATTTACGGGGGGAAAGAATACTACATGCGAGTATTAGATTTTATTAAGCGGTTTACCCCAAATCAGAAAAACAAGGTAAAACTTACTTTAAATCATTTTATCGCATTCTTTCGCTCATTTATTAAGTTAGGGATTATTGATGCGTACAGGAAACAATATTGGGATCTGTTCTTTTGGACTTTGTTTAACCGCCCCCAATTAGTACCCTTGGCAATCACATATTCAGTGTATGGATTTCACTTTAGAAAAATATTTAAAAATGTTTTATAGATAGAATATTATAAACTAAAAAATAGGAAACCTAACTGTTAAAACGCCGATAATGCAGGGTGGAATGGGTGTTTGCACACGAAGGTGAGATTGGTGTTACTTTCCCGATCAGCGTAGCTACTCGCTATGTTTTTGTTATCATGGCCTATTAATAAATAGCCGTTCCATATTAATAGTGCTTCATTTGATCTAACCAGAGGACTTACTATTGGAGACGTAACAAGGAGCTACGTCAAAGTGAAGTGGTTTATTGGCCAAGCACTTTTTAAATGCTCACCCTAATAACAACAGCACCCATAAGTCGGATTTACCAGCCGGTTTGTGTCAGCCCGATCTTTAGCTATTGGATACAGACATAATATTTAGTTTTACCCCTCTTGCTTTTTACATGAATTGTCTGTAAATCTTTTTCTTCATTTTTTTTTGATTCCCAAAGTATTGTAACTCAGAAAAACACACATTCGTGTAACTATAGGCAATCAATGTATCTTATTGTTTTACAACTAATTCAGATCTATTTTTGCATCTCATTTAATAATGATAAACAATGCACAAATTTTCAATATTAGTTATCGGCTTACTATCGTTTGCCATTTTTAGTTATTCACAAACTACACATACCATGAGTGATTTAAAAGAGTCTGTAAAAACCTATCCAAAAACATTTTCTCATATAGGCATCACCGTCCCTCATATTGAGGAAGCTGTTAAGTTTTACACCGAAGTAATGGGATTCTATATTATTATGGAACCAACATTAGTAAAAGAAGAAAATGAAACAGCTATCGGTCAGATGTGTATTGATGTCTTCGGCGAAGGATGGGGAACATTTAAAATTGCACACCTGTCAACAGGAGATAAAATTGGTTTCGAATTATTTGAATTTAAAGCGAGTGAAAAGCTAAAACCTAATTTCGAACCTTTTCGAACCGGACTATTTCATTTTTCGGTACAAGATCCAGATGTTGAGGGACTCGTTAAGAAAATTGTTGATTCCGGAGGCAAACAAAGAATGCCAATAAGAGAATATTATCCAGGCGACAAACCCTATCGTATGTGTTATGTTGAAGATCCTTTTGGTACTGTTTTCGAAATATACTCTCATTCATACGAACTGCACTATTCAGCAGGAGCATATAAATGATGATCATTTGCAAAACCCTGTCCCCATTTATCTAACTGAAGGATTATGGGGATAATCGATTGGCCTTCTTCAGTTAATTCGTATTCCACTTTAGGTGGAGTCACGGGGTAAACTCTGCGTTTAACAAGTTTATCTTTTTCTAATGCTCGGATAGAATATGTAAACATCCTATTTGAAATATCCGAAATACTTTTTTGTAATTCCCCTGACCTTTGAGCGCCTTCTTTAAGGTGAAAGAGAATTAGACTTTTATATTTATCACCTATCAAATGTAGGGTAAAGGCTAAAGAGCAATTAAATTCATTGCCATTATAGTTGATGCTCTTCTTATTGGAGTGATTATTCATAATTGTATTTTTTAAGTGAGGAGGAATGAGGAGCCTGGGCGTCCGTAACACCTAAATCATCTAATCTAATCCTTTCAAAAGTCATTTGAGCCTGACTGCCCTCATACAAAATACCTATAGTATTGTTATTTATTGACGTTAAACTAGAATACCCACCTTTAAGCCCTAATTCATCTAATAGCAACCAATGCTTCTCCGGCCATGTATTACCCTCATCAAAGCTAATTTTAATCGTCAATAATTCGCGCTGATATTTCGAGTTGGGATTTGAAAAAAGTAAGATACTTTTTTCCTTTCCATTAACATCAACATAAGTATGTTTGTATAACGATCCCATACAAACAGGCTCTATCAATGCTTTATGATGAGTAGGGTGTTTGACCCAGAGATCTCCCATATCCTTAGTAATAAATATAGCCCGACCATTGGAATCAGATTTGTTTTTAGCATTTCGATTATCGCGCATATTTTGCATGATGCTCCCATCACTTAGTTGCACGATCATATTCTCTGTGGTGTTAACATACGATGGCTTACTTGCCTGCCACGTTTGACCACCATCGTTACTGTAGGTGATATTCGAGAAAGGGATTTGCCCTTTGTCTTTGCCTTGTGTTGGAAAAACCAGAGTACCATTATTAAGTGTTATTCCACTGCCGGGTGCTGGTGCAAATAAATACCATTCATGATTTTTTATCTGCTTTGTAATATTGATTGCTTCACCCCATGTTTTACCATCATCAGTAGATTTAGCTATGATGAACTGTGAAGTTTTGGCAATATCAAAGCCCTGCAGCGATCCATTATTGCGCCATTGATGATTCCAAACAGTCGAATTTTCGGTAAGCCCTGTCACTGTGCTTCCTGTTTTCTCATCATTTACCCCGTGCATCCAACAGCCCGCAAGGAAGATAGAGTTACTGTTTTTATCCACAAGTATACACGCATCACTTACGCCATTGTATTTTTGTGGAAGTCCACCATATTCACCCATATCAAGGCCTACTCGCATAGGTTCCCAGGTATTGCCACCATTTGTACTTCGGCTCACACCAATATCTATATCCCCCTGCAAATCACGATGACTATTTCTTCGAATATCATATATCGCAAGTAGGGTGTTGTTATTTGTGCGCGCCAGACCTGGTATGCGATATCTAACAACGCTATCATCCCCACCTTTTCGCAGGGCTACACCAATACGCTGTTTTAAGCGCTTAGGGTCTATAGACAGAGATAAGGATTTTGCTTCTGAAAATGTAACCTGCCTGATTCCAGCAGAAATAAAATGGTCAAGAGGGGCATCATCCCTTAGTTTTACTGCAATAATAAAATAGTTGTTAGCAGTAGGTTGTGGAGTTGAAAATGTAAAAACTACTTGTTCGTTTGTCGGCGTATGTTGCTCTACTAATTTTCCTTTATTAGTTTGCCAGGTGCTATCCTGCCCCATATTCAATAAAAACACCGAGTCAATATCTCTAATATTGCTAGTCCCATCAAATTCCACCAATACCTTTTTAATATCATATTCCTGATTAGCATGCACTTTAAACTGCACAATCGGGGTAAATGATTTGAATTTCAAAACGGGTATTTGCTTCCAATTTTGCTCTACTGAAATGTCTTGACCCCACAAGAGGATAGTTTGTGCTAACAGCATTACTATTGTCAGCAGCAGTTTCTTTTGAATCGTCAACATACCTTTATTATCCGTTTTCTATTTTCAATTGAACCTGCGTTTATTTTAGTTGAAATCTATTCAGCATCCGGTACAACTGATCTATAAGCATTACAATTTTATTTTCACCTCTAAAAATACCCAAATAAAATAATGACACCTCATTTTCCTGTATAGTTTTAATAAACTCCGTTAAGCTTAACACCCTGTAATATTTCAAGCCAGATGGACTACTACCGAAACGACTTGTTCGTTCTATACAGCCGGAAGTAATACCAGGCTGCAATACCACCTAATAATGAGAATAAAGCTAACATGGCAAATACATGTTGATGCCCTTCCGTACCTTGCGAACGCTCTAACAGATATCCCATTGCCGGACCTGCAAAGATATCGGGCGTAAAGCCCACTAGAGAAATAAGCCCAACTGCAGTCCCGGTATACGCCAAGGGGATGTGTCCTCTTGCCATTACCGCAAAGTAAAGCGAACGCGCCGCGTATACACCCGTAGCCACCGTAAATATCGACATAAAGAACAAGGCAGGCGTTGTGTCTGTAATCACGCCCAAAGCAAATAGTAGTGCGCCTAAAAAGGAAACCACAAAGCCCAACACTAAGCAAAGTGTCGTTTGTGAGCGGTCGGCCAATACCCCAATCAGCACCCCTACTAACGGGCGTAAAAACAGTAAGAACGTACCAACCTGGGCTGATTGGACTTGGTTATACAACATGACATCTTGGGCATAAAGCGAAAATACATCTGTAATTTTATAGCCAACATAGGCGCATAAAATAATAACCATCAACAACCACACGGCGGGTAATCGCCATACCTTATTGAGTTGTGATAGCGTTATTCTTTCTACGATGATCTCTTTCTCTGTATGGTGATCCAATTTCATGAAGAACCAGACCAACGCACCAACTAGTATTATAATGCCGGAAGATAAAAGTATTACCTGCCTAAAGGCCATTTTGCTTTCTGAAACGCCTAACTGAGATACTTCTGAACCAATAAATACTGAATAAACCATTACACCCAAGAGACCAAATAAGGCTCCCACTAAACCCCGTCCGCCATCTAAAAAACCAAAGGCCTTACCTTGCCCGGCAGACCCACCCCATATCCGCGTAGCCTTAATCATAGGAGCCCAGAATAAAAATATGGTGGTAAACCCCCAGTAGGCATAAAGCATTTTTAATACTGCATAACTCGGAAAGTTAGCATACACCAAT
>Ga0209692_10003184_pt1 | contig 16266 bp, 14 predicted proteins | sample tdDd472_FD_187129 | JGI IMG/M metagenome (GOLD analysis project Ga0209692, IMG submission 187129) | Marine sediment microbial communities from the Atlantic coast under amendment with organic carbon and nitrate - tdDd47.2 (SPAdes)... | ecosystem: Environmental > Aquatic > Marine > Coastal >...
TTCAACTTTACCGGCATTCTCGGCAGAGTATGTCACATCTTTATCTGCAAGAGTCTGCCCGTTAGCCACAACGGATTCTGTAAGTGTTGTCAAGATAACTGGTTCCACTTTTACGTTAACAGGCACAGCTTCAAGTTCTTTTGAATTAGCAACGCCCTTGCTACCATCTTCTTTTACCGCTGCATTTGCCACAGGACTCTCCGAACCTGTGCAACCGACAAAACCCATAACAACCAATGTCAATATTGCAAATAATGTTATTTTCCTCATATCAATACTGCCTTTCAATTTATCTGAAATTTTTATCTACCAAAATACTGTCGAACAATACTTTTTGTATGGATTCTTCAATTTCTTTCGTATCCCATTCCCCCTGATCACTATGCGACTTCATAAAGTATACTGAAATGTGAATTCCAAATACTGCTGCAACAATGTATGAAGAATCCATATCTCTAAGCTGCTTTTTCTCTATTCCTTCTTTTATAACATCATCCAAAAGTTCAAAAAGACGCAATCTTTTACTTTGAACTTCGCTTAAATCATAGCTGATGCTTTGCTCGTTCTCTATCAACAGTGGCTGAACGTAGGTAAAAAAGATTTTATAGAATTCTCTTTTATTTGCCAGCATGTTTACATATGCATGGATGTAGTCCTTTATTTTCTCCGCCGGCTCCTTATCAGTTGTTAAAACGCCCTCGATTGTTTCAAAATAATAAACCATCCTGTCTTTTATTAATTCTTCAAACAAGGTGTCTTTATCTTTGAAATATTTATAAAGCGTACCAATACCAAACTCCGCTTCTTTCGCTATGTCGCTAACTGAAGTATTGTAATAACCGGTTGTGGCGAACAAATGCTCGGCAGCATCCATAATGTACCGTTTGCGCTCTTCTGTTTCTCTTTCTTTTCGTCCTTTACAACACAAATCCATATCTTACCTCATTGTGAAAAAAGTCATCATGAACAAGCATTCTGAATCTGAATTCATATTCAGCATCTGAATGCACATTCAGAGTAACAATTCAAACAATAATGTCAAGTACATTTTCTACTTTATAAACACCTTTTTTGTTTCTTAGTGTGACTTTTATGTTGATTTTTTATTTAATTGAATCCACTTAAGGTAAGACCTTGTTTTTTCAGTTGTTTTTAAGCTACAATTGTTGTTTGTCTTAGAAATATATAAAAAGATAATTTCTAAAATTATAGCAATTGATGAATTTATTTTAATGTTCTTTGCTAAATTTGCTAGGCATTGCCATAAACATTAGTTTCCAGATGTTCCGAAAGTCTTTTGGCCAAGGAAACCAATGTTAAAACCAAAGGTCGATCCAGTGCATCTGGCAAGACAGATGCGTCAGAAACATAAAGCCCTTTAATACGTGTTTCAAGATTTTTATCCACAACATCGCCAATTCTGGCAGTTGCTCCAGGATGTGCCCCTCGTACAGGGCCGATCATAATTGACTCTGGCGTGCATCCAGCTTTAATAAGAATATCGCGAGCCATTATAGCTCCACGATTCAACCTGAGCCTATCCTGATCCGTCATGGGCTTGCTTATTCTGCCATCCATAGAGATAAAACCTTTGCGCTCGTCACCAATTTTCACCATCAGACTAAGCTGTTTTCTGTATTGCAAAAAGTTTAATAGCTTCGATGGGTTTCGTAAAAGCGTCATCAAAAGCCACATTCCCCACGGGTCAATAAGATCAGATAACAAGATGCCCTCTTCTAAAAACTCATATGTACCTACCGTCATGGGTGGCCCCTGACAGGTACCTTTAAATCTAGAAACACCGGTAACAAAAACCAGCGGATCAATAAACATGCCCTGCCCTGCTTCATCCAACCCGCTTTTTTGCAAAATAGAAGGCGTACCAATACCACCAGCAGAAATTACAACCGATTTTGCCTCAACCTCGAGTCTCCCCTTTGGAGTAATTGCCAGAAGACCGGTTGCAACGCCATCTTCATGGGTTACATGCTGAACATCAGCACGTGTAACTATCTCACCACCCGCAATAAGCATATCCTCGATATAGTTTCTGGCACTCCACTTTGCACCATGCGGACAGCCCAGCATACAAGTGCCACCACATTTCATTTTGCATTTTTGAGGGCTGATGAATTTCTTCATTTTTTCGAACTTGTAACCAAGATCGTTTCCAGCCTCTAGAATTCGCATTCCAGCAGTTCCAACAACTTCGTCGGGAAGCTCGGCTATATCTAGTTCCTTAATCGTTTCATCAACATATTTATCAAGGTCAACTCCATATTTGCTTTTAAGCCATTCCGGCGGTCTGGATGCAGCACCACAATACATAATGGTAGAACCGCCAGTAATCAGGGCGCGCACAACGTTGAGTCCTTCTTCAGTCCAGCTTAGGCCAAATTTATCAGCAAAACCAAGTGCAGCAAGATGGTTACCAATCATCTTCTGGTTTCTACCTTTTTCAAGCAGCAAAACCGACTTTCCTGCTCTTGCCATTTGTCGTGCCACAGTCGCACCACCTGGGCCAGAACCTGCAACTACAACATCAACTTTCCTGCGAATGGTTTTCATCTGTTGCTCCTTTAAAATGTATTTCTAAAACCATTTAGAACTGATTTTTTGTACAATTTTATTACAGGCAACCAAGGCACCGTTGTCATCAGGTAAATTCCATAGAGACAATCCTTGCTGGTCGTATGCTCGCAATTCATTATCTTCAAACACATTACCAAGTATGTTTTGTTCCATGCCAGTTGAGTTGCCATTTGCCCTGTTGTTAATTATCCATACATTATCTATACCAACCATTTGTCGAATAATCTCAAGCGTCGTGAGACTTCGTTCCGAGCCATCAACAACCACAATGTAATACGAGACTTTCTTGGTAACCTGTCGGCTTATTTGCTCCAAACCAGCTTCAGCATCTATCAAAGTTAACTTGTATTGATCTGAAATCACATTAATAGCATTTCTCAAAAGAGTATTTGCCGGACAAAAGCAACCTTTTTCCATGTTGCGCCCCATGGCCATAAGGCTGTAATGCTTTCTTTCCACAAGTGCTTCCATCGCCATGTAATCAATCTGGTTTGACAAGTTTTCCCGACTTACATTATCGTTGGCGTCTCTGGCTGAATTCACAATTTTGGCTCTGGCATCAGTTAACGTTTTGTCAACTTTTTCGCCAACAGCAGAAACCAAACCGCCGGCAGGGTCGGCATCTATCAGGAGCAACGGCTTGATATCACTGTTAATCATTGCTTTGGCCAACAACGCAGAAACCGCTGTTTTACCAACGCCACCTTTTCCACAGATAGCAATAGTTATAGTTTGTTGGTCACTCATTTACTTTCTGCCCCGATGCCTTTTGTTTGATTTGCATTCTGTGCTTTAGGTGTAGCAGCCTCAAGACCATTTGACAGTGAAGAAATAATGTCGAACAGGCTCATGTTTTCAAACACTCTGAATCTAAAAAAACCGACAATATATCCAAGTACAAAAGCAAACATATTGAAGAGCTTGAAAATCATTTTTTGCAAAAAAGAAACTTCGTTATACTTTTCAAGTACTACATTTGTATCCTGTGTATTCATGTAAACCTCCTTCAAAGGAGCATAATTTGTTGAACGCTGATAAGCTTCTGCACCACAATCTGCCAGATGTTCAGCATATAACATGGGGCCAAAGGCAAACAGCGGAATAAACTTTGAAAACAAATACGGCGAACCTCTCAACAATAGCTCGCGCTCGCTAAGTGCAACTCCGGCAGTTTTTTCTCCTGTTAATATCTTATGCATTTCAGTGTCGCGGATCGCAACATAGATATTTGCATCTTTTGCCTGATCATCACCAATAATATTCAGCTTATCCTTGGTTAGATCCATCAGCACCCTTTTTTCAGGCTCTCCCCGAAAGACAAGCAAGGCTGTAATTCTGGCATTGCAAACAATTATTTTTACTACCTCGTTCAATCCTGCAAGTCTCAAGAAAAACGAAGCAAGCAGCATTGACTTGTTATTACTATTCGTCTGATCCATCATCATTCTTTCTGCTTTTTAATATCTCTCGTAAATTGTCGCACACCTCTTGTTCTTCACATGTTTCACAGTCCAGCTCTTCGCATTCAAGATCGCCATTAATCCCAAGTGCCAGTTTTTTATGTCTTCCTGCTAATATTTCAACTTCCTCGGCAATTGTTTTTATCTTTTTTGTGTCAATAGCGTCCGAGTTTACAAACACAATTTCAACGCTGGCAATCCCCTCAAATTCATTTTTAAATATTGAAATCAATGAGGAACCAATCACCTGGAAATCAAGCCCGTTTTCAAGAGATTGCTTACTAATCCTTGCCCATAACTTCCCGGGAACAGAGCGTACCATATAGCCCGGTAATCGGTGCATCAGATACTGAGCGGCTTCCATACTAAAGGGGTCAGGTCTTGCTCCATTTTCAAGACCGATAAATATAATCTGAACAAATGAATGCTTTTTATCTTTTCCCAAGTGTGAAAGTTCTTTGCCATAAACAGAAATACGATTGTCACTTAATTGAGTTTTATCTTCGGTTAATACTATCATGCTCTGCGACAACACACTTGGGTGACCAAGTTCAACTGCCGTATTTCTCTCCAGTATCACTTCCGGTTTTTTATTGTTTTTTGTTTTAAGCTTAAATTTATTTTCCAGTACATCACGATCAACAACAGTTTCGTAATGAATTGACTCAGATGCAACATTATTCAACACATCACGTATGGACGGAAAAATCAAACCCATTTGGATACTGTCAACTGTTACATTTTTAGCCGTTTGTTCTTCCATATCTCTTCTTCACTCTTTTCCCGAGAAATCAGCAGCAATAAGTGCCGCACCCAAAGCACCTACAATCTGCGGGTCAGTGCCATTAAATCTTTTCAGGCTTATTTTCAACTTGTTTTCGATTGCAGTTTGTACTCCTGAATTTTTAGCAACCCCACCCGTCATAACAACATCATCAATCACACCTAACCTACGAGACAATGACGAAACCCTGCTGGAAAGCGAGAGCAGCAATCCCTTTACTATAGATGGAAACTGAACCCCATCGTTAATCAAGTTTATCACTTCGCTTTCGGCAAACACGCTACACATACTGCTAATGGTGCAGGGTTCACAGTCATCTGAATAATATTGCTCCATATCTCCTACAGCTATTTCCATCGAACGCGCCATGGCCTCCAAAAACCGTCCAGTTCCAGCGGCACATTTATCATTCATAACAAAGTCCAGCAGATTTCCCTGGCCATCTACTGAAATAGCCTTTGTATCCTGTCCGCCAATATCAATAACGGTTCTGACAGATGGAATCAGAAAATGTGCGCCTCTGCCATGACAAGTAATTTCCGAAATATTTTTGTCGGCAAATTCAACCTGCGTCCTGCCGTAGCCCGTACCAATTACATACTGAATATTTTCTCTAGTCACACAGGCTGCTGTCATCGCCTGTTCAAATATTTCTTGTGCGGTTCTTTTAGGGTTAGTAGAACTAGGCCCAATGATCTGCGAAGCCATTTTACCATCTATCACCACTACCGCTTTAGAAGCAGTTGAGCCAACATCAACACCAGCAGTAACCATCATTAAACCACCCCTTATCTATCCCCGTAATTTTTTGGGATACACAATCTCGTTTACAAACCGATCCACCTCAAAAAACACATCGTCGTATGAAGTTACACGTGGATCAAACATATCAAATTCGAATATCAAAAGCGGTATATCTGCTTTTTTCAGGGCTTCTTTAAACAAACCAATTCCACCCCAGGCATGCTTGCAGGCAATGTGCCCGGCAAATATGCAGCAGTCCGCATTCCAGCCCTCAATCATGTTCATGAAATCACGAATATATACATCAATATTGCCGCGAAACTGTCTGGCCATGGGATGACACGAAACAAGTTTCCTTGCCAAACCATACATCATGGTTTCAGGAGTTTTCAAGTCAATCAAACCTTCATTGGCATAGTAACCAAAGATATCAACAGGAACCGTCAAGCCAAGGTCGCGCTCAAACCAGTCGTATATCTGCAAATCAGTCCAGACAGGATCCTGATACCAGACAGCTCTAACGCGTTCCTCAAAAAACATTTCACCACGTTCAACACGCTCCCGTGCTTCTCGCAAAAGCCCTTTTGCTATATTGACGCCTTCCTGAGAGCCGGTAAACATAATCTGTAAAATCAGCGTAAAGGCAACCAGTTTGCTGGACTGGGCCAATGGAGTATGTTTACGCCATTCAAGCCACTCCCAGATTGCCTCGGTCATTTGATTAGACAGGTCACAGACTTCACGAAGCCTGTCGTAATCCATTTTACGTTTGGTATTTTCTTCCAGAAATGGAATCAACTCCCAAAGTTGTTTGGCCACATGTTTAATCGTATCGTCATCCTGATAGTAAGGAACATCAACAGCGAAAAAAGGAGCTTTGCCAAGTTCCGCAATCACCTGACTATTCATAACCTGTGCATCACATGGTGTGTTGATTCCAACTGTACAGGCGGGATCAGGATATACTCCACGATGCATTGCGCCAGAGGCAAGTTTGTCGGCCGAGCAACAATCACCCGGGACACCACATGCCTGTGCGTGGTCGATAAAATCAAGTGCGACAGAATGATCTCCAATTAAACTGTGCATTACCCCAAGCAATTCTACAGGTATCGGACAGGCATCACCAAGAGCATAGATCAGCTCTGAATTAAAACCAAGATTGTACCAGACAAACGGATCATCATTTTCAACATGATCCACCATATTGTTCAGATAAGAGGTAATCGAAGTCAAAAGGCTGTTAAACCCGTGAGCATTGGGATCACTGGAAAAAAAGTTTCTCAAGGTTGGCATGGACTGATATATAGTGCGCCATTCAGGTTTTTTAAGAAATTCTTCGGCTCTAAACATTTTGTTCACCCGCAGCTTTCTTGGCTCTGGCAATTTCTATTTTCTCGACAAATGCCTGTACTCGCGTCTTAACCTGTCCAGTTGATGCAGTGCCATATTCTCTTGAAAGACTTAGAAACGGCAGGTTTTCTTCGTCTCTGTTGCGATGCATTATATTATGGTTTTCGGCTCCCCAAGGGTCGCAAAATATCAATCGCTGAAAAACAATCCCATCTGCTTCAACATCTTTGTATAACTTTTTCAACGTCTCCCATCTGTTAGGAAAATCACCAATCATTCTGGCACAGGAGGTTCTGAAGAAATAAGCTCTACCAATAACATCAAGCGGATCATCTGTATCTTCCTCCAGTGGCTGCAACACCGATCTGGCACCAAAGCAAATCTGGTCCGCCACTACAACGCCACCCTGACTTTCTATGGTTTTTACATAGTCAGGCTCATCAAGCTCGGTTCCCGTGAGAACAAAACGTGCAACTGGCTCTTCCAATCCTTCAAAGTCTTTTAACTCATCCAAAAGATTCGCAAGCAGACTCGCAAAAACATCTGGTGGCAACACTTGTGAAGCCACATGAACAGCCAAAGCATCGGCACCGGATATCTTTGGTCTTCTCAAAATGCGCAGAGTATTCAACTCAGTTAACAGTTTGCGGTTTATATTGGTGAGTTTTATCGCTTGATTGAGTTTCTTTTTGGAAATCTTTACTTCGAAATGCTCTTCGATTCCATTAATAAACTTCTTTAGTTCATTAAGAAAATAATCGTAGAGCGACTCTCTGGGGGTTCTCGGTACCGAAATAAATGCATTAAATGGCACATCGCTTTTCTTAACAAACACATCACTGGCGCGTCTGATATGATCACAAGTGTTCAAGGTTACCTGACCATCGAGAAAATCATACTTCTCGTCCAGAACCATGCTCATTATGTGGCGCACAAAGGTACAGGTGCGACTGCTCATATAAGCGTCACCAAGCGAGGAATCCTCACTGCCGATTGCTCTAAGTCGCAATGGCAATGCGCCAGATGCCAGAATGATCTCCGGTGGTGTATACTGGCAAAAATAACCTATTATAGGTTTTCCTTTGTCTTTCCAGTTATCGACATATCTGTTGGTATGACTTTTAACCAGCGAACGTATACTCACCAAAGTTTCACACGGCATTTTACCTCATTTGTCTGTCCTTGTCTGGGCCATATGTAGACCTGTCCATATCATCCAGATAGTTTGTTTTACTAGCGATTCAAGGTCTTTTTGCGTAAATACGGTTTGACTACCACCCATGGAAAGCAGAATAATACCTGTAGCAGAACCAACGGTCATGCCGGCAATTTCCCAGGGATCAACCGGAGGAATCTGTTTTTCCTTAATAGCTTTTTTGGCCCAGCGAACAACTGTTCCAAGGCAGGCTTTCTCTAACTCTTCAATTTCTGCTCGCAACTCTTCAGAACAATTTGCAATGCTTTCAGGTGTTGCCTCGCTGAATATCATTCTGAAAAGTTCTGGGTGTTTTTGCGAAAATTGAATATAAACATCCAGAAATCGGATGATGGATTCTTCCATTGCAATTCCATGTAGCGGAATTTTTTTTAGGTCTTTCAATAAAACTTTTAATCCTTCACCACAAACTGTTATGAACAATTCATCCTTGTTTTTAAAATCCAGATATACCGTTCGTTTGCTGTAACCAGCCTGTTTTGCAACTTTGTCGATTGTTGTAGCTCGATATCCTTTTTTGAAAAACAGCTTTCGCGCTGCACGTAATACTTTGGTTTTTCTATCTATTTTACTACTTTTTGAAGAAGATGCTTGACTACTCATCTAAATTTCCTTATCTTTAGTTAGTATTTCAGTAACCATTAGTTACCACTTAATTGCTCTTTTACGTTATATTTTATTAAAATGCAATCGTTTTCTTTAAAGTTTTTTATTCTGGTTTGACATCAGCTGACTTGATGGGAAAGAGTCTAATACACCATGAATGATTCTTTTGACTTGCAGAGCCTTTCAAAATTGACTGCGGAACCTGTTAATAGCATGGCTCAGAAAGCTCAAGATGCGGGAAAACACCTGATTGCTTATACCTGTCGTTTTCTGCCAGAACCGATCATCTCGACAAATAGACTTGTTCCAATATTTTTAAGACCGAATCAATATATAAGCACACCCATGGCGGACACCTACCTTTCAAGTGTAACCTGTTCCTACTCCAGATGTTTAATGGAAACAGCACTTGATTTCTCTCTTGAAAATCTCGACGGATGGGTATTTGTCTCTAGTTGCGATCACCTCCGGCGGGTGCATGACAATCTTGTCCATTCAATAAAGCCCGCATTTATCCACATGCTGGATTTGCCACACAAACAGGAAGAATCGCATATAAAATGGTACGCCAATGAACTCGAATTTCTTTCTAAAAAGTTAGAAAAACACTTTGAAATTGACATGGGCAATACCTCAATTGAAAGCTCAATTTCGGATTACAATAATTTTCAAGCCATGTTAAGAGATATTTCGATTCTCAGAAAACAGACAATTCCACTAATCAGCGGTTACCATTTTCACTTGCTTTTAATGGCTAGTCTCTGTTCCCCCAAACACCTGCTTTTCGATTTTGTAAAAGAGCTTTGTGCAGCGCTTCCTGAAAACGACAGGGATGAAACAAAAAAGCCAAGACTGATGGTAATCGGAAGCAGAATAGAAGACTCCGAATACATTAAAAAAATTGAATCCATGGGAGCATATGTTGTGGCCGACCGCTTTTGCTGCGGTTCCATTCCGGGGTTAAACGATGTGGAACTTGGCGAGTCTGATAATGTTTTCGAAGCACTTTCCCGTCACAGCTTCAATAACACTTCCTGCCCGCGAATGATGGATGAGTTTGATTTACGAATGAAAATCATCAGAGAAGCAATGGAAGAATACAAAGTCGATGCAGTAATTGTTGAAACCATGAAATTCTGCGACATCTGGGGAGTCGAGTCAGTACCGCTTATACATGAATTAAAGCAAATGAATATTCCTGTTTTAAGGCTTGAAAAAGAATATGCTAGTACGGGAATGGGACAAATGGAAACACGTCTACAGGCTTTTCTGGAGAGTTTATAACATGACACATCAGCAAAACCCGTTGCAAAGCATTAATGATGTTCATACCCATTTTAGATACTGGTCGGAGAACTGGGCTAAAATTGGCTGGTTGGGTTTAAAGAACAACCCCGTTTTCATGTTGAAACAACTCAAAAAATATCCCTGGCTCAATAGCCTGATGAAAGCCAATGAACTTTTGAATATGTACACCGGAACCAGAAAAGGACTTTATAAAAAGGCAAACTCAATAGCGGTTTCTTCTTTGGTATCTAGTATTGTCGATATGGTAGATGGTATTTACAACCATGCAGATAAGCTTATCCTGCACGAAGATCTTGTACCGCCAGAGATACTATATGGCATGGGGCTTCAACCGTGGATGGCCGAATTCCTTGGTATCGTAATTCCGTTTTTAGATACAGAAGTCATGGAACGCTACATCGACCGTGCCGAAAACGAAGGTATCCCGGCGGATATCTGCTCACTTCCCAAAAGTACTATGGGACTGGCCCTTAGTAATGAAATGCCAAAACCCCGTGCGATTGTCGCCTCTAACATGCCCTGCGACGGGGGCATGACTTCTTACACATTAATCCAGAAAAAATTACAGGCTCCAATTTTCAGGCTGGACATCCCATATAATTTCTACAACGAAAAAGCCATTCAATACTTTGTAGGCGAACTTCGTAAGCTTATCAAATGGCTGGAAGAACACACCCCGGGCAAAATGGACTGGGACAGAATGAAAGAGATTTGTGAAGAACGCAACCGCATGGTAGAGCTTCAACTTGAAATTTGGGAACTTGCAAAAATGAAGCCCTCGCCCATGGCTGGTGAAGCAATGTATTTACCGGGAATGCTCTACGGCATTGCTTTGCCTGGACAAAAACGTGGCACAAATGCCATGAAAAAGATTCTTAATATCGCCAAAAAGATGTACGAAGACAATCAGTCTGCTGTCCCTGATGAAAAATATCGGGTTATTTTGTGGAATCCACCGACTCTGATTTTCCCTGATCTTTTCGTTTGGGCCGAGCAGAAATATGGTGTGGCCATGCTGATGGATATGCTTTCTTTCAACCGCCATCCGCTAATAGATACTTCGTCACATGATAATATTTTAAGAGGACTGGCGCAGATAATCATGCAGGGGCCAATGGCCCGACATACCAGAGGGCCCGCTGAAAACTTTTTTTCTGACATTTTTTATCTCCATGAAGCCTATGACATAGATATGATCTGGATGGCCGGACATATTGGTTGTAAAAACACCCAAGCACTTATGGGAATGTTCAGAGAAAAATGCAGGGATCGCAATTTGCCACTATTAAACATCAACTACGATCTTTCAGATTCCCGTATTGTCCCGCCTGCAAACATTAAAAAGCAAGTTGACGAATTTATGGAAACCGTAATGCAAGCTTAATTTTACTTTAAAACTTTTAAAACTTACACAGGAAAAACCATGGCAAGATACTTCGCAGGATGTGATATTGGTTCAACAACCGGAAAAGCTGTTATACTGGATGAAAGCGGTTCGGTTAAAGCAACCGCAATAATTAAAAGCAAGATAGATCCATGCGAAACCGGCAAAACGGTATTGATGAAAGCTATAGACAAAGTAAAGGAGCTTTCAGAGATAGAGGAACTTACTTATCTGATCGGCACAGGCTATGGTAGAAATGAAGTCCCATTTGCCAACACAAATATCTCGGAAATAACTTGTCATGCAACAGGGGCGCATTTTGTCAATCCAAATATAAGAACCATAATCGACATCGGTGGTCAGGACGTTAAAGCCATCGGCCTACAAGAGAACGGCAAAGTGCGCGAATTTGCCATGAATGAAAAATGCGCTGCTGGCACCGGTAGATTTTTCGAGATGATGTGTAACATTTTCGATATATCACTGACAGATTTTTCAGAGTTGTCATTAAATTCAACCAAAACAGTTCCAATCACCTCACAGTGCAGTGTCTTTGCCGAAAGTGAAGTTATTACCCTTATCAGCAAGCGTGAACAGCCTGCCGATATTGCCGCCGGAATTCAGCTATCTGTTGCTAAGCGCGTCTTTACCCTTGCGCGTAAAGTTGGCCTGCAACCCAAGCTCACCGTAACAGGTGGTTGCTCCAGAAACGCCGGACTAATTGAAACTCTTAAAAAAGTACTTCGCATCGACATTGTCCCACTAGATTTCGATGGTCAATTAATTGGTGCGCTTGGCGCGGCAGTGCTGGCAAAACAAAATTCCGTTAAAATTGCGAGTTAGTTAATTGCCTCTTCCGATACTATGACAGTTTTTGCTGCATCATTATGACCGAAAATATCAAAATGGTAGCCAATGGAAAAGGACAATACATGCTTAAGGTTTTCATATTCTCCAGGCATTGCAGAGGGCACAGAGACATCGTGTGGTACTATGTAGCCCAACAAATAAGCCAGGTCAACATTTAAGCCTTTCCATTTATATCCGAATCCGACACCAATATTAATTCGATGCCCATCTGGCTGAACCGGGTCAACTGCTTCATCCGGTTGAACATTACTGCTGTAGGAGATTCCAAGTCTGGCACAAACATTCTCGTGGAACCAATACTCGCTACCAACACCAATCAAAAAACCATCTTTAAGGTTTTGTGGTGCGGCATCCACCATCCTTGTTTTATCAGGTGCCTCGTAAACACCTTCTTCCATATTGATATCTCTCGATTCATGCACCGACCACGAAAAATACCAGGCGTCAATTTCAACAGAGAGATTTTCCATGGGCCAGAATCTTGCACCAAAGGAAACCTGATGCGGAACATTTATACCGAGATCAAAATCCTGATCGGGAAATCGCCATTCCCAGGGTTCCGAAACATCAAAATCCATTGAACCTTCAAAAGCCAGCTTAAATTTACTTCGATATCCAAGTCCCATTCTAACCCAGTCTGCTGGCTGATAGCTTAGTCCGGCGTTTCCACCAAAGGCCCAGCCCTGACCAGCCATTTTAAACGAACCATCTCCATCGTCACCATCCGGCACCATCCCCAGCGTAAAGACTCTGGTTGTACTGATGGCAGACCAGGTTGCATCAAAACCAGCTGAAATGGCAAATCCCTTAAATGGCCCGAAAGAAATGTTAGGATTTACCGTGAACGATTTTACGCTGTTTCTTTTTACTACATATTCACCTTCCCAGTTATCCGGCCATCTGGTTATGATACCGTAATTGGGGAATGCAGCCAGTCCAATCGCCATCCACTCTGTAGGTTTGAAACTCAAATAGACATGCGGAGCATATTCTGGTTCAACATCAGCGGTTGTTGAAACATTGGATGGATTTGTGTATGTGGCTATGGGAATATACATGGTAAAAGCAATCTCGGCTGTAAAATCCTCATCAATAAAAGAAAGGTTGGATGAGTTATGATATTGTGAAGATGGCCTTTGCCCATATGCAGTAAGCATATTTGCCTGCCCGACAGATTCGGCAGAGACTTCCTGCAAAAGTAAAAACACTGCATGGGCATTTGTGGCAGATAATATTAACAGTGTGCAGGCCATAGCGAAGGTCAGCAAAATCTGTCCATACGGTTTATTCATGTGCGCCCCCTTTCTCTGCTACTCTGCGAGTAGCAACAAAAACGCCCTCCAGCACAAGCTCCGGTAGAATAAAACCATCTCCAATATCCACATCTTTCATTTTAGCAACCACATTTCCACGAACCCTGAAACTATTGTATACAACTCCCGTCATGGTAATATCGGCCAAGGTGTCGGCATATAACTGATCCGACAAATCCGCAGACACATTAAAGCCTTTCAAGGTCAATTCAAAATTGCCATCCTTATCAATGGATGCATCATCCAGCTTCACACCGTTGGTCTTGCCATCGGCCTCGTACAGGGTTCCGCTAAGCACAGCGCTTTCATCCAGAATAACACCAGTCTGAACAAACTCACCAAACATGTTCATTATAATTTCACTGTCCAGAAGTGCATGAGAAAAGGTAGCCTCAAGATCAAAGTCACCTGTCAAATCCGCATCAACCAGATTTATCGTATCGTATTCATCCGGGTTGATCGGCTCGGGGCCGTCTTCAGGGCAACCGGCAGGGCTGAATGTATAGAGGATCAAGATGTCTTCGCGTCTATCCACAAAATCTGTTGTTAGCAGATATTCAACATCCGGCTGATAGTCTTTCCTGATTTCTTCGATCAAGGATAAAATACTTACAAGGTGAGTTGTGGTAACTTCAGTTGGGTTGGCATGCAACTCGTCTTTATCAATTAACGTGTCCGGCAAGCCTTCAAGAGAAACGAGAATATCCGGGCGGCTATCCAGAAACGGCGAGTTCCACATTTTATTTTCAATAATGGGATATTTGGATTTTACCAGCGCACAATATACATCGCTATTAGTAACAGTACCTTTTTTAGCTTTTATCGAACTTTTGGCAGCGACAAGATAATGAGTGCTGCTATCAAGATCATCTTTCGGTGTAATAGTTATCTGACCCACACCATTAACATTTTCTGCACTTACACTAATGGCGACATCTTTATAGTTTCCATCTTCCAACTTCTGATACAGTTTTACGTTTTGAGTATTCGCCGTCGAAAGATCAATTTCACCGGAAAGTGAAAACATTGGCGTAAAGTCTACCCCTGTTTTAACACAGGTATTTTTTAAAACATTTTCTTTGTCATATTTTTTACCAATCGCGCCTTCAGGCACCAGTGGATTTTGCGTCATAATAACTTCTTGCGGGTCCATAAATACACTTTCAGGAGTGCTTGCAATGCTGAAGTTAAAAGCAGCAATAACTTCGCTACGTTTGCGTTTATCGCCTACCAGGGACTGCCATATTTGCAAACCATAGTCAGTTACCTGTCTGGCTTCTTCAATCTCCTGTACATAGTCAAGATCGGTAAACAGATTATTTCTGGAAGAACCATCCGGGGCAACATACGGTGTTTCGCCTGCCAGCAGTAAAAATGGGCTGTCGGCAGAGAAGGTCACTCCCTCTGTATCTTTAATTCCGTTTCCGTTTACTCCAGTTAGCACTATCTGGTAGACGTTTCCTGCCTTGAAAGGCATGGGCATGAAATGGTTGTTGGCGACATCCGGATTATTTCGAAGCGTCAGACGATAGGGAAAAGACTCACGCGATTCCACATCAAACACAAACTGATATTCATCAAAAGAAATTACTTGCGGATTTTCTTTGTCGGTAATATCCATGAAAAAGAAATTGGCATTTTCAACATTAAAATCGTTTTCACCTTCACCAAAGGGTTTTATGGATGCCAGATCAATTTTTCTGGAGAGAGGAATGTCCGGGATAAAACCGGGATAATAACCATCAAGTCGGTTTAAACTGTTTTTGAGATACAAGGTAAGATTGCTGTCTGCTTCGAGGTCGTAGCCCATCACAGATGTAATGTTCTGAATGTCAGCAATTGTTACATAATCTTCAATTTCGGGTTGAGAGCTCGCTTCTGTGCTTTCTGTATCAACCACCATTCGCAAATCCATACAAGAAACCTGCTGATCCTCAGGTGCAACGCAGTAATCAGGAAATTCTCTTTCGGGCATGCCTGGCACATCAACTTCAATTGCGCGCACAAAGCCGGGGTTCATCAAATTGGTGGGAAGTGGCAAAATTGTCCAGTCAGGATTAAAAACAACCACTGGCTCGCGGGTGTAGTCAAACTCAACCGTTGCATCTTTTGTGACGTCACATCCAGTAAAAAGCGAGAAAAACATCAATCCTGTAATAATTAATGATACCCCAGATCTGTTGAACATTGTCTGCACCTATTCCGAAAAAGTTTAGGTAAAAACAGCTATGCAAATCACACTCAAGCAATCAATGCGAAGCTGCTTGCGTATTGATAATTAGTCTTGTCTGGTAACGCGATTTCACAATATTGATATCACAACCTGCATTATTTTTCAATTGTTTTAGTAAGTTAGTTAACTTCAGGTAACTTTACCCTCGGCGCACCGTGTCATATTTTAATATGTTTTGGTGCGTCATTATTTGTAAACAAGATCCGCTATTTTGTCTTTTTTAGTGGCTATTTGCAATTTATAGAGTTAGACTCTGTGCATTATTATTTACTTGTAAGTTGTGATAAACATGAGTAATTTGTCCAAATCCATTGCAACATTCATGGTGACATTAGGCATCATTCTAACATGCAGTCCCGCTCAGGCGGTGGAGTTTGACGACTGGCGAATGGAGCTTCGCCCG
>Ga0209692_10003185_pt1 | contig 16264 bp, 13 predicted proteins | sample tdDd472_FD_187129 | JGI IMG/M metagenome (GOLD analysis project Ga0209692, IMG submission 187129) | Marine sediment microbial communities from the Atlantic coast under amendment with organic carbon and nitrate - tdDd47.2 (SPAdes)... | ecosystem: Environmental > Aquatic > Marine > Coastal >...
GTCGGGGCGTTGTCGGTGGGGGGGAGGACGACGAGGGCCGCGATGGCCAGGATCGAGAGGATGCTCAGGGCGGCGGCGGTCGTTCTCCAGGGCATGACGGTACTCCTGCGTTCGCGATGGGATGGTGGGGACGAACGTGACATCACATTGTCTCATGTTTTGTGGTACGAGGGAAGGGGGTGGGACGGAGACCCGTTCGCGTCTCCGTCGCAAAACTGGACAAAAAACCGCAGGTATGGCACCCTGCCGGGCATGGGGGGCGCTCGCAGAGGAGAATCTCATGTGCCAGGACTATATCCGCGTCGACACGGCGAAGCTTCGCTACGAGTCCGGCGGCAAGTCGCGCACCATGGAATTGCTGTGGGGTGACCAGGTCGAGGTGTTGCAGAACGACGGCGCGACGGCCACCATTCGAGCCCGGTCCCGCACGGGCACCGTGGCCGCCTCCGCTCTGGGCGGCGAGCCCCTGCTGGAGGTCTACATCATCGATGTGGGCCAGGGCGACGGCGTGCTCATCGTCACCCCCGATCGCCGCCACGTGCTCGTCGACGGGGGCTACATTCGCGAACGCCAGCCCACCGGCAAGAACGCCGCCGATTTCGTCGACTGGAAATTCGCCAGGGATTACCGGCAATCCACCATCAAGCTGGACGCCATGATCGCGTCGCATTGCGATGCCGATCATTACGGTGGTCTCTGGGATCTGCTGAGCTTCGAGGGCAAGGCTCGCGAGGAGCTCGATGCCAGGAATATCGAGGTGGACGTGCTATACCATGCCGGCGTGTCGTGGTGGGAGAACCCCAACGGCCCGCGCTGGCTGGGTCCCATGGAAGAGATCGACGGCGAGGACTACCTCACGCAACTGCTGGGCGACGAGGATCATGTCCGGCAATGCCTGAACGGCGGCGCCGGGCCGCAACTGCAGGGCGAATGGGCTCGCTTCATGCAAACGGCCCTCGATCGTGGTTGCGATATCCGCCGCCTGAGCCACGAGGACGGCTGGGTGCCCGGCTTCGAGCCCGACGAGGCGGGGGAGAACGCCACCCTGCGGATCATCGCCCCCGTGGTCTGGGACGACGGCACCGGCCGCCCCATGGTGCGGGCCTACACCCGCAGCAAGAGTCAGAACACCAACGGGCACAGCCTGCTGTTGAGCCTGGGTTACGGGCGGACGCGGATCCTGCTCACCGGCGATCTGAACAAGCGCAGCATGCAGGCCATCATGCAGGACGCCGAGGCCGCCGATCTGGCCTGCGACGTGGCCAAGGGCTGCCACCACGGCAGCGACGACATCGCCTACTCCTTCCTGCAGGCCATGGGTCCGTCGGCCACGGTGATCTCCTCGGGCGACAACGAAGGCCATGCCCACCCGCGGCCCACCGTGGTGGCCGCCAGCGCCCAGACCGGCCATGTCGAGATCCACAACGACGAGATGCGCACGCCGCTCATCTACTCCACGGAGATCTCGCGCAGCATCGACATCGGCAAGCTGCTGCGCATCGACTGCGCCGACTACCCTGTGAACGGCGATTCGGTCGATGTCGCGCTGGATCCGAAATCGAAGGCGAATTTGAACTACGAGGTGGTCAAGGCGGGTGATCTGCGACCCAAGAAGATTCGCCGCCGTTATCACAAGAACACCAGGGTGGTGGACGCCGTGACCTACGGCCTGGTCAACGTGCGCACCGACGGGCGCAAGATCCTCTGCGCCACCCTCAACGAGAAGCAGGACAAGTGGGAGGTGGAGACGTTCCAGTCACGGTTCTGATAGTAGTTTTCAAATGAAATCCCAGTTGCAGTTGCAAGAACTCGCTTTATAATATCTTTTTGACTAAGGGACTGGAATGGTCTAGTTTCTCGTTGGTTTCCTTGGACTTACGCCACTGGCCGGATCATGCGAGGCCCCATGACCGCGTCCCACGCCGACCGCTCGTACTCCCCCGAACAGGACGTGGACGCCGCTGCCGCCGCGCCCACCGTCTGCATACACTGTGGTGGCGACCTGGGGGCGTTCCATAATCCGGCCGACGGTCCGTTCTGTTGCCGCGGCTGCAAGTCGGTGTACGAACTGCTCCACGCCGAGGATCTCTCACGCTACTACGATCTGAAGCAGGGCAGCCTGCCTCCGGCGCCCACCCTGCGTCCGGACAGCTTCGTGTGGTTCGACCGCATGATCGAGGAGCTGCCCGAAACCCTGCGCGACGAGGGGCCCTGGCGTCTGAGCATGGATCTGCAGGGCGTGCACTGCGCGGCCTGCGTGTGGTTGCTGGAGGAGCTGTTCCGGCGCGAAGAGGGCGGGCAGAGCCTGCGGATCAACCCCACGCTGGGCACCGTCGACCTGGTCTGGGACCCCACGCGCGGTGACCTCAAGACCTACCTGGGCACCGTCGAGCGCTTCGGCTACCGGCTCGGCCCGCCGTCGAAGTCGACGCCGCGGCGGTCGCGGTCGCTGCTCATCCGCATGGCTGCCACCATCGCGTTGGCCATGAACGTCATGATGCTCAGCCTGAGCTACTACTTCGGGCTGGCCCCGCGCGACGGTCTGCTCTACGAGGTGTTCGGTTGGCTGGGCCTGGGGCTGTCCACCGTGGCGGTGATCATCGGCGGCACCGTGTTCTTCCGGCCGGCCTGGGCGGGCTTGCAGCGCCGGGTGGCGCACCTCGACTTGCCCATTTCCCTGGGCATGGTGCTGGCCTGGGCCGGCTCCACGGCGGCCTTTCTGACCCGCGGCCCCGAAGCGGCCTATTTCGACACCCTCACCATCTTCGTGGCTCTCATGCTGGTGGGACGCTGGGCACGGGAGCACCTCCTCGAGCGCAACCGTCACGCCTTGCTCGACAGCTCCGGCGCCGAGCACCTCACGGCCAAGCGGCAGGGGCCGGGCGGCCTGCAGGCGGTGCCGGCGGTGGAACTGGACCGCGGCGACGAGCTGTGGATCGCCCCCGGCGACCTGGTGCCGGTGGACGGCGTGCTGCTGCGCCGGCCGGTGAGCGTGGCGCTGGACTGGATCACCGGCGAGAGCGACCACGTGCGCTACCAGCCCGGCCAGGTGGTGCCCGCCGGGGCGTTCAACGCCGCCGAGCAGGGGTTTGCCGTCACCGCGACCGAGGGGTTCGCCACCAGTCGCCTTCAGCAACTTCTGCGCGCGCCGGCGGGCGGTGACGACGGCGAGTTCCGACCCCTGTGGTGGCATCGCGTGAGCACGGTGTACGTGGCGGCGGTGCTGGTGGCCGCGGCCCTGGGCCTGGCCATCTGGCTGCCCCGCGACGCCGGGCAGGCGTTGCACGTGGCGGTGGCGGTGCTGGTGATCACCTGCCCCTGCGCCCTGGGCCTGGCCACGCCCCTGGCCGAGGAACTCACGCACCATCTGCTGCGTCGGCGCGGCGTGCTCCTGCGAACCACGGACTTCCTGGAGAAGGCCCTGCACGTGCGCAAGCTGCTGCTCGACAAGACCGGCACCCTGACCTTCGACGAACTGGGCCTGACCGCCGGCAGCCTGGAGGCTCTGGCCGACCTCGATCCCGACGCCCGCTCCGTGCTCCGGAGCATCACCGCCCGCAGCAACCACCCTGTGAGCCGGGCCATCGCCACGGCCGTGGCCGATGCCGAGGCCTTGCCGCCGGCCAGCGTCGATCCGCTCCAGGAACATCCGGGCCAGGGCCTGTCCCTCGAACTCAGAGGTGCGGACTACCGCCTCGGCCGGCCGTCATTCGCCGGCGATGCGCCGGAGGGCGCCACCGTGTTCGCCCGCGACGGTGAGGTGCTGGCCGTCGTCCGCACCGAGGAGCGGCTGCGCCCGGGCGTGCGCGAGGAACTGCAGGCGTTGCGGGCCGAAGATTACGAGGTGCACCTGCTCAGCGGCGACTCCGTGGCCAAGGTCGACGCCATGGCCCGGCGCCTCGATTTGCCCGCCGAATGCGCCATCGGTGCTCTGGACCCCGAGGCCAAGGCCAACCGCGTCAAGGCTCTCGACGAGCACGATACCATGATGGTGGGCGACGGCCTCAACGACGCGCCCAGCTTCGCGGCTGCCCTGTGTGCCGCCACCCCGGCCGTCGACCGCCCGGTGCTGCCGGGCAAGGCCGATTTCTACTTCTTCGGCGACGGCGTGCAGGCCTTGCGCTGGTCCCTGGGGGCCGCGCGTCACCTGCGCCGTGTCACCCGCACCAACCTGGTGCTGGCGGTCAGCTACAACCTCATCGCCCTCGCAGCGGCCCTGGCCGGACTGGTCACCCCCGTGGTGGCGGCCATCCTCATGCCCCTCAGTTCCCTGGGAGTGGTGGGCCTGACGGCCTGGCGACTCTCGGAAAGGCGCACGTCATGGACGTCGTCGTGATCCTGGTCTTCATCAGTCTGGTGCTCGTGGGCATCGCCATCGCCTTCTTCGTGTCGCGTCTGCGCTGCGGCGATTTCGACCACGGCGCCCGGCTCTCCCTGCTTCCTCTGGAAGACGATACCGACCCCCAGCCCGTCGGGCCCGACCCCGACGCTCAACGAGAGGATGGTCCCGTCCATGGCAGCTGACACCCGCATGCGCACGGTGGTCTACGACGATGAGATCACCCGTGCATTCTCCCTGGCCACCATCATCTGGGGTGCCGTGGCGCTTCTGGTGGGCGCCCTCGTGGCTTCCCAGCTCTCGTTCTGGCAGGCCAATTTCGGCGTCGAGTGGCTGAGCTTCGGTCGCCTGCGTCCGCTGCATACCAACGCGGCCATCTTCGCCTTCGTGGGCAACATGATGTTCGCCGGCATCTACTACAGCACCCAGCGATTATTGAAGGCCCGCATGGCCAACGACATGCTGAGCTGGGTCAACTTCTGGGGCTGGCAGGCCATCATCGTCTCGGCGGCCGCCACCCTGCCCCTGGGCCTGACCCAGGGCAAGGAATACGCCGAGCTGATCTGGCCCATCGACGTCGCCATCGCCGTGGTGTGGGTCGTGTTCGCCGTGAACTTCTTCTGGACCATCGGCAAGCGCAACGAGCCCAACCTGTACGTGGCCATCTGGTTCTACATCGCCACCATCATCACCATCGCCGTGCTGCACATCGTCAACAGCCTGGCGCTGCCCACGAGCTTCGTGCACAGCTACCCCATCTGGGCCGGCGTGCAGGATGCCCTGGTGCAGTGGTGGTACGGTCACAACGCCGTGGCCTTCTTCCTCACCACGCCCATCCTGGGCATCATGTATTACTACCTGCCCAAGGCCGCCGAGCGTCCGGTGTACAGCTATCGCCTGTCGGTGGTGCACTTCTGGTCGCTGGTGTTCATCTACATCTGGGCCGGCCCGCATCACCTGCTCTACACCGCGTTGCCCGACTGGGCCCAGACCCTGGGCATGATCTTCTCGGTGATGCTGTGGGCCCCGAGCTGGGGCGGTATGCTCAACGGTCTGCTGACCCTGCGCGGCGCCTGGGACAAGCTGCGCACCGATCCGGTGATCAAGTTCTTCGTGGTGGCCGTCACCTTCTACGGCATGGCCACCTTCGAGGGTCCGTTGCTGAGCATCAAGTCGGTGAGCGCCCTGGGCCATTACACCGACTGGATCATCGGCCACGTGCACGGCGGCGCCCTGGGCTGGAACGGTTTCATGGCCCTGGGTATGCTCTACTGGCTGGTGCCGCGCCTGTGGAACACCAAGCTGTACTCGGTGAAGATGGCCGAGACCCACTTCTGGATCGCCACGGTGGGCATCCTCATGTACGTGGTGTCCATGTGGGTGAGCGGCGTGAGCCAGGGCCTGTTCTGGCGCGCCCTGGACGCCGACGGTTTCCTCAAGTACCCCGACTTCATCGAGGGTCTGGTGGCCTCGCGAGCCATGTACCAGATGCGCCTCGTCGGCGGTCTGCTGTACCTGCTGAGCTACCTGCTGGGCGCCTACAACCTGTTCGCCACCATCGCCCGCGGCTCCAAGAGCACCGTGGAGATCCAGGTGCCGGAGAAGGTCAAGGAGAGCAAGGAAGGCGCCGGTCGCCTCATCACCAGCGCGCCGGTGATCTTCTCGATACTCATCATCGTGCTGAGCGTGCTGCTGGGCCTGGCCAACCTGCTCACCAGTCCCCTGGTGCTGGGCCTGCTGTGCGTGGCGGTGGCGGCGGCCGGCCTGAGCTTCGCTGCCGGTCGCGATCGCTGGGCCCGCTGGCACGACCTCATCGAGCAGAACGGTCTGGCCTTCACCGTGCTGGTGCTGGTGGCCATCATGGTGGGCGGCGTGGTGCAGATCATCCCCACGGTGGTGATCTCGTCCAAGGTGCCCGAGCAGGTGGCGGCCTACCAGAACGAGGTGCTGCCCGCCGGCGGCGAGGTGGACGAGGCTCTGGCCGAGTCGGCCAGGTGGATGCAGCAGCCCTACAGCCCCCTGGAACTGGCCGGCCGCGACGTCTACATCGCCGAGGGTTGCTACACCTGTCATAGCCAGATGATCCGCCCGTTGCGGCACGAGGTGCTGCGCTACGGCGACTACTCGCGCCTGGAGGAGAGTCTGCTCAACCACCCGTTCCAGTGGGGCAGCAAACGCACCGGCCCCGACCTGGCCCGCGTCGGCGGCAAGTATCCCAACCTCTGGCACTACCAGCACTTCATGGATCCGCGGTCGACGTCGCCGGAGTCCAACATGCCCCTGTACGCGTGGCTGAAGGACCAGACCGTGGACTTCGGCGAGGTGAAGGGCCGCATGCAGACCCTGGGCAAGCTGGGCGTCCCCTATACCGACACCGACTACCTCAATGCCGAGGCCGATGGCCTGAGCCAGGGCCGCCTCATCGCCGCCGATCTGACGATCGGGTCGGTGGAGCTGGAGCCCGACAGCAAGCTGGCGGCGCTCATCGCCTACGTGCAGCGACTGGGCCGCGGCCCGCAGCCCATCAAGGCCACCGACGTGGCCACTGGAGGCGAGTAGCATGTTCCAGGAATACTTCGCCGACAGCACCCTGCTGACCTGGCCCCTGGTGGGCCTGGCGGTATTCGTGCTCGCCTTCATCGCCGTGATCCTGTACGTGGCCTTCGGCCTGAGCGATGCCGACAAGCGCCATCACATCGCCTCGCTGCCCCTGGACGACGACAACGGAGGTGCACACCGATGAGCAAGCCGAACCAACCCTACGAGGATAAGGTGCGCGAGCACGCCTTCGACGGCATCCAGGAGTACGACAACAAGCTGCCCAACTGGTGGCTGTGGATCCTGTACGGGTCCATCGTCTTCGCCCTGGCCTACTGGCTGGTGCTGCACACCGTGGGTGCGGGCGACCAGCCCGTGGCAGCCCTGGAGAAGGAGATGGTGGCGGCGGCCGAGGCCCAGCTGGCCCGCGCTGCCGAGGGCGGGCTGACCAACGAATCGCTGGCCCTCATGGCGACCATCCCCGACAAGATGGCCGAGGGCGAGGAGATCTACCTGCAGTTCTGCGCCGTCTGCCATCTCAACGACGGCTCGGGTAGCGTGGGGCCCAACCTCACCGACGCTCACTGGCTGCACGGGAACACGGCCATGGAGCATCACGACGTCATCACCAACGGCCGGACGGCCAAGGGCATGGCGGCCTGGGGCAACCAGCTGGGGCCCAAGCGCGTGGAACTGGTGACGGCCTACATCCTGACGCTGCACGGCAAGAATCTGCCGGGCAAGGCTCCCGAGGGCGAACTCTACGGCGAGGAGCCCGCGGAGTGAGCGACGCGCGCACGAGAGGTGTCGGGGTCCGCAAGCCGGATCTCGACACCATGTACACCATCAACAGCGACGGCTCGCGCAACTTCCTCCATCCCGCCGACGTGAAGGGGCGCTGGCAGACCCGCAAGAACATCATGTGGCTCGTGCTGCTGGTGGTCTACCTGGGCCTGCCCTTCGTGCGCATCGGCGGCCATCCGGCGGTGCAGTTCGACATCGCCCGGCGCACCGCCTACCTGTTCGGCAGCACGTTCACCAATCAGGACTTCCACCTGATGTTCTTCCTGCTGCTGGGCTTCGGTTTGATCCTGTTCGTGGCCACCAGCCTGTACGGCCGGGTTTGGTGCGGTTTCGCCTGCCCGCAGACGGTGTTCCTGGAGGGCGTGTTCCGCCGCATCGAGCGCTGGCTGGAGGGGCCGCGAGGCCGGCGGATCCAGCGCAACCTGGGGCCCATGACGGCTGAAAAGTTCGCGCGCAAGCTGGCCAAGCACGTGGTGTTCATCGCGTTGAGCTGGGTGTTCGCCCACGCGTTCATCGCCTATTTCATGCCGGTGGAGAATCTGCTGGCGGCCGTGCGCGGCGGTCCGGCCGGTCACATGGCGGCCTTCGTCTGGGGCATGGCCTGGACGGTGACCCTGTACTTCAACTACGCCTGGTTCCGTGAGCAGACGTGCCTGATCATCTGCCCCTACGGCCGGCTGCAGAGCACGCTCATCGACCCCGAGACCATCATCATCGGCTACGACGAACAGCGCGGCGAACCGCGGGGTCATCTCAAGGACGAGGGCACCGGCGACTGCATCGACTGCCTGAAGTGCGTCAACGTCTGCCCCACGGGCATCGACATCCGCAACGGTCTGCAGATGGAGTGCGTGGGTTGCTCGAACTGCATCGACGCCTGCGACTCGGTGATGGACAAGATCGGCAAGCCGCGAGGCCTGGTGCGTTACGACAGCCAGAGCGGCTTCGACGGCAAGCCGCACAAGGTATTGCGTGGGCGGATGCTGGTGTACCTGGCGGCCTTCGTGCTGGGCGTGGGTTTCTTCGCCTGGCGGGCCGGCGAGCGCACCTTCTTCCAGGTGAGCGCCCTGCGGTCGCGGGGGCTGCCCTATACCATCACCGAGGACGGCGTGCGGAACCTCTACACCATCTTCCTGCAGAACAAGAGCGACGAGCCGCGGGTGTTCCGCGTGACGCCGGGCGAGGACGTCGGCGTGCTGGGCGACGCGGTGGAGTTCATCATTCCGCAGGAGCGGGTGGCGCTGGAGGCCCTGGGCGAACGGCGACTGCCGCTGTTCGTGACGGTGCCGCGCTCCGCTTATACTGTGCCGGTGGACTTCCATGTGAGCGTGACCGATTCGGCCACCGGCACCGTGCAAGCGGTGAAGGTGCGCTTCAGGGGGCCGTGATGAGGAAATGGTTGAGAGATCGGCCCTGGATCTGGATCGTGCTGTTCATGGCGGTGCTGATGGCCGGGAGCGTGGCCACGGTGATCATCGCGGAGCTGAACAAACCGACGGTGTTGAGGCCGTAACTTTTCGACCGGCGAACCCCAGGCAATGACGACGCCCGCGGCGGAAGCACCCGCTGCGGGCGTCGTCGTTCAGCAGGCTGCGATTTGCTTCACTCCCTCTTGATCCTGTATCATCATCGGGCCGCGCCACACCGCTCGACCGCCTGTTGCGCTGCGTGCCCGGCTCATCACCACAGGATGCCAGAAGGGGAGGACGGCATGAGGGGACTGTGCTTCATCGCCCTGACGACGTTGCTCGTCATCGTTTTCGTGACCACCGCTGGAGCCGACACGCGACCACTGCGAGTGGACGGCAACGCCGTGATGTATCACGGCGGCTCTCTGGGCACCAAGAGCGCCCGTGCCGACACGGTCCACCTCATCGGCAACCCCCAGAACCCCGATCACCACGGGCCGGGAGGCACGCCGCCCCAGGTCAGCGGTACCTTCGAGGACGCCGCCGGGCAGGCCGACTGGAACGGCTGGACCAGCGAGGATGCCTCGGTGCAGGCCGACATCTTCTGGCAGATCAGCGACTTCCACGCACCGTCCGGCGAGTACGCTTACTGGTGCGGTACCTGGTTTGGCGACGACCCCGGCTACGGCAACAACTGGCGCCAGATCCTGGAGTTCGTGCACACCGTGGATGATCCCTCCGCAGCGAGCACCGTGCACTGGACGGCCACCATGCGAGTGGATTGCGAGCCGAGCTACGACTACGTGTACCTCGAAATCCAGCGTGGCGACGACTGGGAGACCCTCGAGAGCTACGGCCTCGCCGGTGAGCAGATGGTGGACGTAGACCAGGCCATCGTCCTGTCGATGGGCGAGTATGGCGGCCTCGACGGCGACGAGATCCGGTTGCGCGTGCGCTTCGAGTCGGATGGCGCCTGGAGTGACTTCGACGGTTTCTGGGACACCGACGGCGCCCTGCAGATCGACGACATCGGTGTGATGGTGGACGGCGTGCTCGTGGATTTCGAAGATTTCGAGGATCAGGTTTCCCAGCGCTGGACACCTGTCGTGCCGGTGGGTGTGGGCGACTTCGCTCACCTGCATACGTTCCTCATGGACGAGGATCCGTGCGTCTCCAACTTCAGCGCCCAGGTCGCGTTCGTCGATGACGGTGTGGTGGCACCCGGCACGGGCGGCACCCAGGGGCAGACCTGGCGCTACGGCCCGGGCGGTTTCATCGTCAACAACACCGGTGGTCTGGCCGGCCCTGAGGAGTACATCGACAACGTCATCGTCAGCCCGGTGGTTACCTGGCCCGAGGGCCTCGATCAGGCGCTGCTCGAGTTCGGCGTCTACGTGCACGAGGAACTGGGCGCCCATGATGTCTGGCCGGGTGTGTTCTATCAATGGCACGTGCGCTCGACCGACAGCGGCGACCCGATCGAACTGAGCCAATCGATATGGCGGAATCGGCATTTCGTCGAATATGGCGGCCCCGAGTATCGACGTAGAAGCGAGGTGGTGACCGACCTCATCGCGGTGGGCGCCACCCACGCTCAGGTGGGGCTGCGGGTGATCGAGTACGGCTACGTATGGGGCTGGGTCGGCCATGACGGCACGCCCGCGCCCTATTTCGACAACGTGCGACTGGCCGTGACCGAGGCCGATGGGCCGGCCATCAGCGGCGCGAGCATCGACTTCTTCGAGGACGGCTTCCCCGCCTGTGGCGAGATCGACCTGACCGACCTGGCCAACAACAGCGTGCGCCTGGACGCGGCCCGCAACATCGCCCATGCCAATCATCTGCGGAACGACCCCGGCGACTCGTGCTGGTTCGACGTCAAGGCCGTGCGTTCGGGCTCCGTGTTGGTCGAGAGTCCCAGGTTCCACGTGCGCATGAAGGCGAGTCCGCTGTTCGCTCCGTACCGGACTCTGCCGCCCGGCTTCTCAATCGAGCAGAACTTCTTCCACAACGGCTCCGATCTGATCACCGGCTATGTGGAAGCGGACAGCTGCTTCCACCACAACTGGAGCTACCCGATCTACGTCGAAGATCGCTGGGTCGTCGACCTCCCAGACACCGGATTCTTCTACCCCGGCGACGTGATCCACTGGTACATCGAAGCTCGAGACAACGTGGGGGGCGACATCGGCACCACGCTCTTGCCGGCGGACACCAGTGGTTTTACCGAGTTTCAAGCGATCAGCCCCTATCCACTGGACTGCACTGTGCGGGCCCTGCCCACGCTGGAAAGTGTCCACGGTTACCAGCCCGATGCGTTGATCTGGCTCGAAGACCCCGACCATGGCGGAATCCAGCCCTGGCTGAACGATCTCTATCTGTGCGGCCAGTATCTCGGTGTGGATGTCGATCTCTATGTCACCAATGGCTCCTCGGCCGGTGTGGGCAACGGTCTCGGTGGTCGTGCCACGCCGGCTCATCTCGACGGTTATGAGGCGCTCGTCTACGACTGCGGCGACCTTTCCAGCAACCTGCTGTCCAACGGCGATTTCGAGATCGACCCGTCCGATGACCTGGAACTGCTGACGTCCTGGCTCGAATTTGGAGACAAGAACCTCGTCGTCATGGGAGATAACGTCGTCTCGGCAACCCTGGACCAGGGGGTGGCGGGCGCAGAATTCGTGAATCGCTTTCTGGGGGTTTCGCTGGCTGATCGTCGGATCCTGGGGTTGATCAGCAACCAGGTCAGCCCGTTGGTGCGGAGCATGCCTGGCAATGGCATCTTCTACGTCGTCGATGAGTGGATCGCCAACGGTGGTTGTCCGACTCTCAATGTCTTCGACGCCGTCGTACCGATCGGCGATGCGGAGTATGTGGCCGAGTTCACTGATCCTAACGGCAACGATGGCGTCTATCCCTACGCAGCGGCCACGCTCAACGTCAATTCAGAGGTGAATGCCACCGTCTTGAGCTTGCCGTATGCACTCCGCTTCTTCGAGGAACCGCCCGAATGGGAGTCGCCTTGGGGATACCTCAGCTGGACACTTCGTACGCACATCGTCTTTGAGATCGCCGAGGCGATGTGGCATTCCGGCTGGATTCCCCCTCCCGGCGTCAACGACACCCCAGAACCCCTCACGGTCCGCAACGCGCCCAATCCCTTCAACCCCACCACCACCTTCGAACTGCGCGTGCCTCAGGACGGCCCCGTCAGCCTCAAGCTCTACTCCATCCGCGGTGAGCTGGTGCGCACCCTGGTGGACGAGCGCCTCGAGGGCGGTCTGCACCAGATCACCTGGGACGGCCGCGACGATGGCGAGCGAGCGGTGGCGTCGGGGGTGTACTTCGCGGAGACCCGCGCGGGGGGCGAGGTGCTGGTGAACAAGGTGGCGCTGGTGAGGTGATCGGTCATCCGGGCCGGCGGCGCTAGTGACCGCCGGCCCGAGCCATTCAGGCGGCCAGTGGTTGGCGCGAGCGCCACGGCCCCTTCCGCAACAACACATAGTACGCCACGACCCCGGCGATCCCCACCAACCCGACCACCCCGGCCGGTGTATTCTCCAGCGCCGGCATCAGCGGGAATCCGCCGACGTGATCGCGACCGCTCTCGGCCAGGCCGATGAAGAACGCGATGCTGAACAGGCCGGTCAAGACGGTCAGACCGACGATCACCTTCCGGAAGTCGGACCACCCGAAGTAGTGCAATCCCAGCTGCAATCCCGCCGCCAGCGCCAGGGTCCACACCGCGGCCAGCAGGTTCATCTTGTGAACGCTGGAGGCCAGCGATTCCGGCAGCCCCTGCAGCAATGTGAACACCGTCATGTTGATCCAGCACACGGCCACGAGCGCGAAGGCCAGATGGAACTTCACGGTCATGATCTCCCGCGGCGTGATGGGCAACACGCCCAGCAGCGGATCGCCCGTCTCCCGCTCGCTCAGGGCCACGGAGGCGCATAGATAGATCGGAAGGAACACGGCCGGCAGGAACGGGAAATTGGGCGCTTCGGCGACGAGGGAATAGGCGCACAGGAAGAAGAACGTCACCGAGTGCGCCAGATAGAACAGACCGTATTTCCGCAAGAGGGTCGACATGTCAATGACCTCCCGTCAGGGACACCAGGATATCGTCGATGGTGGCGTTGCCCACCTGGACATCCCCGGCGGCCAGAGCCGCCTGCAACTGGTTGTGAATGGCAGGGTAATCGCGCACCAGGCCACGATTGCCGAAGGCGCCGCGCTCGTGGCCCAGCAGCGCCGACTCCAGCTCGTCGCTCACGGCGCCGTCGCGGTAGCGCAGCCATTTCCAGGCCGCCAGCAGCTCCTCGGTTTCGCCGCTGAGCACGAGGCGCCCGTGGTCGATGATGGCCAGGCGGTCGGCCAGGGGCGCGAGGCCGTCGGTCTGGTGGGTGGAGATGACGGCGGCGCAATCGCCGTCGGCCACGAACTCGGCCATGAGCTTGAGCACCTGGCGACGGCGCGCGGCGTCCAGGCCGGCGGCGGGCTCGTCGAGGAGCAGCAAGGTGGCGCCGTGGGACAGCGCCATGGCCCACGACAGCAGGGTGCGTCGGCCGCGGGACAGGTGCTTCACCTGCAGATGGGGCTCGATGCCGAAGTCGCCGAGCAGGTCGTTGAACCGGGCCGACTCCCACTGCGGGTAGAACGGCGCCACGAAGCGGATGATGTCCGCAACCCGCTTGTCCGGAGAGAAGGGCGGATCCTCGGGCACGTAGCCCACACGGCCGCGGATCTCCTTGAGGTCGCCGGGGTGGGTGAGGCCGGCCACGCTCAGCTCACCTCGCGCGGCCATGACCTGGCCCATGACCAGCCGCATGATGCTGGTCTTGCCGGCTCCGCTGGGTCCGATGAGGCCCATGATGCTGCCGGCGTCCACGCGCAGATCGATGTCCTGCAGGTCGAAGCCGGGGTACGACAGGCTCAGGCCGCGGGTCTCAAGAATCGGAGTCATGGCGCTCCCCTTCGATCTGGTCGATGAGTGCCGTGATGTCGGCCGTTGCGATGCCGAACTTGCGGCCGCGGGCCAGGATGCGTGTGAGCTCGGCGCGGAATTCGGCCAGCTTGGCCTCACGCAGGGCCTCGGGATCCACCGCCGTGACGAACGACCCCTGGCCGCGCCTCGTGCGGATCAGGCCCTCGGTCTCCAGGTCCTGGTATGCCCGCTTGATGGTGATGACGCTCACGTCCAGGGACAGGGCCAGCTCGCGGATGGAGGGCAGCAACTCGTCGGGCTGCAGTTCACCCGACGCGATAGCGTCGCGGATCTGGTCCGTCACCTGGCGGTACAGGGGGTCGGGGTTTTCGGGTGACAGGACGATGAACACGTCGGCCTCCGGGGATAATGTGTATAGATAATATACACAGTATAGGAGGTAAGACGTGAGGGCAAGGGGAAAGTTTCATCGATGATGCCGCCGACCCCGGGGAGGGGCCGGCGGCAAGGGAACGATCAACCCCCACCCAACACCACCGCGCAGGTGTCCCCCTCCCCACTGAACGCCGTCCCCGTCACATCACCATACCGCGCCAACACCCGCAGCCCACAGGCCTCGCACTCGGCCGCCAGCTCCTCCGGCGTGAAGTACTGCAGCCAGTTGTACACCGTCCGCGTGCGGTCGGGCTCGATGATGTCGTAGCGGTCGAGCACCACGCGCTGCTCGTCGTACTTGAACGTGTTCAGGAAACCCCAGTAGTCGCCGGAAGCCCAGAACCCGCCCATGAGCCGGTGCCCGTGGGTGGACGCCTCTTCGCGTCCGGTGTAGGCGGCCGCGGTGAACACGTCCAGCACGATGCGCCCGCCGGGGGCCAGCAGGCGCCGGAAGCTCGTGAGCAGTCGACGCCGCTGCTGGGGGCTCAGGGGGCACAGGTCGCAGTAGATGAGGGTGACCAGGTCGAAACGCTGGTCGGTGTCGAACTCGAGGTAGTCGGCCACCTCGTAGGTGATGTCGAGGCCGAGTCGGGTGGCCTCGTTGCGGGCGTGGGCGATGGAGCGCCGCGAGAAATCGATGCCCGTCACCCGCGCACCAGCCTCGGCGAAGCGGGTGGCGTACAGACCCGGGCCGCAACCGAAGTCGGCCACGCGCGGGCCGGCCGGCAGGTCGAACTCGCGGGCGATCCAGGCCGCCGAGCGGTCGACGAACCCATGGGGGCGGGTGGCCGGCTCGGAGGTGGGGTCGAGGTGGAAGCTCAGCATCTGCGCCGAGATGTGATCGTCGTCCCACAGCTCGCGGGCGGTGTAGGCGGCGAAGGGGGCGGGACGCTGGTGGATATGGGTCAGGGCGTCGTGCAGACGCTGCGATTGGTTGGTCATGGTTCACTCCAGTCTCATGTCATCGTGGGCGCACGCCGGCCTGGTCGCCGGGAGGGCGACGGCCGCGATCAGCGCTGATCGGGAATGGGAGCCGATGATATTTAGACCGAGGTGAACATATGAGGATGATGGCCCGTGGTGCGTGTTGCGTCAAGGATCAGCTGGATTCATGCAATCGGGACGGGTTTTCTCTAGATATCGCGATGTTGAGATAAATTGAAACCAAAACCTCAGTTGCTCTCGTCTTAGGGTTCGACACAATGGCTTGGACCCCAGACGGAGATACCCATGCGACACGCCTTGCGCTCTCACCGGCTCATCCTGGCCCTCTTCATCCTCACCCTGGCCACCGTGGCTGCGGCCCTGCCCACCGACGGGTCTCCCTGGCATCCCACCTACCGACCCGAACTGGACATCGAGCGCGCCGCGGGCCCCATCGACATCGACGGCCGCCTGAACGAGTCCGCCTGGGATGACGCCGCCATGATCACCCACTTCGCCGAGCACCAGCCCGGCGATCAGGTGCAGCCGCCCTTTGCCACCGAGGTGTTCGTGGCCTACGACGAGCACCATCTCTACGTGGCGTTCGTCTGCCAGGACGACGACCCCACGAGCATCCGCGCCTCCTTCTGCCGACGCGACAACATCTTCGTCGACGACAACGTCATCGTGGCCATCGATCCCTTCGGCGACGCCACCCGGGCCTACGAGTTCATGGTCAATCCCTACGGCATCCAGGGCGACTTGCTCTGGTCGTCAGGCAACGGCGAGGACAGCAGCTACGACGCCATCTACCACACCGCCGCCCGCATCACCGACACGGGCTGGCAGGCCGAGTTCGCCATACCC
>Ga0209692_10003189_pt1 | contig 16256 bp, 15 predicted proteins | sample tdDd472_FD_187129 | JGI IMG/M metagenome (GOLD analysis project Ga0209692, IMG submission 187129) | Marine sediment microbial communities from the Atlantic coast under amendment with organic carbon and nitrate - tdDd47.2 (SPAdes)... | ecosystem: Environmental > Aquatic > Marine > Coastal >...
AAGGCGGGCGGATACGTCAGATCGAGACTTGTAATTCTACTGATAATCGTTATTATTTAGTTCTATTTTCGTCTCGCCGGGAATATCTGTATGGATTCCATTACTGCCACTTCCGCATCGCTGTTCGACCACGGGCCACTCGGCCAACTGGTCGAAATGGGCGGTCCAGTCATGATCGTTCTGATCGCCATAGCTGCCATTGGCGTGATCACGTTCTTCTACCTGATGCTGTTCGGAACCTTCTACGCCCCGCGATTTACCCGGAAGTTGCGCTACCTGGTTCAGCAATGGCAGGCATCCCCGGCCCAGACTTCCCCGGAAAAGATCAGAGCCGACGCTGGCTTGCTCGGGCGTACCAATCCACTGATGCATCTGCTGGTCAACACCATGACAGCCAGCAAGTGCAATCCGAATATCAGTGCTGTAAGGGAAACCGCCGTAAGGGATGCGCAAGCGGCGCTGGAACCTTTCGAGGCACCGTTAAAAATCATCGAAGTGATTGCCGCCCTGGCCCCCTTGCTGGGCCTTCTGGGTACCGTAATGGGCATGATGGAAGCATTCAGCGCGATGGCGGCGACCGATGGTCGCGCTAACGCCAGCCAGCTGTCCGGTGGTATCTATGAGGCGTTGACCACGACGGCCGCAGGCCTGGTGGTAGCCATTCCTTTTGCGGCGCTGGCGGCCTGGATTGAGTTCCGTCTGCGCCGGATTCACAAGACCATCAACAGTGCCCTTGTCAGCGTCTTCAACGTTTTGCCTGGCGACGAAACGGCCACAGCGGCAGACGTGGCCACACCGGCAGCCGAGCCCCGCCCTGAGAGGGCACCAGAGGCGGACCGGAGTTATTCGGTCGGCGATAATCAGCGGCTGGCACATGCAGCTGGTTGACCCCCGGCCAAACCGCCCGATCCCCATCCGGATAACACCACTGATCGATGTGGTGTTCATCCTGTTGGTGTTCTTTATGCTTACCACCCGGTTGTTACCGGTAGATTATCTGGAACTGGCGAACAATACCGGCCAGCAGAGCAGTGCCACAGGCGACCCCCTGCCAGAGCTCAGGGTCAATGCCAATGGCACGGTACGCTGGGAGAAGAAAGACTTCGACCTGGCGCAGCTACTGTCGACGCTGAACGCTGAAGGGGTAAGCGAAGCCAATCTCGCCACTACGCCCGATACCAGCCTGGCCCATTTCACCCGGATCCTCAGTGCGCTGGATAACGCCGGCATTGAACCTCACTGGAAGCGTACAAACACGCCTGACTCATGACAGACCTGGTTCCACCTCCATCAACCTCTGGCAAGGGCCTTCTGGAACGTGTTGAAGATGCGTTGCTGCCCTTGATCAATCTGGTGTTTCTGCTGCTGATGTTTTTCATTGTAGCGGGACAACTCACCAACGAACCGCTGCCAGAACTGCCTGGTACCGAGCAGAGCCCGGAACAGCAGGCACCCGAGGCCGACATGATGATTCAGGCCGATGGCCAATGGCAGGTCGAAGGCAAGCACCAGACCCGCGAGAGTCTGCTTGCCGCGCTACCGGCTCCGGATGAGAACGTACCCTTGAAGATTGCGGCGGATCAAAGCCTGACCATGGCCAATCTGGAGGATTTGCTGAGAATATTGGAAGAGGGCGGTTATTCGGAAGTTCTGCTGCTCACGGAGCCTGCCACATGACAACAGCAGGTCGGCTACCCAAAGCCCTGTTCCTGATCATCGCCATGATCGCAACCGCCATTACAGCGGTCCTGGCCACGCCCGAGGAAACCCTGGAGATGCCGGTTCTGGGTGACAGTGCCGTGAACACCGCCCCCGCAATCAAGATCAATCTCGCCGGCAGGAAATCGGTAGAGCCAAAGCCGGAAGTCGCGCCGGAACCCGAACCGGCTCCAGAGCCAGAACCGCAGCCCAAGCCAGAACCCAAACCAGAGCCCAAACCAGAGCCCAAACCAGAGCCAAAGCCGGAACCGAAACCTGAACCCGTGCCAGAACCAGAACCTGAGCCAATACCAGAACCTGCCCCCACACCGCAGGAACCAGAATCCAGCACCACCGAGGCCGTGGCAGAAAGCCCAGAACAACCTCAGGGCGAAGAAGCGGACAGTAACACCAACCAAAGCGCGGTACCTTTACAGAATGCCGGTCAGTCGTCACAGGTAGACAGCTACCTGAGCAAGCTCAGCCGGCATCTGGCGCGCTATTACGAGTATCCTCGCCGTGCCCGCCGGCTAGGCCAGGAGGGTACACCGGTGATTGTCTTCGAGTTCCGGCGCGATGGCTCGCTGGTGGAACACTCGCTGCGCGACAGTTCCGGGCACTCATTGCTGGACGATGCTGCTTTGGCCATGCTGGCGCAAGCTGCGCCTCTGCCAGCCGTGCCGGACTCCATGCGCGGCAAGTCCTTCACCTACGCTCTGCCAGTCCGCTTTAATCTGCGCTGACTCATTCCCTGCCAGGCACCAAGGAAAGGCAGGGCGCACTCTGCCGGTGCGCCGGCCAGCACGGCAGGCACGAGACCGCAACCGATACCCTCACTCAACCTGTTGATTCTTAAATCAAACCCTGAAAGCTCTCAACACTGGCACACTCTCTGCTCAGACATCCTCAGCAGATAGCCTGTTCATCTTCATTCAGGCTGCCCGCGCACATTCTGTTCAGACGACGGCGTCTACTCATTCCTGCCCCTACCGGGCAGGCAATGAGGGCGCCGTTTTTTGTTGGCTCCAGATAACCAGAAAGCGATCAGGGGAACACACTATGTCTTACATCATGCCTTCGGAGTTCGTCACCAAGATGGTGGACGCCGGTGAATCAAAAATATACATGGCCACCCGGGATGTCCTCATCCGGGCCTTTATGGCCGGGGCGATCCTGGCACTGGCGGCGGTATTCGCCATTACCGTCGGCGTACAGACCGGCAGCCCGCTGGTCGGCGCACTGCTGTTTCCGGTCGGGTTCTGCATGCTTTATCTGATGGGGTTCGACCTGCTCACCGGGGTGTTCATGCTGACCCCGCTGGCCCTTCTCGACCGACGCCCCGGGGTGGATACCCGCGGCATCCTTCGAAACTGGGGCTGGGTGTTCCTGGGTAACTTCGGCGGTGCCCTGACGGTTGCCACCATCATGGCCTTTGTTTTCACCTACGGTTTCAACACCGAAGCCGGAGTGGTAGGGGACAAAATTGCCTCGATCGGCAAGGCCCGTACCCTGGGTTATGCCGAACATGGTGTGGCTGGCTGGTTCACCATCTTCCTGCGGGGTGTACTGTGTAACTGGATGGTATCCATGGGCGTGGTGGGCGCGATGATCTCCACCACGGTCCAGGGCAAGGTGCTGGCCATGTGGATGCCGATCATGCTGTTCTTCTACATGGGCTTTGAGCACTCCATCGTCAACATGTTCCTGTTTCCGTTTGCACTGATGATGGGCGGCGAGTTCAGTATCATGGATTACTTCATCTGGAACGAGATCCCCACCGTTCTGGGCAACCTGGTAGGTGGCCTCTCCTTCACTGGGCTGACGCTTTACGCCACCCACGTCCGCACCGCACCCAAGCGCACTCTGGCAACAGACTACCGCGAACCCGTCAGCGCCCGCAGCGCCTGATTACCACCAAGGCCCCGCCGGTGCCGCACACACCGGCGGGCTGTCACTGGCTCACATACATGCCCAGCCCCCATAAGCTCACCATTGAATCCGGACACTTCAGTAGTGCCGGCCGAAAACCCGTCAACCAGGATTTCCACGGCCTGCTGATACCCGACAATCATCAGCGCCACAGCAAAGGCATTGCGGCGGTGATCGCCGATGGCATCAGCTCCAGCAATGTCAGCCAGGTAGCCAGTGAAGCGGCCGTGGCCGGCTTCCTGAGCGACTACTACTCGACCCCCGAGAGCTGGTCGGTGAAACAGTCGGCCGAACGGGTGCTGAGGGCAAGCAATGCCTGGCTGCACGCCCAGACCCGGCAAAGCCGATATCGCTACGATCAGGACCGGGGCTACGTCTGCACCTTCAGTGCGCTGGTGCTGAAATCCGCAACGGCGCACCTGTTTCATGTGGGAGACGCCCGTATATACCGACTTCAGGGCAATAGTCTGGAACAACTCACAACCGACCACCGGGTCTGGTTGTCAGCCGAGGAAAGCTGCCTGAACCGAGCCCTGGGGCTGAGCCAGCAACTGGACATTGAGTATCGCAGTGTCGCACTGCACCAGAACGACGTGTTTCTGATGACGACCGATGGTGTATACGAACAACTGTCTGCAGGGGATATCACCAGATGCCTTGCAGACGGCGGGGACAATCTGGATCACGCTGCCCGGGCATTGGCCAACCTCGCACTGGAACGGGGCAGTGAGGATAACCTGACGGTTCAGGTGCTGCGGGTAACGCGATTGCCTTGCCGGGTACAAGATACCAGCGCCCAGGAGGCATACCGGGAACTGCCCTTCGCACCCGAACCCACACCCGGCCAGGTATTGGACGGGTTTCGGATCATCAGGGCCCTGCATATCAGTAGCCGAAGCCACGTTTACCTGGCCGTGGATGAAAGTTCCGGGAAACATGTGGCAATCAAGTTTCCGGCGATGGAGTTGCGGCAGTATCCGGATGAGCTGGAGCGATTTGTCACCGAACGCTGGATTGCCCAGCGCGTGCAGAGCCCCCATGTGGTTGCCATCTTTGCCCCGGAGCGCCCGCAGAGTTGCCTGTATCTGGCTACTGACTATGTGGAAGGTTGTACCTTGCGGCAATGGATGCTTGATCATCCGCAGCCAGACCTGGAAACCGTGCGACAACTGGCCGAACAGATTGCCCGGGGACTCAGGGCCTTCCACCGGCTGGAAATGGTGCATCAGGATCTGAAACCGGAAAATGTCCTGATCACACCCGATGACCGGGCCATGCTGGTCGATTTCGGAGCAACCCGGGTCGCCGGTCTTGAAGAAGCCGGCAAACCTGCCACTGACTATCCGGTTGGCGCAGCCCTCTACTCGGCGCCGGAACTGTTTCTCGGCGAGCCGGGCAGCTGGCAGTCGGACCAGTACGCCCTTGGCGTGATTGTCTATCAGCTGTTGACCGGGCACCTGCCCTACCACACCGATGTACCCCGCATCCGCACTCGCAAACAACTGCGGGCTCTGACATACCGGCCAGCCAGGGCCTGGCGCGAAGACCTGCCACCTTGGCTGGACGCCACCCTGGCCCGGGCCAGCCACCCGGAACCCCATCGTCGCTACCCGGCGTTATCGGAACTGCTCTACGAACTCCGACACCCCGGGCAGGACTGGCGCACCCGCCACCATCCGCCTCTCATGGAACGGCACCCGGTGCGTTTCTGGCAAGGCGTCTCAGCTCTGCTTCTGCTGGCGCTATTAACTTCCCTGGCCGGAGGCTCCTGGATCTGAACTCTGGGCCATTTTTTGCCCGGCCAGCAAAACCTCGCCCGCCCGCCAAGCAATGCGTTGCCCGAAGATACTCAGAAAGCTCCCGGAAATAACGTAACGTGATGTTTTATAAATACATTCAATAACTGGCACGGCGATTGTTATCTGTTATGCCGTCCAGGGAACATCCTTGGGACACTCATTCACAACATTGTCATGGAGCAGACTATGCCAACTCCTTGTTATATCAGCATCGAAGGCCAAACTCAGGGTAACATCACCGCTGGCGCGTTCACTTCCGATTCCGTAGGCAACATCTACGTTGAAGGTCACGAAGACGAAGTGCTGGTTCAGGAATTCAGCCACGTTGTTACCGTTCCGACTGATCCCCAGTCCGGCCAGCCTTCCGGTCAGCGCGTTCACAAGCCGTTCAAGTTCACTTCAGCCCTGAACAAGGCCACTCCGCTGATGTACAACGCCCTGGCGTCCGGCGAAATGCTGCCGAAGGTAGAGCTGAAGTGGTACCGCACCTCGGTTGAGGGCAAGCAGGAGCACTTCTTCTCCACCATCCTGGAAGATGCCACCATCATCGACATCAATTGCAACATGCCCCACTGTCAGGACGCTGCCAACGCGGACTTCACGCAGCTGGTTACCGTGTCTCTGTCCTACCGTAAAGTCACTTGGGAGCACGCGGTTGCAGGCACCTCTGGCGCTGACGACTGGCGTTCACCGATCGAGGCATAATTTACCCAGGCCTCAGCGTTATAATGCCCCGGCGTTCGCGAGATCGCCGGGGCATTAGCTTTAGAACTTCAAGGAATGAAGAACATGAGCGACACTATCACTGAGAATGATGTCGATATAATTCAGGCAATCATCAGCGCATTCTACGGACAGGCTAATGCCCGCCTCTTTACATCATCTTCGATTACGGATGAGACAATCATAAGGGTGGTTGAATTACTTGCCGAAATGGAAGACTGCAGCACATGGATTGATGCCGTTCCAAACCCTCAGGATCTCCCTTGGCCAGCAAATAAGCTTAGAAAATGGGCGTTACGTGTTATCAGAAAGTCGGGGGAGCCCTTTCTCCTGGGTAACGTACGCATTAACATGATGTGCAAGCGTTTTCGCGCGGTTCAATTCAAGCCTCCTATTCTCGACTCTTTGAACTGAACAGGGATCCGTTTGATGAAAAAAACTATCGCTTTCGGGTTTGTGCTGGTCAGCCTGCTCTCTGGTTGTGCTGCTACTGGCCAGACACCCATTGAGTTTCACACCTCCAATCACCTGACATTTGAGCTCGGTAACGGTCGATTTGATACGATTGATGTGCAACCTTTTGAAACCCAGCTTTGGCTTGGTTCCGCAATGGTTGGTTCGTTGATGACCATGGAAACCAGCCCAGATTTTGATACCGCCGTTGACGAGGTCAGGCAAGGATTTAATGAAGCACAAAGATCCTCCGGCAAGGTCGTTCAGCTGGATTTGGGTAACAGCGCCTACGGCTTCTCAGTCGCCGTCAATGGATACACCACTGCATTTATCGCCACCTCAAAACATCCAACTTCGTGGATTACCATCAGTACTCAGGATGACATTTTCGAAGAAGTTCTGTCTTCATTGTCTGTTAGCAAAACACGCGAATGATCAAGGGGGCATTTGGATGCTCTTCAATTCGGAATCCAGGGAACTCAGGCAATCCACTCCCGACCAATAGCCGCAAACTCCACGACCAGCTCAAAAGCGTTTTCACACTTCTTAAGAAATGCTCCCATCCGGCGGTGAAGCTACCCATCCGGGCTTCTAGGGCATTGGACAACACGCAAAAAGCTTTGCAGTGGAATGGCTAGGGAAGACTGCGCTAGTTTTGCTCGAAGGCATTGCGCAGCCGCACATTGAAGTTCTTCAAACGACCGGGAAAATCACATCCCGCTTATCGGTACGGTTAGAGCCATCGTTCATCTCTTTCGGCTATGCGGTTTAGCAATCCCACATACTTGGAGCCTTGAATGCACTGAAGGCGCTGCAACAGCGGCTACTAGATATTGCCTACCAAAATAGAACTAGCCATCGGCCTGCAGACTCCACAATCCGGGTGGGAGCCAGATTTCCCTCGGAGCATCCGTGCCTTGATTCGCCATCACAGGCCCTAGAAACTCAACCACCGCCTCTACAACTTCCGAAAATGCCTCCGGCACATGATCCTGGCCAAGGCGTTTACGGAAAGCCTGCCACTGTAGCTGTTTGCTGTCCACAAAAGCGGCAGAAAAGGGATTGGTTTCAGGAATTTCGGTCCCGCGTTTCTGGAAGGTACCGTCAACCGCACTCTTGAGGTTTTTCGACTGGAATTCGTGTTGACGAGACATCAGCCAGATATCGTAAAAGTCCTTCATCCGGCTGTTCAGCTCACCCAGATTCACCATTGCCTGGAATTTCTCGGCAATAGACGATTCAGGTGTGTAGCACTGAATCCGTGCAGCGGGAAAATCCAGTAAGGTTGGAAACTCCAGCCAGGAGGGGAACGGAAATACGGGATCGCCAAAGCCAATATCCAGTTGCATCGGAATTCTGGCGTTGTCGAGAAAACCAGTGAAGGTCACCCTCAGTCCCTGATAGTCTGCATCTTCGGTGATGGCTTCTGCCTTCAGGGTATCTGGATCGAAATGCAAACCGTCATCCATCACTTCAGCAGCAATGATTTCTTGTACCTGGTCCAGAATCGCCTCAGGTTCGTTACTGGTCTGGCCCAGCATATCAATATCCCGGGTCGGTCGGCTGGTCTGCCCCTGCATGGCCCAGAGCATCAGTGCGCCCTTCAGGGTAAAGCAGCCGCTGTGGGGCGATTGGCTCAGCCGATACAGAAACCGCTCCATGGCGTAATACTGCAACAGCTCCTGAAAGGGGCGCTTTTCAGCCCGGGATTTATTCAGCAGTTTCTGTCGAACAGACGCGGCGGTGTTCGTTGCCATCGCGATCTCCTTTCACTTTGGTTATTCCGTTGATTGACTGATTCCATTCACAACTTGGCTTCCACATAGGGTGCCATAACAGTGGCGACCCGGCAGATTCGGGCGTATTCCATCAACTTGCCCGGCAGAAAGGTTTTACGAATGCGATAAAGCTCCAGCGCCTCAAGCACCACATCCATGCCGATACGATTCCGGAACTTGAAACAGTCCGCCAGGGTTTTCTCCGGGTTGTAAACGTTCAGGGTAATGCCATCTACATCGACCTGCTCAATGCCTGCACTGAAGGCTAGTCCGGAGAACCGGTACCCGGCCACCGGCGGGTAATCCAGAACCGGGAGACGGGCATCCCTCGCCACCGCCAGATGCACCTGATGGGGAATCTGTGTGGTGATGCCATGCCAGTCCAGCGCGGAAATCAGGCAAAGCACTGCACTTGGGAACCGAGTAGCGGCGGCCACCAGATCCGGGTTTTCGATGGGCGGCAGATCCGCCAGTCGGTACAGACCACGGCTGACCGGCTCTATCAGCCCCTCATCCCGGAGCTGATAGAACTGGTACCGACTAAAGCCCCGCGCCAACGCTTCGCTCAAGCGGAGCTGGCCTCCTTGCTTTTGGAACAGGGCTTGAAGTAGTACCCGGGAAGATTGGGGAGAACTGGAATCAGACAAATCGTCACCACTTAGCAATATCTGGTGACAGTTTGTCTGATTATCGTTTAGGGTTCAAGCGGCAGCTTCGTCGACGCTGCCCGACGCATCATACTCCGTGGAGGGAGGTGAGTCGGGATCAAGGCATTCCAGGGACAGTTTACCGGAGATCAGGCCGAGCACCGGAGTGGCGTATTCGCTGGACTTGAGATCAGAGTTAGAGAGCCTCTAGACAACTCTTCCAAATCGGGCCATAGCAATTTGTAAAATCGCTGGTTAGTCTATCCATCCATGCAATCACGTGACTGTTTTTTAGCGCCAATCAAGACTCATGCCTCAACTACCTCCGAATGCATATGCCATCGGCACCCTCATGTGCCAGACCACCCGGGACATTCTCTGGACGCCGGCTGAAGGCTGGGTTCAGCAGGCAAACCCGGGCGCCGGGCTGGCATTGCGGGTCGGCTCGGGCCAGGCCACCTACCACCGTTTTGATCCTCGCAAGAAGCAGCATCTGATTACCTACGGAGCCCGGATGATCGCCGCCAAGCATCAACCTGCCACCGCCCAGGGCTGGCTATCAACCCGGGAGATCCGTGGCCGGGGTTATTTCGGGGGCGAGGTAAATGTGCTGAACCTGCTGGCGCATACCTGCTGCCATGAGTTTGCCCATCTGCTGCAGCACAGTGCCGGGCAACGGCATTACGGCTCCGTTCACAACCGGCATTTCTATGAAGCCCTGGACGAGCTGCATCATAGCGGTGCAGCCGACGCTACCCGACGGCACCTGTCCGGGCTGGCCAGCGACTGCGGGATAGAGCTAGCCAGTACACCCTTTGAATTTCCGAGTCCCGCTGCGGAGTACCGGCGCTGGCAGGTGGGGGATTCGGTGGTGTTCGGCGATGGCCGGCGCGAGAAGCGAGGCCAGGTGGTACGCGTTAACCGCAAGACCTGCACGGTGACTGTCAGCCAGCATGCCCGGATCCTTCGCTATCGGGTACCATTGTCGCTGCTTAGGCGGGCGGCCGCGGCCTGATTCAGGCAGGTTCCCGAGCCCCTGTGCGCGCCAGCAGGTCCCGGATCTCCGGCAGACAGGAGCCACAGTTGGTGCCACACTTCAGCTGCTCACCCAGTGCTTCGGAGCTGGCCATGCCCTGTTCAATGGCCTGGGCAATCTGGTTCTCACCCACGCCAAAACAACTGCAGACAATCGGCCCTGACGCTTCCCCTTCCACTGTGCCTGCCGCCAGTAACGAGCGGCGTTGTTCCGACGCCAGCTCACCTTTGCCAAAACGACTGTCCAGCCAGTCCAGATCCGGCATGGTCTGGACACAGGGCTCAACCAGCAACACGGCGTCCAGTCGATCGCCACTAAGCCAGGCGGCCCGGTAGCGCTGTCTCGCCCGGTCTTCCATGACCAGTTCCGGTTCCCGCGAAAAACAACGTTGCCCCCATTCCCGCCAGTTCATCTCGTGGCCCCCGGCGAACCACCAGCCGTGACTGTGGGGCAGGCGCTGGCGGCTCCAGTAGGCAAGAGCGGTGTAGTCCAACGAGGCAAGGCGGGGGTCACGCAGCAATAGCCTCGCTTGCCAGCGGGCCACCAGGGGCCGGATCGTCGCCACACCATGCTTGCCTTCTGGCTGACCGGAAATGGGATCCACAACCGGACGGATCAGGCTGGACGCCAAAGCGGAGGAGGCAAACCGGCCATTCCAGTGGATGGGCACAAAGACTTCACCGGTGCGCTGTCCGGTGTTGGCCCGAACCCGGCCAACGTAGCCCGCATTGCCCGGCCCACGCAGCACCGCCAGGGCACCTTCAATCAAACCAAAGCCGGCGATATCCGCCGGGTGCAACTCTATGAACGGTTCGCTCCGGTGGGCAAACAGCCTGGGGGCCAGGGCCGTTCGGGTCATGGTATGCCATTGGTCACGGATTCGGCCGGTATTCACCACCAGCGGGTACCGGGGGCCAGGTTGCTGCCCGGGCGGCAAACTGGACACCGGCACCAATCGGGCCCGGCCATCCGGCGTGGGAAATCGCCCGTTCCCAAACAACCGTCGAGTTTGCAACCAGGCACCGGGATTGCCGGCGGTGATGGGCCACTGCACCGGTGTCAGCTCGTCGTACTCCTGGTTGCTGAGTTGAGACAAGGCGGAGATATTGAACACACGCTCGCCTCCGTTACCATAGCCGGACAACACCGCATGTTCGCGAAAGATATCGGCAGGGCATGTGTAATCGAAAGCATGAGCATGACCCAGCGAACAGGCAACGTCCCGAATAATCTGCCAGTCCGGCCGTACCTGCTCCGGCAGGGGCAGAAACCGGCGTTGGCGTGAAATGCGCCGTTCGGAATTGGTCACCGTTCCATCTTTCTCGCCCCAACCGGCAGCCGGCAAGAGAATATCGGCAAACTGCGTGGTATCGGTCTGGGCCACACAATCCGAGACGATCAGGGTCTGGCAACGGGACAATGCCTGGTGAATACGTTCGCTGCCCGGCAGGCTGACTGCGGGGTTGGTGCCCATCACCCAGAGTACCCGGATCTCTCCCCGATGGACTGCCTCGAACAGGTCCACCGCTTTATGGCCGGGACCACGGGCCATCTTCTCGCTGTGCCAGAAATCCGAAACCCTGAGCAAAGCGCCTGGCGTGTCATAATCCATATGGGCTGCCAGAGTATTGGCCAGCCCGCCAACTTCACGGCCACCCATGGCATTGGGTTGTCCCGTCAGCGAAAACGGGCTCGCTCCCGATCGGCCCACCCGGCCGGTAGCCAGATGGCAGTTAATGATGGCGTTGGCCTTATCCGTACCAGCAACCGACTGATTAATACCCTGGGAAAACGCGGTCACTGTCCGTCCGGTGTCTGCAAACCATTGATAGAAACACTCCACCTCTTCTACTGCCAGATCGCAGCCCCTGGCCACCGCTTGCACAGAAGGCGCGCAGGATCGTGCGATCGCCAGGGTTTCCTCGAAGCCGTTACAATGCTCTGCAAGGTAGTCCTCCGCCAGGGCTCCGTGATCGTGTAGCCAGACCAACAGGCCATTGAACAACAGGGTGTCGGTTCCGGGGCGAAGCTGAAGGTGCAGATCAGCGAGATCCGCTGTCGCTGTCTTTCTGGGATCGATGACCACCACTCTCCGTCCCTGACGGCGCGCAGCACTCATTCGCTGGTACAGTACCGGGTGGGCCCAGGCGGCGTTGCTGCCCGCGAGCACCAGCAGGTCCGCCAGCTCAAGATCCTCATAGCAACCGGGAACACAGTCCTCGCCAAAAGCACGCTTATGTGCCGCAACGGCCGAGGACATGCACAGTCTGGAATTGGTATCCACATGCGGTGTGCCGATGAACCCCTTGGCCAGCTTGTTGGCAATGTAATAATCCTCCGTGAGTAGCTGCCCGGAGAGATAGAAGGCCACGGATTCCGCGCCATGCTCACGCACCGAATCGGAAATGGCCCCGGCGACCCGGTCAATGGCTTCCTCCCATGTCACCTCATAGCCCGCGACCTTTGGCACCAGCAAGCGGCTGGTATCCTCCAGCGTCTCATGCAAGGCAGAACCTTTGACGCAAAGCCGCCCGCCATTGGCCGGGTGCTGATGATCGCCTTCGACATGGCCAGGGGCGGCCAGAACACCGCAGCCAACACCACAGTAAGGGCAGGTGGTGGCAATAGAGTCCGCTGGCGTGTCGTGGTGTTTCATGCTGTTCCTCGCTCTTGAACCAAAAAAGCCCACCACCCGGTTTCCATTTCCAGAGCCGGGGGGCGGGCTTCGTTGCCTGTGTTGTCTGCCATAAAAGAAAGCAATTAGGGGGCCAGCGCACGATTTGATGTCTCCAAGGGCCTTGAATGGCGCCTGGTGCGCCTGTCGAAGCCAGTTGCACCGCTAAATAGCTTCCTTGAAAAGCCTATCGATGGGCGTTCACCTTGGTGCAAAGGGCGATTTTCTGCACCAAAACCACCCCGGCAAAGCACGGGCTTCCCCTGCTGGAACGACCAGGGCTCCCGCAACTTACTGAAATACATGAATAGTCCTGGATGGCACGGCTTGTGCTGAGTGATTAGTGAACCATCACGACATCACAGCTCTCATTTACAGGCATCGGCGCCTGCTCTCCGGCAACGGAGGCAGGCGCTTTTTTTTGCGCGTCTGAAATGAGAGAACCGAGAGGCATCACGATGAAGACAGTGAACCATTATGTTCGACCTTTACTGACCGCCACCCTGATCGGCCTGAGTTCCCTGGCCCAGGCCGATATTGGCCCGGCGGAGAAACCCGATCTCAAGCTTGGCTTTATCAAACTCACGGATATGGCGCCCCTGGCGGTTGCCTGGGAACAGGGCTACTTCATGGACGAAGGGTTATTCGTAGAACTCGAAGCCCAGGCGAACTGGAAGGTGCTGCTGGACCGGGTCATCACCGGTGAACTGGATGGTGCCCACATGCTGGCCGGCCAACCCCTGGGCGCATCCATAGGCTATGGCACCCAGGCCGATATCATCACCGCCTTCAGTATGGACCTCAACGGCAACGGTATTACCGTGTCCAACGACGTCTGGGAAGCGATGAAACCAAACCTGGAAATGGAAGGTGATCATCCAGAACACCCGATTTCAGCCAGCGCACTGAAGCCGGTGGTTGAGCAGACCCGCGCCAACGGCGAGCGCTTCCGCATGGGCATGGTGTTTCCGGTGTCCACCCACAATTACGAACTGCGTTACTGGCTGGCCGCCGGTGGCCTGAATCCCGGCTTCTACGCGCCCCAGCGCGGCGATACCAGCGGCACCCTCCAGGCCGATGTGCACCTCTCCGTGACACCGCCGCCCCAGATGCCCGCCACCATGGAAGCAGGCACCATACAGGGCTACTGCGTGGGCGAGCCCTGGAATCAGCAGGCGGTTTTCAAGGGCATCGGTGTACCGGTGATTACCGATTATGAAATCTGGCCCAACAACCCGGAAAAGGTGTTCGGGGTCACCGAAGCCTGGGCCGAGCAGAACCCCAATACCCACCTTCGGTTACTGCGGGCTCTGATCCGCGCAGCTTACTGGCTGGACGAAAACCAGAATGCTAACCGGGAGGCCGCCGTGGACATCCTTGCCCGCCCCAGCTACGTGGGGGCCGACAGGGAAGTCATTGCCAACTCCATGACCGGTACCTTCGAGTATGAAAAGGGCGATGTCCGGGAAGTACCGGATTTCAACGTCTTTTTCCGCTACCACGCTACCTATCCGTATCCGTCTGATGCGATCTGGTACCTGAGTCAGATGCGGCGCTGGGGCCAGATTCCCGAAGCAAAATCCGACGACTGGTATATGAAGACCGCAGCCCGGGTGTATCGGGGCGATCTTTACGCCGAAGCGGCCCAGTCACTGATCGAGGACGGCCTGATGACCGCCAGTGATTTCCCGGACTTTGCCCAGGAGAATTTTGAACGCCCCATGCAGGGTGAGCTGATTGACGGCGTCCCTTTCACTCCGCGCGAACCCAATGCCTACATCAACCGTTTCAGTATCGGCCTGAAAGGGTCGGAGACACCGTAAGGGAGGGCCTGACATGACGACGTTAAGCGCAAGAATCAGTCAGTCCATGGCCAGTGGCAGCCGCCAGCTACTTTCCGGTCTGCAACCGGGCGAATGGCTCAGCCAGGGCAAGCAGCTGCTGTTACCACTGGTTGGTATTCTGGTCTTCCTGGGCTTCTGGCATCTGGCCGCGCCACAGGTGGAAACCTCCCTGGGGGCCTTTCCCGGCCCGGCGCAGGTGTGGGAACAATCCGGACAACTGTGGCAGGAGCATATCAGCCAGCGGGAGCGGGCCGATAAGTTCATCGCCATGCAGGAGGAGCGTAATGCCCGCATTCTGGCTGACAACCCGGAGGCAGACGTCCGTATCCGGGCTTACCCCGGCGCACCCACCTTTCTCGACCAGGTGGTCACCAGCCTGCTGACGGTGCTGGCCGGTTTCGCCCTGGCGTCGCTGATTGCAGTACCTCTGGGCATTGTGTTTGGCCTCAACCGGTATTTCCAGGCTGCGGTGAACCCATTGATACAGATCTTCAAACCGGTCTCTCCGCTGGCCTGGCTGCCGCTGGTGACCATGGTGGTATCGGCCACCTATGTCAGTGACGATCCAATGTTCGAGAAGTCGTTCCTGACCTCGATGATTACGGTCACTCTGTGCAGTCTCTGGCCAACACTGATCAACACCAGCGTTGGAGTGGCAGCGGTAAACCCCGACCTGCTGAACGTCTCCCGGGTACTTCGGCTGTCGTTCTGGACCCACGTTCGCAAGGTGGTGTTGCCTTCGTCGGTGCCGATGATCTTTACCGGCTTGCGGGTGTCGCTGGGCATTGCCTGGATGGTGCTGATTGCCGCCGAGATGCTGGCGCAGAGTCCGGGGCTGGGCAAGTTTGTCTGGGATGAGTTCCAGAATGGCAGTAGCCAGTCTTTGAGTCGGATTATGGTGGCGGTGCTGGCCATCGGGTTTATCGGGTTCTTGCTGGATCGGGTCATGCTGTTGATTCAGCGGAAGGTGGCCTGGAATGAGTGATCCCGTTCTGGAGCATGCCGCACCGGGTGGGTTACGCCTCCCGAAACACGCGGCGAGTACATCCATGTACGCTCCGCAAAAACATCCATGTTTTTGAGGGTTTCGGGAGGCGTAACCCACCCGGCGCTCCGCTTGCTTTTGAGGTGAATTCCATGAGTAAACCACATTTAGAACTAACCGGTGTTGAAATGGCGTTTGATACGCCGAAAGGGCCTTTCATTGCCCTGGACAATGTGAACCTGAAGATCCAGAAAGGGGAGTTTGTTTCGCTGATCGGCCATTCCGGCTGCGGAAAATCGACGGTGCTGAACATTGTTGCCGGGTTACTGCAGGCCTCCAGGGGTGGCTGTGTGCTGGATGGGCATGAGGTGAATTCGCCCGGCCCCGAGCGGGCGGTGGTGTTTCAGAATCATGCCCTGATGCCTTGGTTAACGGTGTATGAAAACGTGGAGCTGGCGGTCCGGCAGGTGTTTCGCAAGTCGATGACCCGGCAGGAGCGCAAGGACTGGATTACCCACAACCTGGAACTGGTGAATATGGCCCACGCCGCCAACAAGCGGCCAGGCGAGATTTCCGGGGGGATGGCGCAGCGGGTGGGCATCGCCCGGGCATTGGCCATGAAACCCAGTGTGTTGCTGATGGATGAGCCGTTCGGGGCACTGGATGCCCTGACACGGGCCCATCTGCAGG
>Ga0209692_10003193_pt1 | contig 16254 bp, 14 predicted proteins | sample tdDd472_FD_187129 | JGI IMG/M metagenome (GOLD analysis project Ga0209692, IMG submission 187129) | Marine sediment microbial communities from the Atlantic coast under amendment with organic carbon and nitrate - tdDd47.2 (SPAdes)... | ecosystem: Environmental > Aquatic > Marine > Coastal >...
CGTGAAAATCCCCGAATGCGACGCCGCCGTCTGTTATTACGGCATTCCCGGCAAGGAAGCCGCGGACCCGGCCAAGATGGCCGTCCCCTTCCTGGGCCATTTCGCGAGCGAGGACGACTGGTGCACCCCGGCCGCGGTCGACGCGTTGAAAGCCGACCTGGCCGGGGTTTCGACACCGGTGGAAATTTACAGCTATGAAGGCAAGCAGCACGCCTTCTTCAACGAGGTTTCCGCCGCCTACGACAAGGATGCGGCGGAACTCTCGTGGCAGCGCACGCTGGCCTTCCTGAAGGCGCAGCTCTGAACCTTGCGCCGCGCCAAAGCCGGGGCGGCCGGAACCGTCAGAGCTTTTCCGGCCAATCCGCTTTGGTGGTGTCGACCGCAAGGCCGTCGACAAGGATATCCACCTTGTCCGGATAGAAGGCCGCGTAGCCTTCCAGCCATTCCACCTCGTCATAGGGATTCTGATACGCCCAGACCGCGTTTTCGGCCGGTTTCGCATGCTCGCCCGGCCCGCTGCCGCCGGCGATCGACCAATAGCTGGCATGGCCCTTGAACGGGCAGTAGGTCGTATGCTCGGACCCCGACATCTCGTCCATGTTGAGGCTCAACAGCGGTACGTAGAGCACCGGCGCATGACCGGTTTCACGCACCAGGATCGCGCCCTCGGTCCGGGCCAGAGGCACATGATTGCGCTGCACCTCGACGATCCTTCTGAACTGTTCGCGCGTGACTTCGTGGTCGGGTCTTTCCCGAAACCCCGGTGCGGGATTCCCGCTTCCCATCGGTTGGGCCTGACCAGTCATAGTGATACCCTCCTTTCAATACTCTCCTTTGTTCACGGTTGGCGGCCGACCCGTTCGGCCGCCTTATTCCGCCGCCTTATTCCGCCGCTTGGGCGGGCGCTTCGGGAACCGGCTCTCGCATCGTGACGAACTCTTCCGCCGATGTCGGGTGAATCCCGATCGTGGCGTCGAAATCCGCCTTGGTCGCGCCCGCCTTGAAGGCAACGCCGATCCCCTGTGTGATCTCGCCGGCCTCGGGGCCGACCATGTGGAACCCGACCACCTTGTCGCTGGCCCGGTCCACGATCATCTTGATCAAGGTCCGTTCCTCCCCGCCGGAAAGCGTGTGCTTCATGGGCCGGAAGCTGGACCGGTAGATATCGATCTCGCCATATTTGTCATGGGCCTCCGTCTCCGACAGGCCGACCGTCCCGATCGACGGCTGGGAGAAGACGGCGGTCGGGATATCCCGGTAATCCATCTTCCGGCTCTCGCCCTTATAGGTGTTGTGCGAGAACACCATCCCCTCCGCGATCGCCACCGGGGTCAGCGCCACCCGGTGGATGACGTCGCCCAAGGCATAGATCGACGGCACGTTCGTCCGGAAGTCCTCGTCGACGACGACGGCCCCGTTCGGCGCCAGTTTAACACCGGCATTCTCCAAACCCAAATTCGCCGTATTCGGATGGCGTCCGGTGGCATAGAGGATCATGTCGGTTTCGATCGTCGAGCCGTCCTCCAGCATCGCCACCAGGCCGGCATCGGTCTTCTCCACCGCCGCGATATTGGTGTTGAAGCGGATATCCACGCCCTTTTTCACCATCTCGTCGCGCAGGAACGACCGCACGTCGGCGTCGAATCCGCGCAGGAAAAGCGGGCCGCGATACATCTGGATCGTCTCGACGCCCAGGCCGTTGAAAATCCCCGCGAACTCCACCGCGATATAACCGCCGCCGACGACGATGGCGCGTTTCGGCAAGGTTTCGACATGGAAGACTTCGTTGGAGGTGATGACATGCTCGTTGCCCGGAAATTTCGGCACGGTCGGCCAGCCGCCCGTCGCGACCAGGATCCGTTCCGCCGTCACCTTCTTGCCGCCGACCTCGACCGTGTTCGCGTCGACCACGGTCGCGCGGGCGTTGAAAAGCTCCACCCCGGCATTGTTGAGCAGCATTTCGTAGACGCCGTTCAGCCGGCTGATTTCCTTGTCCTTATTGGCGATCAGCGTCTTCCAGTCGAAACTGCTGTCCCCGACGGTCCAGCCGAATCCGGCGGCGTCGTGGAAATCCTCCCGGAAATGCGAGGCGTAGACGAAAAGCTTTTTCGGAACGCAGCCGACATTTACGCATGTCCCGCCAAGGTAGCGGTCTTCCGCGACGGCGACGCGCGCGCCCATGCCGGCCGACATCCGCGCGGCGCGGACACCGCCCGAGCCGGCGCCGATTACGAAAAGATCATAGTCGAAATTGCTCATGAAACCTCCATCAACGCCCGATCCCCGCGGGCAAAAACTGTAGAACCCGGCTTGTGACCTCTATGGCTGGCACAATTCGGTTTGGAAACGCAATGTTAAGGCCCATATCGTAACGTGCCCCCGGCGCCGCAAGGCTGACACGGCCGCGTTACGGTGCCAGGATACTCACTTTCGGTCACGCAATTGCGAGGTTGGACAGGCATGGACGACGGAACGTCACTTAGCGCGAAGACCGAAGAGGGCAAGGAAAACCCTGGCCTGAACGAGCGCGCCTTCCGGGCCTTGCGCCTGTGCACGAATTTCCGCGCCGGGTTCACCTTGCCGTCCTGCGGCGCCCGCGGCGCGGATGAAGTGCATGCGGAAATTTCCCGGCAATGGCCGGACCGGACCATGCCCTTCGAATTCGAGACCGTGCACTGCATGGGCAAATGCCATATCGGGCCGACCCTGCGCCTGGTCCCCGCGGGCCCCTTCCTGATGGGTGTGAAGACCAAGGAGGACGTCAGCCGCATCCTGGACTTGCTGGAAGCCGGCGACATCGAACAGGCGGCCGCGGAATTCCCCGTCCCCGGTTAGGGAATAAACGGGTTGGCACGCTGTTTGCGCGCGGATCGGAAAGCCCCGGAAAGCACAATGTATTTGATGAAACGACCCGTACTTACCTTCCTTGCCGCCGCCCTGGCGGTTTTCATGGCGATGCCGGAAGCGGCACCGGCGGCGGACGGAAGCCGCTTCATCCCGCTTGGGCGGATACCGCAGCTTCTTCAACCCGGCGGCAACGCCCCGCCGCGGTTCAGCCGGGGATCCCGCCCGGTGAAGTTCTTCGTCGACGCCGCATCCTTGCCGCAAAGCCTGTCGACCAACCTGTCCAACGCCTGCGCGCACGGCATCTTCAACACGAAGCGGCCGGGCCGGTACTATGTCGAGATCGAATTGCAGGGCGGCAAGAAAAAGCGCCTCTCCTACGCCAACGCGCAAGGCTTCAACCTGCGCGACCCGGGCAACCGCCGGGGCCGGGACCTGGCTTTCCTGTTCGATCTGGACGGCACGTCCCAATGCAAGGTCTACGCCCTGCCCACCCTGTTCTAGGATTGAGCGTCCCAGCCATGGCCCCGGTAAACCCGGTGTTCCGCCCTATTTGATTTCCCGAATTAGGGGACTCCCTGCAGTATACGGCCACCCTCGCCAAGATCGCGGCGAAACAGGAGGATGGGCATGCGGAACGCCGTTCGGCTTTACAGCGGATTGATTCTGGCTGCGTTCGTATTGACGCATCTGCTGAACCACTCGCTGGGCCTGATATCGCTCGACGCGATGGACCGCGGCCGTGTGATCCTGAACGCGCCCTGGAGCAATATCGTCGGCGGCCCGCTGCTGCTCCTCGCCTTCACGGTCCATATCCTGAATGCGCTCTACGCGATCTACCGGCGCACCTCGCTGAAGATGAGCAATTGGGAAGCGACCCAGCTATCCATGGGATTGGCGATACCGATCCTTCTGGGGCCCCATCTGGCCGGAACCTTCATCGGGCAGTTCCTGGCCGGCCACAAGCCGACCTACGAATGGGTGGTCACCTATTACTGGGTCGTCGCGCCCGCGGAAGGCTGGATGCAGACCGCGGGCCTGCTTGCCGCCTGGATCCACGGGTCGGTCGGCATCCACTATTGGCTGCGGACCAAACCCGGATATGGCCGGTGGTCGCCGTTCCTGCTGGCCTTCTCCGTCGCCATCGCCGTGACGGCGGTCAGCGGCTTCGTCTCCGCCGGTATCGAAGCGCAGCGCATGGCCGCCGGCGACCCGGGCTTCGTGCACCGGGCCTTCGCCGCGATGGGGTTGAGCGGCAGCAATGGCGAGCTGGTCGGCGACCTGATCCGCTACGCCATCTGGACGGCGGTCGCCGTCATCGCAGTGCCCTTCGCCCTGCGCAGCGTCCGGGCTGGTATCGGCCGGCTTCGGAAGGGGCCGTCACTACTGCTTCCCGACGGCCGCAAGCTCGGCATCCAGCCAGGGGCGACGGTGCTGGAAACCCTCCGTGCGGCCGGCATCCCCCACGCATCTGTTTGCGGCGGCCGCGGCCGCTGCACCACCTGCCGGGTCCGCGTCATGCAGGGACGGGACGCCTTGCCTGATCCGGGCGGCATCGAAGCGCGCGCCCTGGCCAGGATCGAGGCGCCGCCGGAACTGCGGCTGGCCTGTCAGGTCCGGCCGACCGCCGACACGTCGATCATTCCGCTTTTGCCGCCCAGCGCCACGGCGGAGGAAGGGCGGCAGCCGGGCGGGCTGGAAGGGTTGGAGCGGCAGATCGTCATCGTCTTCATCGACCTGCGCGGATCGACCAAACTGGGTGAGACGAAACTGCCCTATGACGTGCTGTTCATCCTGAACCAGTTCTTCGCGGAAATGACCAAGGCGCTGCATGAGACACGCGGCCATTATTCCCAGTTCACCGGCGATGGGTTGATGGCGATCTATGGGCTGCATTCCGCAAAACCGGAAGACGGCGCGCGCGACGCCCTGGCGGGGGCCGCCGCGATGCTGCGGCGGATCGACGCCCTGAACAAATCCCTCGAAAGCGAACTGCCTTTTCCGTTGAAGATCGGGATCGGCATCAATGACGGCGAAGCGATCGTCGGCGCGATGGGCCCGCCCACGGCGCAGACCCTGACCGCCATCGGCGACAGCGTGAATTCCGCCGCCCGGCTGGAGGCACTGTGCAAGGAGCACGGAAAACCGCTTGTCATCGCCAAGACAACCGCCATTCTTGCCGGCGTCACCCCGCCCGAGGACGCGCTGCATGCGATCGAACTGCGCGGCCGGTCGGAGATGACGGAATATTACGCGCTGGATACCGTCCCCACGTCCTAGGAGTTCCACCTGTGAGCAATCCGACCCTCGTCATCGGCAACAAGAACTATTCGTCCTGGTCGCTGCGGCCCTGGCTCGCCCTGCGCAAGGCCGGCATCGGTTTCGACGAAGTAAAGATCCTGCTGGACAAGCCGGACACGAAACAGCGCATCCTGGAACATTCGCCCGCGGGCAAGGTGCCGGTCCTGGTCGTCGATGGGCGCTCGATCTGGGATTCGCTGTCGATCTGCGAATGGGCGGCCGAACGCAAACCCGAACTGTGGCCGAAGGATCCTGCTGACCGCGCCCATGCGCGTTCGATCAGCGCGGAAATGCATTCCGGCTTCATGGCGCTCCGCGCCGCCATGCCGATGAACATCCGCGCGACCGGCCGCAAGGTCGCCTCCTCGCCGGCGATCGAGGCCGATGTCGCGCGCGTGCTGGCGATCTGGAACGAATGCCGCGCGGCGCATGGCAAGCACGGCCCCTGGCTGTTCGGGCATTTCACCGTCGCGGACGCCATGTACGCCCCTGTCGCGACGCGGCTTCGGACCTACGGCGTCGCGCTGGACGACGTATCCAAGGCCTATATCGACACGCTCTTCGCCGATCCCGACTTCAAGGAATGGCGCGCCGAAGGGGAGATGGAAGAGGCCATTCTGCGTTTCGAGGAGGTCGGTTGAACCGCCCCTATCCGGCGGCAGCCTCCCCGGCTCCGCCGCGGTACGAATAGTTCTTGTTGAACCGTTCCATCACATAGTCGCCGTAGCGGACCGGCCCCGGCCCGGCAATGGGCGTGACGCCGGGCGCATAGGGATGCAGCGGCTCGACCACCGTTTCCATCGACATGTCGAAGAAGAAGGGGATGGAGTACCGGTCTCGGCCGCTGCGGTTGTTCAGCACGCGATGCGGGGTCGAGGGCCAGCGCCCGCCGGACCAATAGGACAGCAGGTCGGCGACGTTCACCACGAAACTGTCCGGGACGAAGGGCACGTCGATCCAGCCGCCGCCCCCAGACGCAACGGATTGCGCTTCCGTCGCGCGCACCTGCAAGCCGCCGATATCGTCCTGCGCCAACAAGGTCATGAAGCCGTAATCCGTATGGGGGGCGGAGCCGTAGAGATCCGCCTCCGCATCCGCCGGGATCGGCGGATAATGCAGCAGGCGCAGATAGACGGTCGGATGCTCGAAACTGGAACCGAAGAAATTCTCTCCCTGCCCCAGCGCGCGCGCCAGCAGTCGCGTCAGCGCGCGCGCCGCCTTGTCCAACGCCCGGTAATAGGCCTCCACCGCGGGCCGGAAATCCGGCAGCCCGGCCGGCCACTGGTTCGGCCCCTGCAGGGGCGACCCATAGAGTGCATCCTCCGGCGAAACCGGATGCATCATCATGAAGCTTTCCGACATGTTCGGCTTGGTGACCTTGTCGACAGAGGAGGTGACGATCGTGCTCGTCTTCGGCGCGATATAGCCGCGATGGGCGTCGTTCACGGCGATGGCGCGCTTTTCGGCATCCGGCAGGGCGTGAAAATCCCGCGACGCCGCGAAGGCCCGCTCCCGCACCTCGAGCGGCACCCCATGCCCGGTGACGATACAGAACCCGTAGTCGCGGAACGCCCCGTCCAACGCGGCGGCGATGCGGTCCCGCGCCACGCCGTCGGACGGAAACCCCTCAAGATCGATGATCGGCAATGACGGCAAGAAAACCTCCCCGGGCCAACGCTTTCGACCGGCAGCGCCGCTTCATTCTTGATCTGCGAAACCCCAGCCCCTAAAAGACCCGGGCGCCGCGCCGGCCCCTCGAACAATAATCGCAGCGCCCGCCAGCGGCCAACCAATTCAAACCCGCCCCGAAAAAGCCCCTCCAACCGAAGCCGGGGGGCTGTCCACCGACTTGCCTCTTACGAACCGCGAAAACCATGACCAACGAGGGACGCAACGCCATGGGCGACTGGCTGGGGATAGATTTCGGCACTTCCAATTCGGCGGCCGCCTATGTTCAGGACGGCACCGTCAGGCGTATCCGCCTCGACCGGGACAGCGACACCGTGCCCAGCGCGGTCTTCTTTTCCATCGATGACAAGAGCATGGCGGCCGGTTCCCTCGCCAATACCGCCCTGATCGACAGGCTCGAGGGCCGCTACATGCGGTCCCTGAAACGCGTGCTCGGCACATCTCTGATGGCGGAGCGCCGGACGATCCTGGACCGGAAGCTGGACTTCTACGACATCGTCTCCGCCTTCCTGAAGATCATCAAGGACCGGTCGGAGGAACAGGCGGGACGACGCTTCGACAAGGTCGTCGCCGGGCGGCCCGTTCTGTTCGACAGCAGGGATGCGGAGATCGACGCCCGCGCGGCTGCCGATCTTGAACGCTGCTATAGAATGGCGGGGTTCGCCGATGTGATCTTCCTGCCGGAACCCGAGGCCGCGGCCCTGTCCGTCACCGGGAATATAGGCGCGGGCGATCTTGGCGTCGTCGTCGATATCGGCGGCGGCACCTCCGATTTCACGGTCTTCCGGAAGGCCGGCCGCGCGATCGAGGTCTCCGCCTCGCACGGCGTGCAGCTTGGCGGCACGGATTTCGACCGGGCATTGAACCTTAAATTCATCATGCCCTGTTTGGGCCACGGCCATCCCATCCGGCACGGGATGGACGGACAGACGGTCACCGCCCCGAACGCGATTTTTCAGGACCTGGCGACCTGGGAAAAGATCCATCTTCTCTATACGAACAAGACCATGACCCTGGCGAAAGGGCTGGTGCGCGACGCCGTGGACCCCGCCGTCTTCCAGCGCCTGCACCATGCCCTCGACTGGCAATTGGGCCACGAGGTCGCCTTTCTCGCCGAACGGTCCAAGATCGCCTCCAATGACGCGCCGGGCCGCACCGAAATCGATCTCGGCCTTTTGGAACGCGGCCTCACGGCGGCGATGGATCCGGCGGAAATTGAAATGGTCTTCGCCGGCTTCACGGACACGCTCGCCGAAACGCTCAACGACACGCTCATCCGCGCCGGGGTCTCCCGGGACGCCGTCTCCCATGTCGTGCCGGTCGGCGGGGCCAGCCTGATGCGGCTGGTCCAATCCGCGATATCAAGGGTGATCCCGGAAGCGAGCGTCATCGACACGCCGATCTTCACCGCCGTCGTCGACGGCCTCGCCCTCCATGGCGGCGCCTTGACGGCGGGGAACTGACGGGCATTGCGTCAGCAAAAAACTCGGCCCGAAACGGTGACAGTAAACCGGCGTTTAAATCGGTGACAGTATACTTAACATCAACGCAGTATCACGCGTAAAACATATACTGTCACCGTTTTTGTTATACTGTCACCGTTTTTGCGTCACCGTTTTTGCCGATTTTCTATGCGGTGCCTGCCGAGTGTGAAACCGATGCGCCCTATTCCACCGTCACGCTCTTCGCGAGGTTGCGCGGCTGATCCACGTCGGTGCCCTTGATGACCGCGGTGTGATAGGCGAGCAGCTGGACCGGGATGGAATAGAGGATGGGCGCGACGAACGGGCTTACCGCGGGCAGTTCGATACAGGCGAAGGGGACGGCCTGTTTCTTCATCCGCGCGATGCCCTTGGCGTCGGACAGGAAGATGACCTTGCCGCCGCGGGAGATCATTTCCTGCACGTTGCTGGCGGTCTTCTCGAACAGCGCGTCGCTGGGCGCGATCATCACGATCGGCACGTCGTCCTCGATCAAGGCGATGGGGCCGTGCTTCATTTCGCCGGCCGCATAACCTTCCGCGTGGATATAGGAAATCTCCTTCAGCTTCAGCGCGCCTTCCATGGCGATCGGATAGCTGGAGCCCCGGCCCATATAGAAGACGTCCCGCGCCTTGGCCAAGGTTTGGGCGATTTCCGCGATATGCTCGTCATGGTTCAGCACCTCCGCCGCGCGGCCCGGCACTTCGGCGAGCGCGCTGGCCAGTTCCGCCTCGCGCTTATGGTCGATCGTCCCGCGCGCCTTGGCGGCCGCGATGGCGATGGAGGCGAAGACGGTCAGCTGCGTGGTGAAGGCCTTGGTCGAGGCGACGCCGATTTCCGGCCCCGCCTTGGTCAGGATCACCGCGTCGGATTCCCGCGCGATGGTGCTTTCCGGCACGTTGACGATGGAGAGGATATACTGCCCCTCCCGCTTGCAGAAGCGCAGCGCCTCCAGCGTGTCCGCCGTTTCCCCCGACTGGCTGACGAAGATCGCCAAGCCGCCGTCGGGCAGCGGCGCGCCGCGATAGCGGAATTCCGAGGCGATATCGACCTCGACCGGAATGCGCGCCAATCCCTCGAACCAGTATTTGGCCACGAGCCCGGCATAGGAAGCCGTACCGCAGGCCGAAATCGTGATCCGGGGCACGGTCGCGAAATCGATCGGCAGCGGCGGCAGGGTGACCGTCTGGCTCGCCGGGTTCAGCACCGTGGCCAGCGTATCGCCGATCACGGTGGGCTGCTCGTAGATTTCCTTGAGCATGAAATGCGGGAAGTTGCCCTTGCCGATGATGGCCCCCGATACGGCGGTCTGCACCACCGGCCGGTCGACCGCCTCGCCCGCCTCGTTGAAGACCTCCGCCCCGCCGGGACCGACGACGGCCCAGTCGCCGTCCTCGAGATAGCAGATCCGCCGCGTCAGCGGCGCCAGCGCCAGCGCGTCGGAGCCGAAATACATCTCCCCCTCGCCATAGCCGATGGCCAGCGGGCTGCCCCGCCGCGCGCCGACCATCAGGTCGTGATGGCCGCGGAAGATCATGACGAAGGAAAAGGCCCCTTCCAAGCGCGGCAGGGTCTTGGCCACCGCTTCCTTCGGGCTCAACCCCTCGTCCATGTATTTGTTGATGACATGGGCGACGACCTCGGTATCGGTCTCGCTGGTGATCGCAGAGGCCCGGTCGCCGAGTTCGTCCTTCAACTCGAGGAAGTTTTCGATGATGCCGTTATGGACCAGCGCGACATTGTCGGTGATATGCGGATGCGCATTGTTCTCGGACGGCACGCCATGCGTCGCCCAGCGCGTATGGCCGATGCCGACCGTGCCCGCCAGCGGGTTGCGGTCGAGCACGTCGACCAGGTTGGAGAGCTTCCCTTCCGCGCGGCGGCGCTCGATGGAGCCGTTCACCAAGGTCGCGATACCGGCGGAGTCGTAACCGCGGTATTCCAACCGCTTCAATCCGTCCAGCAAGAGAGGGACCGCGTCCCGCTTCCCGAGAATTCCAACAATGCCGCACATGTCTGGGACGGTCTCCTTCGATCCGTAACGTGTCACTCAAAAATCGGGTATCAGGGCTTGCTCGTCCGTTTGGCTTTCCGGGCAGCCCGCCCTTCCCGGAATTTCACCGCCGCGCCGTCCCGGGCTTCCTGCCGGCCCCGGGCGACGGCGATGGCGTCCTTGGCCACATCCTGCGTCACCGTGCTGCCGGCGCCGACGATGGCGCCGTCGCCGATGGTGACCGGCGCCACCAGGGACGAGTTGGAGCCGATGAAGGCGCCCGCGCCGATTTCCGTGCGCGACTTGAGGTATCCGTCGTAATTGCAGGTGATGGTTCCCGCCCCGATATTCGCCTTCGCGCCGACCCCGGCATCGCCGATATAGGACAGATGGTTCGCTTTCGCGCCCTCGCCGAAGACCGCGTTCTTTACCTCCACGAAATTGCCGATCCGCGCGCCGGCGCCGATCTCGGTGCCCGGCCGCAGCCGCGCGAAGGGGCCGATCTCCGCCCCCGGCCGCACCAGGGCCCCTTCCAGGTGGCAGAAATCCTTGATCACGGCGCCTTCCCCGATCGAAACGCCGGGTCCGAAAACCACGTTCCGGCCGACTTCCGCCCCCGGCGCGATATCGGTATCGAAGGAAAACCAGACCGTCGCCGGGTCGCGCAGCGTAACGCCCGCCTCCAGCGCCGCCGCCCGGCGGGTTTCCTGGAACTGCGCTTCCGCCGCCGCCAGGTCCGTCTTGCTGTCCACGCCCTGCAATTCGGCCTCGGGCGCTTCGATCGCCGCGCAGGTGCCGCCGTCCTCGCGCGCGATCGCGACCAGATCGGTCAGGTAGAATTCGCCCTTGGCATTGTCGTTATCGACCCGGTCGATCCAGGTGAAGAGCTGCGCCGCCTTGATCGCCATGACGCCGGAATTGCAGAAGGTGATCGCCTTTTCGTCCGGCGAGGCTTCGCGTTCTTCGACGATCGCGATCAGGTCGCCGCCCGCATCCTGGATCAAGCGTCCATAGCCGGTCGGGTCCTGCGTGCGGAAGCCCAGGACCACCACCGCCGCGCCTTGCGCGCGGGCGTCCAACATGCGCCGCAGCGTTTCCGCCTTCAGGAAGGGACTGTCGCCATAGACGACCAGCACGGTCCCGTCCGGGCTCGCATAGCCGTCCAGTGCGGAACGGGCAGCTTTCACCGCGTCCGCCGTGCCCAGCCGGTCGTGCTGGATCGCCGTCTCGGCCGGGGCGACCGCGCGTTCCAGATCCGGCATGTCGGGCCCGACCACCACCACCGTGCGCTCCGGCGCCAGGGCGCCGACCGCCGACAGGACGTGATTGACCATCGGCAGGCCGCCGACTTCGTGCATCGCTTTCGGCTTCGGCGACCGCATGCGGGTGCCGAGCCCGGCGGACAGAATGACGGTGGCGCAGGACGGGGAGTTCATGCCTGGAAAACTGCTTGGTTTGCTTCGGAATCTTGACGTCCAACTAATGCCACACGGGCAAAACAGCGCCAAGTCACTCTTTGTTACGCCTGTTTGCGGATTGTTGCGAAAGGTTTCGGCGGATCACGGCACTTTTCGGACCGCCTATTGCCTCAACAACCGGGCCTGGGCCAGGAAATCGTCCAGCAGGCCCATGATCGCGGCGCGCTGCGCGTCGTCCATCACTTCCAGCCCGTCATTGATGGCCAGTTGCATGTCCAGATTCGGCGCCCCGCCCGATTGCCCCGCCTTCAGCAGGCTTTCCGCCAGGTCGTTGCCGCAAATGGCCGCCAAATCCGCCTGGAACCGTGCAAAAAGGTCCGCCAGCGCCTGATCATCCGCCACGTTTCGCCCCTTTCGGCGCCATCCGGTTCCGTCCGGCCAAAGCGGGTTTCCCCCGCCGCCGGCCTGGGGTACCTATGCGCCTTGGATCGAGCCCCTCCCGTGCAGGCCCATCCCACCGGGAGAGTATCCGGCAATCGCCGATAACCCGCAAGAGACCAAGACCGGAGAATTACCCGCTGTGCGTGCATTCATGAATACCGTTCGGCAGACGCCGGAACAGATCCGCAGGTCAGGAATCCTGACCACCTTCGTCTTCGACCTCGACGGCACCTTGATCGACAGCGCGCCGGACATCGCCGATGCCGCGAACAGGCTGCTCAAGGAATTCGGCGCCGAGGCGCTGCCGGTCGGAAAAGTCATGAAAATGGTCGGCGGCGGGGCCCCGAAGCTTCTGGAGCGCGCCTTCGCCGCGGCCCGGATTCCGATGCCGCCGCCGGAAGAGGCGCTCGCCCGTTTCCTCGAGCACTACCACACCGGCCCGACGATGATGACCAAGCCCTATCCCGGCGTCACCAACCTGCTGGCGCGGCTGCACCGGGCGGGCAATCCGATCGCGCTCTGCACCAACAAGCCGGGCCGCGCCACCCAGGCGATCCTGGAGCGGCTGCGGTGGGACGGGCTGTTCAGCGCCGTCGTGTCCGGCGACGACCTGCCCGAGAAGAAACCGAGCCCGCTGCCGGTGCTGGCGGCATTGATCCAGGCGGGCGGGTCTCCGGACCGCGCGCTTTATGTCGGGGACAGTCACGTGGACGTGCAGGCGGCGCGCAACGTCGGCATGCCGGTTGTCGTGCTGACGCATGGATACGCCCATGGGCCGGTATCCTGCCTGGGCGCGGACAGGCTGATGGCGACGGTCAGGCCGTTGCTGGATCTTGCCGGGACCTGAGACCGCGCGCAGCGCCGGATTCGTCAGTCCGGTTTCAGGGCCAACTGCTTCCCGCCGGCGGTGATGCTGGTCAGATGCGCCATTGCCGTGCCGAAATCGGTCTCGATCTTGGCGCGGACCGGGATCGCGGGCGCCTCCGCCAAGGGGCGGCCCACATAGACCACGCGGTCGCGGGCGGTCTTCACATATTTGCTCTTTTCCTTCCGGTCGCCGCCCAGCAGCCTGTATTCGATGCCGCAGGCCCGGGCCTCGCCCTGGAAGATCGAATAGTCGTTCGCTTCGAAACGCTGCAGGCCCTTGTCCGTCACGATCAGGTCGTAGCGGCGTCTGCCGTCGAAGACCTGGAATTCGCCGCTGCAGGCCTCACCCTGGGTCATGGCCTCCGACAGGCCGGCGATCACGCTCAACGGGTCGATGGTGCCGATTTCCGCACCCTCCGGCAGGGCGTTGACCTCCTCCAGATCGGGCGGCGGCTCGACCAGCACGGCGGCGACATCGCCGGACCCGTCATAGGCCAGCGCCACCTTGCGCACCTTGTCGCCGCGATAGCCGTGATTCCGGTGGCGCGCCGGCACAAGGCCAGCCCCAGCACCGATTTCGGCACCGGCTTCGACTCCGGTCTGCGGCCCTGCCTGGTCGAAAGCCCCCACGGATTCCGTGGTGCCGCGCCAGGAGAAGAAGAAGTCCAGGATACCCTGCGTCTCGGCCTGCGCCGCCACTCGGTAGCGCCGGTCGGTCCGGTCCAGTTCCGCCGTCGCGGAGAGAACGTGCAAGCCGCCGAAATAGACCTCGTAGGTCATCACGACGGGATCGGTCTCCTCCGCCGGCGCCGGGGCGGAAAATCCCGATAGGGCCCAAACCACCGCGGCGAGGCAAAGCCGCCGCAGCCCTACACGCCGGGGCATTCCCCTGCGCGCCATCGGTTCGGTTTTCGTCTTCATCGCGGACATTTCTGTATGATTCCGGTTCCCATGACCTCGGCATCAAAATCGGTCGCCGGCCCCGAAAGACAAGGCCGCCCGCCGCATCACCATACCAGATCACCGCGATTCCGCGCCAGGGCGGCGCGATGGAACGCTTTCTTGACAGTCCGAGACGCCGCGCGTAAATCCTCCAGCCTTGACGCCGACAGGCGCCGGGCGCGTAGCTCAGCGGGAGAGCACTCCCTTCACACGGGAGGGGTCACAGGTTCAATCCCTGTCGCGCCCACCATTCGGTTGATCCAATCGACAATCCGGCAACGACCGCGCGGTGCGAACAACCGCCCCTCCCGCATTGTCCGGTCCCGCCGCCCTGACGCCATAGTCCCGAAACCGACAGCGCCAAGGGCCCGGCGGATATAGCTTCGCCGCCCCGAAACCTCACCCGTCCCAAGCTTCCAGTGATCGCGATCTTAATTCGCCGTTAATACTTTAGGATAATACTTCTGTCCGGGTTCGAGGATACAGACAGCGCCGAAATCAAGCGGGGGCTTGTTTCAGCGTGCACATGCCACACAAGCACGAAGAAGGCCGGCATTCTCCAAAATGAGAGGATATACAGTTGGTTTGGACAATTGGAAAAAAGCTGCTCTCGATCGGGATTCTGGCGGTCGTCGGTATCGGTGTCATCGCAGCGGCGTCATTCGTCGGCTTCAACGATCTCAAGGGCGCCGTCGATCAGGCATCGCAACGGCAGACCCAGTTGCGCACCGTGGAAGACATGCGCCGCACCACGCTGGAGGTGATGCTGGCCGCCATGGATTCGATCATCGACAAGGACGAAGGGGCCGTCCAGCCGGAACGCGCGCAGGCGATTGCGGACGGCATTGCCTTTCTGAAGGAAAACGCGCGCCCGCTGATCGACCTTGCGGACACGGACGAAGAACGCAATTTGGCCGCATCCATTTCGAACGACATCGTCCAGCTTGAGGACGGTCTCGAGAACAAACTGTTCGCCGCCATCGAGAACCGGGCGGACCAGGCGGCTTTTGCCGAAATCGACGATGTCCTCGACGCCTATGGCGAGGGGCTGAATGAAAAGCTCGGCGGCATCGCCGATTCGGTCGGCGCCGAGATGCGCGAAGCCACCGAGGGTCAGAGTGCCACCATGAGCGAGACCCAGACCGTCGTCCTGGTCGCCGTTATTCTGACCCTGCTGGTTCTGCTGCCTTTCCTGTTCATCGTCACCCGGGGCATTACGGTACCGGTCACTAAACTGACCGCCGCCATGAGCGGTTTGGCCGGCGGCAATCACGAACTGGAAATTCCGGCCACGGACCGCGGGGATGAAATCGGCGAAATGGCCCGGACGGTGGAAGTCTTCAAGACCAACGCCCAGGAGGTCAAAAGGCTGGAAGCCGAACAAGAGGAGGCCGAGAAGCGCGCGGCAGCGCAACAGGCCCGCGCCCGCGAAGAACTGGCGCACAGCTTCGAAGCTTCCGTGAACAGCGTCATCGGCGGCGTGTCGCAGGCAGCCGAGGCCATGGGCGAAACCGCCAACGAATTGTCGCAGAGCAGCGATCAGACGACCCAACAGTCGGGCCGTGTCGGCACCGCGTCGGAACAGATAACCGCGAATATTCAGACGGTTTCATCCGCCACCCAGGAACTGAGCAGCTCGATTCAAGAGATCGCCAATCAGGTTACGCGCACCACGACCATGGCCGGGAACGCGGTTGCTCAAGCCGGTAAAACCAACGAAACCGTCGCCGGATTGGCGAATTCGGCCAAACAGATCGACGATGTCGTCAGCCTGATCAGCGACATCGCCGAACAGACCAACCTGCTGGCCTTGAACGCCACCATCGAAGCAGCCCGCGCCGGCGATGCCGGCAAGGGGTTCGCCGTGGTCGCGTCGGAGGTCAAGAGCCTCGCCAACCAGACGGCGCAAGCGACGGAGAATATCAGCCGGCAGGTATCGGCGATCCAGAGCGAAACAGGCAACGCGGTCGATGCAATCCAGGCGATCTCGAAAACGATCGAAGAGATCAGCGAGGTCGTCACCTCCATCGCGGCCGCCGTGGAGGAACAAAACAGCGCCACCGACGAAATTTCGCGCAATGTCCAACAGGTCGCGTCGGGCACGCAGGAGGTCAATGCCAATATCACCCAGGTGAACCAGGCGGCCAGGGAGACCGGAGAGTCATCGGCAAAGGTGCTCACCGCATCGGATACCGTGGCGCGCCAGATCGCTTCCTTGCAGAAGGAAGTCGACCGGTTCCTCCAGCAAATGCGTGCAGGCTAGGTCGCCCGTCGACAT
>Ga0209692_10003196_pt1 | contig 16239 bp, 16 predicted proteins | sample tdDd472_FD_187129 | JGI IMG/M metagenome (GOLD analysis project Ga0209692, IMG submission 187129) | Marine sediment microbial communities from the Atlantic coast under amendment with organic carbon and nitrate - tdDd47.2 (SPAdes)... | ecosystem: Environmental > Aquatic > Marine > Coastal >...
AGCTGTTGGAGGGGCATCTTGGCGCGAGTGCGTGAGAGTGGGATCGTTGACGCTCCAATCGACGAGGTCTGGCGCTGGGTGCGTGATTTCAACAGCCATCGCGATTGGCATCCGGCGATCGCCGACAGCGAGATCGAAAACGGCCTGCCGGCCGACACGGTCGGCGCGGTGCGGGCATTCACGCTGACGGATGGCGGGTTCCTGCGCGAACAGCTTCTGAGCCTCGACGACGAAGCGCATGAACTCACCTACTGCCTGATCGAGTCGCCGCTTCCGCTCAATGACTATGTCGCAACGATCCGGCTCATGCCGGTAACGGACAGGGGGGCGACTTTCTGGCAATGGGAAAGCGAGTTCAGCCCACCGCCCGACAGGGCCAGCGAACTGATGGACCTTGTCGGAAACGGCATCTACCGCGCCGGCATGCGCAGTCTCGAAAAGCATTTGCGTGCCGGGCCGGACGAGGGTGGGGTTCTGCGCGTTGCGCGAGTGTCCGACGATTTTCCATCCCCGGGTCGAGCCAAACAACGACCGGATACGCAGCGCGCGGTGCCGACTGCCGCGTCGGGCACCGACGGTATCATGAAGGCGCGCGCGGTTGTGATGGATCGGCACGGCGGTCCCGAAGTGCTCTCGCTGCGTGACGTTGATGTACCCCCGCCTGGACCAGGCGAGGTGCGGATCAGGCAAAGCCATATCGGCGTGAACTTCATCGATATCTATTCGAGGACCGGCTATTTCGACCTCATCACGCCGCCGGGCATTCCCGGGATGGAGGCGGCAGGAACGGTCGAGAGTGTCGGGCCCGGTGTCGCGCATCTCGCTGGGGGGGATCGGGTGGCCTATGCCTGCGGCCCGGCTGGATCATACATGTCGGTTCGAACGATGAATGCGGACCTTGTGGTGAAGATACCGGATTGGCTCGACGCGGCCCATGCCGCGGCCGGAATGCTCAAGGGGGTGGCTGCCGGTTTCCTGCTGCATGATGTCCACCCTGTCCGTCGAGGCGAGTGGGTGGTGGTCCATGCGGCGGCTGGCGGCGTCGGAACCTTGCTCACCCAATGGGCTTCGGCTCTCGGCGCCCGAGTCATCGCGACGGTTTCGGATATGGACAAGGCCCGGCTCGCCGAAGCGAACGGCGCCCGCGAAGTTGTCATAGGCCGTGGCCAGGAATTTATCGAAAGGGTTCAGCAACTGACCGGAGGCGGCGCGGACGTCGTCTACGACGCGATTGGCCGCGACAGTTTCGATGCATCCATGGCGGCGCTCGCCATACGCGGACATCTGGTCTCCTTCGGACAGGCATCAGGCGATATCGGGGCACGCGAAATCGGACCGATGGCAAGCAAATCGCTGACCCTGTCACGCCCGAATTACGGCCACTACATCGCCGACCGCGCCATGATGACCATGCAGGCGGAACGGCTCTTCACCGCGGTAGAGCAGGGTATGGTCACGATACCGGCGCCACAGATCGCGCCGATAGAGAACGTCGTCGAAGTGCACCACGCACTTGAATCCGGAAACACGACAGGCGCGATTGTCCTCGAAGCGTAAATTTCGTATACCTTTCAAGGAGATACGTTCGCGACGACACCCGCCTTAAGCGGCATCGCCAAGAGGTAATATGCGAATTAAATCAAATATTTGAACGCAATTCTTGGCGGAGGGGCGGACACTTTCCGTTTGAATATGGGATGATGAAGCCGGCGATCGGAGTGCCGAACTGAGAGCAGATGCCGATCCGTTCATGCTCCACTCGCGGCGAACTGCTCAACCCTGTCACGCTGCGCATCGAGACCGGGACCAGAGCGACCCTGCCTCCGGGTCGAGATCCGGTAGTAGGCTATGGCGCGCTGCAACATGGAAAGCCTCGGGTGTTCAAGCAGCAAACCACCGTTTGCACTGTGCTCGCTTGGGAAAATAAAGCAAATTCAATGGCATAAGATTGAACAAGACTGCGAAAGAAAGTGCAGATCGAATGAGAGGCGAAACAGCTGATAGCGGGCGGCCGGAGTGTGTCGCGGTCGATACTTCATTGTCCAGACGACACGGATTGTACGATCAGGTTCATGCGCCACATCAGCAAGGATGCGGCCGAAATTACGATCGGACCGAGCCCTTGGTCCCGACCATCGTTTCCAATGCATTGCGCAAATTTTCTCCATTCAGCTCTAGCAAAAGTTCGGCTTCTTTCTCGTCGCAACCGCGCGCGAGCAGTATTGCCTTTTTAATGTCGCCGCCGGCTTGTAGCAGAAATTGCTCCGAGAGGTCGGGAGGGCAGAGGCCTATCGTCTCGATCATCAGATTTGCCCGACGGCGAAGCTTGGTGCTGTTGGGCGTCATACTCACCATCATGCCGTCATGTACGCGGCCCAACCGTGTCATAACGAGGACGCTCAACAGGTTGAGCGCAGCCTTCTGGCTCGTACCCGCATTCATGCGCGTCGAGCCCGCGGGGATTTCCGGTCCCGTATCGAGAAACACGCGGTGATGCGCATTTTCCTGCAGAATGCAATCGGCGCGGTTAAACAAGGCGACAATCAGGGCGCCGCTAGAGAATGCTTCAGCGGCTAGCGCGCATGTAAAGGGAGTATCGCCACTTGCGGCGACCGCTATCACCACGTCGGCCGCCGAAATGTTCAATTTCCTTCCCGAATCCCGCGCATAATCTGAATTTTCCTCGGTGGTGCCTAGCCCGGTATCGTCCCAACCGGGAAAGACGCATAGGGCACGGTCCTTCGGCCAGCCATACGTTACCGGTATCTCTGCCGCTTCCAAGGCCGCAATCTGGCCCGATGTGCCGGCACCGACAAAAATCATCCGCCCTCCGATCTCAAGCTGATTGGTTACGTCACGCGCCGCAGCGGAGAGGACAGGAAGAACCGCTCGAACCGCGGCGACCGCTCCGGCCTGTCCCTGCCAAAGCGCCTCCAGGATGTCCTGATCATTCCAAGTGTCAAAGCCAGACACCCGCGGAGAAACAGCTTCAGTATCCATCTGATCCACCTCTTCACGGACGGCGGAAAAACCGTCAGATTGATAATGCTATAAGAAAGCTGCCAACAGATCGAAGGGCTTCATAGCATTGGACGCTTCATTATTCCTCGGCATCGATGGCGGAGCCTCGAAATGCCATGCCCGACTTGAGGATTCGACTGGGCGAATTCTCGGGGAAGGGTCCTCGGGTCCTGCTAATTTTTCGCTAGATCAAGTCCAGGCTCAAACTTCTATTCTGGAAGCAGCCAAGGTCGCGCTTCACGCAGCGGGCCTGCCTTGGGAAGACATCAAACTTTGCCAAGCGGGTATTGGTATGGCGGGCGCCGGGCCGGCGGAATTGAGGATCAAACTAATGGATGGTTGGCACCCCTTTGCCAAAGCCAACTTCGCTTCGGATGCACATGTCGCTTGGCTCGGCGCGCATGGAGGCAGCGAAGGGGCTGTTATTTGCTTAGGAACCGGCTCGATCGGCTATGGTCGGCATGAAGAGAAAACGATTGTTCTTGGCGGTTGGGGGGCGGACATTTCAGACGAAGCCAGTGCGAGTGCAATTGGCCGGGAGGCGTTGCGGCGCAGCATCTGGGCATGGGATGGGCGCGCCAAACCAACGTCACTCACAGAAAACGTACTCGCAATGTTTGGCGGCAATCCCGCCTCAATGGCCCTCGACGCCCGAAAAGCAACACCAGCGGAATATGCCGCCTTCGCGCCGCTGGTCTTTCAGTTTGGAGCGCAAAAGGACGCTATCGCAACGTCAATTTTGCAAGACGCTGCGCTGCATGTGGTTCGAATGATTGACCTTTTCTCAGAGCTTGGCATCGCGCGCATAGCACTAATGGGCGGAACCGCTGAAGCAATGAAGCGGTGGCTACCAAATGAGAAGCGTAATCGCCTTTGCACTCCGTATGGCGACGGCGTGGACGGAGCGATCCTCCTGGCTAAACGATCAATGAGTTGAATCGTACCGCAAGCAAGCGTCCCAATTACCAATTGGTCAGAACGTTACTTGCGCCTTTTCGAGTTCGTCAACGCCGGGATCTTGTCGGCGAAGGGATACGCGAACGGCAGAAAATGCGACCGGAACGAACGCCTTATTTCTCCACTAGCCTTTGTCGTACTGCTCGGCTTCACACAAACGGGGATGCGCAATGGGGCCGATCCGAAATCCGCGAAGCGGCATATGCCTTCCTCAATCAGATCAACTTCAACCAAATAGTTTCCCGGTTTCTGCGGCGCCAGAACTTTGAGCGTGAGATAGGCGCGCTCTCCCGGCGCGATCGGTCGCGGTAAAGGTAGGCGCCCATCTGAGATTGCGATGATTTCACCACGATCCGATAGCCATTGGTTTCCCAGGGTCAGGCCACTCGTTTCGAATGCGCCCCAGTTAACAGGGCTGGTATTCTTCAAGCGGACAGCGATATCGAAATACTCACTGACGTGGATTTCGAGTTCCTTCTGAGGGGAGTAGAGCCCGCACTGATACTGATCGGATGAAATAAGACTGAAGTCATTGCTAGCGCGTGCGCCTTGTAGCTCCGCCCATCCGAGAGCAGCCTCAACACCATCCGCCAGTTCCTTTATTGCCGGCGGATGCATGATCCTGGCGTAGTCCGCGGCAATTCGGTCCAAAAGGAGCCCGTGGGGCGCCAGCTTCTGTAAACCCACCTCGGGATGTCGAAAGCTCCGGTACGGATTGAATCTGCTGTAGGTCGCTGCGAACCATGCGACAGGCACAGGTGCCGGCAAACCGCCGCATATTTCCATGAAACCACAATCTGCAGCGACCAGCAGTTTTACCTCTCGTCCCTCGGAGACAAATCGTCGGGTGATGGCGAGCGCTATGATAACACCTTGGCAGGTACCGCCGAGCACCAACGGCCCGACCGGACAGATGCGCTCGATTTCGGCGATATACCGCTCTATCAGGGTGTCTGCCGCGCTAGTTCCGTAGTCAACGACAAACATGCCGGATCGCATGGCGTAAAGGGGTCGGCTCTTGTTGAAGGCTTCTTCAAAGTTTACCGCTTCTTGAGCGGTCTGCATGCACCAAAAAATCGGAGTCCCGTCGCGGGCGCCGCCCAAACGCCGTACTAGTCCCCCCGGCACCGCCGGACTGCCGGGCCAACTTCTGACAAGTTCGCCAAGGCGATCGGCTAACCAGCCGGGCATCTCCGCACCATGAGAAACGCTACAATCCTCGGAATTGGGGGTTGCGGCAAGTCCCGAGAGGGTTCGCGCGAGTTCGGCGACGCTAAGCCGCGATTCCATCTTCTCGATTCTTACCGGTACGCCAAATTCGCTCTCCAAGAGTAACGACATACGCAACGCGAGGAGCGAGTCGCCGCCCAGTTCGAAGAAATCCGCATCTCGGGCTATGTCGCCACCAGTCTTGAGCAGGTCGTGCCAAATACGCACGATCTTCCCCTCTATGTCCAAGTCTGCATCGCTTGCCATTGACGCGGCATCTTCGCGGACAAGAAAGTTTACCCGGTCGAAACCGGGCCGGCCCAGGATCTCGGCCATCGACAATCTTCTAACCTTCCCGAGCGAAGTCCGCGGCACCTCGCCGGGGGCAATCATTGCTACGGCTTGCGGCGCAAAACGAAATACCTTGGCGGTCGCACTTCGCACCGCCGCTGCATCGGGTCCGATAGGACGATTTGCTGCATCCGATACCACGATAAAGACTGCGAAATCGGCACCGGCTCCGGACGTCGCGGATATGTCGGCTTCTACCAAGGGTACAGCGTAAACTTCCATCAGCCCGGTGTGGTCGCGGATCGCGGCCTCGATCTCCTGGCACGTGAATTTGCGGGCGTTAACAACAACCATTTCCTTTTCGCGACCAACGACGGTCAGTCGGCCTTCCCGGATCAGGCCAAGATCGCCTGTACGGAGCCACCGGTCCGAAGTGAATAAATCAGCGGTCGCTGCATCGTTTCCGAGGTAGCCGAGTGTCATGGTCGGCCCGCGCACCTCGATCCTCCCGACATTACCTTCGCGGAGAAGATAGCCGTCATCCCCGACGATCCGCATAGCGTGTCCCCTTGTTGGCCGATCAAGTTCTGGAGGTGCCGTATTCTCGCCCGGTGAACTGGCTTTAAACGGCGCACCGCCGCCCACGACAGGCCCGCATTCAGACAATCCGTATCCCAGGATCAGTGCGTCTTCCCGCAGGCCCATTGGGGCGAGACGAGTAAGAAAGCTTTCGCACATGGCGCTCGAAATAGCCTCTGCACCGACACCGATTTTGCGAACGTGATCCAACCGCCAACGGCGCTCTGGAACTGAACAAAGAGCTTCTACGACCAGTTTCATGCCAAAGTTCGTCATCGTGGCATGTGTTGCGCGTGAAGCCTGGAGTGCATCGAGCCAGCTGAGAGGAGAAGCAACGAAACTGTCTGCGTCGATATGGGCCTTTAGCGGCAGATTGGGCATCGCATGTCCAAGCCCCATCACGTGGCCGTAAGACGACCACGTCAGAAAACCAGTCGCATCATTGCCGCTAGGTAACTCCGGCCACCAACGCGCCAGAGCGGCTTGCTCCGAAAGGCCGACAAATCTAGGCCGCCCTGTCGTGCCGGACGTGGGGATCGCAAAGCGCGTATCCGCCGGATTATAGCCGTGATACTCTAAAGTTTCGGTCCCAAGGCCGCGCATCAATGCTCCGAAATTGAGACCTGACAATGTCCGAAGCGGTACGCCCGCCATGTCGTCAACCAACACCCAACATTCCCTGAAGACGTCGTTCAGGAAGCCGACCGTCGCCGCGGCATTTGCTTCGGCATCACCACGCAAGCGGGGATATGGGACGACTACGAAGCTTCCGAGGGCCGCGGCCCAGATCGCAGTCACCGCATCCATTGTGTCGGCTACCGTAATGACCAGTGCGTCGCCCGGTTCCAGCCCCTCGCGCCGCAAGCCACCCAACAGCTGTCGCGCTCGGTTGAGCATCTCGCGATATGGGATCTCCCGGCTATTGCCGCTGCGGACGAAGCTCACAAAACGGCCTTCCGGGAATAGGTCTACGCCGGAGATAATGGCTTCTGCAAAGGAGGCGTATGGCGGCGGCGCTGCCGTAGCTCCGACTGCGAATGCGGGTCTCATTGTTCCTGTCCGAGCAAGTCATCGAGAGCCAGTCCATAATACCGCTCGATCTTCCCGATTTCCGTCAACACGTCGTAACGGCCTCGTTCGGTCTCATACCAGTTGCGCGATGAATAGTGGGCACTTGGATAGCTGGTCCAGGACAATTCGACGCCGGGCGGCACGTGTCGACGGGCTGCCAGAATGGCTCTACGCAGGTGATAATGAATGGTCAGAAGCATGATGGAGCTGACCTCGCTTCCACCCGGCTCATCTTGAAGAAGTCTTTGCGAGAGGACGATGTTCTCCTCGGTATTGCGCGCCTGATCCTCGATCAGAATTGCCTTGTCCGGAACGCCGAAGCCGCACGCCAGCTCAGCCATCACCTCTGCCTCGGTTCGCCTCAATCGTTCATTGTAGCCGCCGGTAAACAGCAAGCGCTCTACCAAGCCGCCGCGAAACGCTTCAACTGCATGCTCAACGGGTCGTCTCGGATCATTCATCCCGAAAACGATTGCCACTTGCGCTGTTTCACGGCGATCCGAAGGGAAAAACCACTGACCTACTCGTCCAACGTCCATGAACTGAATTCCGCTCTTACACGGCGTTTCTACGGACTTGTGAAGACACTGCCGGCCGGCCCGTGGTCGGTGCCGCCCTCAACGAAGCAGTGAATCCCTTCAGGACGTGAGGTGTGGCGACTTCTATGATTTCCTATTCTCCTCCGTGACTAAATGAACCGAAATGGGCCGATTGTCGATCTTCTTCGGAACCAATTTTCATTCCGCAAGGACAACTGGCGCAGGAGATATGGGAGACGGAGGCTTCGACGCCGTGACCTACACATTCGGTTCCCGTGCAGCCGCCTAACGACTGATTCAGGCTCTATTGAACCGCGCGGATGTCGCCCGAGAGTAGTCCGCGATCTTCGCATTGGCCTTCGTGTGGCCATGCGTCAGTTCCTCTCGGTAGCGGCATCGAAGCGTCTTGGCATCGATGCCGATCGCTGTGGCGATGCTGGCTTCCGGCACGCCGTAGCCGGACCGGCTATGCCAGGAACAACTTCGGATAATCATTCTTAAGTGCAAGGCGTCGCTGGCGTGTCGCCGCTCTCCGTGACCGAACCGAGCGGACTAGGCACCGGCATCCGTCCGGCTAAACGCGCGTGTCGGGTCTTTTGTCGCGGTATGGGCCTCAGTTGGTTGCGGCTGGCGTTTACGGCTAACGGTATTGACTATTCCGCAACCGCGTTCCTCACCAAGGAAAAATATGCTTCTCCGACGAAGCAAGTTTCCTCGCGGTCATGGTTCGGCAGAAGGTAGCGCTTCACCCATCTAACGAGGTGAGTTCCCGGTTTCCCTCAACCAAGTACATTTCAACGATGGCAACTAGGTTTCACAGGAATAGTCGCTTACATGTAGGCGCGTTTTCGTTGTTTATCAGGATGGTACTTCGGGGCCGCAAACGTCAAACCGCTTCTGTGACCTTTTCGGGGTTGAGCCGGGTGTTCAGCCAGATTGAAGCCAAAGAATAAAAAGAAAACAATAGGATTTGGCGGAGAGGGTGTCCCCGCATTCGAACTCCGAAGCGTTCCAAGACATTCCACATTATTGTGAAAAGCCCGGTATCCCGGCGATTTAGCCTCTTGTATGTTCCAAAGCGTTCCAATATATGCTAGGTATGTTTTGCACCCAATCCTGCACCTAGGAGCGAATGATGGCGCACCAAATCAACAAGCTGACCGTCGCCAAGGTCAACGCGATTACCAAGCCGGGGCAGTATGCGGACGGTCTCGGCCTTTACCTCCAGGTCGCCGCAGGCGGATCAAAAACGTGGATGTTTCGCTATATGCGCAACGGCAAGGCCCGCAAGATGAGCCTTGGATCTATTCATGTCGTCCCGCTTAAGGATGCGCGCCAGAAAGCAATCGAATTGCAGCGCGGGCTACTGGAGGGCATTGACCCGGTAGCAGAGCGCGCAGCGAAGCAGGCGGAAGTCGAGCGACAGAAACGCGAAGCCGCCAAGGTCATGACGTTCAAGGAATGCGCGGAAGCATACATAGCTTCTCACCGCGCAGGCTGGAAAAACGTTAAGCACGCGCAGCAATGGGCGAACACGCTCGAAGCCTATGCATATCCCTATTTTGGCGACAGCCCGGTTCAGGACGTGGACACGGCGCTAGTCATGAAGGCCCTCAGCGCGATCTGGACCGAGAAGCCGGAGACGGCAACGCGCGTCCGGTCCCGTATCGAGAACATTCTGTCATGGGCTACCTCGGCGGGATACCGCACTGGCGAGAACCCGGCGCGCTGGACTGGTCACCTGAAAAACCTGCTTCCGGCTCGCACCAAGGTCGCCAAGGTCAAGCACCATGCCGCGCTCGCATACGACGCCATAGGCGGCTTCATGAGCGAACTTCGCGCTATGGAGGGCGTAAGCCCCCGCGCGCTGGAATTCGCTATCCTGACGGCTGCACGGACGAATGAGGTGATAGGCGCGCAATGGTCGGAAATCGACTTGGATAACGCCTTGTGGACTATCCCCGGCGACCGGATGAAGGCGGGTAGGGAACACCGCGTTCCATTGTCGGATCGTGCCATTGAAATCCTTCGCGGCCTTCCCCGCGAAGCAGGAAACGATTTCGTATTCATTGGCGCGTCGAAGAAAGGTCTCTCGAACATGGCGCTGACAATGACGCTGCGCCGCATGAACCGCGAGGACATCACCGTTCACGGCTTCCGGTCCACATTCTCGGATTGGGCGACGGAACGCACAGCTTATCCCGGCGAGGTTCGGGAGATGGCGCTTGCGCATGTCGTCGCAAACAAGGTGGAAGCCGCCTACAGGCGCGGCGATCTGTTCGAGAAGCGCAGGCGCATCATGGATGATTGGGCCGCGTTCTGCGCCAAACCAAGCGGGCAGGGCGGCAATGTGGTAGCGATCAGGGATGCGGCACATGGCTGATCCAACTCAGACGCTACGCGAGCGCTTGCGGGCAGCTTTGATCTGTGAGGACGATGATAACGACACGCCAGAGCGTGCTCGAGTCCGCAAGAGCCTTTCGGCTGTTCTGGATCACCTACGCGATATCGGAATAGAGCGCGAACTGCGCGCCGACCTTCATCAACTTTACTGCTCGCTGGAGGACGTGAGCGTGGGCCGCAATAGTGATTTACTCAAACCGACAACGATGCAAGACGGAACTCCGAAAAAGCCCTCGTTCATAACCAGTCAAGACGCCATGGCGGCGGCGGCGGTCTCGATGCTGAAGGATGACGGCTGGACGCTGGACAATGCCCTAAGCTTTGTCGCGCGACCCCTCCAACTCGACAAGCGAAGCTTGAGAGATTTCCGAAAAAACCTGACTTCCAAGAAATCCATCGGCACCCCTCGCAGAGAGGAATACGACTACTGGATGACCGAGAGGGCAAAAGCTGCCGGCCTTTCGACGGTCGGCATCGTCAATGACATGCTTAAGATCGGCAAGAGTCTCCAGCCCGGCAGATAGTGTAACTACTCCCCTCTTATTACCCCCGCCGTGATGGCTTCTTAGGGGTGCCAATAAGAACGATTGGCACAACCTGGAGACATCACATGGTACAGACAATCCTTCGCAGGCCGGAAGTTGAAAAGGCAACCGGTCTCCCAACATCGACTCTCTATGCCAAAATCGCATCCGGCGACTTCCCGAAACCGATCCGGCTTGGCCCGCGAGCCGTTGGCTGGCTGGAAGACGATATCGCGCAATGGCAGGAATCGCGAATCGCGTCCCGTGACACGGGAGCGGCGCAATGAACCACACTCCGCAGATGCGACGGGCCGCTGAATGGTACGCGTCCCTTTCCTTCGAGAAGCGCATGAAGATCAACGGCGTTTCCGTCCTTCGAGACAAATTCGGTTTGACCGCACGTGAAGCCATTGAGGCGATGCGCGAGGCGACCCTTATGCGAGCGAGGGCGGTTTGATGACCTACTATGAAAAAGCCGCCACCGGGGATTGCGGCCCCGACAGCGGCAAGCATCCTTGGAAAAATGCTGACTTAAAATTATCACCCCAGGCGAAGTGGAACAAGGCAAATCCGCTCGCCCTATGGGCGCATGCCGCACTTCGGTCTGCGCTGAGAAAGGGATTGATCGAGAAAGAGCCGTGCGCCGTCTGCGGCGACCCGAATAGCGAAGCTCACCATGACCCGGAAGCATATGATCAGCCGCTGGCCGTCACATGGCTATGCCGCCTTCATCACAAGCGAGAACATGGTCGCTTGCGGAAGGGGGGCGCATGACAGTCAGGAAGCCATTCCACAAGGCCGCCCCGGAACTGTGGCGTTCAAAGAGATGGCAGGGAATCTTGGGGCAGTCTTCCGACGCCCCGCTTCTCTGGCACTATTATGCCTTCGGGCCGCATCAAACCAACGCGGGGTGCAGTCGCATCCCGCCCGCATATGCATGTGCTGATTTGCAATGGACCGATGAACGTTACCAAGAAGCCAAAGACGTTCTGCGTATCGCTGACCTTGTCATGACAGACGACGAGACAGACGAGGTCTACGTGTGCCGATGGTTCAAGCATTGTCCGCCCGGCAACCCGAAACATGCCGCAAGCATCGTCTCGAATATCAACAAGATGGACAGCGTCGAAATCCGGAACCGTGCGGAAGAGGATCTTGCCGAAACCAAGTGGGGGCAGGAGTTTCTGGACAATCCTAACTGTGCAGCCTGATACCCTATCCATACCGTATCGAAAGTGTCTCGATATAAGTAGATGAAGAAGCAGAATTAGAAGCAGAACCAAAAGCAAATAGAGAGACAGAGAGAGAGGCAGACGGGGCGTTTTATCGTGAACCCGGATAGCTCTACGGCTTCGCTTTCATGGGCTTGGGAATGAGGGAGTTCTACGGCAGCGTCCTGAGCCTTCCGGAATATTGCGACCAATACGCGCGAAGGTTTTGGTGAAGTCACTACGCGAGACAAAGTTTTCCAACATCATCACGCGAAGGGAGTTTTCGGACCAATACGCGCGCGCGAGGGAATTTTGTCAGGCCGTAAAAAGGGCCAGAATTACCAGACCTAGCGCGTCCACGTTTTTCTTCCGAAGCCCGCTCGTGATTCAAAAGCAGAAATCTTCGGTTCGACAGAGACTATCTCCGCCTTACTGCATTGTTATATCGTGCTAATTCGACATTTGTTGCGATTTGGGTACAAAACTGGTACAGTTTGGCTCTGATTTGAGGGCCAAACATGCCGCAAGGTAGCACGTCACAAGCCACGAAAAAGCCAACCGCTCGCAGCCGAGTCTCGAACGGTAGCAAGCTGCTGCCCGGCGTCGATGGCCGGACCAAATGGGCGCGGCGCTTGTCGGACCTGATCGACCTATATGCCGCCGACATGGGTGACGCCGTAATTTCCAACGGCAAGCAAAGCCTAATCCGTAGAGCCGCTGTCCTGACCGTCGAACTGGAACGCACTGAAGCCAGTTTTGCAGATCAGGGCGTTGCTTCGCCTGAAGCGCTCAACTCCTACCAGACCACGTGCAACAGCCTACGCCGCCTTCTGGAAACGCTCGGTGTTAAGGAAGACACCCCAGCCGCAGCCCGCAGGGCGATGGAAGCGGCAGAAACCCGCCAGTTGATGGAAGGCTACCTCAACACGCGCTCACTAGCAGACTACGGCGTTGCATTCGGTACGGAAGAAGCTCGCAGGATCGCGGCCAAGCGTGTCGCAGCCTACGCCATTGCTGCAAAGGAAGACGGCGCTTCCATTCCTCCTGAGTTAGCCGCGCTCGCCGTGGAACTGTCCATTGCCTACGCGCAGGCCGGCGACGAGCCGCCACAACTCCCACCGATCAATCCAGAAGATGAGGCCGTGCTTTGACCGCAGCATTGCAGGAACGCCGTATCGATATCGAAAGCCAATTGGAGATACTTCGCCGCAAGCGTGGCGTGGCCATGCTCGACGGCAAGCCGTTCGACGCCAAAGACATGACGAAGCTCCAGGATGAACTGGACGCCATCAATGAGGCGGAAGGCGAGCAGGCGCGCCGGGAACGCGAGGACATCGCGAGAAGGGAAGCCGCGCGTATCGAGGGCTTGAAGCAGACTCTCCGCGAAGTGAACGAACAACGCCTTGAGGCCGTGGATCGTGCGGAGAAAGCAGCACGGGAACTGGCAACGGCATTCCGCGACGTTCTGGACCGCTCGGCAGATGCAACGCACATCATCCGCTCGCTAGGCCACAACTCGCTGCATCTGGACCGGTACGAAACCGAAGGCCGCCTTTCCATGCGGCTGCGCAATGCTCTTTCCCCGGTCACGGGCAAGGGAAACCGCTTCGGGCAGATGAACCTGCCAGCCGCGCGAGATCCATTCGATGAACCTTGGCAGGCCGCAGAACAGACCATCGGCAATCCTGACATCAAGAAAGCATTGGAGTTTTGAAATGAACAAGGCAGTCGCTGAACCGCAGACTGAACCGCTGGAGCGGAAGTCTCCCGCCATTGATCCGAACCGCGTCACGCTGAACGCCGATGGCTTTTGCTGGCGTGAATTCATGGTGCGCGTGCCGGCGGAATTTGTCGCGGACGACCTGAAAGACCCGACCGTCTGGCGAAAGAACCAAGCCGCACGCAATGCGCTGCGGAAATATGACCGGGTGATGATAGTCGCCTATGACGAATCGTGGATCGCAGAGGCCATCGTCGCTTCCGCCGATTACAAGGGTGCAGTGCTGGCAAAACCCCGCCTGACGACCCTTCCGCAGCGTTACGACAAGCTCTTTGAAGACGACACCTATCGCGTGGCGTTTATCGGCCACGGCTACGTTGTCGAACGCAAGGCAGACGGCCACCGCATGACGCAACCCGTCGCAAATGCAGACCTAGCCGCGCGGGAACTGACGGCGCTCTATCCGCGCAGGACAGCGGCATAAGGAGGCGCAAATGTCGAACGATCTAGTTCCTTCCGAAAATACCGGCCCGGCTGCCACTGAGCCGGTAGGCACTTCGGGCGGCATCGCATCACCGGGGGCCGTTGCCTCTGCTTTGCCCGGCGACCTTGCCGCCCGAAAGGCCGAAATCGAGGCCATTATGAATTCCGATTTCGACCGCTACGAGCGGGAGGGATTGAACCGCGAATATCTGGAAATCCTCGAAGCTGAGATGATGGGCGCTGACCCGGATGCAGGCGTCCCGACAAGGCCAATGGACGCGGGCGAATCCCGCACCATTCTGTGCGGTTCGCAAGCCGGTCAGAAGCTGGTCTGGGAATGGGAAAGGGCGGGCGGTTTTAACGTCCATCTTCGCAACGTTCAAAAAACCGTTGGCGAGCTAGTGCGGGACATCGGCCCAAATCGGGCGCAGCGCGCATTCATGGAACGGTTCGATCGATCGACCTCGGAAGCGGCGCGTGCAGCGATCTATGACGAGATCGCGTCGGGCGCATCGTTCTATGTCGCGCCGGCCACAGACGCGCAGGTGAAGGCATTCGCTGACACACCGGCTGGTCGCATTCTGGTTCCGGAATGGGGAACGGAGGCCACTACGAGGCTCGCCACGCTCCACGCGCGAGAGAAGCGGCTGAGAGACAACATGGACGAGGATGATTGGCTCGACGTTCTCGACTGGCTTGACGGCTTGGACGCTGAAACAGCCGCGAAAATTCTCAGAAAGGTTTCCGCATGACTTCTATCGCGATTGATCGCCTAGACGGACTGTCATCTTCGACAGCCGTTAAAGGCCCATGCCGGGCAGCGACCACGGCGAATATTACCCTGTCTGGCGAACAGACCATCGACGGGGTTTCCGTGGTCTCTAACGACCGTGTTCTCGTTAAAGATCAAAGCACATCTGCGGAGAACGGCATTTATGTCGCGTCAACCTCGACGTGGCGCAGATCGTCCGATTTCGAGAGCGTCCGCGATATCAGGAAAGGAACTCTGGTCCGCGTCACTGACGGGGCGGTAAACGCCGATTCCACTTGGGCTGTTTCTACCGCTAATCCCGTGGTTGTCGGATCAAGCGCCATCACATTTGAAAACATGATTTCAGCGGTTGACGTTTCTTCCGCCATCACCGCCATGTCTGCGGCGCAAAAGGCGTCTGTTCGGGATGATATTGACGCTGCGCCCTATGTCGTATCCCGCACGGCGCTCAAGGCGCTCGACACGACGAAGGACACTACAGCCTATTTCGATGGCAATCTCTGGGATTTTGTCTCTGGCAATTATTCTGCCGAAGTCGCTGCTGACGCGCAGGAAGGCATCTACATCAAGGCCGATGATACCGCCGCGGCGTCCGGGGCATGGATCAGGCGGGCCGGTTATCATGTTGCGGGAGCGGACGCGCACTGGTTTCAGCTTTCTGCGGATGGCTCGACCAGCGACTCCGCAAAGATCCAAGATGCCGTCGATATCTGCGCGCTGATCGGCGTCAAAAAGCTTCGCTTCCGTGAATATGAATACGCGCTGACTTCGACGGTTACGGTCGGCGATGGGACGTCAACGTCCTATTCCACGATCAACGGCGTCGAGCTGGTCGGTGTAGGCGCTCCATTCCTGCGCCTTGCCAATACGGGCGGACCTCAGGAGAACAACGGGACGCGGTTCAAGTGGACGGGCGCCTCGGGCGGCACGATGATCAAGATTGCTGGCCCGTCGCAGGGCAACGGCATCAGCAATATCGCGCTGAACTGCAACAGTCTTGCAGCCAAGGGACTGGAAATTCTGTCCGGAAACCGGGGCAAGTTCCTGAACCTGACGGTTGCGTCTCCCGAAGATAATGGCGTTGCCATCGATATCAAATGCGTCGCAGCGGAGTCGATCAGTTCCGGCGGTACACAGACCGAGGCGATCTCGGCCGAAGGCAATTATTTCCGCAATACGCGCATCAATCTGACCAACACCGATACGACCGGCATCCGTCTTGACGGCTATACCGGGTCGGCATCGAACGGCAAGGATCCGCTGCGCTCGCAGTTCTTCGACACCTATATCCTCGCAACGCTGGACGGCTCTGTCGGCATCGAGTTCGGATTTACGGACCAGAACAACTTCCACGGCACCTATATGTCGACGTTCGGTGTTTCGAACGGCAACGAAGCGTCGCTGAAATTCACTCTGAGCGAGACTGTCCCCGGCGGTTACGACTTCCCGCAGACCATCA